>ERZ773235.120-NODE-120-length-107873-cov-5.543406_pt1 | contig 107873 bp, 93 predicted proteins | sample MGYA00580522_ERZ773235 | MGnify/ENA primary metagenome ERZ773235 (study PRJEB29015, sample SAMEA2737797) | human gut metagenome | biome: human gut; feature: human-associated habitat; material: faeces | place: China | collected 2012 ... | reverse complement strand
CATATTGTATCGCACATTCGACTATTTCCACTGTTTTTTCTGCAATAAACAGTGACAATTTTTGTTTTCATACTTTTCGGGTAGAATAATGAGAAAATACTCGGAGGTAAATACACAATGAAAGGACGATTTATTACAGAAAAGATGATTGCCGAATTCAAGGAACATCTTATCTTGGAAGAAAGGAGTGTGGCAACCATCCAGAAGTATATTCGGGATGTAAAGACTTTTACGGTATATGCGCAAAACAGCACCATTACAAAAGGAATCGTCGTTGCATATAAGAAATATTTGCAAGAGAACTATGCGGTACGGAGCGTAAATTCGATGCTCGCAAGTATCAACAGTTTCTTTTCACTTTTCGGCTGGAATGATTTGAAAGTAAAATCACTAAAGCTTCAGCAGCAGGTTTACGTAGGCGCTCAATGATTTTGATGCCCATTTTACTGATCTTCGCACTTTTTTTGCTTGTTCCCAGATTGTCTGCTTTATATAACTGATTATAGAAGCAGTAGAACATGAAGTCCATAAGATCAGGAACAACAGCTTCCGCACCTTCAGCTTCCAGCAACTCTACCAGGTGATTATTGGCAGTAGGAGAGAATTTAACAAGAATTTCTCCAACAACACCAACACGAGGCTTTTTGATATCAAGAGTAGGAATTGCATCGAATTCTTCTATCATTTCTACACACATTTTCTTGAATGTAGAGAATGGCATATATTTACGACCGAGGAATTCACAGCATTTCTTGATCCATTTCTGGTGAACTTCATTGACAGAGCCAGGAACAGCTTCGTATGGACGCATCCTGTATACACATCTCATGAAAATATCACCAAAAGTAACCGCATATACTGCACGAAGCAGCAGCATAGGTGTAAGCTTGAATCCGGGATTGCTCTCCAACTTGGATAAGTTAATGGAGATAACAGGAATATGGCTGTAGCCTGCCTTGGCAAGTGCACGGCGGATGAATCCAATATAGTTTGTTGCACGACAACCGCCACCGGTCTGAGACATTACGACTGCCAGATGATCCGTATCATACTGACCGGATAAAACAGCATCCATAATCTGACCAACGACCAACAGGGAAGGATAACATGCGTCATTATTTACATATTTTAATCCCATGTCAACACTGTGTTTATTGTCATTATTTAACACAACCAGATTGTAACCGCATCTTCTGAAGGTAGGCTCCAGAAGGTCAAAATGGATAGGTGACATCTGCGGACATAGAATGGTATAGTTCTTTCTCATTTCTTTGGTAAACAGAACTCTGTGCATCTGACTGGAGTGGATGGTACGTGTCTGATGACGCTGTTCTCTTACACGGATAGCGGAGAGTAGAGAGCGGATTCTGATACGTGCAGCACCCAGATTGTTGACTTCATCAATCTTTAAGCAGGTATAGATCTTGCCTGAACCGGACAGAATATCATTTACCTGATCGGTTGTAACGGCGTCCAGACCACATCCGAAGGAATTGAGCTGGATCAGGTCAATATCATCACGAGTCTTTACGAAGCTTGCAGCAGCATATAATCTTGAATGATACATCCACTGGTCGGAAACAATAAGTGGACGTTCCGGTTTAGCCAGGTGGGAGACAGAATCTTCTGTCAACACAGCGATACCATATGAGGTAATCAGCTCAGGAATACCGTGGTTAATCTCAGGGTCAATATGATAAGGCCGGCCTGCCAGGACGATAGCACGGCTGTGATTCTTCTCAATGTACTCAATGACTTCTTCGCCTTTATGATACATGTCCTGACGAACGGCTTCCAGTTCCTTCCAGCCTGCATTTACTGCGTCTGTAATCTCGGAAGCATCAATATCCGGGAACTCTTTTATCAGTGACTGTGCAATCAGTTCCGGGCTTGTGAATGCCATGAATGGATTCTTGAATACGACTTCACCACGTCCAATCGCTTCTACATTGTTCTTGATATTTTCAGAATAGGAAGTAACGATAGGACAGTTATAATGATTGTTTGCATCCTGGAATTCATTTCTTTCATAGAACAGAGCAGGATAGAAGATGAAATCTACATGCTGTCCTATGAGCCATTCAATATGACCATGTGCTAATTTTGCGGGGTAACACTCAGATTCACTTGGAATGGATTCGATACCCATTTCATATATCTTTCTGTTAGATACAGGAGATAACACCACCTGATAATGCAGCTTCGTAAAGAATGTATACCAGAATGGATAGTTCTCATACATATTCAGAACGCGAGGAATACCAACACGACCTCTGGCAGCTTCTGCATCTGATAAAGGTTCGTAGGAGAACAGTCTCTGTAATTTGTAAGCAAATAAGTTAGGAACACCATTATCGCTCTTAGCCTTGCCTAATCCACGTTCGCAACGATTACCTGATGTGAAACGTCTTCCATCAGAGAATTTGTTAATAGTGAGACGGCAGGAATTCGTACAGCCCTGACATTTTACCAGTGAGGTAGAGAATGTCAGTTCATTGATCTGGTCGATAGTCAACATGGTTGACTGCTCATTTTCACCATTCTGGTAATGTTCCCTTGCAATAAGGGCTGCACCAAACGCGCCCATGATACCTGCGATATCAGGACGGATAGCTTCGCATCCTGCGATCTTTTCAAAGCTTCTAAGGACAGCATCATTATAGAATGTACCACCCTGAACAACGATATTACGACCCAATTCAGAAGCATCAGATACCTTGATAACTTTGAAAAGGGCATTCTTTATAACAGAATAAGCAAGACCAGCGGAGATATCAGATACCTCTGCACCTTCCTTCTGTGCCTGCTTTACCTTGGAATTCATAAATACAGTACAACGTGTTCCAAGATCAATAGGATGCTTTGCAAAAAGAGCTGCTTTTGCAAAATCCTGTACGCTGTAATTCAGAGACTTGGCAAATGTCTCAATGAAAGAACCACAGCCTGATGAACAGGCTTCATTTAACTGTACAGAGTCTACAGTCTGATTCTTGATCTTGATACATTTCATATCCTGACCGCCGATATCAAGGATGCAGTCTACTTCAGGATCAAAGAACGCAGCTGCGTAGTAATGAGCTACAGTCTCTACCTCGCCGTCATCCAGCATGAAGGCAGCTTTGATCAGAGCCTCACCGTAACCTGTGGAGCAGGAGCGTACGATTGTCGCATCATCAGGGAGCAGAGAGTAGATCTCCTGAATAGAGCGGATTGCAGTTTTGAGTGGGCTGCCGTTATTATTGCTGTAGAAAGAATACAGCAGAGTACCATCTTCATCTACCAGAGCTACTTTGGTAGTAGTAGATCCGGCATCAATACCCAGATAGCATTTTCCATGGTAATTGCGGATATCCTCCGCTTTTACATGATGTCTGTTGTGTCTGTCCTGGAATTCCTCATATTCTGCTTCACTGGCAAAGAGAGGATCCATACGTGCTACTTCAAATTCCATTTTAATATTGGAAGAGAGCTTATCCACCATCTCCTGCATGGTAAAAGATACTTCGTCTTTGGCATTCAGGGCAGAACCGATGGCAGCGAACAGGTGAGAATTGTCCGTATCAATAATATGTTCGTCATCCAGCTTTAAGGTTCTGATAAAGGCTGCCTTTAACTCTGAAAGGAAGTGAAGAGGACCACCCAGGAATGCAACATGTCCTCTGATAGGTTTACCGCAGGCAAGACCACTGATTGTCTGGTTGACAACAGCCTGGAAGATAGAAGCAGACAGATCTTCCTTGGTAGCGCCTTCATTGATCAGGGGCTGAATGTCTGTCTTGGCAAATACACCGCATCTTGCGGCAATAGTATATAAAGAATGATAATTCTTGGCATATTCGTTCAGACCGGATGCATCTGTCTGTAAAAGAGAAGCCATCTGGTCGATAAAAGAACCTGTACCACCGGCACAGATACCATTCATTCTCTGTTCTACGTTGCCATTTTCAAAATAAATGATCTTGGCATCTTCACCGCCTAATTCAATGGCAACATCTGTCTTGGGTGCTAATTCCTGCAGAGAAGTTGATACGGCAATTACTTCCTGTACGAATGGAACACCCAGATGATTGGCAAGAGTCAGACCACCGGAACCTGTAATCATTGGATGAAGTTCCAGATTGCCAAGCCTGGAGAAAGCGTCCTCAAGCAGAGAGGAGAGAGTCTCGCGGATATTGGCATAGTGTCTCTTATAATCGGAGAACAATATAGTATGTTCTGTATCCAAGATTGCAATTTTAACTGTAGTGGAACCGATATCGATTCCCAATGTGTAAAATTCTTTGTTCATGTATAACCAATCCTTACTAATAATATACATAATAACCATTTTTTCGCATACATTTGCTATTATACGACAGTGGTGGTAAAAAGGCAACCAAACAAATTTTAAAATTATATGAAGAAATTTATTAAAAAATAATAATTTCGCAGATAGTAACTGTTGGATTGGTTTACTTTTTTTATACTGAATGATACAATAAATCTATTCATTTAAAATAATTTTAGAGGTGTTATATGAATTTTTGGGACAAAATGGAAAAAAAGTTTGGCAGATATGCGATTCCTAATCTTTCGCTGTATCTGATTTTATGTTTTGGATGCGGATATCTGCTCTATGCGATCAATCCGGCAATGTTGAATTATCTGACGCTGGACCCATATAAGATTCTTCATGGGCAGATCTGGAGATTATTTACATGGATTCTGATACCGGGTGATGGGGGCAGCATCAATATCTTTACTTTGATTATGCTGTTTTTCTATTATTCTATCGGGTCATCACTGGAGCGTGCATGGGGAACCTTCTATTATAATGCATATCTGTTCCTTGGAATGATATTTACTGTAATAGAGGGTTTTATCATAATGGGTATCAGTTATCTGATGAAGGATGCAGCATTACTTGCAGGAACAACCGTGATCAAAGTAGCCAGTGAGACATATTTTGCAGTGATTGCGCAGGAATTCAGTATGTATTATATCAGTATGAGTATTTTCTTCGCATTTGCGGCTACATTCCCTGAATCTACCGTATATCTGATGTTCATTCTTCCTATTAAAATGAAGTGGATGGGAATTGCATATGGCGTACTGATGTTAGTAGAAGCTATTTCAGCATCCTGGATTGTAGATCGTATTATTGTATTGGGACCATTGCTTTACTTTATCATTTTTATGCTGATTACGAGAACTGGTATCGGTATGCGAATATCCCCAAGACAGGTGAAGAGGCGCCACGATTATCGTAAGGAAGTCAAGAAAGCCAAGCCTATGTCTGTAGCAAAGCACAAATGCGCCATCTGCGGAAGAACAAGCGAGGAATATCCTGATCTGGAATTTCGCTTCTGTTCAAAGTGCAATGGTAATTATGAGTATTGTCAGGATCATCTGTTCACACATACTCATGTACAATAATTGGTAAAGAAAGGTTTGGTTATAGAAAATATGGAAATGAATCAGTTAGAGTTTGCTCAGACTCTTCAACAGTTAAAGGACACAGCCAGATTACAGGAGAACATGCTTACCAGTGAGCAGATCAGTGAGGCATTTGAATCCCTTTCATTGACAGAAGAACAGATGGGCTTGATTCACGAATATCTGAATAAGAATCATATAGGAATTGATACACCGGCGGAACAGAATGCGAATCTGTCCAGTGAAGATACGAATTATCTGAATATGTATCTGGAAGAACTGAAGGATCTGCCAGAGGTATCGGATGGAGAGAAGCGTGCGGTTATGATGTCTGCATTGGCACAGGACAATTCTGCCTGCAATAAGCTGATAGAGATTTTCCTTCCGCAGGTGGTAGAGATTGCCAAGCTTTATGCTGGACAGGGTGCTCTGGTGGAGGATCTGATCGGAGAAGGTAATGTGGCGCTTTCCATGGGTGTAACGATGCTGGACTGTGTGGAGTCAATCGAAGAGATTGATGGTTTTCTGGCTAAAATGATCATGGATGCCATGGAGGAATACATCAGTGACGATACAGACAGCCATCAGACAGGTGAGAAGGTACTGGACAAGGTAAATCTGGTCAATGATAAATCAAAGGAAATGGCAGAAGAACTCATGCGTAAAGTTACAGTTGCAGAATTAGCGCAGGAGATGCAGATGGATGAAGAAGAGATCCGGGATGCAATTAAGCTTTCTGCAAATCATATGGAATACATTGAAGAGGATGCAGAATTATAATGGAAAATAATGATGATTTTAAATACGTGATCCAGGATACGGGCCATGTATATTTTGGTAAAGAGCTGACCTATCAGGAAATACTGGACAAAGAGGATGTACCGTTCAAATTCAAAGCGATTATCAGTGCATATGTGTCGAAGGATATAACGGTTGATGTGAAGCTTACAGATCATATCATGACGGTACACAAGGATGCTTTTTCCTATAGAATCTTTCAACAGCTGAAGATGCAGATAAGATTTTTCTACAGTGTGGATAAGAAAAGCTTGAGTGGAAAGATTAAGAAAAAGTGGATTCACAAAGTCTGTTCTTTTGATGAATTTCAAAAGCAGTATGCCAGCCTTGTGATGGAAGGAAAAGCTCAGATAGAAGATGTTTCCATCTCCAAGCTGGCATTAATGGCAATCAGTATCTAATGGAAAGGCACGGTAGTAGAATGAAAAACGCTAGAATTGAAGACGTAACAGCATATGAAATAATTGAGAAGAGAGAAATCAGGGATATCCATTCCATGAGTTATCTGCTCAGACATAAGAAGACAGGAGCAAGAATTGCCCTGCTTGAAAATGATGATGATAACAAGGTATTCTGTATTGGATTCAGAACGCCACCTACAGATTCCACAGGTGTTCCACACATTATTGAACATACTGTATTGTGCGGTTCTAAGGAATTTCCGGTCAAGGACCCATTTGTAGAACTGGTAAAGGGTTCTCTGAATACATTTCTGAATGCAATGACATATTCTGATAAGACAGTATATCCTGTAGCAAGCTGCAATGACAAGGATTTTCAGAATCTGTGCCATGTATATATGGATGCTGTCTTTTATCCTAATATATATAAGGAAGAGAAGATATTTCGTCAGGAGGGCTGGCACTATGAAATGGAGAGTCCTGAGGATGAATTAACGATCAATGGTGTCGTTTATAATGAAATGAAGGGAGCTTTCTCTTCACCAGACGATGTCCATGATAGAGAAGTATTGAATTCCTTATACCCGGATACGGCATATGGAGTGGAATCAGGTGGAGATCCTAAGGTAATCCCGGAGCTTACCTATGAGGCATTTCTGGACTTCCATCGTAGATATTATCATCCTTCCAACAGCTATATTTACCTGTATGGTGATATGGATATGGCAGAGAAATTAAGATGGATGGATGAGGAATATCTGAGTAAATTTGACAGTTTACAGATTGATTCTGCGGTACAGTTACAGAAGCCTTTTGCGCAGCCTGTATTTATTCAGAAGGATTATCCTGTCATGGATGGTGAGTCCTTAGAAGATAACACATATTTATCATACAATACTGTAGTAGGAACCAGCCTGGATAAAGAATTATATTATGCGATGCAGCTGATTGATTATGCATTGTGTTCTTCATCGGGAGCACCGCTGAAACTGGCATTGATCCATAAGAATATAGGAACAGAGGTATACAGCGTATATGAGAATGGTGTATATCAGCCATATTTCTCAATTGTGGCAAAGAATGCCAATGATTCCCAGAAGGATGAATTCGTACAGACAATTGAAGAAGAACTGGCTCGTATCGTGAAAGAAGGTCTGGATAAAAAGGCATTGCTGGCTGCATTGAACTATTATGAATTCAAGTACAGAGAAGCGGATTTTGGTTCTTATCCCAAGGGATTGATGTACGGTCTGCAGATGTTTGACTCTTGGCTTTATGATGACAAGATGGCATTTGACATGATCGAAGCCAATGACATTTTTAAGACATTACGTGAGAAGATCAATACCAATTATTATGAAGAACTGATTGATAAATATCTGCTTCACAACCAGCACAAATCTATTCTGATGGTATCGCCTAAAGAAGGATTGACAGCTGCCAATGATAAAGCGCTGGCTGATAAGTTACAGGCGTATAAGGCAGCTTTGAGTCAGGAGGAGATTTTAAAGATTGTTGAAGAGACACATGCGCTCCACGATTATCAGGATGCAGAGGATTCACCAGAAGCATTGTCTAAGATTCCCATGCTGACCAGGGCAGATATGAAGAAAGAAGCAGAAGGCTTTGTCAATGAAGAGAGTGTGGCAGGAGATACCAAGGTACTGTTCCATCAGCTTCAGACCAATGGAATTGGCTATGTGAAGCTTGTCTTTGATGTATCCAATATTCCACAGGAGTTATTCGCCTATATGGGTATCCTCAAAAATGTTCTTGGCTATGTGGATACACAGAATTACAGCTATGGTGAGCTTTATAATGAAATCAACATTCATACAGGCGGTATCTCATCTACTGTGAATACTTATACGAATTCAAAGAAACTGGATGAATACAGCCTTACCTTTGAAGTAAAGACGAAGGCAATGTATGGAGAGCTTGCCAATACATTTGCATTATTACAGGAGATTATGACAACCTCCAGAATGGATGACCGGGACAGAATCTACGAGATCATTGCAGAACTAAAATCCAGAATGCAGGGAAGCATGACGTCTTCAGGACATTCTCTGGCTGCAATACGTGCATTGTCTTATTTCAGCGAGACAGCGGCAATTATGGAGCTGGTAAGTGGTATGCCCTGCTATAGACTTCTTGAGAAGCTGGAAGCAGAGTATGATTCGTATAAAGATGAACTGGCAGACAAGCTTAAACAGCTGGCACAATGTATTTTCCGCCCGGAGAATCTGATGCTGATGGACTATACAGCTGAAGAGGAAGGATATGAGACATTTGCCAAGCTGATTCCCGGATTAAAAGCTTCTTTGTATACAACACAGGTTCCAAAGGAGAAGCTTCAGATAATACTGAATAAATTAAATGAAGGCTTTGCAACCTCAGCGCAGATTCAGTATGTAGCAAGAGCGGGAAGCTATAAGGAAAATGGTTATGATTATCCTTACACAGGTGCACTCCGTGTTCTGAAGGTGATCATGGGCTATGATTATCTGTGGATTAACGTCCGTGTTAAGGGTGGCTCTTATGGATGTATGTGCAGCTTTGCCAAGACGGGAGAGAGCTATTTCGTATCCTATCGTGATCCTAACCTGAAGAAGACAATGGAAGTATATGAGAAAGCCGGAGATTATCTGAGAAGCTTTACAGCAGATGAGAGAACAATGACCAAGTACATCATAGGAGCAATCAGTGACTGGGATGTACCTATGACGCCTGCAACAAAAGGCAGCAGATCCCTGAGTGCTTACCTGTCTCATATGGATTATGCTGATCTGCAGAAGGAGAGAGATGAGCTTCTTGGATGTACACAGGAAGATATTCGTGCCCTGGCAGATTATATGGATGCCATCATGAAGGAAAATGCTGTATGTGTAGTAGGAAATGGTCAGACGATAGAAGAGAATAAAGAAATGTTTGATACGATTGAGAATTTGTTTCATTAAGAGAAAATGAGGAGGGATTCTATGAAAAAGAGGCAAGATGTGACCAGATGGAAACTGGCAGCAGCACTACTGTCAACAACGATCATGATGACTGGATGCGGTTCCTCATCCGGTTATAGTGATACATCCGGAGCAGTGGCCAATTCGAAGGCATATACGGATGGCGGAAGCGATTTTTATTCAGAAAGTGCTGTGTCAGAGGATGCTTCTGCAGATAATACAGCAAGTACTGCCATACAGGAGACCAATCGCAAACTGATCAAGACTGTGAACATGACAGTAGAGACAGAGGACTATGATGGGCTTCTGAATACACTGGATAAGAAAATTGCGGAGCTTGGCGGCTATACAGAGTATTTCAGCACACAGGGAAATGGAAGCAATCGTTATGGAAGTATGACAATCCGCATCCCTAAAGAAAAACTGGATACTTTCCTTGAAATGGTCGAGGGTGTGTCTAATATCACATATCGACAGGAAAATGTAGAAGATGTGACACTGGATTATGTGGATGTGGAAAGCCGTAAAAAGATGCTGGAGACAGAACAGCAGCGTCTGTTGGAGCTTCTGGAGACCGCTGAAAGTCTGGATGATATTCTGACGATTGAGAGCAGGCTGACAGAAGTGCAGTATGAACTCGACAGCAAGGAATCACAGCTTCGTACGTATGATAACCAGATTGATTACAGTACAGTATATCTGGATATTGATGAGGTTGTCAGATATACACCACAGGAACAGAAGGGCACCTGGGAGAGAATCAGCACAGGCTTTAAGGAGAATCTCTACAGTGTAGGAAACGGTATTAAGAACTTCTTTATTCAGTTCATTATACATATTCCATCTATTGTGGTATTCCTTGCGATGGTTGGTATTCTGGCATTGATTGTCAGATTCATTATCCACATGGAGCAGAAGCACAGTCAGAAAGTACAGGAAAAAAGAAAGAAACAACAGATGCAGCAAGTACAGCAGATACAGAACATACAGGAACAGGAAGGAAAAAAAGATGCAGGAAAATAAGCAGTATAAATCAGGTTTTGCAGCTCTGATAGGAAGACCTAATGTAGGAAAGTCAACATTGATGAATTGCCTGATAGGACAGAAAATAGCCATTACATCCAAGAAGCCACAGACAACAAGAAATAAGATCCAGACTGTATATACTTCAGACGAAGGGCAGATTGTTTTTGTGGATACACCAGGTATTCATAAGGCGAAGAACAAGCTGGGCGATTATATGGTCAATGTGGCAGAGCATAGTCTCAAGGAAGTAGATGTTGTATTATGGCTTGTTGAACCTACAGATTATATTGGGGCTGGAGAACAGCATATTGTAGAACAGCTGAGTAAAGTAAAAGTACCTGTGATTCTGGTTGTTAATAAGATTGATACGGTGAAAAGAGAGCAGCTCCTTGTGTACATTGATGCATACCGCAAACTGATGGATTTTGCAGAAATAGTACCAGTGTCAGCATTAAAAGATGACAATACGGACACACTGATTAAACTTATTATGAAATACTTGCCTTATGGTCCTGCTTTTTATGATGAAGATACGATTACAGATCAGCCAATGAGACAGATTGTAGCAGAGCTGATCCGTGAGAAGGTTCTCAGAAGCATTGATGAAGAAATTCCTCATGGAGTGGCAGTCACAATCGAATCCATGAAGTTCAGCAAGAAGATCGTGGATATAGATGCGACTATTATCTGTGAGAAGGATTCCCATAAGGGCATTATCATAGGAAAAGGTGGCACCATGCTTAAAAAGATCGGTTCACTGGCAAGACCTGAAATTGAAGATCTGCTGGAACAGCATGTGAATCTTCAATTGTGGGTAAAGGTAAAGAAGGACTGGAGAGACAGTGATTATCTGATTAAGAATTTTGGCTACGATCCCAAAGAGACCGAATAGAATCTATGCATTAAGTAAATCCTAACCGTATAGGGAATGAGATACGGGAGGAAATACAATGTACGAGAATGGATGGAACCGCTTTGCAAGAACGGGACAGATAAGCGATTATCTGACATATAAGGGGTATCCTGCCACTAAGAATAAGACGGGAAATGCAGGTGAATGCAGAAATGCAGGATTATATCACGGTAACGGGAATTGTGATCAAAACAGAACCAATCGGAGAATATGATAGACGTGTTGTAATACTTACCAGGGAAAAAGGTAAGATATCCGCATTTGCCAGAGCTGCCAGAAAGGCGGGAAACCGCCTGATGGCACCCAGCAACCCTTTCTCTTTTGGACAATTTCGATTATATGCCGGCAGAAATTCCTACACAATGGCAGAGGCTGACATATCCAATTATTTTGAAGAACTCAGACAGGATTTTATCGGGGCATATTATGGGATGTATTTTCTGGAAATATGCGATTATTATTCCAGAGAGAATAATGATGAGTTAGAACTGCTCAAGCTGCTCTATCAGTCATTGAGAGCATTGGGCAATGAGTCGATTCCGCACAAACTGACAAGATGTATATTTGAACTCAAATCCATTATGATCAATGGAGAATTTGATGTTCGCCTGATTACGGAGGATCTGCTGGAATCCACGCGATATACGATAGACTACATAATGAAGACACCGGTGGAGAAGCTGTATCGTTTTCTGGTAAATGAAGAAGTTTTGGAGCAGTTGAGAGAATTCAACAGGCGATTATGCAGACAGACCTTTGACAGAGATTTTAAAAGTCTTGAAATACTTGAAAATCTTGAATAAGTTGGTTATAATAGGACGCAGAATCCATTAGGGATTTGTTGTGGAGGAGATTATGAAGAAATTTAACACGGCAGGAATGCTGGCAGTGCTGATGCTGTGCCTGACAGCATGCGGTTCCGGTACAGACGCCGGGGAGACTGACATGAATTCCCTGACACTTGCAAAAAATGGCAGTGTGGAGAATACCATTGTAGAAAGCTTTGATAAGGAATATTATGATTTGGAAGGTCTCAATACCATGATTGGAGATTCGATAGAGCAGTATTGCACACAGAATCCCACAGCAGAGATCACATTAACACGCAGTGAAGTAACGGATGACAAGGTCAAAGTCAACATGAAGTATGACAGTGCTGCTACTTATATGGGATATAACAGTGAATTGCTGTTTGTTGGAACAGTTCAGGAGGCATATGCAGCAGGTTATGATCTGAACCTGTCATTGGTCAGTGCCAGAGATGAGACAGACAGAATTGGCAAGCAGGAATTGCTGGAGATGGGTGAACATCACATAGTACTTATGGAAATACCTGATTCGATGGAGAATGGTCTTAGACTGGAATGTTATGGAGATATATTATATGTGGGGGACAATATAAGCGTTGTTTCCAAAAAAACGGCAGATATAGAACAAACGCAGGGTGTTAGCGTTGTTGTATTCAAATAAATAACGATAAGGTGAGGAAAGAATAATGGAAAAGACAATGGACAAAATTGTTGCTTTGGCAAAAGCGAGAGGATTTGTATATCCTGGCTCAGAGATCTACGGTGGACTTGCGAACACCTGGGACTATGGTAACCTTGGTGTAGAGCTGAAGAACAATGTAAAGAGAGCATGGTGGCAGAAATTCGTCATGGAGAACCCTTATAATGTAGGTGTTGACTGTGCTATTCTGATGAATCCTCAGACATGGGTAGCTTCTGGACATCTGGGTGGTTTCTCTGATCCTCTTATGGATTGTAAGGAATGTCATGAGCGTTTCCGTGCAGATAAGCTGATTGAGGATTATTGTGAGGAAAAGGGCATCACTCTGACAGAGTCTGTAGATGCATGGAGTCAGGAAAAGATGATGCAGTTCATCGAAGAGAATCAGATTCCATGCCCAAGCTGTGGAAAACACAACTTTACAGATATTCGTCAGTTCAACCTGATGTTCAAGACTTTCCAGGGTGTTACAGAGGATGCCAAGAATACTGTATATTTAAGACCTGAGACAGCACAGGGTATTTTCGTAAACTTTAAGAATGTGCAGAGAACTTCCAGAAAGAAGATTCCATTTGGTATTGGTCAGATCGGTAAGTCTTTCAGAAACGAAATTACACCTGGTAACTTTACTTTCCGTACCAGAGAGTTCGAACAGATGGAACTTGAATTCTTCTGCGAGCCGGGCACTGACCTTGAATGGTTTCAGTACTGGAGAGCATTCTGCCGCGACTGGCTGTTAAGTCTTGGTATCAAAGAAGATGAGATGCGTCTGCGCGATCATTCACCTGAAGAGTTATGCTTCTATTCCAAGGGAACCACTGATATTGAATTCCTCTTCCCATTTGGCTGGGGCGAGTTATGGGGAATCGCAGACAGAACTGATTACGACCTGACACAGCATCAGAATACATCAGGACAGGATATGTCTTACTTTGATGATGAGAAGAAAGAGAAATATGTTCCTTATGTTATCGAGCCTTCATTAGGTGCAGACCGTGTTGTACTGGCATTCCTTTGCGCAGCATATGATGAGGAAGAGATTGGAGAGGGTGATGTAAGAACCGTATTACATTTCCATCCGGCACTTGCTCCTGTTAAGATCGGTATTCTTCCATTAAGCAAGAAGCTTAACGAGGGCGCTGAGAAGATCTATGCACAGCTGTCCAAGAAATATAACTGCGAATTTGATGACAGAGGAAATATCGGTAAGAGATATCGTCGTCAGGATGAGATTGGTACACCATTCTGCATTACTTATGACTTTGATTCAGAGGAAGATCATGCAGTAACCATTCGTTTCCGTGATTCAATGGAACAGGTAAGAATACCTATTGATGAACTGGATGCATATTTTGCAGATAAGTTTACATTCTAAAACATATAAGTAATCAAAGCACTTCTTTTATCAGTATAACAGGCTGATAAAGGAGGTGCTTTTTTGATATTCGATAATATATCCAATGCAAGTAAACATAATATACAGACAAAATATAATTATGCATGAATAAATACTGTATACATTTAAAATCTATATATTAATAATAGAAAATATGGTAAAATGTATATTGTTTCAGTGAAATGGATTTTGCTGTTGAGCTTTAGGAGTTATTATAATGGAAAATAGTCTGTATTTTGTAATCAGTTCTGTAATCTTGAGTTTTACGTTGTTGGCATCCTTTTATTTAAGATATAGGATACCGACGAAGGACAATCGGATATTAATGCTGCTGATGTGGATCGTAGTTATATCCAATCTGTTGGATCTGGGACTTGGGCTCAATGGCATATGGTATCGGCTGCCTACAAGAGCAATCTATCTTTTGAATACGGTTTATCTGATTACCAGACAATTCATTATAGTAGGATATGCAGGTTATATTGTGTTGTGTACGGATTCTGGCAAACTGGTCTCTAAAGAATGGAAAATCGTATGCGCCATTACAAATCTGTATGGATTTTTTCTGATTTTTGGGAATATAAAGTTTCATTGGCTTTTCCTGACAGATGTACAGGGCAATTATGTCCGTGGACAGCAGATATGGCTGTATTATATTTTTGCAATCTGTTATATCGTGTTTGCTATATGGCATCTGATCAGATATGGGCATGCACTGGACTGGTCGCGTAAAATTGCATTACTTGTATTTGTAATGATTCCTGCGCTGGGAGCTTTTTTACAATATGCGTTCCCAGGCTTTAACATTGAGAGCTTTACACTGACAATAGGTATGCTATGGGTGTATCTGAATGTGCCAAAGACCAATCGTATGCTGGATTCTGATACGAGTGCGTTGAATCAATATGCCTTTTCCTGTAAAATGGAATCTCTGACAGGGCAGAAGGTCAAGGGTCATCTGGTAGTCATACGATTCCGTGACAAAAGCGCCATTCAGGACAGATATGGACTGGAGAGCTATAAGAAATTAATGCGGGAGGTTACATATGAGCTGTGCAGTCTTCAGGGCAGGGATCGGGTTTATTATCTGCGTGATGCGCGTTTTGCAGTCATATTGGATGGGGCAGACACAGATAAGGCTTATGACATTGCAAAGAATCTTATGAATAAAGTGCAGAAGCAATGGAAGATATATGGAAATGAGATTACGGTGTGGGGTGTTGGAGCTTTTCTGAGTATTCCTGATGATGTAAGAAATATTAATGACATATACAGTTATCTTGCATATCTGGAGATTATGCCGTCACTTCATGGGGGCAGTATGTATGAGGGTGGACATCTTGATGTTGCGTACATGAAAAGATATGGCGAGATAGAACGGGCGATAGAGCGTGCGCTGCAAAAGACAAGCTTCGAGGTATATTATCAGCCAATTTATGGCGTCAAGGAGCAAAAGATCATTGCAGCAGAGGCGTTACTGAGGATGTATGATGAGGAAATGGGCTTCATTTCACCGGAAGAATTTATTCCCATTGCTGAGAAGAACGGTAAGATTATAGAAATCGGACAAATGGTGCTGGAAAGCGTGTGTCGTTTCCTACAGAAAGAGGATATTACAAAGTATGGGCTTCATTATATAGAAGTTAATTTATCTGTTATTGAATGTATGCAGGATATTTTGCCGGAAGAGATTAAGAAAACTCTTGAAAAATATGAAATTGATCCGCAGCTGCTTAATCTTGAGATAACAGAGACTGCGCTTGCCCAGAGTAAAGCAATTCTGGCGGACAATATGCGTAAGATCAGTGAAATGGGAGTAAGTTTCTCACTGGACGATTATGGAACAGGATATTCCACAATTACCTATATGATGACACTTCCTTTCAGGATTGTAAAGATAGACAAATCTATTCTGTGGTCTTCTTTTGAAAATGAACGTGCAATGATTGCATTATGTGCGAGCATTAATATGATTAAAGAAATGAACATGGAGATCGTGGTAGAAGGAGTGGAGTCACGGGAGATGGCACAGAAGCTGACACAGCTTGGGTGCGATTATCTCCAGGGATATTATTTTTCCAAACCATTGCCGGTGAACAAGTTCATCGAATGTATCTCGAAAAATCCTATATTTCTATTTGACAAGGAATAAGAGCTAAACTATAATAAATGTGCTGGTCTGTGGATCAGTACTTTTATTTGTGTGAGTTTTGTGAAAGATAGAGCAATTACGAACATATATGGATGGAGGATAAACCATGGAAAACTATGGAGTAAACGATTTGAGGAGAATGTTTCTCGAATTTTTTGAAAGCAAAGGACATCTGGCAATGAAGAGCTTCTCTTTAGTGCCTCATAATGATAACAGTCTGTTGATCATCAATTCAGGTATGGCCCCTCTCAAGCCATATTTTACCGGACAGGAGATTCCACCCAGACGTAGAGTGACAACCTGTCAGAAGTGTGTCAGAACAGGTGATATCGAGAATGTAGGTAAGACGGCAAGACATCTTACTTTCTTTGAAATGCTTGGTAACTTCTCTTTTGGAGATTATTTTAAGCATGAATCTCTGGCATGGAGCTGGGAATTCCTGACAAAAGTAGTAGGACTTGATCCTGAGAGGTTATATCCTTCTATTTACAGTGAAGATGACGAAGCATTCCATATCTGGACAGACGAGATTGGTGTCCCGGCAGAAAAGATTACCAGATTCTACCGTGATCCTGAGACCGGAGAATGTGATAACTTCTGGGAGCATGGCGCTGGTCCATGTGGTCCATGTTCTGAGATCTATTATGACAGAGGTATCAAGTATGGCTGCGGTAAGCCTGATTGCAAGGTAGGCTGTGACTGCGACCGTTTCATGGAAGTATGGAATAATGTATTTACACAGTTCGATGGTGATGGACATGGTAACTATTCAGAACTGGAACAGAAGAATATTGATACAGGCATGGGTCTTGAGAGACTTGCAGTTGTAGTACAGGATGTAGATACTGTATTTGATATTAATACAATGAAAGCAATCCGTGACAAGATCTGTGAAGTAGCAGGTGTAGAATATCAGAAGGATGAGAAGACAGATGTATCTATCCGTCTGATCACAGACCATATGCGTTCTTCAACATTCATGATCTCTGATGGTATCCTTCCATCTAATGAAGGTAGAGGATATGTACTGAGAAGACTCATCCGCCGTGTTGCAAGACATGGAAGACTGCTTGGAATCGAAGGTAAGTTCCTGACCAAGATCGCACAGACAGTTATTGATGAGTGTAAAGATGGTTATCCAGAACTGGAAGAGAAGAAAGACTTTATCTTCAACGTTCTGATTCAGGAAGAAGATAAATTCAGCAAGACAATCGATCAGGGACTTTCTATTCTGAATGATATGGAAGAGGAGCTGAATCAGGAAGGCAGGAAAGTACTTGCAGGAGCAGATGCTTTCAAGTTATATGATACTTACGGATTCCCTATTGACTTGACAATTGAGATTCTGGAAGAAAAAGGCTTCACAGTAGATGAAGAGGGCTTCCAGGCTGCAATGAAAGAGCAGAAAGAGACTGCGCGTAAAGCGCGTAAAGTAACCAATTATATGGGTGCTGACGTTACTGTATATGAATCCATTGATCCAAGTATCACAAGCAAATTTGTAGGTTATGACAGATTAACCCATCAGTCTAAAGTAACAGTTCTGACTACAGAGGATGAACTGGTAGACGCACTGACTGATGGACAGACAGGAACAATCATTGTAGATGAGACTCCTTTCTATGCGACAATGGGTGGACAGGAAGCAGATACAGGTGTGATTACACTTCCAGATGCTGAATTCCAGGTAAAAGATACAATCAAGCTTCTTGGTGGCAAGATTGGACATGTCGGTGTTGTTACAAAGGGTATGATCAAAGTAGGCGACACTGTTACTCTGAGTGTAGATGCTGCAAAGAGAGCAGATACATGTAAGAACCACAGTGCAACACACTTATTACAGAAGGCATTGAGAAATGTTCTCGGTTCTCATGTAGAACAGGCAGGTTCTTTTGTAGATGAAGACAGATTAAGATTTGACTTTACTCATTTCCAGGCTATGACCCAGGAAGAGATTGCCAAGGTTGAACAGCAGGTAGTAGAGCAGATTGCTAATAATCTTCCTGTTGTAACAGAAAACCTGTCATTGGAAGAAGCCAAGAAGACTGGTGCAATGGCATTGTTCGGTGAGAAATACGGTGATGTAGTCCGCGTTGTCAAGATGGGTGATTACTCAACCGAACTTTGTGGTGGTACACATGTACCAAATACAGGTGCTATTATGGCATTTAAGATTCTTTCTGAGAGTGGTGTTGCTGCCGGTGTCAGAAGAATCGAAGCATTAACAGGTAATGGCGTATTACGTTATTATAAAGAATTAGAAGAAACTATTGATAAGAGTGCTAAGATTGTAAAGACAACTCCGGCTGGACTGACAGAGCGTCTGGAACATCTGATGGCTGAAATGAAAGCATTGCAGAGCGAGAATGAATCTCTCAAGAGCAAGGCTGCCAAGGAAGCCCTCGGAGACGTTATGGACAAGACTGTTGAAATCAAGGGTGTGAAGCTTCTGGCTGCCAAGGTAGACGGTGTAGATATGAATGCTCTCCGTGATCTGGGCGATCAGCTCAAGGCTAAACTTGGTGAAGGCGTAGTTGTACTGGCATCTGTTGCAGATGGTAAGGTGAATTTAATCGCTATGGCTACAGATGAAGCAATGGCAAAGGGCGCGCATGCAGGCAATCTGATCAAGGGCATTGCGGCTCTTGTAGGTGGCGGCGGTGGCGGTCGTCCTAACATGGCTCAGGCAGGCGGTAAGAATCCTGCAGGAGTAGATCAGGCAATTGCAGAAGTAGCTAAAGTATTGGAGAATCAGCTGTAATTTCGCATAAAGAACAAAAAAATAAAAAAATATGCAAAAAACTGTTGACGTATTCAAGATATCTGATATAATCTTAGGTGTGCAATTAAGTATACCCGAACAGTCTGGCACACAATAATAGGGCTGGAGGGAGGTTAGGTGTGATAGCATGTCAAATGTAATCGTAAAAGAAAACGAAACTTTAGACAGCGCTTTACGTAGATTCAAGAGAAGTTGTGCGAAAGCCGGAATTCAGCAGGAAATCCGTAAAAGAGAGCATTACGAGAAGCCAAGCGTAAAACGTAAAAAGAAGTCTGAAGCAGCTAGAAAACGTAAATATAATTAATAAGTACAATGGAACACCTGAAGGTGGTTTCATTGCCATGAATGAATCCTTGGCAATACTGCCAGGGATTTTTTCGTTCTAAGGTAGATGAGGGAGAGTAGTGAATCATGTGGATCAGAGAATTTGCCGGATATGATTTTTATCATTTGACGGCGTGTTTCTTTTTGTTTAGTGTGTTAGGCTGGATGGTAGAATCCATATATATGTCATTCTGCAATCATAAACTGACTAACCGAGGATTTATGACAGGTCCATTTTGTCCAATTTATGGAGTGGGAGCTGTGGTTGGATATCTGGTTCTGCATCCGTTTGCTAATAATCTGGTAGCTCTGTATTTTGTCGGAGCTGTCCTGGCAACGGTGTTTGAATATCTGGTAGCCAAGCTTATGCTTCGTCTGTTTGGAGAAGTATGGTGGGACTATCATGACAAACCGTGTAATTATCAGGGTATTGTATGTTTGGAGAGTACAATTGCCTGGGGCTTCTATGCAGTCATTATTATTACATTTTTGTTTGACAAGATTATGAAGTTGATTGACAGATATCCAGTTGCCTGGGGAATCAGAACCATTGGACTGGTATTTGTCATGGCACTGTTTGATTTTGGATATCATTTTGCAGTGGCAACAGGAATCAGTGGAAAGTGCAGAAGATATATTTCAGAATACATAGAAAGTAGAAAATAAGAGTATAAAAAGATTTTTCGATTCATAGATTGTTTTTAAGAGATGTAAGAGGCGATTCTATGAATAAAACGAAGAAAACGTGGATAAGAATATTAAGTGCTGTGCTCATATGGATAGAAGTATTGATGATGCCAATCTGCAGGATGGAAGTATGTGCACAGATAGAGCTTACATCCCCAAGTGCAATCTTGATGGAGGCATCTACGGGGACTGTTTTATTTGAAAAAAATCCGGACGAAGTCAGAAGTCCAGCCAGCATCACGAAGATTATGACCTTATTACTGATTTTTGAAAATCTGGAAAAGGGCAAGATCAAGCTGGAGGATGAAGTGGTGACGAGCGCCCACGCCAAGTCGATGGGAGGATCACAGGTCTTTCTGGAAGAAGGAGAGATACAGACAGTTGATACATTGATCAAGTGTATTACAGTAGCCAGCGGCAATGATGCTTCTGTAGCCATGGCTGAATATATCGCAGGCAGTGAGGGCGAATTTGTGAATATGATGAATGAGAAAGCTGCACAGTTAGGAATGGATAATACACATTTTCTGGATTGCTGCGGTCTGACATCAGATAGTGGACATCATACAACAGCCCGTGATGTGGCAACTATGTCCAGAGAATTGATTAGCAGATACCCTGCGATATATGAATATACGAAGATATGGATGGAAGATATTACCCATGTGACCAGACAGGGAAGCAAGCCTTTTACCTTATCCAGTACCAATAAACTGTTAAAACAGTATCCCTGGGCAACGGGATTGAAGACTGGTTCGACCAGTACTGCCAAATACTGTTTCAGTGCAACGGCGAACAAGGATGGAATAGATATGATCGCGGTTGTGATGGGAGCACCTGATTTTAAAGTACGTTTTGCAGAGGCGAAAAGCCTGTTGGAATATGGGTTTGCCATGACCAGATTATATGTGGATGAGAACAGGGAACCGCTGGAAACTGTCAAGGTTGCAGGTGGAAAAGAGACACAGGTTGCCGTAGTCCCGGAAGGTGAATTTCGTTATCTGGATACATCGGGAGCAGATTTTAGTCAGATCATAAAGACATACGAATACAGGGATGATCTGTCTGCACCTTTTGAACAGGGAGAAGAAGCGGGCAGAATCAGATATACGCTGAACGGGCAGGAGCTTGGCAGTGTTGCCATGCTGACGGTTCGGTCTGTAGAACGCGCCGGTATATGGGATTATTTATACAGGGTATATAAGTTGTATCTGCTCTAGTACAGACACCTGGGGAGACGAAGAGGAGTAGAAGGATGATAAAAGTGGTCATTATTCTGCTGTTGATAATAATTGCAGCATTACTGATTGTAGGTGTGGTAGATGGAAATCGTTTTGTGGTAGCAAAGCAGCAATTTGTTTTGCCGAATTTAAGGAAAAACTGCCGCTTTGTTATGGTTTCCGATCTACATAATAAGGTGTATGGAAAAGACAATGATAAGGTTATCCGGGAGATTGAACAGGCAAATCCGGATTTTATCCTTATAGTTGGAGATCTGGTGACTTCACATCAGGATGAACCGGTAGATACGGGAATCCAGTTTGTAAATGCACTGAGTGGAAAATACAGGATTTATTATTCGCCAGGTAATCATGAATCCAAACTCAAGTACAGAGCAGATTATTATGGAGATATGTACAACAGGCTGATGAAGGGTATTCAGCATGAGAATGTGAAAATACTCAGTGATGAAACAATCAGACTGGAAGAGTATGGAATAGCACTGACGGGATTTGAACTGGGCCTGGAATATTTCAAACGCTTTAAGAAACGACCTATGCCCCTGGATTATATGAATAGAAAACTGGGGAAACCATTAAAAGAATATTGTAATATTCTGATGGCGCATAACCCGGAGTATTTTGAAGAATATGCAAAGTGGGGGGCTGATCTGGTGCTGTCAGGGCATGTGCATGGCGGCATTATGAGATTACCGCTGGTTGGCGGTGTCATTTCACCGGCTTATACGCTCTTTCCAAAGTATGATGGTGGAATTTTCCATAGTGGGAAGACAACAATGCTGCTTGGCAGAGGAATGGGATCGCATACGATACAGCTTCGTTTCTTCAACCCTGCGGAGTTATATGTTGTTGATCTGGTGAAAGGAGAGTAGAAGATGGCACTTTCTGTAAAGCTGGAGGTCTTTGAGGGACCTCTTGATTTGCTGCTGCATCTGATTGAGAAGAATAAAATAGATATTTATGATATTCCTATCGTAGAAGTAACAGATCAGTATCTGGAATACATCAGACAGATGGAACATGAAGATATGAATGTCATGAGTGAATTCCTTGTCATGGCGGCTACCCTGTTGGACATTAAGTGCCGTATGCTGCTTCCAAAAGAAGTAAATGAAGAAGGCGAAGAGGAAGATCCAAGAGCAGAACTTGTACAGAAGCTTCTGGAATATAAGATGTATAAATATATGTCATATGAGTTGCGTGACAGACAGGTCGATGCAGCAAAGAGCTGGTATAAGAGACCTATGCTGCCCAGGGAAGTAGAGGATTATCACTACCCTGTGGATTATGAGGAACTGCTTGGAGATATGAATCTTGCCAAGCTGCATGAAATATTCAAGTCATGTATTCGGAGACAGGAAGACAAGATTGATCCGATCAGAAGCCAGTTTGGTAAGATTGAGAAGGACGAGATCAATCTGGAAGAGAAGCAGGGGTATATTGAAGAATTTGTAAAGAATCATAAGAAATTCAGTTTCCGTAATCTGTTGGAGAGGCAGGGAAGCAAGATGGAGATCATTGTAACATTTCTTGCTGTTCTTGAAATGATGAAGCAGGGAATCCTTTCTGTTGAGCAGGAGGATACCTTCGGAGATATTATGATCACATCAAGCCTGGCTGCATGATGTTGGAGAAATATGGAATACTATATTGATGGGAGAATAAGATAGAGGTGGATACAAAGAAAGCAGAGGCAATTATTGAAGCAGTTCTGTTTGCCATGGGAGATTCGGTAGAATTGTCCAAGCTCACACATGTATTGGAAATGGAACCACAGAAAATCAGAGATATCATTGCCAAGATGAATGAAAAATATCAAGAGGAAGACAGAGGAATCTCGATTATTGAATTGGAAGATTCCTATCAGCTGTGTACAAAGCCTGATCTGTATGAGTATCTGATCAAAGTAGCCAAGGCACCAAGAAAATATGTAATGTCAGATACATTGCTGGAGACTTTGTCTATTGTAGCGTACAAACAGCCGGTAACCAGACTGGAAGTAGAGAAGATCCGTGGAGTAAGCTGTGACCATGCAATTAACAGATTACTGGAATTTAATCTGATTCAGGAATTGGGAAGACTGGATGCACCAGGGCGTCCATTGCTTTTTGGAACGACAGAAGAATTCTTAAGAACATTTGGTGTTAAGTCTTTGGGGGATCTGCCTACCTTGAATCAGGAGCAGTTAGACGATTTCAAACATCAGGCAGAAGAGGAAGTACAGCTAAAGATTGATATTTGATTGACAAAATCATTAATAAGTGTAATAATGCTAGAAGAACGTTGTTACTATATAAACTTAACGGTGTTGCGAGGGGCTATGGCTTATGTATGAAAATGGGGAAGACAGCAAGCAGATGCTGATTGAAGACAGTATCGGAAGAAAAATTCTGGATGCTGCAATAGAAATTATTAATGAAGAAGGATATGAGAGCCTTACGATACGTAAGGTGGCGAAGATGAGCGGCTGCTCGAATTCGGCAATTTACATGAGATTTGAGGATAAAGATGCATTGGCAAGGGCTGTAGCAGCGTTGTATGCGAAGCCTTTTCTTCGTCTTATGGATGATAATTACAAAGAGGAAGACAGTTTCATACAGAATATGAATCGTATTGCCAAGGCAGAATATGACAGGATTCAGGAGATGGATTCAGAGTCAGTCCACTTGCAGATGGTTTATCGCGGCAGCCTGCCACAGAATGAGAATCCTTTTCTGCTCAGACTGGCAGGGTATCTGGAGAATGCTGCTGCCACAGGAGAAATCAGAACAGGTGATTATCTGGAAATGGCATATGTTCTGGCTGGTTCTTTCTGGGGAGTGGCATATATGCTTAAGTCAGATCAGAACATGGAGCCGGAGATGGCATACCGGATATTGGATACGCAGAACAGAATGATGCTTCACGGTCTTGAAATTGAGCATAATGAGAACAATTTCTGGGATATATTAAGAAGTAAAGGCGTGGACGTAGATAAGGCGCTGGAGAGAATGAAGGGGAATAAGGATGCATATAAAAGCTTCCTTGTTGAATTTTTCGATGATCCGGATTTTGCTGCACTAAGGGAAAGTCTGGGAGAGAACAACACTTCGGATGCTTTTGAATACGCACATGGACTGAAGGGTATGGCTGCTAATTTAGGTCTGGATGCAGTATATCAGCCTTTGAGTAAATTGGTGGAAATATTAAGACAGGGAAGCATGGAAGGCGCAATGGATGCCTATAAGCAGGTATGCGATGCCTGTAAAGTGGTAACAGCCCTGCTATAGTGGAATGGGGTAATAAATTGAATACAAAGAAAAAGATACTTGTAGTAGATGATAAGGGAATGAACCGTTATATGCTGGGTGGAATATTTCGTGATAACTATGAGATAATAGAAGCTGGCGGCGGTATGGAAGCGATTGCGATTATTGACAAGGAGTATGATGAACTGGCGGTAATTCTGCTGGATATCATTATGCCGGGGATAGATGGCTTTGGTGTGCTGGAGCATATGAAAGAACAGGATTACTTAAACCGTGTTCCTGTAGTAATCGTAACAGATGATTCTTCTGAGGCAACTGCGGTTAAGGCATTTGAGTATAAAGTGGCAGATATGGTCATCAAACCATTTGAACCCCGTATCATTAAACGAAGAGTAGAGAATATTATAGAGTTGTACGCTTATAAGGAGAAATACGGTAATGCGTGAAAACGAAGGATATAATAGAAAAATCTGTGTACTTGGCGTTGCAGGAGGTTCCGCTTCCGGCAAAACTACAATCATCAATCGGGTAAAGGATTATTTTGGAAATGATATTGCAGTGATCAGCCATGATAATTATTACAAAGCACATGATGATATGCCTTTTGAAGAGAGATGCAAGCTTAATTATGATCATCCTGATTCCTTTGAATCAGAGAGAATGGCAGAGGATGTCCGTAAGCTCCTTAAAGGCTATCCCATAGAGATGCCGACTTATGACTATGTAAATCATAACCGTGCGAAAGAGACCATAACAGTAGAACCCAAGCCGGTTATTATCATGGAAGGAATTCTTATTCTGGAGAACAGAGAGCTTAGGGATCTGATGGATATTAAGATTTATGTAGATACAGATGCAGATGAGCGGCTGATGCGTCGAATCAGAAGAGATATGGTAGAGAGAGGAAGAAGCATCGACTCTATTATTTCACAGTATAGTTCTACTGTGAAGCCAATGCATGAAGAGTTTGTGGAACCCTCCAAGAAATATGCAGATATCATTATTCCCCGTGGTGGAGAGAATGCACCGGGAATTGATATGCTGACAACGTATCTGACGAGGATGCTGCAAGGCTGAGAGTAAACGTCATGGAGGTGCGAGCATGGCAAATATTCTGGATTATCTGGAGTGGAGGGGAGATATCAGTTTAAGCGAAGACCCGTTTAATGCAGTTGATAATCTGGTTCTTTCGTGGATGGCATATGTTAATCTGGATGAGATTATGCCAAATGGGATTTATAATCAGGCGATTACAATAGAAGAAGCTATCAAACGTTTCTTTGCAAAATACAATCTGGAAGAGAAGCTGAAGGAGGCTTCCCTGACCAGAACATCAGCGCTTTTGTTTGCTCGTCTGGCAGATTGTCCGAGATTTGGACAGATGAAGATCATAAACTATGTGAATCATATCAGTGAAGAGTTACAGAAGCAATTCAGCGCTATGACCATAGAAATAGATGAGGATACGAGATATATTGCCTTTCGCGGCACCGATGATACTATCGTGGGCTGGCGGGAGGATTTTAATATGGGGCTGATGGCCAATGTGCCTTCCCAGTTAGAAGCAGTGGAATATGTGGAACAGACAGCGTTAGAAGGAAATCATAAGCTGATTCTTGGCGGACACTCCAAGGGCGGTAATCTTGCTGTATATGCAGCATTTCGCTGCGATAAGACAATTCAGGATCGTATTATTCAGGTGTATAACAATGATGGACCAGGCTTTCAGAAGGAGATTCTGGACAGCCCTGAATATCAGGCTATGCTGCCAAGAATTAGAACCATTGTGCCAGAATCTTCCATAGTCGGTATGCTGCTTGGACATGAAGAAGAATATGATATTGTCAAGAGCTCTCAGAAAGGTATCATGCAGCATGACGCGGGGACCTGGGAAGTGAAGAGGAACAATTTTGTATATCTGGATTCTGTGTCCAATGCCAGCAGATTCCTGGACCGTTCTTTAAAAGAGTGGGTGGAGTCACTGGATGAGGAACGCCGACAGATTTTTGTTGACAGTCTGTTTGCAGTTCTGGATGCACCGGGTGCCAAGACTACAGTGGAACTGAACGCAATGGGAATGAAAGGTTTGACCAGCGCCTGGAAAGCGGTAAGCAACATGGATGCAGAGGTAAAACATAATCTGTGGCTGATTATCCGCTCTCTTTTCAAGATTATGAGCCAGAATAGAAAAACCGCAATCAGGAAAGAACACAGTGATAAATGAAGGCAGAATTATTAGAACAGTTGCGTAAGATAACACCGGAAGAACAGGAAATATTAAATGGCAGAAAGCAGATTAATGAGGCAATCTATGTGCAGTCAGAGGGACATGTTTTTGACAGCAGGAAGCTTCTGGATGCGTCCAAACTGATTACGGTCAGACCGCATACCCGTTTTGTGCACTTTCCCAAGCATACCCATAATTATGTGGAAGTGATCTATATGTGTTCGGGACAGACAAGACATCTGATTAACGAAGAAGAAGTGATTCTCCGACAGGGGGAATTACTGTTTCTGAGTCAGAAGGCAACGCAGGAGATTGATGCAGCAGGAGAAAATGACATAGGTGTCAACTTTATCATTCTTCCAGAGTTCTTTGATAAATCGCTGCAAATGATGGGAGAAGAACAGAATCCATTGCGTGATTTTATCATTGGCTGTCTGCGTGGTGAGGGAGATAATGATATTGGATATCTGCATTTTAAAGTCGCAGATGTGCTGCCGGTGCAGAATCTGGTAGAGAATTTGATCTGGACACTGATGCACAATCAGCCTAATAAAAGAAGTATTAATCAGGTCACTATGGGGCTTTTATTCCTGCAGCTGCTCAATCACACAGATAAGGTCGTAACGGGTAATGGACAGACAGAAGAGGATGTGGTACTGAGCATTCTTCGTTTCGTGGAAGAACATTACAGAGATGGAGAACTGACGGAGCTTGCCCAGAGTCTTCATTACGATCTGTACTGGCTGAGCCGCATGATTAAGAAGAGAACAGGTAAGACATATACAGAGCTGATACAGCAGAAGCGTATGCAGCAGGCAGCGTTTCTGCTTAGGAGTACAGATATGCCCGTATCTGAGGTAGGCAATGCAGTTGGATATGACAATTTAAGCTACTTTCATAAGATATTCAGAAAGCAGTATGCTATGTCTCCAAAGAAATACAGAAGCAATTTAATATAATGCAAATAAGGACACTTTTTTTCACAAATGGGTGTCTTTTTTTGTACACAAAATTTGTATATGATGTAGTTAATGAAACAGTTAGTAAGATTGTTTGGGGGTTATAAAACTATGACAGAGTATTATCTGGGGATTGACATCGGAGCGTCCAGCGGAAGACATATTCTGGCTCATATGGAAGATGGAAGGATGGTGTTGGAGGAGATACACCGCTTCCCGAATGGTATGAGCCGCAAGGATGGAGAGCTGTGCTGGGACACCGAGGCATTATTTCACGAAATTAAAACAGGTATGAAGAAATGTGCCGAATTGGGTAAAATTCCTGTAAGCGTGGGAATTGATACCTGGGCAGTAGACTTTGTCCTGCTGGATGAGGCAGATCAGGTCATTGGAAATACCGTAGGATATCGTGACAGCAGAACGCAGGGAATGGATGATAAGGTATATGAGACAATCTCATTACAGGATCTTTATCACAGAACCGGTATTCAGAAGCAGATGTTCAACAGTATCTATCAGCTGATGGCAATTAAGGAAAAGAAACCACAGGAACTGGAAAAGGCAAAGACCTTTTTGATGATTCCAGATTATTTTCATTTCCTGTTATGTGGACGCAAGTGTGTAGAATATACCAATTCTACCACAACACAGTTAGTCAGCCCGATTACCAAAACCTGGGACATGGAGTTGATAGAAGCTTTGGGATATCCTAAGGATATTTTCCCGGAAATCAAGATGGCAGGCACTGTACTTGGAGAGCTGACAGCAGAGATTGCTGCGGAAGTAGGATACACATGTAAGGTAGTGCTTCCAGCAACCCATGACACCGGTTCTGCAGTACTGGCAGTTCCGTCTAATGCACCGGAGACAATGTATATCAGTTCCGGTACATGGTCACTTATGGGAGTAGAACGTAAGGAAGCAGACTGTACAGATCAGAGCATGGCATGCAATTTTACAAATGAGGGCGGTTATGATTATCGTTTCCGCTATCTGAAGAACATTATGGGGCTATGGATGATTCAGTCTCTGAAGAAGGAAATCAATGATGCATATTCTTTCGCACAGTTGTGTGAAATGGCATCGAAAGAAGAGATTGCATCGATTGTTGACTGTAATGATGATGTGTTCCTGGCACCGGAGAGCATGACAGAGGCTGTAAAGGAATTTTGCAGAGAAACAAAACAGCAGGTTCCGGAGACAACAGCGCAGCTGGCAGCAGTAATTTATAACAGTCTTGCAGTATGCTATAAGGATACAGTAAAGGAGATTGAACAACTGACAGGCGTGTCATATGAATGCATCCACGTAGTAGGCGGTGGAGCAAATGCACAGTATTTGAATGAACTGACAGCGAAGCAGACAGGCAGGACAGTCTATGCAGGACCTACAGAGGCAACAGCCATTGGTAATCTGACAGTTCAGATGCTGGCAGCGGGAAAGCTTTCAGATCTGACACAGGCAAGAAAGACAATATTTGATTCATTTGATATAAAAACATATCAACCAGTATAAAACAGGAGGAAAGAACATGACACAGAAAGAAAGATATCAGGCAGCAAAAGAAATGTATGCTGCGATCGGAGTAGACACAGATGCTGCAATTGCAAAATTAAAGACAATTCCAGTATCCTTACATTGCTGGCAGGGTGATGATGTAACAGGATTTGACCATGATGGTCCTCTGACAGGCGGTATTCAGACAACCGGTAATTATCCCGGCAAGGCAAGAACACCGGAAGAACTGATGGCAGATATTGATATGGTAATCAAGTGCACACCAGGTTTAAAGAAATTGAATCTGCACGCAAGTTATGCTATCTTTGAAGATGGTGAGTTTGTTGACAGAGATAAGATCGAGCCTAAGCACTTTGCTAAATGGGTGGCTTTTGCAAAAGAAAGAAATATGGGAATTGACTTTAACCCTACATTCTTCTCACATCCTAATGTAAAGGATGGTCTGACCTTATCAAGTCCGGATGAGAATGTGAGAAAGTTCTGGATCGAGCATGGCAAGGCTTGTATCCGTATTTCACAGTATTTCGCAGAAGAGACAGGAATCCCCTGTGTTATGAACATCTGGACAGGTGATGGCAGCAAGGATATTCCAGCAGATCGTCTCGGACCCAGAGAGCTTTATAAAGATTCTATCGAGCAGATCATTGCAGAGCCTCATGATCCCAAGATGGTGAAGCCCTGCGTAGAATCCAAGGTATTTGGTATTGGTGTAGAATCCTATACAGTAGGTTCTGCTGAATTTGCATTGAGCTTTGCAGCAACACATGAAGGCGTACTTCCTCTGATGGACAATGGACATTATCATCCAACAGAAGTTGTATCTGACAAGATTCCTGCATTACTGGCTTTCTTCCCTGAGATTGCATTACATATCACACGTCCTGTACGTTGGGATTCAGACCATGTTGTTCTTTTCGATGATGAGACAAAAGAAATGGCAAAAGAAATTGTCCGCTGCAATGCAATTGACCGTGTCAATATGGCACTGGATTATTTTGATGCAAGTATTAACCGTATCTCTGCATGGACTGTTGGTTTCAGAAGCTGGCAGAAAGCGTTGTTATCAGCAATGTGTATGCCTGCTGATTCACTGAAGAAATTACAGGATAAGGCAGACTGGACAGAATTAATGGTTCGCTTTGAAGAACTGAAGGTATATCCATTTGGGGATGTATGGGAAGAGTACTGTGCACAGTGTGGTACATCAGAACGTGGCTGGTTCGATGAGATTAAGGAATACGAGAAAGAAGTTTTATCCAAAAGATAAATTTAGGATATAAGGAAAGGGTTTTAAAATGAAAGTATTAGATGCAGAATTTGTACAGGGATATATCCGTATGGCTAACGATGGCTGGGAGCAAGGCTGGCATGAGAGAAATGGCGGCAATCTGACATATCGTATGAAGCCGGAAGAAGTAGAGATGGTAAAGGAGAACTTCCAGCCTAAGGAGTGGACACCTATTGGAACCAGCGTTCCAAAGCTTGCAGGTGAGTATTTCATTTCCACAGGCAGCGGTAAGTATTTCAGAAATGTTATCATCAAACCGGAAGATTCTTTTGCAATTATCGAGATTAATGATAAGGGCGAGAATTACAGAATCGTATGGGGACTTGTAAATGGTGGACGTCCTACCAGTGAATTACCTTCTCATCTGATGAATCATGAAGTGAAGCTGATTGCAACTGGTGGCAGGCACAGAGTCATTTATCATGCACATCCTGCAAATGTAATTGCCATGACATTCGTACTTCCTCTGGAGGACAAGGTATTCACAAGAGAATTATGGGAAATGGCTACAGAGTGTCCTGTTGTATTCCCTGATGGTGTAGGAGTAGTTCCCTGGATGGTACCTGGTGGAAGAGATATTGCAGTAGCAACCAGTGAATTGATGAAGAAATATGATGTTGCAATCTGGGCACATCACGGTGTATTTGTATCAGGAGAAGACTTTGATCTGACATTTGGCCTGATGCACACTGTAGAGAAGTCTGCTGAGATCTTCGTAAAGGTTCGTTCTATGGCTCCTTATAAATTACAGACCATTACATCAGACGACTTTAGAAATCTTGCAAAAGACTTCAAGGTTACATTACCTGAGCAGTTTTTAGATTAATTAAGTACTGTTTAAAGGGACGAGGTAAAACTTGTCCCTTTTTTGCGTATAGTGGGAGGTTGTCTTTTCAAAAAGGATAAGGTATGCTAGAAGATAGCTTGGCAGTGAAGGTGGATTGATCATGAAGAAAAACAAGAGTAGAGAACCATTCAAGTTTCTAAAAAATGCAAATATCAGAACACAGCTTTACAGCATCTATATTCTGGCAGTGTTTATCCCTGTCTTATTGATCGGTACTTTTCTGATTATCAATACAGGTAATCTATTGACCAGTTACCATAGAGATCTTCTGGAATCTGACAATCTGCGTGTAAAGACAATTCTGTTCGAGATTACGACACAGGTCTATAACATCTCAGAAGAAGTGTCCTTTGACAGCAATGTACAAAGTATACTGACCAGAAAATATCCATCCAGGGATGCACAGGTTAAAGTCATCAACAGTACTTCAACATCGCTGGATAATTATATGTACAACTATTCTGAGATAGATCAGATAGAGATATATTCAGATAATCCGTATATGATGGAGTATAAGCAGTATCATCCTGTAACGCAGGCAATTGCAGAGGAGGACTGGTATCAGAAGGCGGTAGAGCAGTCCAGCGTATTCTGGGTGGAAATGGTGAGCTATGATAAATATAATAACGAATACTGGAATCTGTGTCTGGTTCGTAAGATTCCTCTTGTAAACTCAGACTATCATGCGGTATTGGTCATTAGAGTTAGTGACAACTACCTGAATACGAGAGTAAGCAGTCAGGAATATCAGATGTGTGCATCGGTAGATGAGGGACGCATTTTTTATGCTACATCAAAAGACGATTACGGACAGCAGCAAGTTGTGGACATAGATTATGATGAGAATTATTTCAGATATGCGGGCAGTCTCAAGCTCCATAATAAGACCTGCTTTGTGGACGTATCTACACTGCATTTGTATCAGTCTGATTCCAGAATCTATATCTGTACGTTGAATGATAAATCCTACGATAATATCAAAAATATTATCTATATCTGCATGGCAATCATTGCAGTGGCTATTGTAATTCCTGCGATACTGATTTATTTCTTTACAGGGTATTTTACAGGGCGTGTATTGACCCTGCGGCAGGTGATGCACCAGGCAAGTAATGAGGATTATGATTTTGAAGAAGTAGTGCAGGGTAATGATGAGCTTTCGGAGGCGTTTGCTGACCTGGAGATCATGGTGCAGAACATCAAGCAGAAGGATGAGCAGATGTATGAAGCGCAGATCAATGAGAAAGAACTGGTCAATGAACAGCAGAAGATGGAATTCAAGATGCTGGCAAGTCAGATCAATCCACATTTCCTTTATAATACGCTGGAATCTATACGTATGAAGGCATTTACCGTGGGAGACCGGGAAGTGGCAAATGCCATCAAACTTCTGGGTAAATCCATGCGTTACGTATTGGAAAATAATGGAACAACTTTTACAGCTCTTAAAAATGAACTGAATCACATTGAGACTTATATCATGATTCAGAAAATGCGTTTTGGTGATAAATTCAATTATGAATTATGCGTAGATGACGACATCGATACAGAACAGTGCCGGATATTACCGCTTTTACTGCAGCCTATTGTAGAGAATGCTCTTGTGCATGGACTGGAAGAGAAAGAGGAGGGCGGTATGATCACGCTGCAGGTGGAGAGATGTGGTGGCAGCGAGGATATCAGGATTACGATATCAGATAATGGCTGCGGCATGGATGAAGCTACGCTTGCCCAGCTTCGCAGAGATATTGAAGAGAAGAATCCTGAGAAGAAGGAGAGTATCGGGTTATACAATATTAATCAGAGAATCAAGCTGTGCTATGGTGAGCAGTACGGTATGGCAGTACAGTCAGAATTAGAGAAAGGAACAGCAGTCAGCATTACAATTTCCATGAAAACACAGCAATTTGTATAGATTCTCATGTAAAAATTAGGGATGGGATAAAAAAAGTGCTGTAAATTTAATATATTTTTTATGGTATTTTAATACATCTTAAACTTATATAATAGGCTTGTAAACAATAGTGTGAAAGAAATACAGCAGTATTGTTACAGTTTATGATGGCAGTTGATACTGTCAGAAAGGCGGATGTATAAAATGAAAAAGGAAAAGCTGGCGGATAAACTTTATATCGTACTGCGACTGCTGAGCATCGTATCAGTCGTATTACTGTTTATTCCATCACTTAACCCGGCAAGAATCAGCGAACTGATCTCCAAGACGGCATCGGCATTTACATGTGCGACTTCCTATGGGGCATTGAGTTCCAATTTTGCAAGAGCTCTGAGCAAGGGTTGGGTAGGAACGCTTACACTGCAATGTACCTTTATCGGATGCTTATGTATTTTGATAGGTTTTGTGGCAGGGGGAGCAGGTTCCTGTATGTCACTTGGCAATAATAAAATGAGAAAAAGGGGTGCCTTAACAGCAACTGTTGGCGGTGTAGCCGCATTGATCGGATGCTTCCTTGTAAGATGGGCAGCAACAGATATTCAGGGCACACCAAAGCCAGGCAAGATCAAACCATTACAGCCATCCAGCATCTGGATATTCATAGCTGTATCAATAGCAATTCTGGTATTTGGACTGATTCTTCTGGTGTTGACACCGAAGGCAGAGAAAGAAGAGAAGTTCCATATGGATACCAAATATCAGTTGTTTCTTTTACTTCTTCCTTTCCTTGCATTGTGTTTCGCATTTGCGTATTTACCTTTGCTTGGTTGGAGATATGCTTTCTTTGATTATAAATCAGGTGAAACTCTCACAAGAGATAATTTTGTTGGATTCAAATGGTTCGCTTATCTGTTCCAGAATCAGGCGACCAGGCAGGATTTGATCAGAGTTCTGAGAAATACACTTGCAATGAGTGGTCTTGGACTTGCAACAAGCTGGTGCGCTATGGCATTTGCTATTTTCCTGTGTGAGATCAAGAATCTGAGATTTCGTAGAATCGTGCAGACATTTACAACGATTCCCAACTTTATCAGCTGGGTTCTTGTATATGCGGTTGCATTCGCAATTTTCTCAACAGATGGTTTTGTAAGTTCCCTATTGGTAAATAATGGAATCCTTGATTCTGGTGTCAATTTCCTGATGGATAATTCACATATGTGGCTCAAGATGCTTGCCTGGGGCATGTGGAAAGGTCTGGGCTGGAGCGCAATTATCTATATTGCAGCAATCTCCGGTATTGACCAGCAGCTGTATGAGGCAGCAGAGATTGACGGCGCAGGCAGATTCCAGAAGATGTGGAATATTACAGTGCCAAGTCTGATGCCTACCTTCATGGTTCTGTTATTGATGGCGATTGCAGGTATTCTGAACAATGGTATGGATCAGTATCTTGTATTTGAGAATGCTTATAATACAGATACCATTACTGTCCTTGACCTGTATGTATATAAGCTGGGTATCAACAGCGGACGTGTTCCTCTGGCAACAGTAGTTGGTATGTTCAAATCCGTAATCAGTGTTGTGCTTTTATTCGGTGCTAACAAGATTTCAAAGCTTGTTCGTGGCGAGAGCATTATTTAGGAGGTGATACATATGGCAATGACGAAGCAGGAGAAACTTGATAAAAAGGCAGAAGCACTTTATGAAAAGAAACATAAGAAGAGATATAGAAAGTCAATTGGCGACTGGACATTTGATATTCTGAATCATGCATTCTTTGCAATATTTACACTGGCATGTATCTTCCCGTTTTATTACATTTTCATTAATACGATCAGTAATAATGATCTGGTAAGAAAAGGTGCGATTAACTTTATTCCTCAGGGAATTCATTTTAAGAACTATATGGCGCTGACCAGTGTAAATGATGTAGGAACTGCATTGCAGGTAACAGTAGCTCGTACTCTGATCGGTACAGTACTTATGGTGCTGGCGTCCGGATTTGTAGGATATCTGGTAACAAAGCAGGAGATGTGGGGCAGAAAGGTATGGTACAGACTCCTTGTAGTTACCATGTACTTTAATGCAGGTCTTATCCCATGGTATTTGAATATGTCAATGCTTGGACTGACAGATAATTTCCTGGCTTATATTATTCCGGGTATTGTAGCTCCATATAATATTATTCTGGTAAAGACATACATAGAGTCTATTCCGGGCGAACTGGAAGAAAGTGCACAGATGGATGGTGCAACTTATATGACCATTTTCCGTAAGATTATATGGCCGTTAAGTAAACCAATCCTTGCAACTATCGCTATTTTCGGTGCAGTAGGCAACTGGAACTCCTTTACAGATTCCCTGATACTGATGCCTAATTCACCACAGCTTCATACCCTGCAACATAAGCTGTATACCTATCTGAATGCAGCTTCCAACTTAAAGAGTATGATGAACTCCGGTTCCGGTTCTGTATCCGGCGCAGCAGCAGAGAACGTATTAAATGCGAAAACGATTAAATATACGATTTCCATGGTTACAGTTATCCCGATTCTGATGGTATATCCATTCATGCAGAGATATTTTGAGAAAGGTATCATGCTTGGGGCAGTGAAAGGTTAGTGAATCTGTGCCGGTGGTCCAAAGTTTGCCGGTTACAGAAACGTTATAATATATGGTGTTACTATACTGCAAAAATATGAGGGCAGTATTTTATATAACACAAAAGGAGGAAAAACATGAAATTCAAGAAGGTATTATCACTCGTTCTTGTTTCTGCACTTGCAGGTTCATTAGTTGGATGCAGCGGTTCTACTACATCATCCACAACAACAGGTACAGACACAACAGCAGACAACAGCAAGACAGAAAGTGCAGCAACAGAAACTGCTGCAACAACAGAGGCTGACACAGACACAGCAGAAGTTGATCTCTCAGACATTATTCCTGATGAGACAGTCACTTTGAATGTGTATTCACAGCTGGCTAACTATGAGGGTGAGCAGATTGGCTGGTTCGCACAGATCATGAAGGATAAGTTCAATGTAAAACTGAACATTATCAGCAATGGTGACGGTGTATTTGATACACGTATGGAATCCGGTGATCTGGGTGATATCGTATTATTCGGCAGCGATGGTGAAGAGTATACAAGAGCATATTCCAATGGTATGTTGTTAGACTGGAACGAGGACGATATTTTATCTGATTATGGCCCACATATCGTAGAGTATATGCAGGAAGCCCTGGACAAGAATCAAGAGATTTCCGGCGGTACTGTATACGGCTTCGGACATGATGTGGCTTCTTCAGCAGGACAGTATGCAGACTTCGATTACCATCCTGATGTACGTTATGATCTGTATAAGGCAGTTGGCAGCCCTGAAATCAATGACCTGATGGACTGGGTAGATGTATTAAAGGCTATGAAGGAAGCAGAGCCTGCTTCTGATTCTGGTAAAGAGACATACGGTGTATCTCTCTTCAAGGACTGGGATGGTAACATGATGATGTTTGCCAAGGCTACAGCAACTAACTTCTATGGACTGGATGAGTTCCATTTTGGTTTCTATGATGCTGCAACAGGTGAATTTGAAGACTGCTTAAAGGAAGGCGGACATTACGAGGAATGTCTGAGATTCTATAACAAGTTATATCAGGAAGGCTTACTTGATCCTGACTCCATGACTCAGGGTTATGATGGATGTATGGAAGATTATCAGGATGGTTCGGCATTCTGGTGTATCTTCAGCTGGATGGGTGCTGCCCAGTACAATACACAGGAGCATCTGGATGCAGGCAAGAAGATGCTCCCGGTAGCTGCCAAGAACCAGAACACATTAGTATATGGCCTGAATCCGACAGGAAGCAACCGTGTATGGACAATCGGTGCCAATACACAGTATCCTGAATTATGTATGGCTATCATTGATTATCTGGCTACTCCGGAAGGAAGACTTGAATATGAATACGGTCCTAAGGATGTATGCTGGGAGTACCTGGATGATGGTTCTGTAGAATTAACAGATTTCGGTCTTCAGTGTAAAGAACTTGGTAATCCGGAAGAAATGGAAATGCCAGCTCCTTACTCAGGACTCTGGAAAGATGGCTGCCCTCAGATGAACAACACAACCTGGTCACTGAATACAGTTATTCCTGGAAATGACAAGGGTCAGACCTTCAACTTCAAGTACTGGGATAAATACCTCTCACTGGATGTAGATGCAACAGAACAGCAGTGGAGAGACGATATGGGCGTAGATTCCTATAGAGACTACATGTCACAGTTCAAGTACACAATCTCCAAACCTCATACCTATGCAGAAAGTATCAAATCTGATGAGCTCTCTACAGTATGGGAACAGGTTAAGATGTGTGTACAGAACGGTTCCTGGCAGGCAGTATATGCCAAGGATGATGCCGAGTTCGATTCTGTAATGGAACAGATGCGTGCAGACGCTGACAGCTACGGCTATCAGGATTGTGTTGAATGGTGTACAAACGAAGCAGCTCTTAGAAAAGCAGCAGAGATTGACTAATTCATAACATACAATTTATAATGAAATACAAAGAGGCTATCTGGTGCGTCCGGATAGCCTCATTAACTAAGAACAGGAGTTATGATTACAATGGCTTTTTTTGGTATTGATGGTCCTTTTTATCGCTTTATATGCAGATTTATTGATCTGGTAAAACTGAATTTTATGTGGCTGCTTTTTTCACTGCCTATCGTAACGATAGGAGCGTCAACGACAGCGGCATACAGCATCGCATTGAAAATGGTAGATGATGAAGAAGGATATATGGTAAAGAGCTTCGTAAAAGAATTTAAACGCAACTTTAAGCAGGGCACAGTAATGGGGTTGATAGGACTCGTTGCATCTTATGCCATTTATCTTGACTATGAGATTAATCGTGTATCTGAGGAAGGTTCTGTTGCACTTCTCGTTATAGGGCTGGTATCGGCGTTCTTTGTCATTATGGCGCTTTTGTATGCATTTCCTCTTCTGGCTCGATATGAGAATACCATCGTAGGGACGATTCAGAATTCACTGGATATTTCCAGAAAGTACTTTGGTAGAACATTGATTATCATTACTGTTCTTTTGATTGAGTTGTTTTTCTTTAATTTTAATACGGTGTTACAGATATTCGGGCTGATCTTTGGACCTGCTTTTATGATGTTCACGATTGCAGCATTTGCCAAGAGAATTTTCCAGGAGATAGAAAAGGAGCCCGGAGCTGTAAGAAAAAGCAGCAGCGGGCAGGAAGAATAGATTTCTTGATCAGCTTTCTTTGCTTTGTTTACGATACTCGGCAGGGCTGATACCGACATATTTTTTGAATTTCTTATGGAAATAATCAACATTGTGGTATCCGACCTGTTCAGCAATCTCATAGACCTTCATATTGCGGTGCAGCAGTAATTCCTTGGAATGTTCGATACGCATGTGGTCGATATAGGAATTGAAGGTCTGTCCTGTTGCCTTGGTGAAAATCTTACCAAGATAGGCACTGTTGTATCCAAATAATGGGGCAATGGTCTCCAGTTTGATATTGGTCTGGTAATTATTGTCTATATAGTAGAGAATGTCATCCAGTACAGATTCTCTTGAGGAACCACCCTGTGAATCCAGAATAGATTTTACCTGTTCTGAGATATAGAGGATGATTTCGTAGAGATAATGGCAGCTGTCAATATGGTCAATGATAATGGAATTGGATGGCATGGAACATTCGTTAGTATTATTTCTGCTCAAGCGGCTGCAGCTTTCTTTTAACTGTAGCAGCAGATCAGTCAGGAACAGCTTAACGGATTCAATAGATGCATCTACGTTATACAGGTATTCTTCCAGAGAGAAAAGGGTGGAAGCAACCTGTTTGCGGTTGGAAGCCTGTATATTGTTGATCAGTGCATCGCAGTATTCATGAAGCTTTATATCCGTAACAGAGTAGTGAGTGGATATCAGATTAGGCAGCTCGCGATAGCCCAGGGTATGCTGACCCTGTATACAGAAGAAACGTCGCTGCATCAGAGTGTGAGCTTCTTCATAGGACAGATAGATTTCATCTAACTGTCTGACGGGGCGTCCATATGCAAGGAAAAGAGAATCCAGGGGACTACCAGCCTGCGGTGCCTTTTTCTCATAGTGTTGAAGGAAATCTTCAAATTTATGTATTGCGAACTGACCTTTCAGGAGAATGACATCTTTGTTGTCCTCCTCAAAATGTTCAAAGGAATGATTCCCTTTGTTTGTAATGTTGAGAAGTTCTGCAAAACTGTAGCTGGAATCTTCCGGCTGAGTTCCGAATTTTTCATAGATTACGACCTGATAGATATCAGCATCCAGCTCCATCTTGGCGAAGTCTTCCTCTGACAGGGCGTCTTTACCGTCTGCGTGGTATGTACCGGTTATGATTTCGTGAAGAATGACATCTTTAGCCTTGGTACGATAGATTTCTATATGGTTTTGTCTGAGTCTGGCTTCTTCCAGATTCTGCTTGATCGTTTGGATAGAAGTGAGCAGTTCGTCTTCATCAATTGGCTTGGTCAGATAGAAATCTACGCCATATCGAATGGCAGCCTGTGCATATGCAAAGTCAGAATAGCCGCTTAAAATGATGAATTTACCTTCATAGCCCTGTTCTCTGGCAATACGGATAATATCAATTCCGGTTAATTTGGGCATACGGATATCAAGAAGAACGAGACTGGGGTTATTCTGAAGAATGCCGGAGAGGGCATCTTCTCCGTTGCTGGCTTCTCCACAGATGTGAAAACCAAGAGATTCCCAGTCAAGAATACATTTCAGACCTTCGCGGATATTTTTTTCATCATCGGCAATCAGTACAGTTTCCATGAAATGAACTCCTTTATTTCATAAATAATTATGGTAATTTTAAGTATAGAATCAGATTCTGGGATTGTCAATGCTAAGAAAGATAGCGTAAAATGGTACTATAGTTTAGAGAAAGGCACGACATAGGATATGAAGAGAAGTAATAAATACATAAGTACGGCATTAACTGTTCTGACAGCCGGTTTCCTCTTGCAGGGATGTGGTATGCAGAAAGGTGGACAGGTAAAAGAATGCCCCTATGATGAATATATTGTTGTTGATGTCTTTGATAATCTTGCCAATTATCAGGGAATCCAATCAGGATGGTTTGGAAAACTGGTCAAGGATAAATTCAACATGGAATTGAACATTATAGCCCCCAATATTGCCGGCGGTGGTGATACTATGAGGGAAGTAAGGGCGGCAGCAGGCAATCTGGGAGATCTGATCATCAGTTCCGGGGAAAACGGGCTGTTGCAGAATATGGTCAATGCCGGGCTGCTTTATAATATGGAAGATGCCTTGAAAGATAAGGATATTATGGAGAAATACGGAGATGCCATTCACAGACTAAATGATGGTATTACCCCCAAAGGAATCTATGCCATTCCCTCAGAAGTGTCCTCACAGGCGCCGGATGTTCCCAGTGAGGGATTAGAGCTTGTTTATGGACCGTATCTGAGATGGGATCTGTATGCACAGCTGGGGTATCCCAAGATAGATACGATAGAAGATCTGCTTCCGATTCTCAAACAGATGCAGGAGCTGTCTCCAACCAATGAAGATGGAGAGCCTGTCTATGCCTTTTCATTCTTTAAGGACTGGGATGCGAACATGATGAATGCCGTGAAACAGCCATGCTGCTTCTATGGATATGATGAGTACGGATTTGTACTGGCACGGGCTGATGGCAGCGATTATCAGAATATTCTGGATGATGACTCCCTGTATATCAGAATATGCAGACTGTACTATGAAGCGAATCAGATGGGACTGATTGATCCGGATTCACCCAGACAGCAGTATGAGGATTGCTTTAATAAATACAGGGAAGGAAGAGTTCTCTTCTCCTTCTGGTCATGGTTGGGGCAGCCTGCCTATAATACATCGGAGCATACCGTACAGGGCAGGGGCTTTATGCTGGCTCCGATTCAGGATATGCAGATCTATTCCTATGGATGTAATTATGAAGGCAACCAGCAGAATGTGATTGCGATTGGCTCTCAGGCAAAAGATCCGGAGAGACTGGCTGATTTCATAGATTGGCTTTATTCAGATGAAGGAATCAGAACCAATGGAGCACAGCTTTCAGGAGCAACTGCAGGACCAGAATACCTTACCTGGGAAATGGGTGATGATGGACCGTATCTTACGGAGTTTGGTAAGAAAGCCATGATGGGAGAACAGGTGGAAGTACCGGAAGAATATGGCGGTAATACCTGGGAAGATGGTACTTCTGCGCTGAATTATAAACCAGTTGCACAATGTGAGAAGGATTCAGATGGCTATTACTTTGCTTATGAATTATGGGATAGCGTCAGAGAGATGAATAAGACACCTCTTCAGGAGGACTGGAGCAGGGTAATGCAGGCAGAATCTACGAGAGAATATCTGAAAGCGCACAACATGATGATCGTAGCTCCTGCATCTTCCTATCAGGCACCAACAGAGACCTCAGAGCAGACGACAATCCGCAGTCAGTGTAAAAAGGCAATACAGGATTATTCCTGGAAAATGATTTTTGCCAGAAATAAAGTAGAATTTGAAACCTTGTTAAAAGAATTAAGAGATACCGTGTACAGTTACGGATATGAAGATATTCTCGAATATGATATGCAAAATGCCAGGGCTAAGACCCAGGCGGGACTGGAAGCTGTAGAAAATTATTATAAAAATAAAGGAGAACAGACAAGTGGAGAAGATTAAGAAAATCTGTTATGGAGGCGATTATAACCCGGAGCAGTGGCCGGAAGAAATCTGGAAAGAGGATATGCGCCTGTTTAAGCTGGCACACATTGATATTGTTACGCTGAATGTCTTCAGCTGGGCAATGCTGCAGCCGGATGAGGCTACGTATGATTTTACCAAACTGGATAAGATCATGGATATGGTAGAAGACAATCATCTGAAGGTGTGTCTGGCTACTTCTACTGCGGTACATCCTGCATGGATGGCAAGACGTTATCCTGATGTTCTCAGAACAGAGCATAACGGGATGAAACGTAAGTTTGGAAGCAGACACAATTCCTGCCCCAACAGTCCGACATATCGCAAGTATTCTGTAGCATTGGCAAGACACCTGGCAAAGAGATATGGAAATCGAGAAAATGTTGTGGCATGGCATGTATCAAATGAATATGGTGGAGAGTGCTATTGTGAGAACTGTGAAAAGGCATTTCGTGTATGGCTTAAAAAGAAATACGGTACAATAGAAGAGTTGAATAGAGTGTGGAATCTTTCTTTCTGGGGGCATACGATGTATGATTGGGATGACGTGGTTGTACCTAATCTTTTATCAGAGGAATGGATATGGGATTATACCAGAACCAATTTTCAGGGAATCTCACTGGATTACAGAAGATTCCAGTCTGACAGTATTCTGGAATGCTTCAAGCTGGAGAGAGATGCGATTAAGGAAGTAACACCGCAGATTCCCGTTACAACGAATCTGATGGGATTCTATAAGCCTCTTGATTATCAGAAGTGGGGCAAAGAGATGGATTTTATCAGTTGGGATAATTATCCACAGTTCGGTGCGCCGCCGGCAGAGATTGCAATGAGCCATGATATGATGAGAGGATTAAAGCATGGACAGGCATTCTGGCTGATGGAGCAGACTCCGGGCGTGACGAACTGGCATCCATACTGTACACTCAAAAGACCGGGTGTTATGCGTCTGTGGAGTTATCAGGCAGTGGCTCATGGAGCTGATACAGTGATGTTTTTCCAGATGCGCAGGAGTATCGGAGCATGCGAAAAATATCACAGCGCTGTAATTGACCATGCAGGACATGAAAATACCAGAGTGTTCAGAGAAATCACAGCACTTGGAGAAGAACTGGACAGAATCGGGGATGAGACACTTGGCGCTACTACGCCGGCACAGACAGCGGTACTGTTTGACTGGGATACCTGGTGGGCAAGCGAATACTCCGCAGGTCCAAGCCGTCTGATCGCATATCATAAAGAAGCATTGGAATATTACAGAGCGTTGGCGGAAGCCAATATTCCTGTTGATATGATAGGTGTTGATGATGACCTGTCCAAATATAAGCTGGTCATAGCACCTATGATGTATATGTGTAAGGTTGGATATGATGAGAAAATCAGAACATATGTACAAAATGGCGGACACTTTGTGACGACTTATTTCAGTGGTTATGTAGAAGACCATGATCTTGTAGTGACAGGCGGTTATCCGGCGAGACTGCGGGATATCTTAGGCATCTGGGTGGAGGAATCCGATGCAATAGAAGAGGGCAGAAGCAATCATTTCCAGTATGAGGGAGAAGAATATCCGGCAACCGTTCTGTGTGATCTGCTGCATCTTGAAGGTGCGCAAGCTATCAGTGCATATGAAGAAGATTTCTATGCAGGTATGCCTGTATTGACCAGAAACCAATTTGGACAGGGTGAGGCATATTATGTAGCCACCAGATCAGACCACGCATTTTATAGAAAATATATCAGAAATCTTTGCGGGGAATTGGAAATTGCCCCGGTTATGCAGACCCCGGATGGAGTAGAAGCTACAGTACGTGAGAATGAGAAGGGAAGCTTCCTGTTCATATTAAATCACAGGGAAGAACCGGCAGAAATCACAATACCGGCAGATGGCACGGATCTGATTAAAAATATAACATATCATGCAGGAGAAAGCGTGACACTTGCTTCCAAGGATGTTATAATTTTAAAAAAGATAAAATAACACAATAAAAATTTAGAAGAGAGCAGAAAAATGGAACAAAAAGAAAATGAAGTGATTGCATTTATAAAAAAAGAGGCTGTATTGTGTGCTGCCTTATTGTTGGCAATGATTTCCTCATTTTTTATAAAACCATCTGTAAATTATATCACGTATTTGGATTATAGAGTTCTGGTTCTGCTCTTTTGCCTTATGCTGGTAGTGGCAGGCTTTAAGAATCTGGGAATCTTTCAATTACTGGGAGAGAAGCTGTGCAGTCTGGTACATACCACTAGAGGATTGACCTTTGTACTTGTCAATCTGTGCTTCTTTGCCAGTATGCTGATTACAAATGATGTTTCTTTGATTACTTTTATCCCATTTACATTATCTGTATATGCTATGGCGGGTTGCGAGAAAGTACTGATACCAGTGGTTGTATTGGAGACAATTGCAGCTAATCTTGGCAGTATGCTGACACCTGTAGGAAATCCACAGAATCTGTTGTTGTATTCAGTGAGTGGAATGAGCATGGGAGATTTTATTCTCCATATGCTGCCACTGACATGTGTGTCATATGTTGCTATTGTCGTATGCATATTTTTTATTCCAGACCAGCATATTATATTGCATGGAAATCAATCACAGGATACAAAGAAATGGTTAAATGTCAGATTTATTGTATATTGCATTTTATTTCTGATTTGTCTTGGTAATGTCACGCATTTGATATCATCTTACTGGACAGTGGGATTGATTGTGGCAGTGACAATATTCATTGTGAACCGCAGATTATTTACGCAGGTGGATTATTCTCTGCTTATGACTTTTGTAGGATTTTTCATATTTATTGGTAATATGAAGCAGATTCCGGTGATAAATCAATGGCTGCAGGGAATAATAAAAGGAAATGAACTGCTTGTCGGCATTGTCTCCAGCCAAATCATCAGTAATGTACCGGCGGCAATGCTGTTGTCAGGCTTTACAACAGATTATAAGCAATTACTGTACGGTGTGAATATTGGTGGACTAGGAACGCTGATTGCATCTATGGCAAGCCTGATATCGTATCGTTTTTTCGCCAGGACATATCAGGAACAGAAGGGTAGGTATTTTCGGGTATTTACTATATATAATGTAGTTTTACTCGTGTTGTTATACGTGGTGGCATGTATATAGCAGAAAAGATAAAACATATAAGGAGGTGCTGTTATGCTGGAGAAAATAGACTTATCAAAGACTATGGACAAGAAAGAATACAAAAAGCGCATGGAAGTGCTGGGACCAAAGCTTGCAAGACTACAGAGAGAATTAAAAAGCTGTAATATTCCGGTCATGATCGTATTCGAGGGATTTGGCGGTGCAGGAAAGGGAACGCAGATCAATCATCTGATTGAACCCATGGATCCCAGGGGCTTCACTGTGTATTCTACTCAGGCAGAGACGCAGGAGGAGCAGTATCATCCATTCCTGTGGAGATTTTGGAATAAGACGCCGGAGAAGGGGCGTATTGCCATCTTTGACAGAAGCTGGTATGGTAAGCTTTTGGTAGAACGTTATGAGAAAAAGACGCATAAAAAGGACATTCCGGGAGTATTAGAGGATATTGAAAACTTCGAGAAGCAGCTGACTGATGATGGTACACTGCTGATTAAGTTCTTCCTTACCATTTCAGAAAAAGAGCAGGAAAAACGCTTTGATAAATTATTATCAAAGGAAGAGACCAGCTGGAGAGTCAGCAAAGCAGACAAAGACAGAAATAAGCATTATGAAGAATATGCACGTATGGCAGATGAGATGCTTACGAGGACAGATACAGAGTATGCACCATGGACGATTATCGAAGCACATGATGAGAGATATGCAGCAGTAAAAATCCTTACCACTGTAGTAGAGGCTTTTGAAGAGCGCTATGAGAAAGAACAGAATCCTCAGCCAAGGCAGATAGATGGTAAATTCGGACAGAATGACTTGAAGGAAAGTGTTCTCAAGAAGGTGGATCTGAGTAAGAAGCTGGACAGAGAGACCTATGAAAAGAAGCTGGATGAACTGCAGAAGAAACTGACTCTGCTCCACAGTGAAATATACGCCAAGAGAATCCCTGTAGTGCTTGCCTTTGAAGGCTGGGACGCAGGTGGTAAGGGCGGAGCAATCAAGAGACTGACCAGAGCATTAGACCCCAGAGGTTATACAGTAAATCCAACCAGCTCGCCAAATGATATTGAAAGAGCACACCATTATTTATGGCGGTTCTGGACCAGGATGCCAAAGGACGGACACATTGCAATCTTTGACAGAACCTGGTATGGAAGAGTTATGGTAGAACGTATTGAAGGCTTCTGTACGACACAGGAATGGCAGCGTGCTTTCAAGGAAATGAACCAGATGGAGCAGCAGCTGGTCAATCATGGAGCAATTGTAATCAAGTTCTGGATGCATATTGATAAAGAGGAACAGGAAAGACGCTTCAAAGAACGTCAGGAGACTCCGGAGAAACAGTGGAAGATTACGGATGAAGACTGGAGAAACCGTGAAAAATGGGAATTATATGAACAGGCTGTAGACGAAATGATGGTACGAACCTCTACGGTAAATGCACCCTGGGTCATTGTAGAAGGCAATGACAAACTCTATGCCAGAATCAAGGTATTAGAGACAGTAGTAGATGCATTAGAGAAGAGATTACACCATAACGAGTAATAAAAAGGGGAAGGATATGAGAATCCTTCCCTTTTATTATGCGTTGATCTTATCATAATAATGAAGCCAGTCAGCTTTCAGATAATACAGCAGGAAGCAGAGAGAACTCAGCGTCCAGGTGATAGGATAAGCCCAGAATACGACTTTGATACCGGGTACATAATTGGTGATAATAGATACGTATGTGATACGAATGATACACCAGCATAAGAGCATGACCAGCATGGGAATCAGGGATTTGCCTGCTCCTCTCAGAATACCCGCAATGCAATGAGAAAAAGCAAGCAGGAAATAGAATAAAGCCACGGTTCTTGCCTGGAGGGTTCCGTATTCAATGACCTCCGGTACTCTGCTGAATCCGGAGATCAGAAGTGGAGCCAGCCAGTAAATCAACAGACCGACTAATTCAGCAAGAATCGTAGTGGCAAAGATTCCAAAGATACTGCCTTTCCTGGCACGGTCATACTTCTTCGCTCCCAGGTTCTGCCCGATGAAAGTAGTCATGGACAGGGCGAAACTGGTAATAGGAAGGAAGCCAAAGCCTTCAATACGTGAATAAGCACCGCAGCCGGCTACAGCCATGGCGCCAAAGGCGTTGATATTGGACTGTACAACAATATTGGCAATAGAAATAATGGAGTTCTGTAATCCGGAGGGAATACCCATGGACAGAATCTGCCGGAGCATACCGGGATTAATTGAAATTTTATGCCAGTCTACCCGGTATGGCGTATCCAGCCTTGAGAGACGGATGAATCCCAACAATGCGCTGACACATTGGGAAATAACGGTGGCATATCCTGCACCGGCGATTCCCATATGGAAGACAGCAACGAACAGCAGATCCAGGACGACATTTATAACAGAAGAAATAATCAGGTAGTACAAAGGATGCTTACTGTCGCCTACAGCCTGAAAAATACCACTTGCTGTATTATAAAGGATAACTGCCATAACACCGCCAAAATAAATCCTGAAATACAGAATAGAATTAGGCAGGACCGATTCCGGTGTCTTCATCAGGCGAAGAAGGAGCGGAACCAGAAGAATACCGATAATCGTCAGTAAAATGCCGGATATCAGTGCAAAGGCAATCGAGGTATGAATGGCTATGCCCATGTTTTTATAGTCTTTTGCCCCATAGAAGCGGGATATAACGACACCTGCACCGATGAAAATACCGCTGAACAGTCCAACCAGCAGGAAGATGATACTTCCTGAAGAGCTGACAGCAGCGAGAGCATCTTTGCCAAGAAAATTACCAACGATCAGAGAATCTACTATATTATATAGCTGTTGAAACAGATTGCCCCACATAATAGGAAGGGCAAACAGCACGATTTTTTTCCAGATTGGACCTTCGGTCATAACATTCATATCAGATTTATTCATAAGTAACTCCCTTCTGCACTTAAACTCTACCTATTATAATACCTTTTTGAAAAAAAGCAAGCAGCGTTTTAAAAGGCATAAAGGCATAAAGAAATCACATATACGCATATATTCCATATAAGAGTGAAAATGGAATCTGGGAATATAAGAATGGGATTGCGGAAAATATGGAGTGTTATTCTGCTCCTGGGAATATTAATATGTCCTGCACATGTATGGGGAAGGGAGGCTTTAACACTTTCGGAGACACATGTAGAGAATCACCAGTCAGATAGTAAAGAACAGCCGGTGATTCCACTGCATGCCAAAGCAGCGGTATTGATGGATGCGGATTCGGGCAGAGTTCTGTATGATAAAAACGGAGAGGAAGCTTTGCCTATGGCAAGTACGACCAAGATTATGACATTAATTCTTACATTGGAATGCGCAGATCTGGAGGATGTGGTAGAAGTATCTTCTTATGCGGCATCCATGCCTGAGGTGAAGCTGCATATCAGACAGGGAGAGAAATACAGGCTGAAAGATCTGTTATATTCTCTTATGCTGGAATCTCATAACGATTCTGCCGTTGCGATTGCAGAACATGTAGGAGGCTGTGTAGAGGCTTTTGCTGATATGATGAATGAAAAAGCCAGACAGATCGGTTGTGAAAATACATGCTTTGTTACACCCAATGGATTGGATGCTACGGCAGAATATATAATGGAGGATGGCAGCAAGGTGACAAAAGAACATACTACGACAGCCACAGATCTTGCAAGAATACTTTCTTATTGTATTACCAGGTCGCCTAAGAGAGAACAGTTTCTGGAGATTACCAGAACGCCCGCCTATGCTTTTGGGGATATCGATCATAAGAGAAACTTCAGATGTAACAATCATAATGCCTTTTTGACCATGATGGATGGAGCACTTACGGGAAAAACCGGCTTTACCGGCAAAGCCGGGTATTGTTACACAGGAGCCTTGAAAAAAGATGACAGAACCTATGTCGTGGCATTGCTTGCGTGTGGCTGGCCTAATCATAAGACGTACAAGTGGAGTGATACCAGAGCACTTATGGAATATGGACTGTCTTCCTATCAGTATCATGATCTGATGCAGGAAAGTGTACCCCAAGAAGCATTAGCGGCGGTCAGAGTCTGCAATGGGCAGACTTCACAGATAGGTGAAACCGCTTACATGCAGATAGAAGTGAAGGAGGATGAGCACTCAACAGAAGGAATTCTTATGCGGGAGGATGAGTGGGTAGATGTAAGAGTCATAAAACAACAAGAGCTTATGGCACCGGTATCCAAAGGAGAGGTGATCGGAGAAGTGGGATATTTTGTAGGAGATGAAGAATGGCGGCATATTGAGTTGACCGCTGCACAGGATATTATGGCGGTTGACCTGAGCTGGAGCTTTAAACAAGTGCTTAGAAAGTGGCTGATATAGCCGCTTTTCCGTGATTTTAGCCATAAAAAGTGAATTGTCGAAAATAAAGAAAAAAAATAAAAATTCACTAGGCGATTGCACCAAACTGTGTTATACTCATACTGACGCAATTTGGATAACCCACAAAATTGCGAAAACATGTTCTTATTTTAGAAGTAATTTATTATAAAATGGAGGTCACAAAATGAGTACTACTTCAAGTTTGGCAAGTAAAAGAATTGAATCTTTACTTGATGAAAGCAGTTTCGTTGAAATCGGTGCACTTGTTACTGCAAGAGCTACAGATTTTAATCTGAAACAGACTGAGACTCCTTCTGATGGTGTTGTTACCGGATACGGAGTTATCGATGGTAATCTTGTGTATGTGTATAGCCAGGATGCATCCGTATTAAACGGTTCAGTTGGTGAAATGCATGCTAAGAAGATTGCTAATCTTTATGATCTGGCAATGAAGACAGGAGCACCTGTAATCGGTCTTATCGATTCAGCAGGACTTAGACTTCAGGAAGCTACAGATGCATTAAATGCATTTGGTGAGATCTATTTAAAGCAGACACTTGCTTCAGGTGTAATTCCTCAGATTACAGCAATCTTTGGAAGCTGCGGCGGTGGACTTGCTCTGATGCCTACATTAACAGACTTCACATTTATGGAAGAGTCCAAGGCTAAGCTTTTTGTAAATGCACCTAATACATTAGATGGTAATCATGTATCCAAGTGCGATTCTGCTTCTGCCAAATTCCAGAGTGAAGAAGCCGGCATCGTAGATGTTGTAGCAGATGAGGCTACTATTTATGCTAAGATCCGTGAGTTAGTAGGCATGCTTCCTGGCAACAACGAAGATGATGCATCCTATGAAGAGTGCACAGATGATCTGAACAGAGTCTGTGGTGATCTTGCTAACTGCGTAGGTGATACAGCAATCGCTCTTTCTACAATTGCAGATAACAATGTATTCTTTGAAGTGAAAGAGAACTACGCTAAGAATATGGTAACAGGGTTTATCAAGTTAAACGGTACAACTGTAGGCTGTGTAGCTAACCGTACAGAAGTATACGGCGCAGATGGCGAAGTAACAGATAAATTTGATGCTGTATTAACGGCAGCAGGATGTGAGAAGGCAGCAGAATTCGTTGATTTCTGTGATGCATTCAATATCCCTGTATTATCTCTGACAAACGTTAAGGGATATGAAGCAACTCTTTGCAGCGAGAAGAAGATCGCCAAAGCTGTTGCAAAACTTACTTATGCATTTGCTAATGCTACAGTACCTAAGGTAAATGTTATCATTGGTAAGGCATACGGCAGTGCATACGTTGCCATGAACTCCAAGGCAATCGGCGCAGATATCACAATCTGCTGGCCTGATGCAGAGATCGGTTCCATGGATGCTACTCTGGCTGCCAAGATCATGTATGACGGACAGAGCGCAGATGTAGTAAAAGAAAAGGCAGCAGAATATGCAGCACTTCAGACAAGTGCAACCGGAGCTGCCAAGAGAGGATATGTAGATCAGATCATCGAAGCTGCAGATACAAGAAAGTATGTAATCGGCGCATTCGAGATGTTATTTACAAAAAGAGAGGACCGTCCTTCCAAGAAACATGGTACGGTCTAAGAAAGGGTGAACGTTAATATGAAGAAAATCGTAAAGGCTTTATTAATGCTTACCTGTGTATTCAGCTTAACGGCATGCGGTTCTGACAATACGATCAGCGAGTTCCAGCAGAGCAAAATTGATGCAGCAGAAGCAAAAGCTCCTCAGATCATTGCATTAACAGCAGGACTTGTACAGAATAACGATATTGATGAGCTGACAACCAATTACAACAATATCGAATTAGGTGATTTATATACCAGTACTTATTCCCAGTATGCCGGAGATTCTTCTTTCAGTTGTGAAGGCAAGGGAATCAAGAGTGCATTGACTTCTTTTGAGTCCGGCATGGAAGAAATCGGAAATATCACAGTATCTGATGCAATTGAAGCAACAGTTGATGATGATACTATTATTGTTACAGTTCCTGTAACAGGCGAAAAGGGAGAAGGTTCCGTAGAACTGATCTTCACAAATGATATTTATCTGACATTGACTTCCTGTACACTGAACCTGAACAAGTCAATGGGAGAACTGATGGGTAAAGCAGCATTAAATACTCTGATCGGTATGGGTACTGTATTTGTTGTATTGATCCTGATCAGCCTGATCATTTCCTGCTTTTCATTTATTCCAAAGCTTCAGGAGAAATTCTCCAAGAAGGCAGCTCCTGCTCCTGCAGCAGCACCTGTACCTGCAGCACCGGTTGTAGAAGAGGAAGAATTAGCTGATGACACAGAACTTGTAGCAGTTATTGCAGCTGCAATCGCAGCATATGAAGGAACATCAACAGATGGTTTCCAGGTAAGAAGTATCAAGAGAGCATCTACCAGAAAATGGAAGAATGCATAATCACATAATCAAAAGAAATGTATTGATTTTAGGAGGATATTAAAATGAAGAATTATACAATTACCGTTAACGGCAACGTATATGATGTAGTAGTAGAAGAAGGCGCATCCACAGGTGCAGCACCTGTAGCAGCCGCAGCTCCAAAGGCAGCACCTAAGGCAGCTCCAAAAGCAGCACCTAAGGCAGCAGCAGGCGCTGGCAGCGTAAAGGTAGAAGCAGGCGCAGCTGGTAAGGTATTCAAGATCGAAGCTAATGTTGGACAGGCTGTTAAGAAGGGTGACGCAGTAGTTATCATCGAAGCTATGAAGATGGAAATCCCTGTTGTAGCACCTCAGGATGGTACTGTTGCAAGCATCGATGTTGCAGTTGGTGACGCTATTGAAGCAGGCGCTGTACTGGCTACTTTAAACTAAGTGCAGCTATTTGCCCGGAAATATAATTTCTGAGCATCTTGTGTAATGGTATCATTGCAGAAATGATATCATTACAATGAATACAATAGGAGGTCAACAAAATGTCTTATATAGCAACTACATTGGACAATCTGATTCACCAGACAGCGTTCTTCAACCTGACTGGTGGTAATATCATCATGATTGCCGTGGCTTGTTTATTTCTTTATCTTGCTATCGCAAAAGGCTTTGAACCATTGCTGTTAACCCCGATAGCATTTGGTATGCTGCTGGTTAATATTTATCCGGATATTATCGCTCCAATCGGTGCGGACGGAACAGCCGGCGGATTACTGTATTATTTCTATTTACTGGATGAATGGGCAATTTTACCATCTCTGATCTTCATGGGCGTTGGTGCCATGACAGACTTTGGCCCTCTGATTGCCAATCCTAAGAGTTTCCTGCTCGGTGCTGCTGCTCAGTTCGGTATCTTTGCCGCATACTTCGGAGCAATCGCACTTGGCTTTAATGATAAGGCAGCAGCTGCTGTATCTATCATTGGTGGTGCTGATGGTCCTACATCTATCTTCCTTGCAGGTAAGCTTGGACAGACTGCATTACTTGGACCTATCGCTGTAGCAGCATATTCTTATATGTCACTGGTTCCTATTATCCAGCCACCTATTATGAAGCTTCTTACAACTGAGAAGGAAAGAAAGATCAAGATGGGTCAGCTTCGTCCTGTATCCAAGCTTGAGAAGATCCTTTTCCCTATCGTTGTTACTATTGTTGTATGTCTGATTCTTCCTACAACAGCTCCTCTTGTTGGTATGCTGATGTTAGGTAACTTATTCAGAGAGTCAGGCGTAGTTAGACAGTTGACAGATACTGCATCCAATGCATTAATGTACATCGTAGTTATCTTACTTGGTACATCCGTAGGTGCTACAACAAGTGCAGAAGCATTCTTAAATATGCAGACAATCAAGATCGTTATTCTTGGTCTTGCAGCATTTGCATTTGGTACAGCAGCAGGTGTTCTGTTTGGTAAGCTGATGTGTGTACTGACACATGGTAAGGTTAATCCTCTGATTGGTTCAGCAGGTGTATCTGCCGTTCCTATGGCAGCTCGTGTATCCCAGAAGGTTGGTGCAGAATCTGATCCTACTAACTTCCTGCTTATGCATGCTATGGGACCTAACGTAGCAGGTGTTATCGGTACTGCAGTAGCAGCTGGTACATTCATGGCCATCTTCGGAATTTTTTAAGCTATGCATAGTTTAGTTATTTAGTAAATATATCTAGGAGGAATAAAGGTAATGTCAGAAATAGTTAAGAAACCTGTTGGTATCACAGAAACAGTTCTTCGTGATGCACATCAGTCTTTAATAGCAACAAGAATGCCGACCGAATTAATGCTTCCAATCCTTGAGACAATGGATCAGGTTGGTTATCACTCACTTGAGTGCTGGGGCGGCGCTACATTCGATGCTTCCTTACGTTTCTTAAAGGAAGATCCATGGGAAAGATTAAGAAAGATTAAGGATAAGGTTAAGAATACACCTTTACAGATGCTTTTCAGAGGTCAGAATATCCTCGGATATCGTCATTATGCTGATGATGTTGTAACAGAGTTCGTTGAGAAGTCTATTGCAAACGGTATTGATATCATCAGAATCTTCGACTGCTTCAACGATCTGCGTAACTTACAGAGTTCAGTAAACGCAGCTAACGCTATCAAGCAGAGAGAGGGCAGAGGTCATGCCCAGGTAGCATTATCTTATACATTAGGTGATGCATATACATTGGATTACTGGATGCAGATGGCTAAGAACATCGAAGAGATGGGTGCTGATTCTATCTGTATCAAGGATATGGCTGGTCTGTTAGTACCTTACAAGGCAGAAGAGCTGATTAAGGCTATGAAGTCTTCCACTAAGCTTCCTATCCAGCTGCACACACACTATACATCTGGTGTTGCTTCCATGACATACATGAAAGCTATCGAAGCTGGTGTTGATGTAATCGACTGTGCAATTTCTCCATTTGCAATGGGAACTTCTCAGCCTGCAACAGAAGTTATGGTTGAGACATTAAAGAACACACCATATGATACAGGAATTGATCAGACTCTGTTATCCAAGATCGCAGATCACTTCAGACCTTACAGAGAAGAGTGCTTAAAGAGCGGACTTATGAATCCTAAGGTTCTTGGTGTTGATATCAAGACTCTGTTATACCAGGTACCAGGTGGTATGTTATCCAACATGGTTAGCCAGTTAAAGGAACAGAACGCAGAAGACAAGTACTATGAAGTACTTGAAGAGATCCCTAGAGTTCGTAAAGACTTAGGTGAGCCACCTCTTGTTACACCTTCATCTCAGATTGTTGGTACACAGGCTGTATTTAACGTATTAATGGGTGAGAGATATAAGATGGCTACAAAGGAAACCAAGGCTGTATTACGTGGTGAGTATGGTCAGACTGTAAAACCTTTCAATAAGGAAGTACAGGATAAGGTTCTTTCAGCAGAAGAGAAAGAACATATCATTACATGCCGTCCTGCAGATTTGATTCCTAACGAACTTCCTAAGATTGAAGAAGAAATGAAGCAGTGGAAACAGCAGGATGAAGACGTACTAAGCTATGCATTATTCCCTCAGGTAGCTGTTGAATTCTTCAAATATCGTGAAGCTCAGCAGAAGAAGGTTGATTTGACAGAAGCAGACACTAAGAATGGAGCATATCCTGTTTAATTTGTGTGAATCTTCTATCATTACAGGTTTTATATCAGTATCGGGTCATAAACTTATGATCCGATACTGATTTTGAGTTGAAGCATACTTGACAGACGAATAAAAACAATTTATCATAACATGTGTTATTACTGTAAATAATAAATGATGCCGCCTGAATGATAGCCACAGGCTGTCATCTGTATACAAAAGAGAAACTGCGATAGTGCGCAAAATGCGTAGAAATGAGGATAACCATGGCAAGAAAAGAGTCCGTGACAAAAAACATGATATTGGAGACAGCTGTTCAATTGGCGAAAGAAGAAGGCATAGAGAATGTAACTGCCAGAAAACTGGCAAGCAAAATTGGATGTTCTACTCAGCCTATTTTCAGAGTCTATGCCAATATGACAGAGTTATATACAGAAGTTTATCAGAAAGCGATAGATTTATTTGCAGATTATTATGAAAAATTCGAGTCCGAAGTGCAGACACCTTTTATTCACCTGGGACTTGCTTATATAGATTTTGCGAAAGAAGAACGTAAACTGTTTCAGCTATTGTTCCTGTCAGACAATAGAGGTGATAGAAGTTTATATGAATTGCTAAATGGAAGTACAGGAGCTGTAGCAAAAGAAATTAATAAAGCTGCGGCAAACGGATGCAGCAATCCAAGTGGATTATTTATGAAAATGTGGATATTCATCCATGGATGTGCATGCATGGTATTAACAGGAGATTATGATCTGACGAAGGAAGAAACGTTAGATCTTTTAGAAGATATATACAAAAGCTGCTCATAAGTGAGGACAACAGATGGAATACAAGATTGATACCATGTCCAGAATTAATGAAAAATTTAATAAAATGAGCAAGGGTCATAAAAAGATTGCAACCTTTATCATAGATCATTATGAGCAGGCTGCATTTATGACCGCTGCCAAGTTGGGAACTACCGTAGGGGTGAGTGAATCTACAGTGGTTCGTTTTGCCTATTCTTTAGGTTATGAAGGTTATCCTGAATTTCAGGAGGATCTGGCTGAATGGGTGAAGAACAAGCTTAATTCTGTACAGAAGATTGGCGTTAAATATGGAAAGAGTACTCAATCAGAAATATTAACATCTGTATTGACTTCAGATATGGAGAAGATCAGCGATACAATAGAGCATGTGGACCCACATGCTTTTGAAATGGCAGTAGACATTATCCTGGAAGCTAAAAATGTCTATATTATTGGAATCAGAAGCTGTGATCCGCTGGCACGTTTCCTGCAATTCTATCTGAATATGATTAGGGGAAACGTTTTTTTGCTGAATTCAACAAATACAACAGAGATTTTTGAACAGATGATTCGCATTGATGAGAAGGATGCATTAATTGGAATCAGTTTTCCAAGATATTCCATGCGGACCCTGAAAGCTATGGAATTTGCCAACGACAGACAGGCTAAGATTATTACAATAACAGATACGATCTATTCTCCCATGTGTCTGTATTCATCCTGCAATCTACTGGCAAGAAGCAACATGGTATCTATTGTAGATTCTCTGGTAGCACCATTAAGCCTTATCAATGCGCTGGTTGTAGCATTATGTCTGAAACGTCCTGATGATGTGAAGAAGAATCTGGAAAGTCTGGGACAGGCATGGGATAACTATCAGGTATATTTGAAGGATGAATTCAATTACATTGATGAATCTCTGTTAAGTACTCCATTGCAGAAAGAAAAGGAACAGAAATTGTGAAAATATTGATCATTGGAGCAGGACCTGCTGGAATGATGGCAGCGATCACTGCTGCAAAGGCGGGTTCTGAAGTTATATTATTAGAAAAAAATGAGAAAATTGGAAAGAAACTCTTTATTACAGGAAAAGGCAGATGTAATGTGACAAATGCCTGTGATACAGAGAATCTTTTTGCAAATGTAATGGAACACAGCAAGTTCCTGTACAGCGCAATATATGGATATGATAATCAGGCGGTTATGCGCTTTTTTGAAGAAGCAGGATGTCCACTGAAAATAGAAAGAGGACAGAGAGTTTTTCCAGAATCGGATCACAGCTCTGATATATTAAGGGCACTGGACCGGCAATTGCATCAGTCAGGAGTAAAAGTGCGTCTTCACACGGAAGCCGGCAGGCTTTTGATTGATGAAAATGAGAAAACTGTTACCGGAGTACAGCTCAAGAATGGAGATAAGCTGAATGCAGACAAAATAATTGTCGCAACGGGAGGTATTTCCTATGTTTTGACGGGTTCAACAGGCGATGGTTATCAGTTTGCCAAGGAAGCAGGACATACAGTTACAAAGCTTTCACCGGCACTTGTTCCCTTTGTAGTGCAGGAAGAGTGGTGTAAACAGCTCCAGGGCTTATCGTTAAGAAATGTAGAAGCCCGGATTGAAGTGGATGGAAGAGAGATTTATTCTGACTTTGGAGAAATGCTGTTCACCCATTATGGAGTCAGTGGACCGCTCATGTTAAGCGGCAGCAGCCATTATGTGCATAAAGCAGCGGGAAAACAAGCAAAATTATATATAGATTTAAAACCTGCATTAACACAGGAACAATTGGACAAACGAATATTAAGAGAATTTGACGCCAACAGAAATAAGCAGTTCAAAAATGCCATTGCGGCGTTGTTCCCGGCTAAGATGTTAAATATTATGCCAAGTCTGGCACAGATAGATCCTGAAAGAAAAGTCAATGAGATCACAAAGGAAGAGAGAGAACGCTTCCTTCATACAATAAAGCATCTTGAATTGACGATTACCGGCGTACGTGATTATAATGAAGCGATTATAACCAAGGGCGGTGTGAAAGTATCAGAGATCAATCCGTCCACAATGGAATCCAGAAATATAAAGGGACTTTATTTTGCTGGTGAAGTGCTGGATCTGGATGCGTTGACCGGAGGCTATAATCTGCAGATTGCATGGTCAACCGGTCATCTGGCAGGAGAAAGTGCAGCAGAGGAATAATGGATATCAGAAAGGTATGGTAATAAATATGAGTTATAATATCGCAATAGATGGACCGGCAGGTGCTGGCAAAAGTACGATTGCAAAATTGATTGCAAAGAAAAAGAATTACATTTATGTTGATACAGGAGCCATGTATCGTGCTATGGCATTGTATTTTCTGGAAGCAGGTATCAGTGCAGATGATCAGAAAAAAATAGAATCTTCCGTAGATCAGATAGATGTTACAATCACTTATGAAAACGGAGAGCAGGTAGTATGGCTCAATGGCAGAAACGTAAATGGGCTGATCCGTACAGAGGAAGTAAGCCGTATGGCATCTGCGACCAGTGTAAATCCCAAGGTGCGTACCAAACTGGTGGAATTACAGAGAAAGCTTGCAGCAAAAGAAAACGTAGTAATGGACGGAAGAGATATCGGTACAGTCGTATTACCGGATGCAAATGTAAAAATCTATCTGACAGCCAGCAGCGCAGTCAGAGCAAAGCGCCGTTATGAAGAACAGAAGGCAAAAGGCATAGACTGTAATCTGGGAGAGATAGAAAAAGATATTATTGAAAGAGATCACAGAGACATGACAAGAGAAATTTCACCGCTAAAGCAGGCAGAAGACGCAATTCTTCTGGATTCTTCCAATATGACGATTGAAGAAGTCGCTGATGCAGTGATTGCATTGTGCAAATAAAGAAGCAGATATGCAGCCATGTCCTGTAGATAGTAGAAAGGCATACAAATAGAATGGAAGTAGTATTGGCAAAATCATCAGGCTTTTGTTTTGGCGTGAAAAGGGCAGTGGACAGAGTATATGAACAGCTTGCAGAAAACAAGAAAATATATACGTATGGTCCTATTGTTCATAATGATGATGTAGTAGCGGATCTGGAAGAAAAGGGTGTAAAGGTACTCAATACGAAAGAGGAACTGACAGAACTTACAGAAGGAAGCGTTGTAATACGTGCGCATGGAGTCCCCAAGGAAATTTATGAAATCATGGAACAAAAGAACATAGAATGCATTGATGCGACTTGTCCTTTTGTAAAGCGTATTCACAAAATTGTGGAGAAGGAGAGCGCAGAAGGAAGACGTATTATTGTTATAGGTAATGCGAAACATCCGGAAGTAGAAGGAATCAGAGGATGGTGTAAAACTCCTGCAACCGTGATAGAATCCAGAGAAGAGGCACTTCAATTTAATGGTTCAAAGGACGATAAATACTGCGTTGTATCTCAAACGACATTTAACTACAAGAAATTTCAAGAATTAGTTGAAATTTTTCAAAAAAAAGGTTATGATATAATTGTTGCGAATACTATTTGTAGTGCAACAGAAGAACGCCAGAAGGAAGCAAGTGAACTTGCAGCCAAAGCTGACGTTATGATTGTGATAGGTGGTACTCATAGTTCCAATACCCGCAAGCTCTATGAGCTGTGCAAAAGTGAATGTGAGAATACTTACTATATACAGACACTGGCAGACCTGCAATTAGAACTACCTAATTCTGTTGAACTAGTGGGCATCACAGCGGGGGCTTCTACCCCAAACAAAATAATTGAGGAGGTTCAAAATTATGTCAGAATTAACTTTTGAACAAATGTTAGAAGAATCATTAAAAACTATTCATACAGGAGAGGTAATTGAAGGTACAGTCATCGATGTAAAACCGGATGAAGCAATCCTTAACATCGGTTACAAGTCAGACGGTATTCTTACACGTAACGAATACACCAATGAGCCTAATGTAGACCTGACCACTCTTGTAAATGTTGGCGACAAGATGGAAGTGAAAGTCTTAAAGGTAAACGATGGTGAGGGACAGGTTCTCTTAACATACAAGAGACTTGCTGCTGACAGAGGCAATAAGAGAATTGAAGAAGCATTCAATAATAAGGAAGTACTTACAGCTAAGGTTGCACAGGTACTTGACGGTGGATTAAGCGTTGTAGTTGACGAAGTAAGAATTTTCATCCCTGCAAGTCTTGTATCTGATGTATATGAGAAAGATTTAAGCAAATATGCTGGACAGGAAATCGAATTCGTAATCAGCGAGTACAATCCTAAGAGAAGAAGATATATCGGCGATCGTAAGCAGCTTATCGTTGCTAAGAAGCTTGAAATGCAGAAGGAACTCTTTGAGAAGATTAAAGTTGGCGATATCGTAGAAGGTACAGTTAAGAACGTTACAGACTTCGGCGCATTCATTGATTTAGGCGGTGTTGATGGTCTGCTTCATATTTCTGAGATGTCTTGGGGCCGTGTTGAGAATCCTAAGAAGGTATTCAAGGTTGGTGAGACCCTTAAAGTCCTGATTAAGGATATTGATGGAACTAAGGTTGCATTATCCCTGAAATTTGATGATTCCAATCCTTGGAAAGATGCAGCTACTAAGTATGCTGTAGGCAATGTAGTTACCGGTAAAGTAGCAAGAATGACTGATTTTGGTGCATTCGTAGAATTAGAGCCAGGTATTGATGCTCTTCTTCATGTTTCTCAGATTGCAAAAGAGCATATTGAGAAGCCATCAGATGTATTAAGCGTTGGTCAGGAAGTTACAGCTAAAGTAGTTGATTTCAACGAAGAAGGTAAGAAGATCAGCTTAAGCATTAAGGCTTTATCAGCTCCTGAACCTAAGGAAGCACCTGCTGAAGAGACAGCAGAAGATGATTCTGACGTTGTATCTGTAGATATCGACGCTGTAATCGCTAAGCAGGAAGCAGAAGAGAACTAATCTTTGTAAGTTCAGTTAATTGGCTCTAGGAGTATTATGCTCCTAGAGCTTTATACGTTTAGAAAAGGGGATAAGCAGCCATGGCATATGATTATGAATATTTCAAAAAAGAAGTCTATACTTTGACGAAGATTGATTTGAACGCTTACAAAGAAAAACAGATGAAAAGGCGTATTGATACACTGATTGCCAAGAATAAAATCGTAGGGTATGATAAATTCGTACAGAAACTTAGAGAAGACAAAGCAGTATTTGATGAATTTGTTAATTATCTGACGATTAACGTATCTGAATTCTACCGCAATCCGGAACAATGGAAGTTACTGGATCAGGAGATTATTCCAGAGCTGATCTCCAAATTTGGAAAGAACCTGAAAATATGGAGTGCTGCATGCTCTACAGGAGACGAGCCATATTCTCTGGTTATGGCGTTATCCAGACATATACCATTAAATCAGATAAAGATCATAGCAACGGATATTGATAAACAGGTTATAGATAAAGCCAAAACAGGACTTTATAATGAGAAAAGTATCGCATCCGTACCGGAAGATTTAAAGAAAAAGTATTTTACCAAGATAGGTCCATCCTATCAGATATCCAACGATATCAAGTCAAGAGTTGAATTTAAGCAGCATAACTTATTGAAAGATACATATCCTGACCGTTGTGATTTGATTGTGTGCAGAAATGTACTGATCTATTTTACTGAGGAAGCAAAGGATGAAGTGTTCCGTAAGTTCAATGCAGCCTTAAAGCCTGATGGAATCCTGTTTATTGGAAGTACAGAACAGATTATGAATTATAAGGAAATTAATTATGAAAGAAAGAATTCTTTCTTTTATGTTAAAGCAAAATAGAATGGAAAAGAAGAGGTATTGCTACAAATGTGTAACAATACCTCTTTTTGATGTATCAACATTGTGATGCAATCATTTCCAGTACATGATGTGCATATCGGTTGAAATCTTCTCTTCGTGTCTTAAATTCATCAGTCAGCTCAAAGAACAGGTCGTGATCTTTGTATTCTCGTTTGAAGAATGGAGTAAATAATGTATCCCATTGCGGAAGATAGGAGGAGACCTTGCGGGTATAGCAGTTGGAAGCTAATGCCTGTTGACGGAACTCTTTATCTACAAAACTGGCTACAGACTTATGGATTGCGATATCCTCCTGAGGAAGATAGTAATAATCCTTGTAATTAGAATAGAAATATTTCATTTCCTCTTCGTAAATAGGTACACGCAGCTTGCCTTCGTTATCAGAACCAATGAAGCAGCAGCTGTTGGCACTACATGTAATATCTGCAGGCAATGGAACAGGAAATTTCAGATTCATGATAATCTCAGGACAACGCTGTTGATGGATATCATTGTAGTAGTTTGCCTGTACCTTCGTGACTTTTACCGGATTATGGATTAAGTCGGGGATTGCAAGTGCGGCAATGATATCTAACATGCCCTTAATATCTTCTTCATTATGGAGCAGGAGAAAATGTTCCTTCTCTGGATCGTGTGTAAGAACATATTCGTGGTAAATATCAATCAGCTCACCGCCAGAGTAGACATCTTCACGTTCTGTATGCAGGAATCCTTCAATGGTCTTCTGCTTACAGTTTGGAAGTTTCATAAAATTCTTATAAGGAGCGATACGGCGATAAATATCAATCCCTTCAAATCTGCTCAGGTCACAGGAGATATGATATTGTTCCATTTTTTTCGCAAGATATGGAATGTCGAACTGATTGCCATTGAAGTGAATCAGATAGCGGTAATCAGAGGTAAAATCTGCAAAGGCACGCAGTACATTTTCCTCATCTTCATAGTTCGTAGCGAACCACTGTATAGAATACCATGCAGGAGACTGTTGTTGCGTATTATAGTAGATGCAGCCAATCAGATAAAGCGATGAGCTTTTGGCATATAGACCGGTAGTTTCTATATCTATAAAAAGTGTCTGCTTAGGAATACAGAGATTCTCAATGGGATATCGGGGCGCCAGTGCACCCAGACTATTGGAAATGCATTTCATAGCGAGTTATTCCACCTTTCTGTAATCTTATATAAATAACTTAGCACATGGGGCTAGATGATGTAAAGTTTTTGTAGAAAAAACCATAAAAAGATAGTATATTTATAATAGTGGGTGTTCACAAAATGAATTATCAGAACCTTTAAGGTGTGACATCTAAGAAAGTAAGAAAGAGGGAGAAGCAATGGCTAAGCTGACATTTCATGGCGGTATTCATCCGTATGATGGCAAGGATCTGTCCAAGGACAAGCCCATGAAGGTAATCGAACCACCCAAGGGCGAGATGGTATATCCTTTAAGCCAGCATATTGGTGCAATGGCTGTACCTGTTGTTGCAAAGGGCGACAGGGTTCTTACGGGGCAAAAGATAGCAGAAGCGGGGGGCTTCGTATCGGCACCGATTTATTCGTCTGTATCAGGAACGGTAAAGACAATCGAACCAAGACGAGTTGTTACTGGTGATATGGTTAATTCTATTATCATTGATAACGATGGATTATTTGAGGAGGTTACTTACGAGGCTCATGATCCGGACAAATTAAGTAAGCAGGAGATCATCAAGCTGATACAGGAAGCAGGAGTAGTTGGTATGGGTGGAGCAGGATTCCCTACTCATGTGAAATTATCACCCAAAGAACCGGAGAAGATTGAGTATGTAATTGCAAACTGTGCAGAGTGTGAACCATATCTGACATCAGATTACAGAAGAATGTTAGAAGAACCTGAGAAGCTTGTCGAAGGTCTGAAGATCATCCTGCGGCTTTTTGACAATGCAAGAGGTATTCTGGCGGTAGAAGATAATAAACCGGATTGTATTCAGATTCTGAAAGATCTTACAAAGGATGATACCAGAATCTCTGTAAAGGCATTGAAAACAAAATATCCACAAGGCGCTGAGCGTCAGCTGATCTACGCAGCAACAGGAAGAGCGATTAACTCATCCATGCTTCCAGCAGATGCTGGATGTGTGGTAGATAATGTAGATACAGTAGTTGCAATCTACCATGCGGTCAAAGAAGGCAGACCGTTGATGAACAGAATCGTTACAGTAACAGGAGATGCAGTAAATGATCCACGTAACTTCTATGTTCGTATCGGTATGAATTATAAAGACCTGATTGAAGAAGCAGGAGGATTGAAGACACAGCCGGAGAAGGTCGTATCCGGTGGTCCTATGATGGGCTTTGCATTGTTTGACCTGAATGTACCTACGACTAAGACTGCGTCCGCATTGCTGTGCATGACCAAAGACGAAGTATCCATGTATGAACCAAGTGCATGTATTAATTGTGGCAGATGTGTAGAAGTATGTCCGGGCAGAATAGTGCCACAAAAGCTTGCCATTTGTGCGGAGCATGGTGACTTGGAAGGCTTTGAAGCTAATAATGGTCTGGAATGCTGCGAATGTGGATGCTGCAGTTATGTCTGTCCGGCAAAGAAGCAGCTGACACAGTCTATTAAATCTATGCGTAAATTAGTACTTGCAAATAAAAAGAAGAAATAGGAGGCATATGGACGTGAGTGATTTATTGAAGGTATCTTCCAATCCCCACATCAGGTCGAAGGATACGACATCACGGATTATGTTGTATGTCATAATATCCCTGCTTCCTGCTGCAGGATTTGGAGTGTATAATTTCGGATTGCATGCTTTGGCTGTGATTATTGTGACCATTGCATCTACGGTATTAACAGAATATATTTATGAAAAATGCATGAAAAAGAAGATTACAGTGGGAGATTTATCTGCTGTAGTAACAGGCTTGCTGCTTGCAATGAATCTGCCGCCTATGGCACCGTTGTGGATGGCTGTTCTTGGAGGAATCTTTGCAATTCTGGTAGTAAAGATGCTGTTTGGAGGATTGGGTCAGAACTTTATGAACCCTGCATTGGGAGCAAGATGTTTCCTGATGATTTCTTTTACCTCTCTTATGACGAACTTTAACTGTGATACATATACAGGTGCTACTCCGCTGGCTGCGTTAAAAGCCGGAGAGCGGGTAGATGTTATGGACATGATCATAGGTCGGACAGCAGGTACGATTGGTGAGACAAGTATGGTGGCATTGATTATTGGTGCATGCATACTGATTTTACTTGGTGTCATTGATTTAAAAGTTCCGGGATCTTATATCGTAACATTTGTTATTTTTATTGCAATTTTCGGCGGACATGGATTTGACTCCCAGTATATATCTGCGAATCTGGCTGGCGGTGGTCTGATGCTTGGTGCCTTTTTCATGGCAACAGATTATGTGACCAGACCGATTACGAAGAAAGGGCAGTATCTTTACGGTATTTTTCTTGGAATCATGACGGGAATATTCCGAGTATTCGGACCTTCCGCAGAGGGCGTATCCTATGCAATCATCCTTGGCAACCTGTTAGTTCCATTGATTGAGAAAGTTACAATGCCTAAGGCATTCGGCAAAGGAGGGGAAAGAGCATGAAAGGTATGATAAAAGATGCACTGATTCTCTTTGCCATTACGTTGATTGCGGGATTGATGCTTGGCGTTGTAAATGACATTACAAAGGAACCAATCGCACAGCAGGAGCAAAAGGCGAAGAATGAAGCCTGTCAGAATGTTTTTGCAGCGGCAGATTCTTTTGAAGCACAGGAACTGGCTGACTCAGCGCAGATAGAGCAGGTTCTTGCTGATGCAGGAATCAGTGGGGCAGATATTGATGAGCTTATGGCGGCTAAGGATGCATCAGGAGCATTACTTGGTTATGTAATTACGGTTACAGACCACGAAGGTTATGGTGGAGATATTCAATTCTCCATGGGCATTACCAATGAGGGAACGCTCAACGGTATCTCTCTTCTGAGCATTTCAGAAACAGCAGGTCTTGGTATGAGAGCCGGAGAGGTATTAGTACCACAGTTCTCAGATAAGAACGTATCCCGATTTACTTATACAAAGACAGGGGCAACAGCTGATTCTGAGATTGATGCAATCAGCGGTGCTACTATTACTACCAATGCAGTAGTCAATGGTGTGAATGCCGGTCTTGCATATTTTGATAAGATTCTGAAAGGAGGCAGTGCACAATGAGTGAGAAAGAAGAAATCAAACAGAGTTCTGCACAGGTCTTTTTCAATGGTCTGGTGAAAGAAAATCCTACCTTTGTACTGACGCTTGGTATGTGTCCTACATTGGCGGTTACAACTTCAGCAGTCAATGGTCTTGGCATGGGATTAACTACCACAGCAGTATTAGTACTTAGTAATATGATTATTTCCCTGTTAAGGCATATCATCCCGGATAAAGTAAGAATCCCGGCATTTATCGTAATTATTGCTTCTTTTGTTACGGTAATGCAGTTACTGTTACAGGGATTTATTCCAAGCCTGTATGACTCACTGGGTATTTATATTCCATTGATCGTTGTAAACTGTATTATCCTTGGACGTGCAGAAGCATTTGCTTCCAAGAATCCGGTTATACCATCTTTCTTTGATGGTCTGGGAATGGGACTTGGATTTACAGTTGCGCTGACTTGTATTGGTGCAGTCAGAGAACTTCTGGGCGCAGGCGAAATCTTCGGCTTACCTGTTATGTCCGGTATTTGCAGTGGAATCAATCATGTACTTGCAGCAGTAGGAATCAATCATCAGGTAGAATATGTACCTATTGCTATCTTTATCATGGCACCTGGTGCATTCTTCGTACTGGCTACCCTGACAGCAATTCAGAACCGTGTGAAGAGAAAGATGGCAGAGAAAGGACAGAATGTTGATAAGATTCAGTCCGGTTGCAGTGTAGACTGTGCAGCATGTGGTGACAGCGGATGTTCTCACCGTTTCTATGATGCGCAGGCAGGGGATAAAGTAAGCAAGGAGGATAAGGAGAATGGCTGAGACAATAAAGGATCTGCTTGTCATTTTAATCGGCTCTTCACTGGTCAGTAACGTAGTATTGAGTCAGTTCCTGGGCTTATGTCCTTTCCTGGGTGTATCCAAGAAAGTAGATACAGCAGTTGGTATGGGTGGTGCAGTTGTATTTGTCATTACTCTTGCCAGTGCGGTGGCGGCAGCGATTTATAAATTTATTCTGGTTCCATTGGATATTACATATTTGCAGACTATCGTTTTCATTCTGGTTATTGCAGCGCTGGTACAGTTCGTGGAAATGTTCCTGAAGAAATATGTGCAGGGCTTGTATCAGGCACTTGGTGTATATCTGCCGCTGATCACAACGAACTGCGCTGTGCTGGGTATCGCATTGACGAATGTACAGAAGAATTATGGCATCCTCTACAGTATCGTCAGCGGTTTTGCAACGGCAGCCGGTTTCCTGATCTCGATTACGATTCTTGCGGGCATCAGAGAGAAAATGGAATACAATGATATCCCTGAGTCATTCAAAGGAATGCCTATCGTTATGATCACAGCCGGATTGATGGCTATTGCATTCTGTGGATTCTCAGGATTGTTATAGGAGGGGTTGAGTATGAATATAACAGCGATTATAACGGCAGTTGTTGTTGTGGCAGGACTCGGTCTGCTCTTAGGCCTGTTTCTTGGTGCGGCAGGTATCTGGTTCAAGGTAGAAGTAGATGAGAAGGAAGAGCAGGTTCTGGCATCACTTCCGGGTAATAACTGTGGTGGATGCGGATATCCCGGATGCTCCGGTCTGGCTGCTGCTATCGCAAAAGGCGAAGCACCGGTAAATGCCTGTCCTGTAGGTGGCGAGAAGGTAGGAAAAGTCATAGCGGAAATCATGGGTGTGGAAGCTGGAGAAAGCAGGCGGATGACAGCTTTTGTAAAATGCGCCGGAACCTGTGAGAAGACTTCCCTTAACTATGAATACACAGGTGTGGAAGACTGTACCATGGTACAGTTTGTCCCGGATGGGGGCGCCAAGTCATGCAGCCACGGCTGTCTGGGATTTGGCACCTGCGTAAAAGCGTGTCCTTTTGGAGCTATCTCTATTCAGAATGGCATTGCAGTGGTAGACAAGGAAAAATGTAAAGCCTGCAGCAAGTGTATTGCAGCATGTCCGAAACATCTGATTGAACTGATTCCGTATGATGCAAAGCATGTCGTAGCATGCAGCTCCAAGGATAAAGGACCTGTTACCATGAAAGCATGTCAGACAGGTTGTATTGGCTGTGGACTCTGTGTAAAGGTATGTCCAAGCCAGGCGATTACCGTGACAGATTTCCATGCACATATTGATCAGGATAAGTGTACCGGATGTGGCGCATGTAAAGAGAAATGTCCAAAGAAAGCAATTATATAGATTTTTATATGAGAGAGGCACAGCTTATAGAGACTGTGCCTTTTGTTTTTGCAAAGGGTATGATATGATAGCAGTAAAATGTACTTTCGGAATGCTTCGTTTGAAGAAGATTCCGAGAGTACATTAAATAAATATGGAGGTATATTGGGATGATGGAAATGGAGAAGTATTTGGAAACAATCGAAGAAGTTATTGCGAATGGCAGGTATAAGGATACCTGGGAATCTCTTCAACAGTATAGAGTACCTGACTGGTATGAAGATGTGAAATTTGGCATTTTTATTCATTGGGGCATTTTCTCAGTGCCGGCATTTGCAAATGAATGGTATTCAAGAAATATGTACATACAGGGAAGTCCTGAATATGAGCATCATATTAAGACCTATGGTCCACAGAAGGATTTCGGATATAAGGATTTTATTCCTATGTTCAAAGCAGAGAACTTCCACGCAGAGGAATGGGCTGCCTTATTTAAGAAAGCTGGTGCACAGTATGTCATGCCTGTAGCAGAACATCATGACGGATTCCAGATGTATGACAGTGAATTATCAGAATGGAATGCTGCCAATATGGGACCAAAGAGAGATGTGCTGGGAGAACTGTACACTGCATTTGACAAACAGGGACTGGTAAAATGTGCATCCAGCCACAGAGTAGAGCACTGGTTCTTTATGGGACATGGCAAGGATTTCGATTCTGATATCAAAGAGCCATTGAAACGAGGAGATTTCTATTGGCCCGCCATGGAAGAGAAAGAGCATTATGATTCTTTCTCCATACCTACACCGACCAAAGAATTCCTGGATGACTGGCTGTGCCGCTGTTGTGAGCTGGTAGACAAATACAGACCGAAAGTTGTCTATTTCGACTGGTGGATTCATCACAACAGTGTGAAACCATATTTGAGAAAGTTCGCTGCTTATTATTACAATCGCGCTGAGGAATGGGGAGAGGGAGTTGTCATTAACTACAAGCATGATGCATTTGCCTTTGGAACGGCAGTGTGCGATATTGAACGTGGGCAGCTTGCAGATGTGAAACCTTATGTATGGCAGACAGATACAGCAGTTGCCAAGAATTCCTGGTGTTATACCGTAAATAATGAATATAAAACACCAGTACAGATCGTACAGGATCTGGTTGATATTGTAAGCAAAAATGGCAGACTTCTATTAAATATCGGACCTAAGGCAGATGGCTCCATCCCGGAAGAAGACAGGAATATTCTGTTAAAAATCGGTGAATGGATGAAAGTGAATGGAGAAGCAGTCTATGGAGCTAAAATGTGGCGCAAGTCAGCAGAAGGACCTACGAAGATACAGGAAGGTCAGTTTGCAGATTCAGAGGCGAAGCCATATATAGCAGAAGATATCCGCTTCACAGTAAATCATGGCTGTATCTATGCCTTTTGCCTGAATATGAAGGGAAAAGACAGCATATGCATAAAGTCTCTTGCTGAGACAAAGGACATGAGCAAGACGGATTTCAGTGGAATCATTCGTGGAATTGAAGTCCTGGGAGAGAAAGAGGCACCTCAGTGGACGAGAGATCAGGACGGCTTGAAGATAAAGACCAAAATGATAGATCATAACTATCCTGTAGTGTTTAAGATTTCTGTGAATTAGGCAGTTTCCCTTTTACGTGTACTAATTTAACAATTTTACAAATAGTCAGAAAAATATTGAAAAATACAAAAATATAATATATAATTCAAATTGTAAAAGAGTTATGTTAATGCGTAAAAGGGGAGACGGTTATCATGAAATATATGGCAGATGATTATGAGCAGGATCAGGGACCTAATATGACTCTGATTTATATGGCGCTTATCATGTCAACAGTGATACTGGTGGTAGTTGGGATGATGTTTCTGGTGAATAAACCAACAAAAAGCAGTTCTAATGGAAGCCATGCACATCAGATTGCAGCCGCAAGGGAGAACAATCAGACACAGGCTATGGTTGACAGTGTGAAAGCGCTGGTATCAGGCAGTACATTGACGTCTAATCAGCTGGATATCTGGAATCTTCCAGACACTGGAAGAGAGACACAGGAGATCGTGAATGATGGTAAGAATGGAACAGTAACCAATCAGACGACAGGGGAAACTGTTATAGAGGGTAATAAAGAGGTAGACTCTGATAAAACAGCAGATACCCTGGCACAGGGCAAGACAGAAGTCTATGATATGACCAAGAAGGAATCCATGCAGGATGAAGATGCACTGGATGATGGTAAACATACGTTGGTAACTTATCAGGATGGCAGCACAGAATGGGTGGAAATCAATGATAAGCTCAAGACGAATACGTATGATACTTCCAAGTTCGTTTACCAGAGTCCTGAAATGAAATATTTTGTGAATGGTAAGCAGGCATCCTGGTTTGGTGTGGATCTGTCCAGTGAGCAGGGAATCGTTGATTTTGAGAAGCTCAAAAGAGCCGGAGTTGACTATGTAATGATCAAGGTAGGCGGCAGAGGCTACAGCAGCGGCAATATTGTGTTGGACAGTTCATTTAAGGACTATATGAACGGAGCTAAGAATGCCGGTCTGGGAATCGGTGTATATTTCTACTCACAGGCAGTAGACAGAGATGAGATATATGATGAAGCTGACACACTTCTGGAGCTGATTAAAGACTATCCGGTAAATTATCCTGTAGTATTCGATATGGAAAGTATAGACGGAGATATGGCAAGAACAGATGCGCTGGATGTTTCCACACGTACGGAGCTGGCAAGAGTATTCCTAAAGACAATCAAGGAGAATGGATATACACCAATGCTCTATGGCAACAAGGAGTGGCTTGTGACGAAACTCAATCTGGAAAAGCTGCAGGACTATGATGTGTGGCTTTCGCAGGAAGCAGATATACCGGATTATCCATATGCATATACCATGTGGCAGTATACGCAAAAAGGCTCTATCAGCGGTATTTCGGGAAATGCACGGCTGAATGTGAGCCTGATAGATTACTCTAAGAAGTAATTGTATATTTTATCTGAAATTTTTAAACGGGCATAAATATCAGCATAGACGGCGGGCGAGAGTCCCTCAAGGTAATTTGGGGTGTAATTTCTTGTCACGCCGTTTTTGCGTAGAATATCAATGGCTTTGTTATAGGCAATGGCAGCCTCGTCCTCTGTAGCGTAGGTGCCGATTATGTAGTAGCCCGGCAGATTAATACGGGCTTTGTAGCGTGTCCTGCCTTTTGACTCGATGCGAAGTACACCTTGATAACGATTGATAATTTTCAGATTCGCACTGCGAAAATCCGTCTCATCACCATTTAAAAAGACATAATCCCGTCCTGGAACGCTGTAACTGCGAATACCGTGGCGGTTAAGAATATTGAGCTGCATACCATAATCTGCTACAAAAAGATGTTCTCCACGTTTCATGATTTTGTGGGATGAGTAGAAGAACAGATTATCAATATCGAATTTCAGAACATAAGAGGGAGATAAATAATAATAGAAGAATTTGCCACGCACATAGATAGGGGTAGCAAAATAAAGTCCGTTATCCCTGAAATTCAACAAAATGACCCATTTTTCAAAAGGCAGTGCGCAGGTATTTTCATAGGAATCTATTGTGTCTGTCTCACTTCTAAGCAGACGATCTGCTTCTTCATATGCCCGGTTGGCAGAATCTTCCGTATCAAAGCTTCCAAGGCTGATGTGCTTCCTACGATAAGTGATAGATGCACGATAATATATGGAATTGTCTTTTTTTCTGGCGAGATATACGCCCTTTAACATTGCATTCATGGAAAATATTATAGCATAGTTTATGTCCCTGGTCATGTAATTGCATGTATTTTCTTCCCATAAGATGAATACACTAATAAAAGGACATGTTATGATGTGCTTTTGTGGCAGCAGAAAAGAGGACATTATGTATCAGAAAAATTATGTGCTTTTGTTGGTTTCCATGGTTATATGTACGATAATGCTGTGGTTCTCCAGGGTGTATATGGTACAGGGGGAAGAGAAGGATACAGAGCAGACAGCAGCCCATTGTGTGGACATGCAGGGATATGAGACTTCTTCTGAATGCAGAAATATTACATTAGGGGTATTGGAACCGGCTTATGTGATCAACGTATCCGCAGAAGATGTAGAAGTATTAATGCGTATTGTAGAGGCGGAAGCCGGAGGAGAGGACCGCAAAGGGAAATTACTTGTAGCCAATGTGGTAATCAACCGGGTAAAAGACAGTCATTTCCCGGATACGGTCACGCAGGTCGTATATCAGAGAAACAGCAAAGTAGCGCAGTTCTCACCTGTATCTGATGGCAGGATCAACCGTGTAAAGGTTTCTGAAGAGACAAAAGAGGCAGTATATAGTGCATTATATGGAGAAGATGTATCCAGGGGAGCGCTTTATTTCATGGCAAGAAATATTGCCAATCCGGATAAAGTATGCTGGTTCGACAACAATCTGACGCTTTTGTTCTCCTATGGCGGACATGATTTTTTCCTGTAATAAAAAAGACTTTAGTACGTTGCAGTCACCAGAATACTATGCTATACTAATTCAGAAAACTTTGGTTATACTACCAAAAGGCATATAGATACAACAAGGTAAGGAGAATGGCGATGGACTTATTTTACAGAAGTACAAGAAGTAAGGATGAAAGGGTAACAGCTTCCCAGGCAATTTTACAGGGACTTGCACAGGATGGAGGTTTATTTGTTCCAGAATCAGTTCCTAAGCTTGATAAGAGTCTTGAAGAGCTTTCCAAAATGAACTATCAGGAGACTGCTTATGAAGTTATGAAGCTTTTCCTGACAGATTTTACAAAGGAAGAATTACAGGCTTGTATCAGCAAGGCTTATGACAGCAAGTTCGATACAGAAGTGATTGCTCCCCTGGTAGAGGCAGATGGCGCATATTATCTGGAATTATTCCACGGCGCAACCATTGCTTTTAAGGATATGGCATTATCTATTCTGCCACATTTACTGACAACTTCTGCAAAAAAGAACAACGTACATAATGAAATCGTGATTTTGACAGCCACCAGTGGAGATACCGGTAAGGCTGCTCTGGCTGGTTTTGCTGATGTAAAAGGCACCAGAATCATTGTCTTTTATCCAAAGCATGGTGTAAGTCCTATTCAGGAGAAACAGATGGTTACTCAGAAGGGTGATAATACTTTTGTAGTAGGAATCACAGGTAACTTTGATGATGCACAGACAGGTGTAAAGAAGTTATTCGGAGATAAGGAGCTTGCACAGACAATGGATCAGGCAGGTTTCCAGTTCTCTTCCGCTAATTCTATCAACATTGGTCGTCTGGTTCCACAGATCGTTTACTATGTATATGCATATGCACAGCTTCTGAAAGAGGGACAGATCAAGGAGAACGAAGTAATCAATGTTGTAGTACCTACAGGTAATTTTGGTAATATCCTTGCTGCCTATTTTGCCAAGAATATGGGTATTCCCATTGGCAAGCTGATCTGTGCATCCAATGAGAATAAGGTATTATATGATTTCTTTGAAACAGGTGTATATGACAGAAACAGAGAATTCGTCCTGACAAGTTCTCCTTCCATGGATATTTTGATTTCAAGCAATCTGGAGCGTCTTATTTACCTGACAGCAGGACGTGATGCGCAGAAGAATGCAGAACTGATGCAGGAACTGTCCAAGGATGGCAAATATGAGATTACATCAGAAATGAAAGACAATATGAAAGACTTCTATGGCAATTATGCTTCAGAAGGGGAAACAGCACAGACAATCAAGGATCTGTATGAGAAGACAGGTTATGTAATTGATACACATACAGCAGTTGCAGCAACTGTTCTGCATAAATACCGCAAGGCAACAGGAGATGAGACGAAGGCAGTAGTTGCTTCTACTGCAAGCCCATTTAAGTTTACCAGAAGTGTTATGGATGCTATTGATAAGGTAAAATACGACAGCATGTCTGATTTTGAACTTGTAGATGAATTGTCCAGGATTGCAAATGTAACAGTGCCTAATGCGATTGAAGAGATTCGTACAGCGCCGGTTCTTCATGATACAGTATGTGATAAGGAAGATATGAAGGCAGTTGTTATGAAATTCCTGGGAATTTAATAACGATTTTTTATGAAGTGATTGTGCCTACGGCTCAAATATTGCGAGCTACGGAATGTGGGGGTAATATATGGATTTTGGTATCATTTTAAAGATGCTGATTATGGCATGCGGAGTATATATGATTTATTGGGCAGTACAGATGAAGACTACTCATCAGATTCCGCAGATGCTTGTAGGTAAAGGTTTCCCTACCGACAGAGCCAAAGATCCGGAAGGCTTCATGAAAGCTACATTTCCACTTACCATGGGAATGGGGATTATTCTTTTGGCTGTTGGATTGACAGGTGCATTGGAGGTATTTGGTGCGTATCCTATTGTGGATACTATTCTTACCCTGTTGATGCTGGCAGCGCTTGTATTTTATGGCATGTTTCTTCTGAAAGCACAGAAGAGATATCTTATCGGTTTAGACGATAACAACAAAAAAATTCATTAAAAGAGAAAGGATTCAAAAATATGACAGATAATGAAATTTTAAAACACATTGACCATACCCAGTTAAAGGCATTTGCCAAATGGGAAGATATCGAGAAATTATGTGATGAAGCAGTAGAATATCAGACAGCTTCTGTATGTATTCCCCCTGCTTATATTAAGCGTGTACATGACAAGTATCAGGATAAAATCAACATTTGTACGGTAGTTGGTTTTCCTCTTGGCTACAGCGTAACATCTGCTAAAGTTGCAGAAGTTGAGCAGGCTCTGAAGGATGGATGCAATGAGATTGATATGGTAGTGAATATCTCTGATGTAAAGAACGGAGATTACGACAAGGTAGAAGAGGAAATCAGAACTTTGAAAAAGGCATGTGGCAATCACATTCTTAAAGTCATCATTGAGACATGCTATCTGACAGAGGATGAGAAGATCGCTATGTGCAAGGCTGTAACAAATGCAGGAGCTGATTATATCAAGACTTCCACAGGCTTTGGCACAGGCGGAGCTACAATCGAAGATATCAGATTATTCAAGCAGCATATCGGTCCTGATGTTAAGATGAAGGCAGCAGGCGGCGTGAAGTCCAAGGACGATCTGATCATGTTCCTCGAAGCTGGCTGTGACAGAATCGGAACTTCTTCTGCAGTAGGTCTTTTAAAGGGCGAGCAGGCTAAAGGATATTAATGAGATAAAGAAGGCATAAAAATGAGTATTTATAAGACAAGAATTGAACAGATGAAGGAACTTCTGGCAAAAGAGGGAATTGATTTCTATCTGGTTCCTACAGCAGATTTCCATAATTCTGAGTATGTAAATGATTATTTTAAAGTTAGAAAGTTCTTATCAGGGTTTACAGGTTCTAACGGAACTCTGATGATCAGTCAGAAAGAGACAGGTCTTTGGACAGACGGAAGATATTTTGTACAGGCTGAGAAAGAGCTCGCCGGTTCAGGAATTGTTCTGTATCGTATGGCAGAGGAGGGTGTTCCTACCATTGAGGAATATCTTGACCAGAATGTGACAGAAGGACAGACAATCGGCTTTGACGGAAGAGTTGTGGATGCAACCTTCGGTAAGAAGCTGGAGACTATGCTGGCTGACAGACATGTGAAGTTCGCATATGAGAAGGATGTTGCAGATGCATTATGGAATGACAGACCTGCAATGCCTGCAACCAAGGTATGGGCAGTACCTGAGAATATTACAGGTAAGACAGCACAGGAGAAGCTGTTACAGGTTCGTGCAGAGATGAAGAAGGAGAAGGTAGCGCATCTTCTTATATCCAAGCTGGATGATATCATGTGGCTTTACAATATCCGCGCTAATGATGTGGACTGCAATCCGGTAGCGTTATCCTATACCTTTATTTCTGAGGATGAGGCAGTGCTTTTAATTCAGAAGGAAGCGCTGACAGACGAAGTAAAGCAGTATTTTGACAAGTATGGTATTATCTGCAGGGATTATACGGAAATTGTACCTTTTATCAAAGAAGTAAAGCCTGCAGGCAAGATCGGACTTTCCTTCCATGAAGTAAATTATCTGCTCTATAAGCTGTTAGGACAGCGAGGAGAGCTTAAGGATATGGAGAACCCGACTACTTTGTTCAAGGCTGTAAAGAATTCTGTAGAGCTGGAGAACCTGAGAAAATATTACCTCTTGGACAGCGTGAAGCTGACGAAATTCCTGTTCTGGATGAAGAAGAATGTTGGCAAGATTCCTATGGATGAATACAGTGTAGCCATGAAGCTTGACAGCATGAGAGCTGAGATAGACGGCTTCTTTGAATTATCCTTCCCTACGATCAGTGCCTACAAGGAAAATGCAGCAATGATGCATTACAGCGCGACCGAAACAGATAAGAAGAACATAGAGCCGGAAGGACTGTATCTGGTAGATTCCGGCGGACAGTATGTCGGAGGCACTACAGATGTGACCAGAACGATTGCATTAGGACCTGTTACGGATACGATGAAGAAGCATTTCTCCAAGACAGCATGTGGTATGCTTCGTCTGGCTGATACAAGATTTTTATATGGCTGTACCGGTAAGAATGTAGATATCATGGCACGTGAGCCGCTGTGGGAGTGCTACATTGACTATAAATGTGGTACAGGCCATGGAATCGGCTATATTCTGAACGTGCATGAAGGCCCTCAGAATATCAGATGGCGCTTCAACCCTGGTGTGAAGGAAGCTGTTCTGGAAGAGGGTATGATCGTATCTGATGAACCGGGTGTATACATTGAAGGAAGTCATGGTATCAGAATCGAGAACATTCTTGAAGTCGTAAAGGAAGAGAAGAATGGTGACGGCCAGTTCATGGCATTCAGACATCTGACTTATGTGCCGGTTGATCTGGATGTGATCGATACACAGTATATGGAGCCATCTGATGTGCGTAAGCTGAATGCTTATCATGCAGAGGTATATAAGAGATTATCTCCTTACTTCGAAGGGGAAGAGCTCGAAATGCTTAAGAAGGCTACAAGGGCTGTATAAAAAGTCACGGCGATGAAGTTCGCCTGATATAGATTAAATCAAGAAAACACAAACATTTCATACGAAGCCACACTCTCGTCCCGTTGCTCATGCAGCGGGCGCTTAGGTTGCAGGCGCTTGACAGCACCTGCGACCTAAGCGCCGGCTTTCGCAAAGGGGCTTCTTAACGAAATGTTTGTGTTTTCTTGCGTTTTACAATGGGGAGGCGAACTTCGTCGCCTGTGTATTGCGGATATATCTTAAAGAAACCTTAATAATTTTACATCTTTAATATTCATAAATTTTTCGGTACACTAACAATAGATTAGAAAGAGCGCGCGAATTTGATCAAATGCTGGAAAGGCAATGGGGGATGAATAATGTACAACATACTGGTATGTGATGATGAGAAGGATATTGTGTCAGCTTTGAGGATATATCTGACAGCAGAGGGTTATCGGGTATATGAGGCTGGGAATGGGCGTGAGGCGCTGGAATATCTGGCGAAAGAGGATATTCATCTGGTGCTGATGGATATTATGATGCCAGAGATGGATGGAATCACGGCAATGGTTAAGATACGTGAGCAGAGTAATGTTCCTGTTATTCTGCTGACTGCCAAGAGTGAAGATACAGACAAGATCCTGGGGCTGAATATCGGTGCGGATGATTATGTAACGAAGCCTTTTAACCCGGTGGAGCTGCAGGCAAGGGTGAAATCACAGCTGAGACGGTATATGCAGCTTGGAGGTGGTAGTGTCAGAAAGGAAGTGCTGACTATGGGAGGCATCGAACTGGATGACCGCACCAAGGAGGTAACACTGGATGGCGATAAGGTGGCTCTGACCAGAACGGAGTATGACATTCTGAAGCTGCTGATGGAGAATCCCGGTAAAGTCTTTTCCCCAACGCAGATCTATACACAGGTATGGAAGGACAATCCATATGGCGCTGAGAATACAGTTGCCGTACATATCAGGCATCTGCGTGAAAAGATAGAGTACAACCCGGCAGAGCCCCGATACCTGAAAGCAGTGTGGGGACGCGGCTACAAGATGGGCGACTAATCAGAGCCATGCGAATGTGGTGCTGATTAGTCTTCGATGATAGGTTATCAAACAATAGGATGGTGTGGAAAATTTATGAATAAGATAAAAGGTTCTTTCATTGTAAAAATGATCGCATGGGTGGTCCTGGTAGTCAGTACATGTATGTTTCTGTTCAGTGTCGTTGGGATATTCTGGATGGAAAGCAATGGCTTTTTCAGTGAAAAATATGATGATATCCGCAAGAATATGCATGAGGATGTAAGCGGGCAATACTCCGCAATTGTTATGATGAACTACCAAAACGGAGAAAGTGATAAAACAAAGGAATATTTTGCTGATAAAAGTTTCAGATACGGAATTATAGAGGATAAGAACTGGGATGATAAGAAGCTGAACAGTGCCCATATATATCTGGAGCGCAATTTTACAAAGACAGTAAATGCGGATGATCTGTACAAATCACAGTGGACTTTGGGTGATGATACGTATATTGAACTGGTAGATAATGGTTTGCTTGGCAGCTACCAGTATTATATGAATAGAAATGGTAAGACTTATTATGCAGATAGAATCTGTTATGATACTAAGGGCGGTATTTTCTATTATCGTGCAGATGGCAGATATTATCCGGTGGATGTAGTCAGTATCTATGTGTCTGCCACTTTGCCAGATGGTTCTACAGAGGATTTTGTATTGGATTTTACTTATGATACGGATTCCGGTAAATACATAAGTAATGCTAAGGAAATGTATGAAGATGTATATTATGCTTCTAATACAATTTCAGACTATGAAACAGCAGTAATATATGAAGAAATTGATACATCAGTGGAAGCTTCTGCATTACAGGCAGAATCTGAGACGACGTATGAGGCCGGATACTCAGATGATGATGGGACGCAGTGGCTCAGGATACAGTATGATGATGCAGCATGGAGCATTCTCAATGGGAATGAGAAGCTGACTTTTGATCAGCTGGATAATACAGGACTTTCTTATGATAAATGGCAATCCGTACAATTCAGTGACGTCAGAGAACTGCAGGGCTCCGAGCTTGCGTTGATTGATTCAGGCAAAATATCCAAGAGTCTGTTTGTGAAGGATGTGGAGACGTATCTTGACAGTAATTATACCTTACATGTTTATGAGAAGGAGACTGCATACTGGGTGGTATCCTATGTAGATGAAGAGGTATTAACGCAGGAGAAGCTGGCATTTGAAGAGAGCATAGCGGGAAAGGATTTTACAGGTAAATTATTCACGATTCTGACAGACCGGGAAGCTGATAAATATGTGCTGTATGATGTCTTATTGGAAATGACATATGCCCAAAAAGACAGGATATTTACACAGATGATCTGCATGTTTGTGTTGGCATTGGGCAGCTTCGTATTCCTGATGTGTGGAGCAGGGCATAGACGTAACCAGGAAGAGATTGTACTTACTTTTGCAGATAAAGTCCCCTTGGACATTGCATTTGCAGGCATGGCAGTAGTTATTACCTGCGCACTTGGAATGATGAGTGTATTTGCAAGGTCATTATCCGTGGTTCCAGCGGTATATCTGTCAGTATTTGCAGGAATTATTGCATTTTGTGTGTTCATAGGCTTTTTGCTGAGCTTTGCAGTGCGTATCAAGAATGGAAAGTGGTGGAAAAATACCATTCTGTATCGGGTATTCTCACTGATTCGCAGATTGGCAGGCAGTATGCTGCACCACATTGGTCTATGGGCTAAGGTGATTCTCATTTTTGGCGGCTGGACACTGATTGAGCTGTTCTTTATGATCGGCTTTGATGATTATGATGCTGCGATTGGGTTATTTATATTGGGTAAAATGGTGGAAGCAGCAGTACTGCTGGTAGTTACAATGCAGCTCTATCAATTACAGGTTGGCAGCAGAAAGCTTGCGCAGGGTGACTTCTCACAGAAAATCAATACAGGCAGAATGTTCTGGGAATTTAAGAAGCATGGAGAGAATCTGAACAGTATCGGAGAGGGAATGACCAAGGCTGTGAATGAGAAAATGAAGAGCGAGCGCTTCAAGACAGAACTGATCACGAATGTATCACATGATATTAAGACACCATTAACATCAATCATTAATTACGTGGCTCTGCTGGAAAAGACAGAGATACAGGATGAGACACAGAGAGAATACCTGGATGTACTCAAAAGGCAGTCAGCACGATTAAAGAAGCTGATTGAGGACCTCATCGAAGCCTCCAAGGCTTCTACAGGTAATTTGCCTGTTAATGAAGAAGACCTGGAGGCAGATGTATTCCTGACGCAGATAGCAGGGGAATTTGAGGAAAAGCTGGTTGCAAGCGGGCTGGAGCTGATCCTGAATAAACCGGAAGGAACAGTTCATGTCAGTGCGGATGGCAGACATTTATGGAGAGTTGTGGATAACTTAATGAACAATATCTGTAAATATGCACTGCCTAATTCCCGTGTATATGTGAATCTGGAAGAAACAAAAGATGAAGTTACAATGACTTTCAGAAATATTTCCAGGTATCCGCTTAATATCACCAGTGACGAACTGATGGAGCGTTTTGTGAGGGGCGACAGCTCCAGAAATACCGAAGGCAATGGTCTTGGATTGTCGATTGCAAGCAGCCTGATGGAGCTGATGAAAGGCAAACTGAAGCTATATGTAGATGGTGATTTATTTAAGGTCGTATTGGAGTTCCCTAAAATAGAAGAGTAAATAATAGAGAAACAGGAGAGGTGCTTATACATTCTCTTCTGTTTTTGTGCTATTTTATTATATAATACGTAAATCATTTCGTTCATTGTATTTCTATTCTTCACATGGTAAAATATTTGACAGGTGTTTGCAAATGGAATATTTCAAGGAGGAGAGTGTAGTGGATATTTCAATTATAGGTGGTTCAGACGGACCAACTTCTATTTTTCTGGCGGGGAAGGTTGGCTTTTCCTGGATCAATATATTCGGACTGATCATTGTTGCGTTATTACTGATACCTAATATCATATATGCATTCAAGTTTCGCGGTGTGGAGAATCAATGCAGAAGCAGTGCAATGAATAAGCTGGAGCAGATTGGCAGATATGGCTGTATGTTCCTGATGATATTTAATATCGGCATATTGGAATTCAGCTTCTCATCCATAGGCATGTTTCTGTTCTATACAGTGGGAAATGTTGTATTATTGATAGTGTACTGGATTATCTGGATGCTTTTTTTTCAGAAGCAGGATAACTGGAAACGCATGGCGTTAGCAATAATTCCTACAGTTTTATTTCTGATATCGGGAATAGCATTACGACATATCTTGCTTATCATTATGGCAGTGATATTTGGAATAGGACATATTTATGTGACCAAAGCCAATATGACTACAGAAGAACAGGTGGGTTAGGAGATGCAGATGAAGAAGACAATGATAATATTATTTTCAATCTTCGCAGCAGTAGGGATTGCGATGATTGTAGGAAGCTTTGTTTTATTACATGCGATGAATCAGTTTGAAGAGAATGCAGATGAAGTACCGGGCGTTATCACGGACATTAAGGAGCATTACGATTCTGATGATAAGGTCAGCCATGATGTGTATGTGAAGTTCTGGTATGATGGTGAGAAGTATGAGGATAGAAGAATCAGCAGTTACAGCTCGGAGATGTATATTGGTGAAGAAATTACATTATTGTACAACCCTGCTTATCCAAACAGACTGGATGTAAAAGGAACAAAGTACTGGCTGTTTGGAATTTTATGTGGGATGGGAGCTATTTTCCTGCTTGTAGGCAGTGTTTACCCTGTGAATATGATTATAAAGAGCATTAAAAAGAAAAACCTGCTTCGCAATGGAATGGCATTGAGCGCAACTGTTGAGGAAATCAGATGGGATACCTCTCTGACAGTGATGGGCAGGCATCCTTATGTGATTATCTGTTCTTATCATAATCCGGGTAAAGATGTCACATATCGCTTTAAGAGTGAGGGGATATGGACGAACCCGGAAGAAGTCTATCCAGTGGGAAGTTCCATTGAGGTCATGGTAGATGTGAATAATTATAAGAACTATTATGTGAAAGCTCAGGAAAAGATATCTGAGAAAATTGTGGATTATACCTAAAAATTTTTGTATAAAAATACAAATTACACAAAAAAGGCAAATACTTTATTGACATAACGTGAGAAAGTGATATACTTCATATTAAGTTTTACAGACAAACCGATGAGGAAGAGAAGTAGGCATATGTAACTTTTACAGAGAGCTGCGGTTGGTGGAATGCAGTAGAGGGATTATGGTGAATGGACTTTCGAGGCTGACCTGAACTACAGTAGGCGTCAGCGGGAGGCGGACCCGTTATCAATCCGACATGTATGATAGTACATGAACAGAGTGGGCTTTTTATAGCCAAATTGAGTGGCAACGCGATAATAAGAATTATTACCGTCTCAAATAGTAGTAATACTGTTTGGGGCGGTTTTTAGTTTGTCTGGGACTAACACAGTTACATATCAATATATCATCAAACAGGAGAGGTAGAAGTTATGAGAAAGAAGTTAGCAGCAATCACATTAGCAGCAATTACAGCAATGAGCATGATGACAGGATGTGGGTCACAGAAGACAGACGGTTATACAATCGGTATTTCACAGTTCGCAGAGCATGGTTCTCTGGACAACTGCAGGGAAGGTTTCCTTGCAGGCCTGGAAGAGGAAGGAATCAAGGAAGGCGAGAATCTGACAGTAATGTATGATAATGCACAGACAGATACAGGTACAGCAAGCACAATTGCAGATAAATATGTATCCGGTAAGGTAGATATGATTTGTGCCATTGCAACACCAAGTGCCATGAGCGCATATAATTCCTGTATGAATACAGACATTCCTGTTATCTATACAGCAGTATCTGACCCAGTCAGTGCAGGCCTGGCAAAAGAGGACGGTACATCAGTAGGCAACATCACAGGAACAAGTGATGCACTTGCAGTATCCGAGCAGTTAGAGATGATTCGTCAGGTGTTACCGGATGCCACTAAGATTGGTATTCTGTATACAACAAGTGAAGCCAATTCAGTAAGTACAATTGAAGAATACAAGAAATATGCACCTGATTATGGATTTGAAATCGTGGAAAGTGGAATCAATGTGCAGGCTGATGTGGAAATGGCAGCAGTAAATCTTGCAGGTAAGGTTGACTGTATCAACAATCTGACAGATAATACAGTTGTAAATGCATTACAGACTGTAATCAATGCAGCAACTCAGGCTGGCATTCCGGTATTCGGTTCAGAAGTGGAACAGGTCAAGGCAGGCTGTGTAGCTTCCATGGGATTAGAATATTTTGAACTTGGCAAGCAGACAGGCAGGATGGCAGCGAAAGTATTGAAGGGTGAAGCAAAGGCATCTGATATGAACTATGAAGTAATCTCAGAGCCAAGCTTATATGTAAATACAGCAGCTGCACAGAAAATAGGTCTTGCTTTACCTGATGGCTTTGCAGATGGAGCATATCAGTCATTTGATGAAATAATTGTAGAATAATTACGAATAAAAATACGTTCGGGGGTAGCATTGTGACACTGGTTTTAAGCGTTTTAGAGCAGGGCATGATATATGCGGTCATGGCATTGGGAATTTATATTACATATAAGATATTGGATTTCCCGGATTTGACAGTAGACGGAAGTTTTCCATTAGGAGCAGCACTTACCTGTGCATTGATAACAGCAGGATGTAATCCGTTCCTGACGATTCTGGTATCTTTTGTGGCAGGTGCTGTAGTAGGCATTCTGACAGGATTAATCCATGTAAAGCTCAAAGTCAGAGATCTGTTGTCCGGTATTATCATGATGACAGCACTATATACGGTCAATCTGCAGATTGCAGGAAGAGCCAATCTTCCTATTTACAATTTTAATACGATATTTGACAATCGTGTCATAAATGCTATTTTCCCTGAATCCATGGGAAGATACCGTACAGTGATCATTATTTTGATCATTACTGTAATTACCAAGCTTTTATTAGACTGGTATATGAATACCAAGTCCGGATTCCTTCTTAGAGCTGTCGGAGATAATGACACGATTGTCACTTCTTTGGGAGTAGATAAAGGAATGGTTAAGATCATAGGGTTATCCATAGCCAATGGACTGGTTGCCATGGGTGGATGTATCTATGCACAACAGCAGAGATTCTTTGATATTTCCATGGGAACAGGTACTATGGTAATCGGTCTGGCAAGTGTTATTATCGGAACGAGTCTTCTGAAGAATCTGACTTTCCTGAAAGTAACAACGACAGTTGTGGTTGGCTCCATCATTTATAAGGCATGTGTTGCACTGGCACTCAGCCTTGGTTTCCCATCTAACTATCTCAAGATGATAACAGCAGTGCTGTTCTTAGTAATCCTTGTATTCAGCATGGATAGAAAGAAGAAGGTGAAGAATCGTGCTTGAATTAAAGAATATCAGTAAATATTATAATCCGGGTTCGGTCAATGAAATGTGCCTTTTTCAGGACTTTAACCTGACAATCAGGGATCATGAATTCGTATCTGTAGTAGGTTCTAACGGCTCTGGCAAGACCTCACTGCTTAATATTATCTGTGGAAGCATTGGTGTAGACAGTGGCAATATCATTGTGAATGGAACAGATATTACAGGTAAGAAGGATTTTCTAAGACAGCGTAAGATAGGCCGCGTTTACCAGGACCCGTCCAAGGGAACCTGTCCTTCCATGAACATTCTGGAGAATATGTCTCTGGCGGATAATAAGGGAAAAGGCTATGGACTTACCAAAGGTGTCAACAAAGCCAGAATTGAAGAATACAGGGAGAGCTTAAAACAGCTCAATCTGGGACTGGAAGATAAGCTTTATACCAAAGTTGGCTCCCTGTCCGGAGGACAGAGACAGGCATTGGCTTTATTAATGTCTACAATGACACCGATAGAATTCCTGATTCTTGATGAGCATACAGCAGCATTGGATCCTAAGACAGCAGAGATTATTATGGAGCTTACGGACAAAATTGTGCGTGAGAAGAAGGTTACGACAATTATGGTAACGCATAATCTCCGTTATGCAGTAGAATATGGTGATCGTATTCTGATGATGCATCAGGGTAATGCAGTACTGGATAAGGCAGGAGAAGAGAAAAAGGCAATTAATACGGAAGAAATTATGGGCATTTTTAACCGTATCAGTGTAGAATGCGGTAATTAGCAGCTTGAGGCAGGAGAGTGATTGAAAATGATCACATTAAATGACTATCTGTATTCCGGGGACACAGTTCTTCGGATTCTACAGAAATACATAGCGGATTTAAAAGTAGAAGCAGACAGAAATCGTAATGAAATCGACCGGGTTCATTGCGATTTTCTGTCGCAGATAGAGGGGATGCTGGAGCATAATGAATTTCTGACAGCCCAGTCTCAGAAGATTCGCGATTTCTATAAATATATGGCAAAAGAATATCCATATCTGTCTTTTACTTTCAAGGGAAGAATTAAATCCCTGATTCGGGCAGAGTCGAAGTTTAATGGATATATAGTGGAATATATTTATGATTATTATAAGGAACACCAGACATACCCGGAGCTGGAGGATTTAAAGGAACGTCTGGTATGCTTCCGGGATCTGATTGCGTACCGCATTGTGGTGTCGATTCCACGCTGCCATCTAAAGGAGGGGGCAGACCGTGAAACTGAGGAAATCAAGTATTTGTATGAGATTGCCAATGTTCTTCCCGGTTTCCTGGAAAAGAGAGGATTTGTACCGGAGCTTGCCAAGGGTGTGAAAGAGAGTACCTCTCCATTACTTGACGATTCTGTGAAACCATATTACAGAGACTATATTACGGGAAAATCTTCTGATGGATACCGCTCATTGCATATTACTTTCTATGATAACAGCGCCGGATGCTATGTAGAGATGCAGATTCGTACGAAAGAGATGGATGATGAGGCAGAGATAGGCGCAGCCAATCATATCGCCTACGAGAAAAGACAGCAGAATGAGCGTGCCAGAAGAGATGAAATCCCGGAAGGCGAATGTATCTATTTTGACGAAGCATATGAAAGAGGAATGAAGCTACAGCAGCTGCAGCTGGCAGAACTGGATGTAAATATGTTTGCGGCAATCAATAACAGCCTGATTAACGATGGCTGTGGACTGTATCGTGGAAGATTGATTTTGCCTTACGAACATTTGTCAAGGTTTCAAAATGATCTTATTGATTAGAAATAAGTCAAGTGAAATTTGTGAAAAATATGCGTAAAATTTTATTTTCGTCAGTTTGCATGAAAATGATAAAACGTCTCATGTTAGGTTGATATTTTATGTAACAGGGGATATAATAAGGTTAATCTGGAATGTGCGATAACTCTTGTTATTTTGAACCTACATCACTTTAAACGGGATTCCTATTATTACCTGATTGATGTCAAGCCCCCATTTGGTCAGGGGAAGGCAGAGAGAAAGGTTGCGGTCGCCCACCTAGCAGTTAGCTAGGAGTCAAAATACAGGAGCCGGCATTTTGGGGACAACGAAAGAAAAAGCAGCCTTTACGGGCTGCTTTTTTTTCTTGTAATATAAACCTATATTGCATATAATAGAATCAGAAGGGAGTGATACCGTGGCACCATTAGCAGCAGTAGATACAACAGAAAATAACCGCACATATGACTATACGGAGAAAGATGCTTTTGATGCGCTCTATCAGGAATTGGCAAAAGGAGTGCAGAGCATGAAAAATGGCGAGGTATACACCATTGAAGAAGCATGGGAGGAAATAGACAAGATATAGTATATGGATAAACCTATAAATTATAAAATTGTCTTGTCGAAGGATGCTTTACAAGATATTAAAAATACGAAAGCATATATATTGCAGACTTTTATGTACAGGGAATATGCGGAAAATTTCTCCAAGAAAATAAAGGCTGTAATCAAAGCCTTAGATCCTTTTGCTGAAGGGTATGAAAAAACGGGATACAATATTGAAGGATTAGAAATTTATTACAAGCCATACAGTACATATTTGATCTTTTTTGTGGTTGAAGATGCAACAGTGACTGTTATTAGAGTATTGAAAGATAGGATGTATTGGCAGGCTATCATAAATCGAATGAAGAGAATAAATAGGTAATTTTAAGATAGTCACATTATGAGAATAGTGTGGCTATTTTTAATAAAAATAAATAGTCATAAAAGAAAGAAGATATATACAAAAAAATATGATGTCACAAGTGGCTTCTGTTATGAAATTATATGTTTTATAAATGTATAGCGCACTAATTCATCTCATAAACTGAAAGTAACAGAGAATGAGATGATAAAATGACAAAACATTTGTGTAGCAGGTTATGTGTCGTTTTACTTTGGATTGTACTGTCACTGGGAATTTATCAGTGCAGTGTAGAGAATACAGAACAGCAGCCACAGCAGGATACAGAAGAACAAGGACAGCCAGTGCCGCTCAGGATGGATGATAAGATCAGAGTCCTTATTAAGACAGGAAATTATGAGAATGTATACCATGAGAAGATAGTAGTAAAAGGTCAAAGAGGGCTGTACATAGAGACGTAACAATGTAGAACGATTTAAAGGTAAGATTGTTTGGGTGATTGAATAGGGATAAAGTAGGATCACTCTCAGGTGGAAATCTGAGAGTGATTTTGATATAATATGTATGAGATGGAAGTGTGAATTTTAGAAGACAATGAGTAAAAAATATGAGGAGGGTGAAAACGTATGAAGAAAACGTATGAAGAAAACGGCAGTATTATTATATGATTCTTTTTGCAATTTTGAAATAAGTGTTGCGATGGAAGTATTGGTCTTGGGGGGAAAGGAAGTAGTTGTTTTTGGAGCAACGAAAGAACCTATAAGAAGTGAAGATGGTTTGCTTGTTATACCACAAAAAGAATTGAGCGAATTAGATATTGAAGAATATGATAGTTTACTTCTTCCGGGGGCTATGGATATTCGGGAGGCAATAGAAAATCCGAGAGTTATTGATTTCATTAAGCAGTTCGATAACAAAATTATTGGTGCTATTTCTATTGCACCGATTATGCTTGTGAGAGCAGGAATATTATTAGGAAAAGCATTTATGGCCGGCGTAAATAAAGAGGAGATTATGGGAGAAGGATTTTCAGAAGAAGAATTATCTCAGATGATAGGTTGGGATGATAATTTAAAAAATCCAGTGCAAATGGGTTTTGTGGTAACAGATAATGTTGTCACATCTGTTTCATACAACTTTGTGAGATTTGGTCTTAAATTTGGAGCGATGTTAGGAATTGATTTGCCTCCTGAAACATTTGGAATATAATTTTCGGATGAAATTGAAAAAAGAATTATATGGTTCAATCAGATTTCTGATTGATTTTGAGGGATTGGGAGATATTCTCAACAAGTAAAAACGCATTGTGTGTGTACAAATGCACTGCTTGCCAAGTTGTGAATATAGAATTAAAATTAAATTTGAAATTAGAAAGAACAAGGCAAAGAAGCGGATGCTAATCATAAAATTGTATATTGGATTGGTATAGAAACGTTTGAAAAAGATTAGTAACATAAAAACTTTTTCAAGCGTTTTCTTTCACCTTTACGGCTTTGAATGGAATAGGGTGTAGCCAGGAACGGTGTGATTTTTGAAAAAGTATGGTGGAAATGGACAAAAGTCTAGTATTTGGGGAACGTAATTTGATTTCATGTGGATTATGCTTAGATTAAATAAAAAGGTCTGGTCTAATCTAAGAATCTTTCTCATAGTATGGAGAGAGGGACAGGCGAGGTAAGGGGGTGTAGCTTTCGCTTGAAACGGACGAAATTGAATTATCGTTTTCATAATCCAAATTCAGCGGAAGATACTGCAGATTTCCTGTGCAAACTTTTAATAGAAGCAAATGCGGGAAAGGTAGAGCGGGCAATAAAGGATGCGACATTGTATGTAGAGAGTGGGGATTACATATTAGATAATTTAACGGAAAAAAAGGAGAAATTATGTGTTGGGTAAGAAGAGCAAGGTGAGAGCTTTGCTTTTCTTGCTGGGGCATATTATTTTGGGAATATTTTGTATAAATTAAATGCTTGCTTACATCCGTGTTCGGTAAGAAACATTTTAAACTCGGATATTAATGTTAACCATGTATAGTTGCTATTTGAGAGAATTTCATAATTCATAGTCCTTGATTTTACTGATGTTTCAGGGCATATAAAAAACAACTTACCCCAATCCGATATATATTTTAACAGAAATATCCACATCGGAAGGAGATAAGTTGCAAAATATGTATCGTCAGCAATCATTAATTACTTTAGACCAACTTTATGAAATTAAACCTCTTACTAAACTTGAATCTATTTTAAGTTTTATTGATTACTCGCTTTTTGAAGAAGTATTCCCTTACGATTCCCACAAAAGAGGTCCAAAGGGTTATTCAAAAAAGCTATTGTTTAATACTCTGATTGCTATGCAAATAGAGCAATTATCGGATATAAAGGCATTAGTTATGCGCCTTAAATCTGACCCGGTTCTAAGACGCAGTCTTGGTTACGATTATATCGAAAATACACCAAGTGCTGCTACTTTAAATCGTTTTATCACATTGTTATCTGGTACAGATATCTTAGGGCGTACATTCCGCAGGATGGTCTGCAAAGCCAAAAAACTCGGACTTATAGATGGCACTAATGTTGCAATTGATGCCAGTAAGCTTACATCCTATGAACATGCTGTCCCGAAATCAAAGATTCCAATGGATGACCCAACATTCCCCAACTGGGGTGGCAAACTTGATACAAACGGAAACTTTATCAAATGGTTTGGATGGAAAATGCATGCCCTGGTTGACACTTACAGTAGTCTTCCAATCTCTTATATCATTACCCCGGCAAATATTGCAGATGTGGATGTTGCGGAAAAGCTGATTCAAAAGATGATGGATGACTATAAAAACGGACTTACACCAAAATATTACATGATGGATGCCGGTTATGATAAACCCGAGCTATATTCCAGTGTTTATCATAAGTATCATGGTCAGGCGATTATCCCGATAAATTGGAGAAATACTAAGATTCCACCAGAAGGAATCAACTGGAATGGTCAGTTAGTCTGTCCCATGAATTATGCCTATGTTTATGGTGGCAATGATAATGGAACAATCAGGATTCTATGTCCACATGCATGTGGCAAATGCGATTGCCCGATGGATTCCTCGTGGTGCAGTTCCTCATCAAGTGGATATGTTGGTAAAGTAAAAATCAAAGATAATCCAAGGTTTGTTACTGCACCATTCAGAGAAACAAAAGCATTTGAAAAACTATATAACCAACGAACCAGCGTAGAGCGTACGTTCGGGGATTTAAAGGATAATTACAACCTTGATAACATCCGGGTTGCAAAAATGGCAAGGACCAAAGTCTTTATGGATTTATCTTGTATTGCCCTTATTGCATCAAGGCTATCAGATGCAGCCAGCAAGGAAAAATCCAATGTAGCATAAATAAAATAACATACGAAATGGAGGTGTCATAATTCAGATATCCACAATTGATATCAATCAGAGAAGAATTGGTGAAGTGCGCCCTTTTTTTCTCAAAAGTTATCCAAAAGGATTGAATTTGAATTATGAAATTACCTCATTTATTATAAGGCATGATATTTGAAAACTCTCAAATTGATTGCTGCATTGAAATGAAGTCTGGCATATTGAGGAGAATGACAGAGGTGTATCAACATTACAGTTACTTGTTGATTTTACGGACGAGGATGGAGTGTGTATTTGTAAGTACGAAAGTTATGAGAAAAACTATTTGGTTGGCAAGTATGGTGCCATTTCCTTGCTTAGGGTATTGGATAACTTTAAGGAAATTAATACAATTACCTGAAAACATAGGGTTAAAATTTCGGAGGATGGAAAAATATAGCAGAAAAGGACAAAATAGATAACAGAAAGATATAAAGGTAAAGTGGAACAGTAGATGGTGTGTAAATAGATTACGATTAGGCTGGTTATGTACTTGTAAATATATTTACTATTAATACTTTAAGAATTGAATTAATGCTTGTGTTATTGAAAATAAATAGTTAGAATAGAAATAGATATTTTTATTTTGGGGTTTGTATAATGAGAATAGCTTAGTATACTATGTGAAATGAAGGGTGATGAATATGATAAATAAGGATTTATTTAGCACATTGAAGAAAATAAGTATTCAACAATATAAAACGGATGTAGGATTTCGTACATTGGTAGAGAGTGTAAATGAAAATTTATATATTATACCTAAATATCAAAGAAAATATCGTTGGAGTAAAGAACAAGTGGTTTCTTTGATTGAATCATTGATTTGTGGCTTGCCAATTCCACCAATATATACATGTAGAAATGAAGACAATCAATTGGAAATATTAGACGGTCAACAGCGCGTAATGAGTTTGTTTTTTTATTATATTGGTTATTATCTGAATAAAAAAAAGAATAGCTGTATAAATTTTTCTGAATTAAAGGTGGAAAATGAGAACTTTAAAGACGCATTGATTAGTCAATTTGAATTAGAGGAACTTCATATCTGTTTAAATGGAGAAAATATGGAACGGATAAATGTTGACTATGCTTCGTTGCCAATTGAATTGAAAAGAAGAATAGATTATACTCCCATAACTGTGATAGAAATAAAAATAGACGATGTAACTCAAAAACCGGATGTGTTACGACAAATTTTTGCAAATTTAAATCGTGGTGGATCACTGTTGTCACAACAGGAACAAAGAAATGGAATTTATGCGTGTCCATTTTATGATATGCTTCAAAACTTTAATAGGAATAATCAGCTTTGGAGAGATGTATGGGGAAGAGAGGATGCTAAAGAAAAGGATTTAGAAGCATTACTTCGTCTTTGTGCCTTAAAATATTTTGTTAGAGTAAAAGAAAGTCTGGTTAATTTTGATTTTAGTGTAGAAGGATATAATAGTTCATATGTTAAGCTACTTGATCAGTTTTCGGAAAAAGCGATGAGTTTTACTAAAAAACAGATAGATGAATATGAAAGAAGCATAGCTTCATTTTTGGAACTATTTCAGGTCACTATTAAACAAGCATCAAAAGTAACGTTATTTGAAAGTTTTTTTGTTGTGTATGATAAATTAGGTTTAAATAAACCAATTACGAGTAAAATATATAATGACGTCTTGAATAGTAAGCAATATATTTCTTGCGCAAGACAGGGAACGGTACAAATGAAGAGTATGAATGAGAGGTGGAAGGTCGTTTATGAAATTTGGAATGGATCAGATAGATGAAGTAACAAGTAAAATTAGATTGGAAAAATTGCCGCATAAAAATTGTGTTGTTATAGGTGACAATTCTAGTGGAAAGTCGTTATTACTGAAGAATTTTATCACAAAAATTGGAAAAAGTGATACTATATATTTTATTGATGCGGTTAATCGAGGGTTTGATGTAAAAAAAGTTCCGATGACAAATAAAGGAGTCAAATATAATTCATCAATTCTTCAAACAAGATTAGAGGATGACTTTTTTAACTTGAAAGATTCATTTAACTGTTTTGGAACGTTAACAGAATGTATAGAAATGATATATCCAATTTATGAAATGGAAGTACAAAATTTATTTTTTAAGCTTACAGGAGACCGATTTAATGTAATATATGGAGATTCATTAGGAAAAGTTGAATTCGAAAATGGAAGAGGGCTATTGTCTAGTGGATATCAAGCACTTATCCGTATTTTATTGGAGTTATTATTTTATCAAGATACAGGAAAATTTAAGGAAGAAGCTTGGGTTGTTATAGATGAAATAGATGAGTTTTTATCTCCCAAATATGCTGCATTGATTTTGGAATTTTTAAAACAAGAGTTTTTATGGGCAAAATGGGTTGTAACAACGCATTCGTGCGATTTGGTGGCACATACAACGAATGCTAATTTGATAGTATTAGACAACGAGTATGAAGTAATGGATATTGATGATTATTCTTCTGTATCGGAGGTTCAAATCGTGTTCGATAGATTATTTGGAAGTGAACCCCAAGTAGAAAATGAAATTGAAAGAACTCTGAGGAAGTTATTGAATAATAGAATTAATAATGCATGGGGTAAAAAAGACGAAACTTGTTTAATTAAGTTAAAAGGCGAAAATTTGTCTGCATCGCAGAAGTTAATCTTAAACCAGATACAAGAGTGGTGAGTATATGAACTATAATATGTTTATGGAACTACCCATATTTCATCCTGAGTATAAGAAGTGGATAAAATATGGGTATAAAAATACTAAAGAGAAGCTAAATTTAAATAAGGTGTTGTTGAAAAGTTCTCATGGATATTGTATGTATTGTTACTCTAGAGTGTTAGTGGATGAAAAAAATTTTGGTAATTTAGAACATGCCATTGAAAAAGCTAATTCGAAAAATCTCATTGAATGTATACCAAATATTGGAATGACTTGCCCGAAATGTAATCAGGTATTCAAAAAAACAGGAGAACAGAAACGTAAATTATCGGTCGAGATTATTAGAGAATTTGAAAGTAAAAGTCGGTGTTCTGAGGAAAAAAGAAAGCAATGTACAGTTCCTTGTAAGGCTTTAAAAGAATTACGATTACAATATAATGAACTACCGGGAGGCCAGATTATTCTTCAACCAATGGGAGTGAGAGGGATAGATTCAGGAGAACCGCTAGCTCTTCAATATGATATTTTGAATATGAAATTTCAAGCGGCTTCGAATTTTCATGCTTATTCTGTTGGAGAAATAAAGTTTATTGATTTACATATTAAAAGATTTCGTTTAAATGATCCACAATATAGAACCCGAAAACTTTTTGAATTTATTAAAGGTATTATTGATAATGATGGAAAGATGCCACAATATGAATTTAATAATTTGATTGTGGAGCAATTCTATGAAGCTATGAAAGGGAAAAGTGAAACAGAGATTTTGAAGGTTTGCAAAAGCATATATAGTATCGTATTTCTTAAAATATAGTTTTGATAAACGTAGATAAATTAATGTATATCTACGTTTTCTTATAACTTTTTACGATATAGATGTAACAGAACCTGACAACAATAACAGAAAGGTGGTTAAACATGAACATTGCCGCATACTGCCGAGTATCCACAGATAAATCCGACCAGCTTAATAGCCTTGAGACCCAGAAAGAATTCTTTTTAGAGTACACAAAGCGCACCGGGGACAACCTTATTAAATTATATGCAGACGAAGGTATTTCCGGAACCAAAATCAAAAATCGTAAGGAATTTCAGCGTATGCTTGCAGATGCCGAAAAAGGCTTATTTGATATGGTTGTAGTTAAGGATATTTCTCGTTTTGCCAGAAATACCGTTGATTTACTACAAAGTGTCCGCAAACTGAAATCTCTTGGTATCGAAACACAGTTCCTGACTGCCAACATGACCAGTATGGGTAACAGCGAATTCGTTCTAACAATCTTCGGTGCATTAGCCCAGGAGGAAAGTGCCAATACTTCTAAACGAATTAAATTTGGTAAGAAGATGAATGCGGAAAAAGGTCGTGTTCCGAACATCGTTTTTGGCTATGATAAGACGATTGGTGACTATTTTAACCTTTCTATCAATGAGAACGAGGCAAAAGCAATTCGTCAGATTTTTCAGTGGTACACAGAGGAAGGATATGGCGGATCGAAGATTGCAAATATGCTCAATGAACGAGGCATCAAGACCAAGCGTGGCAACAACTGGAGCCAGAACTCGGTTTGCCGAATTCTGACCAACGAGATATACACGGGAAAGATTATCAACGGCAAAGAAGAGATTGCAGATTTTCTGACCGGTCAGAGAAAAGAAAAGGATGAATCAGAATGGCTTGTCACGATTCGACCGGAACTCCGGATTATTGAGGATGAAGTCTTTGATAAAGCACAGGATATTTTAAAAGGTCGTCATGATTCCTTCAAAATTACTCATGAGCGACAGAGTAACAAATATTTATTCTCTACATTGATTAAATGCAAGGAGTGTGGTTGGTCTTTTCGCAGAACGGTTCGCCAATACAAGAATACCTATGTGCGCTGGGTGTGTTCCGGGCATAACGGGAAAGGGGCAGATAGCTGCCTGAATGCAGTGACGGTAGATGAGGAAGAACTGATTCAGGCGCTGCAGGAGTATTTTCAGGAGATTCTTAGTAAGAAGAAAAAAGTAATCAATTATGTGATTAAAGAATTTCAGCGAGTATACAAAGCAAAGGATGAAAATATTGAGTACGAAAAGCAGCTAAGTACAGAATTGAACAGGCTTCGCAAATCTCGTGAAAAATACATGGACATGTATACCGATGATTTGATTTCCAGAGAGGAATTGAATGAGAAAATCGGTGGGATGCGAAAAGAGATTGAACGGTTGGAGAATGAACTGAAAATGGTCTCTTATCATCTGACCAAGGGAGAACAACTGGAAGCAATTTTGAACAGCACATTCAAGCAACTGGAGGATATCACAGATGTTCATGAAATGACAAATGCACAGTTGAAGCGCCTAATTCAGAAAATCGAAGTGGACAAGGAAGGGAATGTTGATATTTACCTTCGGCTAATTGGTGATTTAGGACTGGATGAAGCTGTGTTGATTGAAGGAACAGAGAATTCCGAAGAAAACAATAATGATTCGGCAAACAAATTAAACATAAACAACATGAGCAGTAACATAAAAACCGCTCCAATTCGTCACACCCATACATAGAGACCAAACAGAACCTTCAGGAGCTTTCGCCAGACGAGGAATTTACAATCACATCCAATGAATGGAAACAGGGTTCTGTCACAATCTATCCTAAGGCAGATGGCAGAATTGAACTCCCGAATGTGGGGCGAAGTGAGGCAGTTAGCTATAGGGGCAGCATGACCTGTTATGGTACTCCACAGGGACTGGTGCTTGTGAATGAATTACCGGTTGAAGAATACCTATATGGTGTGGTTCCAAGTGAAATGCCTTCTTCTTACCCGTTAGAAGCATTGAAGGCTCAGACAGTCAGTGCCAGAACCTATGCCTTTTATCAGAAACAATCCTATGCCTATCCAGAGTGGAAGGCGCATGTAGATGACAGTACTGCCTATCAGGTGTATCAGAATATATCGGAGCAGGATGCAGTGAATCAGGCTGTTGATGAGACGAAGGGACTGGTTATGACTTGCAATGATGATTTAATAGAGAGTTTCTATTATAGTACATCCTGGGGGTTCAGTTCTGGATATGATACCTGGCGTGAAGGAGAAAGCAAGGATTATCTGGTAGTAAAAGAACTGAGTATAGCCGATCAACTAGGGAATATAAAGGATTCCAAACAGCTATATAACACAATAGATTTTCAAAACAAAATTGACCATATAAGTCAAAATTACGTAGAAAAAGAAGAACCGTGGTTTCGATGGAATTATGAAAAAAATATAGATGTGCAGAACTTTTTACAGAGAGTCTGGAATCTGTACGAGAGCGATTCAAATAAAGTCCAGATAGAATCTGAGAGCAGATCACCAGAGCAGCTTTTAAAAGAAAAAGATATAAGAAGTATTTTAGCAGCCAGGCGTTCTGACAGTGGTATGGTGACCAGACTTGCCATTGATACAGAACATTTTCAAATCATGATTTCGTCACAGCATTGTATCAGAACTGTACTGGCAACACCGGGAGATATTCTTATAAAACAGGATGGCTCTGCATATTCTATGGGAGAACTGCTGCCCAGTGCCTTTTTCTATCTGGAGAGTATCAGTGAAGAGGGCGGCATATCGAAGGTCATAATCCATGGAGGCGGCATGGGGCACGGCGTTGGAATGTCACAGAATGGAGCAAAATGCCTGGCACAGCTGGGATATTCCTATAGCGACATACTGAGATATTTTTATCAGGGAGTATGCATAGAAGAATTATCGAATGATTAAGAAACGCTATGCTACATTGTTTTTCATATGGTATAATATACGCAGTTGATCTAAACAAGGAGAGAGTATATGGAGACAATAGTAAGCATAGGCAATCAGGGATTTGACAGACTTAGAGAAGAAGGCAGCTTCTATATAGATAAGACGTATTTTATCAAAGAATGGTGGGAATCAAGGGATGTTATTACTTTGATTACCAGACCGAGGCGTTTTGGTAAAACTCTGAATATGAATATGCTTTATTGCTTTTTCTCAAATCAGTATGCGGGAAGAGACGACTTATTTGAGAATCTTTCGATATGGAAAGAGGAAAAATACAAAAAGCTTCAGGGAACATATCCTACTGTATTTTTGAGCTTCGCGGGAATCAAGGCAGATAATCTTGAAGACGCGAAAAGTCAGATAAAGCTTCAAATTGCGGGACTGTATGAACAGAACAGATATTTATTGGAGACAAATCTGCTTAGTGATAACGAGAAGAATATGTATCAGTCTATGACTATGACTATGAGTGATGTGGAATGCTGTGCAGCAATTAACCAGATGTGTCTTTATCTTAGCAGATATTATAAGAAGAATGTTATTGTTTTGCTGGATGAATATGATACACCTATGCAGGAAGCTTATATACATGGTTATTGGAATGAATTCACAGCGTTTATTCGAAATTTGTTTAATTCCACTTTTAAAACCAATCAATATCTGGAACGCGGCATTATGACAGGAATTACCAGGGTATCCAAGGAATCGGTATTTTCAGATCTGAATAACCTGAATGTAGTGACTACTACGTCGGATGAATATAGCACGTGCTTTGGATTTACGCAGGAGGAAGTAACATCAGCACTGGAATTGTTTGGATGTATGGATCAATTGGAAGAAGTGCAGAAATGGTACGATGGCTTTACATTTGGTTCCAGCAGAGATATCTACAATCCATGGTCAATCACTAATTATCTGGATAAGAAGCGCTTTAGTCCCTATTGGGCAGCGACCAGTTCTAATGGTTTGATTAACAGACTGATACAATCTGCTTCAGCAGAAGTGAAAATGTATATGGAGGATTTGCTGAAGGATAAGGAAATTATCGTTAACTTTGATGAACAGATTGTTTTTGACCAGCTTGACAGCAATAAGGATGCTATATGGAGTCTGTTGGTAGCCAGTGGATATTTGAAGGTGGAAAAGGTAGAGTATCATGGAATATTAAGAAAACCATGGTATCATTTACGTATCACCAATCTGGAGACTTATGGAATATTTTCCGATATGTTTTTGGGCTGGTTTGATAGTTCAGCATCAAATTATAATGCGTTTGTTGATGCCTTGCTACAGGGAGATTTAAAAGCAATGAATGCCTACATGAATGATGTGGCGCTGACTACCTTCAGCAATTTTGATACAGGAACGCATCCGTCTGGCAAGACACAACCGGAGAGGTTTTATCATGGCTTCGTGTTAGGATTGTTAGTAGAATTGAGAGAAAGCTATGATATTCGTTCCAATCGAGAAAGCGGATATGGCCGGTATGACGTGATGCTGATTCCAAAGAATCATAAGAAGACAGCATATGTATTGGAATTTAAGGTATTGGATACCGATGAGGAAGAATCACTGGAAGATACTGTTCATGCAGCATTATATCAAATTGAAGAGAAAAAGTATGATACTGAGTTGCTTTCTCTGGGGATAGAGAGAAATAATATAAGACATTATGGCTTTGCATTTCAAGGGAAAAAGGTATTAATAGGCTGATTTTGTAATTTTCCCCCTTGACATTCCTGGCTGAATTGTCTATCATGACAATATATGAGAAATGCATAGAAGGTGCAAAGTAGAGCTATATTTTCTGCCAGAGAGTGAGGGTCACCGGCTGTAAGCCCTCTAAGTTCAGATATAGTGTTGAATTTCCCACCGGAGCAGCTCTGTTGAAGTAATCAGTAGACAGAGACGTAGGAACACGTTACGTTTTTGTGAGCCATTTTGTGAGAACACAGAATGGGAAACAGGGTGGTACCACGATATATTCGTCCCTTATAGCTTAGGCTATAAGGGATTTTTTATATCTTACAGGATTCCCAGTAATTGTATGGAAGAAGGAGACAGGAAATGAAAGAGAAGTTGGAACAGATTAAAGCGGAAGCAATCCGTCAGATTAATGAGAGTGATGCCCTTGACAGACTCAATGATGTACGTGTTAATTTCCTTGGTAAAAAGGGTGAATTAACAGCGGTATTAAAGAGCATGAAGGATGTAGCACCGGAAGAGAGACCTAAGGTAGGTCAGATGGTGAATGAAGCCAGAGAAGAGATTGAACGCGTTATGGATGAAGCCAAGACAAGAATGGAGCGCAGAATCCGTGAAGCCAAGATGAAGGCAGAAGTCATCGACGTTACACTTCCGGCACAGAAGAATAATGTAGGACATCGCCATCCTAATACGATCGCTCTTGAAGAAGTAGAGAGAATCTTCATCGGTATGGGTTATGAAGTCGTAGAAGGTCCGGAAGTAGAGAAGGATTACTATAACTTTGAAGCATTGAACATTCCAGCTGATCATCCTGCCAAGGACGAACAGGATACTTTCTATGTAAATGGCGAGATGCTGCTTAGAACCCAGACATCAGGCGTACAGGTGCATGAGATGGAGAAAGGCAAGCTGCCTATCCGTATGATTGCCCCCGGACGAGTATTCAGAGCTGATGAAGTAGACGCAACACATTCTCCTTCCTTCCATCAGGTAGAAGGACTTGTTATTGATAAAAACATTACCTTCGCTGACCTTAAAGGAACACTGGCTGAGTTCGCTAAGGAGCTTTTCGGGGAAGATACCAAGGTTAAGTTCAGACCTCATCACTTCCCATTCACCGAGCCATCAGCAGAGATGGATGTATCCTGCTTTAAGTGTGGTGGAAAAGGCTGCCGTTTCTGTAAAGGTGAAGGTTGGATTGAAATTCTCGGCTGTGGCATGGTTCACCCAAGAGTATTGCGCATGAGCGGCATTGATCCGGAAGAATACTCAGGATTTGCATTTGGTGTAGGACTTGAAAGAATCGCACTTTTAAAATATGAAATTGATGATATGCGCCTGTTATACGAAAACGATATCAGATTTTTGAAACAATTTTAAAACCTCAAGAACTGCAGCAAGGAAGAAAAACAAGGCGTTCAAGCTTGCTTGAAAAGCATTATTTTTCTTCCTTGATATAGGGCGCAAGCCCGAAACGAGTAAATACGAAGTATTTACGAGTCTGCAGTTCGCCATTAATGGAATAGAGAAAGAAAAACAAGGCGTTCAAGCTTGCTTGAAAAGCGTTATTTTTCTTCCTTGATATAGGGCGCAAGCCCAAAACGAGTAAATACGAAGTATTTACGAGTCTGCAGTTCGCCATTAATCAAATAGATATAGAAGGAGAATAGAAAATGAATACACCATTATCATGGATTAAAGCATATGTGCCGGAGCTTGAAGTCGGCGATCACGAGTACTGTGATGCCATGACTCTGTCCGGAACAAAAGTAGAAGGATTTACAAGATTAGACAAGAATCTGGAGAAGATCGTAGTAGGTCATATCGAATCAATCGAGCGTCATCCTGATGCAGACAAGCTTATTATCTGCCAGGTCAACGTAGGAACAGAAACGATTCAGATTGTAACAGGTGCTGCCAATCTGAATGAAGGTGATTATGTACCTGTAGTTCTGGATGGTGGCAGGGTAGCTGGTGGACATGACGGCGGTCCTCTTCCTGAAGAAGGCATTAAGATTAAGGCTGGTAAGCTCAGAGGTGTTCCTTCCAATGGTATGATGTGCGCAATTGAAGAACTTGGCTCCAGCAGGGATATGTATTCGGAAGCACCGGAAAACGGCGTTTATGTATTCAAGAAACCGGTAACTCCTGGTGAGGATGCAATCGAAGCATTAGGCTTACATGATACCGTAGTAGAATATGAGGTAACTTCTAACCGTGTTGACTGCTACAGCATCCTGGGTATTGCAAGAGAAGCAGCCGCTACCTTTAAGAAGCCCTTTGTTCCACCAGTTGTATCTGTAAAAGGCAACGGTGAGGATGTTAATAAATACATTTCCGTAGAAGTAAAAGACACGGATCTGTGTACACGTTACTGTGCAAGAGTGTGCAAGAATATCAAGATTGCACCATCACCGGAATGGATGCAGAGAAGACTGGCAGCTTGTGGAATCAGACCAATCAACAATCTGGTAGACATCACTAACTACGTTATGGAAGAGTATGGACAGCCTATGCATGCTTATGATTTAAGCACAATTGCAGGTAACAAGATCGTTGTAAGACGTGCTAAGGACGGCGATGAATTCCAGACTCTGGACGGACAGATGAGAAAGCTGGATTCAGAAGTTCTTATGATCTGCGATGCGGAAAAAGAAATTGGTATTGCAGGTATCATGGGCGGTGAGAATTCCAAGATTACAGATAACGTAGCTACAGTATTATTTGAAGCTGCAACCTTTAATGGTGCAAATATCAGAAAATCAGCCAAGAGAGTAGGACTTCGTACAGATGCTTCCGGTATTTTTGAAAAAGGTCTTGATCCAAGAAACGCAGAAGAAGCAATTAACAGAGCCTGCCAGCTGATCGAAGAACTTGGCTGTGGTGAAGTTGTAGATGGTATGGTAGACGTATGTGAACCACTCAAGGAGTTGAGACAGATTCCTTTTGAGCCGGAACGTATCAATAAATTCCTTGGAACAGACATTGCAAAAGAAGATATGCTTACAATCTTCAAACGCATTGAACTTGTATATGATGAGCAGACTAATCTGATTACAGTACCTTCCTTCAGACAGGATCTGGAAGGCTTTGCAGATATCGCAGAAGAAGCAGCAAGATTCTATGGATATGATAAGATTCCTACTACTTTACCAAGCGGCGAAGCTACAACAGGTAAGCTTCCTTTCAAGATGAGAGTAGAAGAAAAAGCCAGAGATATCGCAGAGTACTGTGGTTTCTCACAGGGTATGTGCTATTCCTTTGAAAGTCCTAAGGTATTTGATAAGTTGTTACTTCCAGCAGACAGCGAGCTTCGTAAGACAGTAACAATTTCCAATCCTCTGGGTGAAGATTTCTCTGTTATGAGAACAATCTCTTTGAACGGAATTCTGACATCACTGTCAACTAATTATAATAGAAGAAACAAGAATGTACGTCTGTATGAATTAGGTAATGTATACATTCCAAAGGCTCTTCCTCTGACAGATTATCCAGATGAAAGAATGCAGTTTACTCTGGGTATGTACGGAGATGGCGATTTCTTCACAATGAAGGGTGTTGTAGAAGAATTCCTGGAAAGCGTTGGCATGAGAAAGAAAGCAAAGTATGATCCTAACGCAGAGAAGCCTTTCTTACATCCGGGTCGTCAGGCATTGATCAAATATGAAGATACAGTTATTGGTTACTTAGGAGAGGTACATCCTGATGTAGCAGATAATTACAATATCGGAACCAGAGTATATGTAGCTGTTCTGGATATGCCTGAGGTAGTTCCTTTCGCTTCCTTTGACAGAAAGTATGAAGGAATTGCCAAGTATCCTGCTGTAACAAGAGATATCAGTATGGTAGTTCCGAAATCCATTTTGGCTGGAGATATCGAAGATGTCATTGAGCAGCGTGGTGGCAAGATCCTTGAAGGCTATGAATTATTCGATATCTATGAAGGTTCCCAGATCAAAGAGGGTTTCAAATCAGTCGCTTATTCAATTACGTTCAGAGCAAAAGACAGAACATTGGAAGATGGCGACGTGACTGGCGCTATGAAGAAAATACTTAACGGATTAGAAGCACTTGGTATTGAACTTAGACAATAGTATGAATGCCTGCAGCAAACGCTGCAGGCATTAGTGCGAATAAAGAAAGGTATGGTTGTAAGATGGAACGTAAGAATTGCTGGAAACAGTATAGTGATAAAAGATTAAACAAAATGGAAGAATATACAAAAGAATATATGCACTTTCTGAATCATTCCAAGACAGAACGAGAATGTGCAGATACAGTTGTGAATCTGGTAGAGAAGGAAGGCTTCACTGATCTGGCTGCATTGGTTCGTGACAAGAAGAAGTTGAAAGCCGGAGATAAGGTATATGCCACATGGATGAATAAGGCTGTTATTCTGTGCAGAATCGGCGAGAAGCCTATGGAAGAGGGTATGAATATCGTAGCTTCCCATATAGATTCCCCTCGTCTGGATATCAAGCCCAATCCGCTGTATGAGAATACAGGTGTAGCATATCTGGATACCCATTACTATGGTGGAATCAAGAAATATCAGTGGGTCACATTACCACTTGCGATTCATGGTGTGGTAGTCAAGAAGGATGGCATCACAGAAGAAATTTGTATCGGTGAAGACAAAGATGACCCGGTTGTATTCATATCAGATCTGTTACCTCACCTGTCACAGGAGCAGCAGGAGAAAAAGGCATCAGAACTCTTTGGCGGCGAGGCACTTGACATTGTATTTGGAAACAGACCTATGGTGAAGAAGGGTGATGAAAAGGAAGAGAAGGAAGCTGTAAAGGCACAGATTCTTCGCCTTTTGGAAGAAATGTATGATATGAAGGAGGAGGACTTTCTCTCTGCTGAATTAGAAGTAGTTCCGGCTGGTAAGGCAAGAGAAGCAGGACTGGACAGAAGCATGATCATGGCATATGGACAGGATGATAAGGTATGTGCATATGCGGCTATCCATGCACTTTTACACGCTAAGAAGCTTGCCAGAACATCAGTTGTCATGCTGACAGACAAGGAAGAAATCGGCAGCTGCGGTGCAACAGGCATGACCTCCCATTTTTATGAAAATGCACTGGCAGAAATCATGAATCTGACAGGAGAATATTCTTCACTCAAGTTCAGGCGTGCTATGGCAGCTTCAAACCTGTTATCAGCAGATGTCAGCAGCGTATTTGATCCAATGTTTGCAGACAGCTTTGAACAGAAGAACGTAGCATATCTGGGTGGTGGACTTGTATTTAACAAAGTAACAGGAGCCAGAGGCAAGAGTGGCGCAAATGATGCCAATGCAGAGTATCTTGGTGCACTCAGAGGTCTGTTAGATGAGAAAGAAGTTACCTATCAGTATGCAGAATACGGCAGAATTGACCTCGGTGGCAGTGGTACGATATCTCATATACTTGCAGAGTATGCGATGAATGTGGTAGACTGTGGTACAGCAGTCATGAATATGCATGCGCCATATGAAGTGACCAGCAAGGTAGATGTTTACGAGACGATGAGAGGTTATCGTGCATTTTTGGAGGATTTTGATTTATGCAGGAATTAAAGAAATCAGATTTTTATTTTGATTTGCCACAGGAGTTGATTGCGCAGGACCCGTTGGAGGACAGATCCAGTTCGAGACTTCTGGTGTTGGATAAAGAAACAGGAGAAATGGAGCATCGTGTTTTCCATGATATCGTAGAGTATTTGCATGAAGGAGATTGTTTGGTTCTTAACAATACCAAGGTTATCCCGGCAAGACTGATGGGAACCAAGAAGGACACAGGAGCTACCATAGAAGTCCTTTTGTTAAAAAGACGTGAGAATGATATATGGGAAACCCTCGTAAAGCCCGGAAAAAAGGCAAAACCAGGTACAGTCATTACTTTTGGTGAAGGTTTATTGACAGGAACCGTTGTGGATATAGTAGATGAAGGTAACAGGCTGATACAGTTCTCCTATGAAGGCATTTTTGAAGAAGTACTGGATAAGCTGGGCGAGATGCCACTTCCTCCGTACATTACACATAAGCTTCAGGATAAGAACCGTTATCAGACCGTATATGCAAAGTATGAAGGTTCAGCAGCTGCTCCCACAGCAGGACTGCATTTTACCAAAGAGCTGCTGGCACAGGTAGAGGAAAAAGGCGTAAAAATCGCATATGTGACCCTGCATGTAGGATTGGGAACATTCAGACCTGTTAAGGAAGAGAACGTATTGGAGCATCATATGCATTCCGAATTCTATCAGGTGACACCGGAAGCTGCGAAGCTGATTAATGATACCAAGGCAGCAGGCGGCAGAGTCATCTGCGTAGGAACAACAAGCTGCAGAACCATCGAAAGTGCAGCAGACCAGAACGGAGTCGTACAGGCTGGATGTGGAGACACAGAGATTTTTATTTATCCGGGATATCAATTTAAAGTATTGGATAACCTGATTACGAACTTCCATTTACCGGAATCCACATTGATTATGCTGGTATCAGCCCTTGCCGGAAGAGAACATGTATTACATGCATACGAGACAGCGGTAGAAATGAAATACCGTTTCTTCAGCTTCGGTGATGCTATGTTTATAAAGTAGAACGAAATATGATAAGTATGAATCGCAACCTGGAAAATGTTGATTTTCCGGGTTGTTTTATACTAAGGAGCAGACAACATATATGTTTACGAAAAAGTTAAGTTGACAGAAAATTACAACTAGAGTAAAATTATAGAGTAATAATTTGGGGTAACTATGCAAAGCCATGCGACAGTGATTTTGCGCATTGGGGTTCTGGATAGTTACAAATGTACAATGAAATACAATTGTACATAATATTGGAAAGGGATTGCGTTAGTATGGAAGAGAGAAGAAAGAGCAAAAGAACAGAATTAAGATCGAAACTTTTGGTTAAGAGACTGGATAATGGTAAGTTTGATGAAGTTAACGTGGAAGTGGATAATGTATCTAAGACAGGTATCGGCTTCTGCTGTGATGAATTACTGGAGATTGGTGCTGTATATGAATCCTATCTGACAATCTGGACCAAGGAAGTCATCCATGCATTTATTGAAATCGTTCGTATTGAGAGGGAAGAGGATGGATTTCAGTATGGTGGATTATTCATTGGAATGCCGGAGATTGACCTGCAGAGAATTGGCGTTTACAATGTAGTATCCGAAGCAGACAAGTATAGAAAATAAGTTTTATAAGAATTTCATACATTATATTCAATAAAAAAAGGATTGTACACAATTTCTAAAATGTACAATCCTTTTTCCATTTAATTCTTCTCGTCTACAATTTTTGCGTTTGGATATATCCGTTCCATTCGCTGGTCAGTGAAATGGGTATCAAGGAATTCTGTAATTGCATTCGGATTGCTGAAAGCATCCGCATCGGTATGTCTGGCTGTGTATCTGGACAGTGCGGCAGCAGATATCAGCATGTTGAATATCATGAATACAATCATAATATTACAGAGCACAGGACCGACTTTTACAGGAATCTTCTCAATCAGGGCTGAGAGCCTGGGATAGATTAATTTCAACCATACCACAGCGGCGATTCCCCAGAAGAAGCAGTAGAGCAGGTTGATTCTGCCACCCAAGTTAAAGGCGAAGCCGCTGTAATCCCAGAATACAGTGCCAAAGACCAGTTCTGTGAACACACTGCACAGATATTCATAGGCACCACCAAGAAGTGTACCTGCTATGAATATATTACCGTCTGATTTATCTTTTTGCCTGTACAGCACTGCTGTCAGCAGCATACAGCCCAGCCCCCATACGATACTGAATGGACCATAGACGACGCTGCTTCGACTCATCAGCACACCGGAAGTGATATAGCAGAAGATGGTTTCTGTTATATCCCCCAGAAAAGCACCGATGAAAAACAGTGAGACTAATTTATAGAAGCTGCATCCTTCTGCAAAGACGGTGGGAGCTGCTTTTTTTGTTGTTGCCTGTGCAGGCTGATTCAACCCGCTGAAAGCCTTCTGCATACGGGATTGGATTCTGATGGTAATGGCATTTTCCAGAAGGAAGGATGCCTTTTGCACCTGTGTATTGATATCCTGAATCCGTTTCTGCTTAACGTGAAGTCCGGCTATCGCAAGAGAGGAGCCAAGTACATCACAACCAAGCAACACACCCAGAACAATTAACAGGACAAATCCTACCATATGTGGAATAAATGACACAACTGTCAGTAATAGGTGATTGCCTAGATACATGGCAAAAGTACCGAAGATACCCCAGACGAAAGCATATCTCAGGCAGACATATCCATTCAGATGAAAACGGTGATTGGAGTAGTCCCACCAGCGTTTATGGAATATTTTCTCTAAGGCAGCACCTGTAAAGTATTCGATACCGGAAGCTAGGATCATACTTCCAAGAAACAGGAATACAGGGGAAGTGGTCAGCTCCGGCAGGAAGATGGCAAATGCCACGGCACCAGCTCCGTAAATTGGGCACAAAGGGCCGGTTACGAATCCACGGTTGATGAATTTCTTGCGTGCAATAGCGGCAAGTGCGACTTCTGCGCACCATCCCAGAAAAGAGTACAGGAAGTAGAGCCAGAACAGTTCGTATAAAGTATATTGCATAATCGTTCTCCTTGAATGTTATTGCAGTTTACTGAATAGGTTCTAGGGACACACCGTTTCTGTCAATTGATTTTGTGAACACGTAATAGCTGTAAGGACTTCTAAG
>ERZ773235.116-NODE-116-length-109613-cov-6.465251_pt1 | contig 109613 bp, 91 predicted proteins | sample MGYA00580522_ERZ773235 | MGnify/ENA primary metagenome ERZ773235 (study PRJEB29015, sample SAMEA2737797) | human gut metagenome | biome: human gut; feature: human-associated habitat; material: faeces | place: China | collected 2012 ... | reverse complement strand
CTAAAAAGTAGAAGTCTATGAAGAAGGATACTTGGAAAATGGTGATTCAGATTGCTATCAGCATTCTCACCGCAATAGCCACTTCGCTTGGTGTTTCAAGCTGCGTGTAGGGTTTTTCAAAAGAAAAGTTAGTTCATGATCATTTTAGATTATACATAAGCAAATAATCAGACCGCTCCCTCCTGAGACAGGAGGGGCGGTTTTTGACTATATTGAGAGTGTCATTTCGGGTCAAAGTCATTTCGGGTCATTTTCATCGAAGAGTACTGCTCTTTATATATATAATAAGGTGTACGCACACAATTAGGCTACATGAACCTTTACGAAAAGTTAAAAGATTGTCTTTTTTCTACTTTTTAAGCATTTTTTCTTTCTTTTTGTTGGTTATTTCAAGAAAAAGCTATATCTTTGCAATCGCAAACAATAAAAAAGAAATTTCAAACACAATAAAAGATAAAGATTATGAAAGCATCTGAAGTAATCGCGAATCTCCAAAGAAGATTCCCAAATGAGCCGGAGTATATCCAGGCAGTTAGTCAGGTTCTCGGTACTATCGAGGAAGAGTACAACAAGCACCCTGAGTTCGAGAAGGCAAACCTCATCGAGCGCCTCTGCATCCCAGACCGCATCATCCAGTTCCGTGTATCTTGGGTAGATGATAAGGGTAACGTTCAGACTAACATGGGTTACCGCGTTCAGCACAACAACGTAATCGGCCCTTACAAGGGAGGTCTTCGCTACCACAAGTCTGTAAACTTGGGTATTCTGAAGTTCCTTGCTTTCGAGCAGACTTTCAAGAACTCTCTTACTACTCTCCCTATGGGTGGTGCAAAGGGTGGTTCTGACTTCTCTCCACGTGGCAAGAGCAACAACGAGGTGATGCGTTTCTGCCAGGCTTTCATGACTGAGCTTTACCGTCACATGGGTCCAGACGAGGATGTTCCTGCTGGCGATATCGGTGTAGGCGGCCGTGAGGTAGGTTACCTCTTCGGTATGTACAAGAAGTTGACTCACCAGTTCCAGGGTGTCTTGACCGGTAAGGGTCAGGAGTTCGGTGGTTCTCTCATCCGTCCTGAGGCTACTGGTTACGGTAACGTTTACTTCCTCTGCAACATGCTCGCTACCAAGGGCATCGACATCAAGGGCAAGACTGTATTGGTTTCTGGTTCAGGTAACGTTGCCCAGTACACTATGGAGAAGTTGCTCCAGTTGGGTGCTAAGCCTGTTACATGTTCAGACTCTGATGGTTACATCTACGATCCAGACGGTATCGACCGCGAGAAGCTCGACTACATCATGGAGTTGAAGAACGTAGAGCGTGGCCGTATCAAGGAGTATGCTGAGAAATATGGCGTGAAGTATGTAGAGGGTGCTAAGCCTTGGTTTGAGAAGGCTGACATCGCACTGCCATCTGCTACTCAGAACGAGATCAACGAGGAGGCAGCCAAGGCTCTCATCGCAAATGGTGTATTTGCAGTGAGCGAGGGTGCTAACATGCCTACTACTCCAGAGGCTATCAAGGTGTTCCAGGATGCCAAGATCCTCTACGCTCCAGGTAAGGCTGCCAACGCTGGTGGTGTGGCTGTTTCTGGTCTTGAGATGAGCCAGAACTCTGAGCGCCTGAAGTGGTCACGCGAGGAGGTTGACGCCAAGCTCCACGACATCATGAACGATATCCACGCTAACTGCGTGAAGTATGGTACTGAGAACGACGGTTACGTAAACTACGTAAAGGGTGCTAACGTAGCCGGATTCCTGAAGGTAGCTAAGGCTATGATGGCTCAGGGTATCGTATAAAAAGATAAAACGGATAAAAGATAAAAAAGAATTTAATCATTTATTAGTTATTAATAGAAGCGGCGGGCTCGTGAGAGTCCGCCGCTTTTGCTATTGTCCTGAATCAAAATTCAGAAACGGGTTCCGAAGAATGAATGTATTCTAAACGAATCAGACTGGAGTATCTTCCGGATTCTCCTTGAAGAGATCTTCTGCCTGTGGAAGCTCATCTTCATCAAACCACTGTGCGAGCTTGTCGTGAGCCTTCTGCTTCGCATCCTCAGAAACATCTCCCCATACCTTATGAAGCACGAAGATGAGCACTGCCAGGTCGTCGCTCAGTCCCGCTATCGGAATAGCATCTGGAATCACATCAAGCGGACTGATGAGATAGCCCAGGGCGCCGATAATCATCGCCTTGTCCTTGAGCGCCACCTTGTCACTCTCCAGCGTATAATAGAGAATGAGAGCAGCATAAACCATCTTGGCACCTGCACGCTTTGCCACGTGCGAAATCTTCTCGACAAATGCACTCTGAGTGAACTTGTCCTTATAAGCCATAAAGTCGGGTAAATTCATATCTTCAATGCTTTAAAGTTATTATCTTTTTTCGTAGAAGAGTACTGCCTTGATAAAGGTCTCCATCTTCGTTTCCTTATGCTTGTTCACACGGTAGAGGATCACCATCTGGAGCAATGCCTTGCAGAAGCAGGCGAGCAGCAGACCGATGATGATGGCGATGATGGTGGTCATTGCCTTGCCGTTCTCATAAATAGGCGACTTATCTGGGAAGCAGGAAAGGATCAATACGGGGATGACGGTGATGAAACCGCCCACCGTGAGCTGCGTGCGCTTGGAGCCGCCCATGTCGAGGATGGCCTGCTTATCGAAGAGATAGTCATCCAGCTCCATGCGGGTAAGTCCATAGTTCTCCAACTTAGGGAAGTCGGGCTCATCGCCATACTTCTGCATCTTGTTGGTTACCTTGTGCTCAAAATCGTCTAATATCTGCTTTTCCGGTTCTCTAAGATTCATAATTGCTGGTTATTTTTAAATGATTTGAAACACTGCATCCTACATTACATTGACAGGTATATATGTCTCCATACCTTATTATATATATGATGCAGAAAGAACTAAAAGAAAGAAAGCAGTGCTCCTATAAGCCGAGTTCTGTACCCATACCGTCAGAAACGATACGGGCGCCTGTCATTTATCTAGTCCCAGAGTCACCCCTGGGCTCAAGCACTCTACCCTCCGCAGTAGCCCGAAGGCAATCGGACGAGCCGCCCTCAATCTGCGGTTTACATGAGCTTACAGCTCCCAGATGGCACAGCCTGGCGATCACCCGCCAGCTGGTGGTCTCTTACACCACCTTCTCACCCTTACCCGACACTAAACCACGATGCCCTGCCGGAGCCTGACCTCGCTACGGAATAAGTTTCGGGCGGTAATTTTCTTCTACCGACACCTACTGTCACCAATAGCTTCTATTTTCGGAAGTGGGATGCCCTACGCTGCCCGGACTTTCCTCTCGCACCCCCCAGTAGAGAATGCCAGCGACAAGCCGGAGCACTGCTTTCGAAATGCAAAGATAGCAAAAAAAATCGACTTTACCGCCAATTTCTCTGAGTTTTTAAACTCTTTTCGCTTTTTGGGGATGGTTTTACGGCTTTCTCATCCCGAAAGACTGACATTCCGGTCATCTTTCTCTCTTATTTCGTTCACATTCGTTTGCATATCAAAGATTTTTAATTTCATATATAAAACTATCATTTTTGGGAAAAGTAGCAAATAATTGTAAAAATAGGGCTATTCTTGTTTAAGAGCCGTTAAAGTGTTAATTTTAAATGTTAAAACGGAATAAAAAATGACTCAAAGTTATACGTATATCAAAAAATGACTCTATATTTGCAACCGAAAAGCTGAGGCAAGAAGCTGACAGATTTGGCAGACCCGAGGGTTTTGGCATAGAATTGGCAGAAGGCTAGGCGTAACAATAAAAAAAAAGAAAATAATAATAAAAAGGATATTAAACATGAAAAAGGTAACTAATTATGTAATGGCAGTGCTATGCGTAGGTTCGCTAGCATTCTCAACAGGTGCTTTCATGAAGGTGAACGCTTCACCAGCTGTAACAGCTACAGCACCAGGTCAACCAGTTGATCTCACTTACGCAGCAGAGAAGGCTCTGCCAGCCGTGGTACATATCAAATACGTACAGAACTCGAAGGTGAAGACCGTAGATGTTCAGAGCGACCCATTCGGCGGCTTCTTCGACCCATTCGGATTCTTCGGCAATCCAGGAGGTCAGGGCGGCACACGCAAGCAGCAGGTGCAGACTCCTAAAAGAGAGGCTACAGGTTCGGGCGTAATCATCAGCTCAGACGGATACATCGTAACCAACAACCACGTGGTGGAAGGCGCAGATGAGCTGACCGTGACCCTGAACGACAACCGCGAATACTCTGCACGCATCATCGGTACCGACAAGAGCACCGACCTCGCCCTCATCAAGGTGGATGGCAAGAACCTGCCTACCCTGCCTATCGCCAACAGCGACAATGTGAAGGTGGGCGAATGGGTCATCGCAGTGGGCAATCCATTCGGACTCAACAATACCGTTACCGCAGGTATCATCTCTGCCAAGGCACGTTCGCTCGGCGCCAACGGCGTGGAGAGCTTCATCCAGACCGATGCTGCCATCAACGCAGGTAACTCAGGCGGTGCACTCGTCAACACCCAGGGTGAGCTGGTGGGCATCAATGCCATGCTCTACTCTCAGACCGGTTCCTACTCTGGCTACGGTTTCGCCATCCCTACCTCTATCATGAACAAGGTGGTGGACGACCTGAAGAAGTACGGAAGCGTACAGCGCGTAATGCTGAGCATCCAGGGTAGCGACGTGCTCAACTACATCAACGCCCAGAAGGAGAACGGCAAGGACGTAAACCTGGGAACCAACGAGGGCGTCTATATCGCCAAGGTAGATGAAGACGGCAACGGTGCTGCTGCCGGACTGAAGGAAGGCGACGTGATTACCAAGGTAGATGGCAAGAAGGTGACCAAGATGGCAGAACTGCAGGAGTCGCTCAACGGCAAGCGCCCTGGCGACAAGATGAGCATCACCTACCTGCGCAACAAGAAGGAGACCACCAAGACCATCACCCTGAAGAATGCCCAGGGCAATACTTCAGTGATCAAGAGCGCAGACCTCGACGTGCTCGGCGGAACCTTCCGTCCTGTTACAGAGAGCCAGAAGAACCAGCTCAGCATCAAGTATGGTGTAGAGGTGATGAAGGTGAACAGCGGAGCCCTGAAGGATGCCGGCATTTCACGCGGATTCATCATCCAGCGCATCAACGACAGCAACATCACATCGCTCGACGACCTGCAGAAGGCTGTGAAGAGTGCTTCTACCAGCAAGGATCCTGTGCTCTACATCCAGGGTGTATGGCCTACAGGCAAGAAGGCTTACTTTGCAGTTCCACTGCAGAAAGACTAATCCCTCGCGGAGAAAGCAAACTCAAGGAAGAAGGGGACTGAAATGCCTTTGAAAAGAAAGATAAGTTCTCTGAAAAGATAAAAAATGACAAAATAGCAGGTATTTTGAAAAATATCTGCTATTTTTTTTGTTTTTTCAAACAAAAAGTGTACTTTTGCATCTACAAAATTAATTGCTACCATGAGACAACTGAAAATTTCAAAGTCTATAACGAATCGCGAAAGCGCATCGTTGGACAAATATCTCCAAGAAATTGGACACGAAGAGCTCCTGACAACCGACGAGGAAGTGGAACTCGCACAGCGCATAAGAAAAGGAGATAAGAGAGCCCTGGAGAGACTGACCAAAGCCAACCTGAGATTCGTGGTATCTGTTGCCAAGCAATATCAGAATCAGGGACTCAGCTTACCCGACCTTATCAACGAAGGAAACGTTGGTCTTATCAAAGCTGCTGAAAAATTTGATGAAACACGCGGCTTCAAGTTCATCTCGTATGCCGTTTGGTGGATCAGACAGAGCATACTGCAGGCTATTGCTGAGCAGAGCCGATTGGTACGTCTCCCCCTCAATCAGGTGGGTAGCGTCAACAAGATAGCAAGGGAACTCAACAGGTTCGAGCAGGAACACGAGCGCAAACCGAGCGTGGATGAGATTGCCGAGCGTGTGGATTTGCCCGAAGACAAGATTGCAGACGCCATGAAGGCGAACTCACGCCACGTGAGCATGGATGCACCTATCGCAGACGGCGAAGACAGCAGCATGATCGACTTCCTGGCTGGCGGCGACTCATCCAATACCGACAGGGAACTCGCCATCGAATCGCTCAAAGCGGAGGTAAGCCGCATCCTGAAGCTGCTCTCCGACAAGGAGCAGAAGGTGGTGAGAGCATTTTTCGGAATAGACGGTTCGCCGGAAATGACGCTGGATGAGATTGGTGAAAAGTACAACCTGACGAGGGAGCGAGTAAGGCAGATCAAGGAGAAAGCCCTGCGCCGACTCAGATTCAACACGAAGAATAAACTGCTGAAATCCTATTTGGGACAGTAAGCGCAAAACATAAGTATAGAAAAGAATAAATGAAAGTTTTAAAAATCGCATTAGCATTGGCTATCGCAGCCATCTCTTCATTCACGGCTCATGCCAAGAATGATCCGACAACTGCATATATGTTCGGTTTCGCATCGTCGTTCAGCGACTCTACGGTGTATATGACCAGCGTGCAGAAAGTTGATTCCGTATATCTGACTCACAAGAAGCTCTTCCTGGACAACAGAGAGAACTACTCCCTGCAGCTGAAGGAATACCTGGAGAAGATTGGTGAGCCAAAGAGAACCTGCATCGTAATCTTCGACCGCAACTTCAAGAAGGCGGAGAAGAAATGGACCAAGCTGCACGACCGTTACACCAAGCAGGCGAAGCCAAAGCGACAGAAGAACGGCGAGAAGCCGAAGGACCTCCCTACTCCATGGCAGATGAAGAACATCGACGAGAGCAAGTTTATGTTCAAGGCAGTGGAGCCAAGCGACATGGAGGAGCCAAAGACCAAGGCTGAAAGAAAGGCTGAAAAGAAGGAGGCAAAGGCTCAGCTGAAGCAGAAGAAGGCAGAAGTGAAGAGCCAGCTGAAGCAGAGAAAAGCCGAAGTGAAGCAGAAGAAGGCGGAACTGAAGCAGAAAAAGGCGGAAGCCAAGAAAAAAGCTGAAGCATGAAGGAAAATTGTTTTAAAATTCAATAATATTTAGCAAGTATTAAAAATTAAAATTAAGTGTTTTTTGGGATCAGTGGGTCAAATGACCCCTGATATTTTCACTTATTATTAGTCCCTGGAAGTTGTGAAATTTCCAAGGACAAAAGCCCCCGGAAGTTGTGAAACCTCCGGGGGCTTTTTTTTATAATATATACTGATATCTTTATTTCATTTTATCCTTAAACCAGTTGGTAATCTGGCGCAGGAGATGATTGCGGGTGTTACCTCCCGAAATGCCGTGGTTGCGGTTGGTGTACCAAAGCTCCTTGAAATCCTTGTCTGCCTGAACCAATGCCTCAGAATACTCGAAGGTGTTCTGTGGATGAACATTGTCATCTGCCAGACCATGGCAGATAAGCAAGGCGCCATGCTGCTTGTCGGCACGCTCGATTGGGTTTACCTTGTAGCCATCCTCGTTCTCCTTAGGAGTACGCATGTAACGCTCGGTATAGACGGTATCATAGAAGCGGTAGCAGGTAGGAGGCGCAACAGCCACACCAGCCTTGAACACAGGGCGACCTTCGCTCATACTCATCAGGGTATTGAAACCACCATAGCTCCATCCCCAGATACCGATGTTGTCCTTATCCACGTATGGCAGACTGCCCATATAGAGAGCTGTCTCCACCTGATCCTTTGACTCCAGGTCGCCGAGGCGCAGATAGGTGCACTTCTCGAACTCAGCACCACGGGCACCGGTTCCACGGCCATCTACACAAGCCACGATGAATCCCTCCTGAGCCAGATAGTAATCGAAGGCTCCACCGGAACCCATACTTCCCGTGCTCCAGGAATTGAGCACCTGCTGGCTGCCCGGACCGGAATACTGGAAGAGGATGACCGGATACTTCTTGCTGGCATCGAAATCTACCGGTTTCACCATCCATCCGTCGAGCTTCACGCCCTCTGATGTAGTGAAGGTGAAGGTCTCGCGCTTGCCCCAGTTATACTGCTTAGTCTTCTCCAACAGCTTCTTGTTGTCCTCCAGGGTCTTGATCACCTTACCCTTGTTGTTGCGTACGGTGTAAACGTATGGATGGCTGTAGCAGCTCCAGTTATTCACGAAATAGCGGTAATCACCTGAGAAGTAAGCCGAGTTGGAACCCTCCTCAGAAGTAAGTCGCTCCACCTTTCCGTTCTTGTGAGCCACATAAACCTGGCGGTCGTGTGCATTGAGCATGGCTGCCTGGAAATAGATGTCGCCGGTCTTCTCATCCATGCCGTAGATGGCGGTAACATCGTAGTTACCCTTCTCTACCTGGCGGATCAGCTTGCCGTTCATATCATAGAGATAAAGGTGCATGTAGCCGTCGCGGTCGCTAGGGAGCAGGATGTTCTTCTTGCCCACGATGCTGTTCTCCATCACCTCTTCCTTGATGAACTTAGGCACGCTTTCCTGGATGATCTGCTTGCTCTTGCCGGTGAATGGATTCACGGAGTAGAGGCGCATGTCGTCCTGGTGGCGGTTCATCGTATAGACGATGAGACTGTTGGCGTCTGGAGTGGTCTTGATGCGAGGATAGTAGCCGTCTGCATCTACCGGAACATCCAGTGCGAGGGTCTTGCCCGTCTTCATATCGTAGCTCCAGAGACTCACCTTGGAGTTGTCCTGTCCTGCCTTAGGATACTTGTAGGAATACTCTCCCGGATAATCGTGGAACTCACTGCGGGTAGGCTTGGCGCCCTCGAAGAGCTGGAGCGAATAGGTCTTCACGTGGCTCTCGTCGAAACGGATCCAGCCAAGTGAAGTTCCGTCAGCATTCCAGGCGAAGGCACGGTTGAAGGCAAACTCCTCCTCATACACCCAGTCGGGAATACCATTGATTACTTCATTGAACTTTCCGTCCTTGGTAACCTGCACTTCCTTCTCGCCATCGGTTACGAAGATATTGTTGTCCTTGACGAAGGCGATGTGGCGTGAATCCGGCGACCAGGTAGCCACCTGCTGGTTCTCGCCCTCAGAAAGCTTCTTGATGGTCTTGCGGGCAATATCGTAGATGAAGTACTCAGCCTTGAACGAACGGCGATACACCGCCTTGCTCTTGGTAAAGACGAGCATCTTCTTGCCATCCGGGCTCATCACGTAGCCCTCTACCGACTTCATCGGAGCCTTGGCAGCCTCTACGTCGAAGAGCACAGCCACCTGCTTGCCAGTCTTGAAAGAATAACTTACTACCTGCTTGCCATCAGAACTGATGGAAGCATAGAGATCGGTACCCTCAATAGGGTTGATTCCTGTAACGTATGAGGCAGAGAATGCACCTGAAGTAATCGACTTCAAATCGAGCTTCTCAGCTGCCTGCATTACTGATGCCATCATCATCGTTGCAACAAAAATTGAAAATCTTTTCATGTATTGTATTGAATGCTTTTGTTTTTCCTGCTTCATCCAGCAGCAGACTAATCCTTATCCGATTAGTCCTTATCCTGCTGATTAGTCCTTATGCAGCGCTTCGATAGGCGAATAGTCCTCGTCTTCCAGCAGTTCCTTGACGGTGATTTTCGGATTGCGCTTCACATAAGCCTGGATGGTCTTCACATACTTGGTGTCCAGGATATCCTTACCCAACGCCTTGTTCACGGTCCACATGATCTTGCCCATGTGCAGGTCGCGGTCCAGCTGCGGACGGGTATCGAAATCCTTCATCGGATAGATGCTCAGCAGATAGAAGGTGAGGCAGTCGGGCACGATATACTCGCGCTGCATGGTAGCACGCTGCTGGGCTGTATAGAATTTCTTGTAGAGCGGATATTCCGGACCCAGATACTTATCCAGTGAAATACCTACCGAATGCTCACCTACCACGATGCTCTGGTCGAGCGCACCGATCTGGGCATAGAAGTATGGCTGCTGAAGCTCAGGCAGCCAGTCGTGCAGACGACCGAACGACTTCTTCAGCTGCTCGTTGATGTCGTCCATGTTCGCATACATGGCCTCAGCATCTGCGATAAGCGACTGGAGGGTGGAATCCTGATAGAACATCAGGAAACGGTTGCTGATATTGGCGTCGGTAATGGTGCCAAGCTGCAGCATCTTCTCTATCAGTGTTCGGGTTTCTATCGGATAGTCGGTATTCATCTGCTGAAGGGCAGAGAAATCACCGGTGGTAAGGTATCTGCTTTGCAGGCGGTCGTAGCGCTGCACCGTTAATGGGACAGCGTCAGCCTCCTCGTTCGGCTTGAACTTGAACTCGCAGGCCGAACAGAGCATGATAAATGCTAATATGACAATATAATCAAATATTCTTTTCACGTAATTTTAAAGTCTTCTGGTTACGACTGCAAAAATACTAAAAAATATTTAAATTACCAAGCAAAATCTCAAAAAAATAATAAAAAACAGCCAATAGCGAGCAAAATGCTAACACTTTTACTCACTATTGGCTATCTGTGCAATATTCTGTCGTTTATTGAGGAGTCAAGGAGTTAGCTCCCCTACTATCGAATCGTGCAGGAAACGGAAACCTTCACGGGTTCCTCGATCTGCTTCTTCCACTCCTTCAACCACTGATACCATTCTTTCTCACCCTTGAAACCATAGGTTTCGTTGGCACTGGTATAGGCGAGCTTGTAGCTCAGCTTCTTGCCGGAAGGCTTCACCACCTGGGTGTAGCAGTCCTTGTTGGCTGGTTCCTGACCCACCAGGGCGCACTGCGGCACGTAGATTCCCAAGCCTACGGTTTCCAACTTGTGCTTGCCGTCGTCCTTGCCTGTAGGCCAGTCGCTGCCGTAGCAGCCACGCAGGCCCTTGCCGTCGGCAAACTCGCTGGATCCCTTTACATTGATGAGTCCGGTAGCAAACTGATAATCAGAAGCATCCTTGTTGAAGAACACATCTACATCGAAATCACGATGACCGGCATAGATAGTGTAGCGGATGGTAGTATTCAGCGGTTTCAGCCCCGGAGCCGGAACCCAGCCGTTATCCACTACCTCGACGATGGCACGGAGCGGACCTTCGGAGATGACGCGCTGCTCCTGATACTTCACATCGGTGAGATGCAGCTGATCCTTGCCGTCCCAGCCACGCAAGGCTCCCAGTCCGTAGGTGTTTCCCACCCAGAGGCAGTCGTCGCCAGAACCAGCCTGTAGCTGTTCTTCGGATGGATAGAACTGGGTGTCGTAGATTACCAGTCCCTTGTTGATCTTACCGTAGAGGTCGATGGTCTGTCGCTGGTCGAAATAGATGCGCATGGCCACGAGCTCGCTCTCGAAGCAGACACCGTGGGAATGAACATAGTGATAGACATCCTTGGTCTTCTTGTCGAAGGAGATGCTTCGCAGATAGATGTCCTGCTTGTTCTTGGCAAGCTTCTTGTTCTTGCTAGGCAGACAGAGTTCGGCGAAGGTACGGGCAGGATACTGCGCCTGTTCGCCCTCTGTAAAGAGCTGCACCTGGCAGTTCTTGGTTTCCTTCTTGCCGAGATCGAGCAGGAAGCAGAGTTCATCGTTGGTACAGTCGCGGTTGGTGTCGTCAAGCTGTGAAGGAATCTCCTTTCCATCCACGGTTACCACCGCACGCTGAATCTCCCCGATGCTTCCCAGCTTGCTGAGGTCGATTACCACCGGCTGATCTGTCTTCACCATCTTTGACGGATTGGTCACCGTCACATTGAAATTCGCCTGTGCCTGGGCTGTCAAAGCCATCAGCGACATGAGCGTCATCATCATTTGTTTCTTCATCATAGATTCTTATTTTTAAGTTTGTTTTATCGTCTTCTTACAGCTTTAAAGCTTGTTTTATCATCTTCTTACAGCTTCGAGAAGAGTTTCTTGCCCCTGGCGTAATACTGCCAGAGGATGGAGCAATCGAAAACCTGCGGAATCTTTTCCTCCACTCTATTCTCCTGAATCTTCTTGCGGTCTTCATCGAAATCGTGCTTCCATGCCTGGAAAGCCCTACGCGCCTTGAAGATTGCCTTGAAGTCGCCCAGGTTGCGTTTCAGGATCAGCATCTCGAAAGCAGCCAGGTAATCCAAAAACCATCTTACTCTCATAACATGAGATAATTCTTTATCGTTCAGATTCTTATAGAGCATCGTTAGATTATTTCTGAAATTCAGGAAAGTCTTCATCGGATTGCTCTTCGGCAAGGTTCCACCACCCACGTGATAGACTTCACTCTCCGGAATGCAGTAGATCTTCCTGCCCATCAGGCGCAATCGCCAGCAGAGATCTATCTCCTCGTTATGGGCAAAGAAGCGGCCATCCAGTCCGCCTGCCTCCCAGTAATCCCTGGCACGGATCATCATGCAGGCACCCGTAGCCCAGAGCACTTCCTGCTGGTAATCATACTGCCCGTTGTCGCGCTCCACGGTCTCGAAGATGCGGCCCCGGCAGAACGGATAGCCAAACTTGTCGAGAAAACCGCCGCAGGCTCCCGCATACTCAAACATATCCTTATCATATTCCGCCAGGAGCTTAGGCTGGCAGGCTGCCACCTGGGGATGGGAGTCCATAAACTCGATGAGCGGAGTGAGCCAGTGATGAGCCACCTCCACATCGCTGTTCAGGAGAACATAATACTCCGCCTCTATCTGCTCCAGCGCACGGTTGTAGCCCTCGGCAAAGCCGAAGTTCTGCTCCAGCACGATGGTCTTGACGTGGGGAAACTGAGTCTCCAGGAGAAGCATTGACTGGTCTGACGAATTGTTGTCAGCCACCCATATCTCAGCATCCTGCCGTGAATACTCCACGACATTAGGCAGATACTTGGCAAGCATCTTCTGCCCATTCCAGTTTAATATTACGATTGCAACTTTAGCCATATTTTACAGTAAACTCTTTAACTTATTATTCAGGAGATTGGTGAACTCATAGTTCTTGAGTCCCCATTTCGGTGCGACAAGCAGTTCCTTAGGCGACTGGCTGACGAACCGCTCCAGCACCAGGTCCTTTCTCAAGAGCTGGATGTATTTTACGATGACATCGATGTATTCCTCCACCGTATAGACGTGGAAGGGATGCTCAGCATACTCCTGCGCCAAACGGGTTCCCTTGATGATCTGCATCTGATGAATCTTCAGAATGTCGATGGGAAGAGAGGAGATGATGGGCGCCTGACGGAGGCTCTCTACCGCATCCTCACCCGGCAAGCCGATGATGATGTGGGCACCCGTGAGGATTCCCCTGGCGTGGGTTCGCTCCACCGCATCCCGGCAGCAGGCGAAATCATGACCACGGTTGATGCGCTTCAGGGTTTCATCGTTGACACTCTCAATGCCATACTCCACCAGCACGAAGGTGCGCCGGTTCAACGCCTCGAGATAATCCAGCAATTCATCGCTCACGCAATCAGGACGGGTTCCTATCACGATTCCTACCACATCCTCTACCTGCAGCGCCTCCTCGTACATCTGACGGAGGAGTTCCACTTTGGCGTAGGTATTGGTATAAGCCTGGAAATAAGCCAGATACTTCATATCTGGATACTTCCTGCTGAAGAAGGCCTTACCCTCCTCCAACTGCTCCGTAATCGACTTCCTGCGGTCGCAATAGCTGGGATTGAACGTACGGTTGTCGCAGTACGTGCATCCACCGCTCGAGATTCTTCCATCACGGTTGGGACAGGAGAATCCTGCATCTATCGAAATCTTCTGAACCCGGAAGTCAGGAAACTGCTTCCGGATCCAGGAGCCAAAATCATTGTAGTACATTGAACTTTGAACTTTATGATTAGCCTTTGAGCCTTGAACTATCAACTATAACTATTAACATTTAACTCTCAAATAAGTTCAGCCTTCAATGCCGTCTTGTCGTGATTGAAATCACCCAGACGAACCTTGATGAGCTGATTATCGTATTCCTCCCTGGCGAAAGCTGGTGAAAGTTCCACGCGAATATAGTTCTTGGTGAAACCATGCATTGCCTTGCCCCTTGGCGCCTTCTCGAAGAGCACCTCTGCCTCGGTACCGATGTACTGGGCATAGAACTCCTGGGTCTTCTGGTCGCTCAACTCAAGGAGACGCTTGGAGCGCAGCTTCTTCTCCTTCTCATCTACCACGTATGGAATCTTCAAGGCTGCGGTTCCAGGACGCTCGGAGTATGGGAACACGTGGAGCTGCGTAACAGGCAGGCTCTTCAGGAACTCATAGCACTCCTCGAAGCACTCCGGAGTCTCACCACGACAGCCCACCATCACATCCACACCGATAAACGCATCAGGCATCTTCTCCTTGATCAGGTTCACCTTGTGGGCGAAGAGTGCCTTGTCGTAACGGCGGTGCATCAGCTTGAGCACCTCATCGCTTCCACTCTGCAACGGAATATGGAAGTGAGGCATGAAGGCACGGCTCTCGGCGCAGTAGGCGATAAGGTCATCATCGCAGAGATCCGGCTCCAGACTGGAGATACGGTAACGCTTGATGCCTTCCACCTGATCCATCGCCTTCACAAGGTCGAGGAACCGCTCATGGGTGGTCTGTCCGAAGTCACCGATGTTCACACCGGTAATCACGATTTCCTTGCCGCCCTCAGCTGCCGTCTGCTCGCACTGAGCCACGAGCGACTCGATGCTTGGGTTGCGGGAATTGCCACGGGCGAAAGGAATGGTGCAATAGGTGCAGTAGTAGTTGCAACCATCCTGCACCTTCAGGAAGTAGCGGGTACGGTTGCCACGGGAGCATGAAGGCTGGAAGGTCTTGATCTCCTTGGTCTTCACGCTGTGGTGCTGATGAAGCGCAGAAGCAGAAGACTCCAGGTTCTCGCCGTTGACAGGAAGTCCGTTTTCTGCGGCAAACTTCTTGGCCCATGCGTCGCTGAGATACTGAATCAAGTGGGCCTTCTCGTTGGCGCCCAACACCAGATCAACACCCTCTATCTTGCTCACATTCTCCGCCTCCAGCTGGGCATAGCAACCAGTGACGATGACGAAGGCACCAGGATTCTGTCGCACCATGCGATGGATAGCCTGACGGCACTTATGATCGGCAACTTCTGTTACCGAGCAAGTATTGATGAGACAAATGTCTGCTTTCTCCCCCTTCTGTGCCGTAATGACGCCCATATCTTCGAGCATCTTGCCGAAAGTGGAGGTTTCCGAGAAATTGAGTTTGCAGCCCAGCGTATAGTAGGCTGCCTTTTTGCCTTGGAAGGCACTTGAATCTATCATATATGAATCTTTTTCTTTGGTTTCTTTTAAGCTTTTGCCCTTTACCTTTCCCTTCGGCCGGTGACCGTTGGTTCAGGGCGCATTGGGGGTAATTCTGTTGCTACTACCCTTTCCCTTCAGAGGATAACCGTTGGTTCAGGGCGTTCTCCCCAAAAGACCCTAGGTCTATAAAACGAAAAAGCCGCTAGACCGAAGTCCAGCGGTTGTTTCTCTCATTTTTCGTTCGCAAGTAATTCTAAATTACTTAACTGAATCTGTAGCAGCAGCAGCTGTATCAACAGCAACTGAATCAGCAGCTGAATCAACTACAGCTGTGTCAGAATCAGCAGTAGCTGCGTTCTGAGCTGTTTTGTTACCACATGATGCGAAAGAGATAGCTGCGATAGCTACGAACATAAAAACTAATTTCTTCATTTTCTTTGCTTTTTAAATCTGTAAAACAATCATTCGTTTATTAAAACTGATGCAAAGGTAAGCATTTTTTTGATACGGCGAACTTTTTTTTGTGTTTTTTTTTAGGGGTATTTTGTAACAAAATCACAATCTACTGATATTCAATTATTTACAGAGTGCTAACAAAAGTTAAAGTTTTTGATGTGTTCGAAAACAGCCCAATTTTAACACTTTTCGGTGTTTTTTAGCGTAACAAAGGTACGCGCCAACACCCCGGCAGAGCCGAACTATATACATATAATAAGGTACGCGCGAGGAAGAAAGCAGAAACTTTTTCTGCTGAGAAGGAAGATTTTTCTGCTGAGAGGGAAACTTTTTCCGAGAAATCGAGCCTCAAAGCTTGGTAGGCAGCGAACTTTTCTGTAACTTTGCACTCGAAAAAGAGTCATAGACAAACTGAAAAGTGTCTTAGGCAAGCAGAAAAGAGTAACAGATAAACAGAAAATGATACAGCTAAAAGAAAATCGGGGCATTCCCCGCAGCATTCTCCTGATGATGGCAATCATCGCAGGACTCACAGTAGCCAACTGCTACTACAACCAGCCGCTTCTCGAACTAATCCGCCACGATTTGGGCATTACCGAGCAGAGCGCCAACCTCATCACCGTGATTACCCAGATAGGTTATGCACTGGGGCTGTTCTTCCTCATCCCTATGGGCGACATGTTTTCGCGCAAGAAACTCATCCTCGTGAACATGACCATCGCTGCCTTGATGGCTATCGTGATAGCTGTGGCACAAAACGTATGGATGCTTTGGGGAGCTTCCCTGCTCATCGGCGCCTGTTCCGTGATTCCTCAGTTCTTCATCCCGATAGCTGGACAGTTCTCCGCACCCGAGAACAAGAGCAGGAACATGGGCATTGTGCTCTCCGGACTGCTCACGGGTATTCTTGCCTCACGAGTCATCAGCGGTTACATCGGCGAATGGCTGGGATGGCGGGAGATGTTCTTCTTCGCCGCCCTCGTCATGGTGGTCTGCATGGGAATCATGATGCTGATGATGCCTGAGATGAAGCGCAACTATGTGGGTACTTACAGAGGACTGATGACTACCGTGGCTGAGATCTTCATCCTCCATCCTTCCATCCGCATCTACTCCATCCGTGCCGCCTTCGGTTTCGGAAGCATGATGGCGATATGGTCGTGCCTCGCCTTCCATCTTGCCCAGCCTCCTTTCCATGCAGGCAGCGACATGGTGGGAATGCTCGGACTCTACGGAATCATGGGAGCCGTGGCTGCCAGCAGCGTAGGAAAGCTGGTTCCAAGGTTCGGAATCCACAAGTTCAGCCTCTTCGGAGCAGCAATGCAGATCATCGCCTGGGCAATAGCCCTCCTCTTCGGCGACACCTATGCAGGACTCATCGCAGCCATCATCCTGGTAGATATCGGACTGCAATGTCAGCAGCTCAGCAATCAGAGTGGCTGTCTGCAGGAGATTCCACAGGCAGCCAACCGCGCCAACACCATCTTCATGACGACCTATTTCATCGGTGGTTCGCTTGGTACGTTCTGTGCCGGATACGTGTGGACTCAAGCCGACTGGCTGGGAGTCTGCATCGTAGGCATTTCCTTCGCCTTCATCTCCTTGGCCATCACGCTAAGCAACAAGAAATAAGAATCCAGAAAAGAGATTATATTTGCAACAAGCAACAACACAAAAAGAGATTATATTCCCCACAAAGAAGGAATATAATCTCTTTTGTTTTATAAAGACTGAAGCCAGCTTTTCGCCAGCCAGCCGTCAACTACATTTTTTCCTCTCCATACATTTCTTTCCACCAGCTGCCATCATCCTGCAGCCACTTGGCAAACCAAGCGAAGATGGTGTCCTGCCACTTCAACCGCTTCTCATAATCGATGATGTGGTGATCCTGACCATCTACCAGAACCATCGCCGTTGGACGGCCCAGGAGCTTCAAAGCCGTATAGAGCTGGATACTCTCTCCCACAGGTACATTGTTATCGGCTGTTCCATGCACGAAGAGCAATGGAGTATGAATCTTGTCAGCATTGTAGAGCGGACTCTGATCTACGAAGAGATGCTTGTTGGTCCAAGGATACTCGTTCGCCATGGAAACCTCGCTGTAGCTGTAGCCCCAATAGCCTTCGCCCCAATAGCTGGTATGGTCGCTGATGCCGGCATGAGAAATGGCTGCGGCAAAGAGATCAGTCTTGGTCTGAAGATACTGAGTCATGAAACCACCGTAGCTGGCACCGATACAACCTATCTTCTTGCGGTTTACGAAACTATGCTCATCGCAGAAAGCCTGGGTGCTGGAGATAATATCCTCAGCCACTCCCTCGCCGGCAGTATCCACGTGGCGGGCAGAGAACTTCTGACCGAAACCGGTGGCTCCGCTTGGATTCACGATCAAGACCACATAACCCATCGCTGCATAGACATGATGAGGATAGCGGCTCTGGAACATACGGGTGGTAGGACTGCAACCGCCATAGTAGTTCACCACCATCGGATACTTCTTGGAAGCATCGAAATGAGGTGGCAGATAGTAACGGCAGCAAAGGGTGTCGCCACGGGAATTCACGAAGTTCCAAGCCTTGCACTCGCCCAGCTCGATGTCTTTCAGCAGGCGGGCACTGAGATCATCTACGAGCAGCGACTTCTGCGCCTTGGTGTTCATCTTGTAGAGTCGGTCGGCATTGGATGCGCTCTGTCCAGAGAACGCCATTTCCGGAGCAGCCGCTGCGATGGAGAAGCTCTTGATGTTCTCCTCCGGAGTCTTGAGCAAAGTAAACTTACCCGACTTAGGGTTCAGCTGGAAGAGAAGCATGCAGTCTTTATCCTCTGCCGTGAAGTAGATGTTTCCATCCGCCTTGCTCCAATCCACGCTCTGCACGTTAGGATTGAAATTCTTGGTCATCGGGCGAACCTTCTTATCCGCCAGGTTCATCAGATAGAGCTGGGTGTCAACCATGCTAGGAGTCTGTCCCTCCTCCACATTCTTTCCAATTCCATTGAAAGCCTCAGGCGAACCGGTAACGAGAATGCTCTTGCCGTCTGGAGAGAACTGGGCACTGTTCAGAAATTCACCCTTCTCTACCAGCGCCTCAACACTCATATCGTTCAGATCGAGACGATAGAGGGAGTTGAGAGTAGTAGGACGCTTGGTAAGGCGCTCCTCGCTCTTGCCGATGAGCAGATAACGGGAATCTGCGGAAATATCGTTGAGATAAACATTGTGGTAGCCGAAGGTAAGCGGCTGGAGAATGCCTGAAGCCAGGTCATACTTAGCCAGATAGCTGCGGGTTCTCCATCCAGGCTGGCGGTCATCTGGTTCCTTTACATCGTACACCTGAGGGTCCTTCTTTCTGCCTTCCTCATAGAGCGTATAGATGAGCGATTTCTCATCTGGAGTAAACTGGAACCATCCCTCCGGAATGTTTGCCGCTAATACCTCTCGCTCCATATTCATCGGATTGATGGTAATCAGCTGAACCTCGCCATCTGCCTTTCCTTCGCCGGCAATGGAACTGTCGCTCGCCTTCTCGGTAAAGTACAGTTTGTTGGTGCGAGGCATCCAGCTAACACTTTCTCCAAAAGAAGCAACCACCTTGTTGTTCAGACTGTTTCTCAATTCATTGACGCTATGGTTCTTGCCCTGACGATCCACCCAAGTCTTACGCACAATCATGAACTTGCCGTTTGGCGACATCTGAACGCTCGCATAGTTAGGCATGCAGATTACATCGTATATATTAAAGGTACGTTTGGTGCTGGCAGAAGATTCGCCCACGCTCAGCTGCTTGCCGTCTGCCGCAGTAATGCAGATCTTGAAATCCTGATCAGTTTTCTTTTCAGAAGCGGAAGCATCGACAGATGAAGCAGTGAGGTACTTGATGACAATGGTATGAGTAGAAGGCATCAGGACAGTCTCCGCCTTATCACCATTCACTTTCACCTGCTCACCGTCCACAAAGAGACGATACTGCTTCAATCCCTTCACCTCAATAGTAGCCTGAGTACGGCTGGTGTTCGATACGGTGAACGAAGCCAGATGGAGAGCATTCTGCTTGCTATCATCCAGGAGCTGGGAAGCAGCCACCTCCTTACCATTATTCAATAAGGTAAACGAGAGCGGAGAGTCGAGCACACCTTCCATCGAGAATTTCTCACCCTTCACATTCACGCTATCCGCCATCCAAGGGGTAGCTACAGGATAAGGACCTGCATGTTTCAGCTTCTGCACTTCGATGGTCTCGGCAAGGGCAGAAAGCGATGTTCCGAGCGAAGCACAGAGTGCCGCACTAAACGTAAGAGCCCGGAAGCTCTTTTTAGTTGATTTCATCATAACTGATTTATATTTTTATTCTATTGTTTATTCTATGATTATCTAAGAAACACTGAATTTTCTATTTCGCTGCGAAATTACAAAATAAAGTTGAGATAAACGAATGAATGGCTTACATTTTATGCTTTTTGCAGGGTTTCTGATATATTTATGTTATTTCAATGTTAAGGAGGACTTTCTGAAAGTTATTGTTGGTTAAACTCCTCCCGGTGTCATTGTCCTTACAAAAGAATCCAACATCAAAACGAGTTGCAATGCATAAAAAAAGCATTCGCAACTCGTTTTTTTATGCTATCTATTGTCTATTTGATTTCTTTTTTGTACTTTTGCAAACAAAATATCACATAAAATCATAAAAGAATGAAGAAACAAACGCAAGCCATTCATTTGGAATACGAACGCCGCGATGCTTACGATTCGCTGAGCGTTCCAGTATATAACACCCTTGCCTACGAATTCGACAATGCTGCCGTCATGGCTGAAGCATTCACCGACAAGATCAAAGCACCTGATTACTCCCGAGTGGAGAATCCTACGGTTACCAACCTGGAGCGCCGAGTGGCAGCCCTTACCGATGCAGCCCATGCCACTGCCTTCAATTCAGGAATGGCGGCAATCAGCAATACTTTCATGTCTCTGGCTGCACAAGGCAAGAACATCGTTACCTCGAAGCATCTCTTCGGCAACACCTATGCGCTGCTCGTAGCTACCCTGCGCCGTTTTGGTGTAAAGGTCCGTTTGCGCGATTTAACCAATATCGAGGAGGTACGTGAAGCCATCGATGATGACACCTGCTGCGTCTTCCTTGAAATCCTGACCAACCCACAGTTGGAGGTTGCCGACCTGAAAGCCATCTCGGAAGTGGCTCACGAAAAGAAAGTTCCGCTGGTAGTGGATTCTACCGTGATTCCTTTCACACAGTTCTCGGCTAAGAATCTGGGAGTAGATATTGAGGTGGTTTCCAGCTCTAAATATGTAAGTGGTGGTGCTACTTCGCTCGGAGGTCTGGTCATCGACTACGGAACTCCTTACAACGGCGATTTCGCCAAGCGTCTCTATGGAGAAATGCTCTTCAACTTCGGCGCCTACATGACTCCACAGGTAGCTTATATGCAGACCATCGGACTCGAAACGCTCGATGCGCGCTATCGTGTTCAGAGCGGCAATGCCCTGGAACTTGCAAAAAAGCTGCGCACTCTACCTCAGATTCAGTATGTAAACTATGTAGGTTTGGAGGATAATCCTTACCACAAGTTGGCGCAGCGCCAGTTTGGCAAAACGGCGGGAGCTATGATCTGCATTGATTTGGAAAGCAAGGAAGCCTGCTTCAGTTTCCTCAACAATCTGAAGCTCATCCATCGTGCCACCAATCTCTTCGACAACCGTTCGCTCGCCATTCATCCGGCAAGCACCATCTTCGGTGCATTTTCCGAGAATATGCGTAAGTCGATGGATGTAAAAGACACCACCATCCGCCTGAGCATAGGTCTGGAAGATGTTGACGACCTCTTCGAAGACATTAAGCAAGCGGCTGAAAGTTTATAATTGATAGTTGATAATTGATAGATGATAGTTAATAGTTGATAGTTGATAATTAATAGTTGATAGTTAAGAATTAGAGATCACCAACTGGAGACTAATCATAAAGTTCAATGTTCAAAGTTCAAAGTACATGTACGATTTCGATAAGATTATAGACCGTTCGGGCAGCGACGACCTGAAGCATGGCGCCCTGCTGCCTCGCTGGAGACGAGATGACCTGCTGCCACTCTGGGTAGCCGATATGGATTTCGAGACCCCATCTTTCATTACAGATGCCCTCAAGGCAAGATTAGAACACTCTCTTTTCGGCTACACCATGAAGCCGGAAGATTATCTGCCCAGCATCATCGACTGGGTGCATGACCACCACCAGTGGGATGTGAAGCGAGAGTGGATCCGCTTCATTCCTGGTATTGTAAAAGGTATCGGACTCGTGGTGAATGTCTTCACCCGTCCTGATGAGAAAGTCATCATCCAGCCACCCGTTTATCACCCATTCCGCCTTACTCCAGAGGGCAACGGCAGAGAAGTGGTCTTCAATCCGCTGAAGATGAAGGAGGACGGATATTACGAGATGGATTTCGAAAACCTGGAGAAAATCTATGATGAGAAGTGCAAGATCCTGATTCTCTGCAATCCTCATAATCCGGGCGGTATTACCTGGAGCAAGGAAACCCTGCAGCGACTTGCCGACTTCTGCTACGAACATCATTTGCTCGTTATCAGCGATGAGATTCATGCGGACATGGCTCTTTTCGGACACAAGCACATCCCATTTGCTTCGGTTTCCGACAAGGCGCGCAACATCAGCATCACCTTCCAGGCTCCTTCCAAGACCTTCAACATTGCAGGAATCGTAAGCAGTTACGCCATCGTTCCTAACGAAAAAATCCGCAGGAAATTCTATCCTTGGCTAAGTGCCAACGAACTGGATGAGCCAACCCTCTTCGCTCCTATCGCCACCATCGCCGCTTTCCGCAAGGGAGAAGAATGGCGAAAGGCGGTGCTTGCCTACATAGAGGACAACATCCGATTCGTAGAGGACTATTGCCGAGAGCATATCCCGGGCATCCGTCCGTTGCGCCCACAGGCTTCCTTCCTGGTCTGGCTCAACTGCCGAGACCTGCATCTCTCCCACGATGCCCTTCTCGATTTATTCATCGACAAAGCGCACCTGGCGCTGAATGATGGTGAAATGTTCGGTCCTGGCGGCGAAGGCTTCATGCGACTGAACGTTGCAACCCCAAGAAGCATTCTCAAGCAGGCTTTGCAGCAGCTGGAAAAGGCAGTAACCCAACTCTAGACCAGCTAGAAAAGACAATTCTAGATCATTAAGAAAACAATAGCCGTAACTACTTCTGCATAGTTACGGCTATTATATTATAATAAGGTAGAGGAAGACCTTTATTCCTCCTCCATTAAATCACGTATCAGTTTGATTTCGTAATAATCAATGCCGGTTCCCAATGCTTCCTTGATTTCGCTGAAATGCTCCATCTCGGGATGAGCCTCCATGAATTCACGGATTTTCTTTTCGTGGGCACTAGAAATCAACGCACGCAATCCAACCTTTCCTTCCTTTACGTATGAGGTAAGATGACCGATGATGGTGCCTTTGGTAAAGCCACGTTCTGCAGCAATCTGATCCACAGTCATTCCCTGCTGATAAAGATTGAAACTCACCTCTTTGGTTGGAATCTTCGGTTCCTTCGGTTCATTCGATTTCTTCGATTTTCTGGCTTTTCTACCAGAACCATAACCGGCACTTGAAGACGCTCCTTCGCCCATTTCATCCAGCAGCATGAACCGTGCCTTCTTCTTCAGATAATCGGTCACCGTAAACACAGCGCTGCGCTCGTATTTCAAAAGACGTTCCTTCAATTTCACATCCTCTGAAAAGACAGAGAAGCGGTCCTGGAACTGCTTCTTAGCCACCTTATTATCCGTATCAAGATTCGACTTTCTGATCAAATCGCTCAGAATACCTATCTTATCAAAGAAATACTCAGCACCCTTGTGAATACGCTCCTGCAGTTCTGCCTGAAGGATATCAGGATTCTGGGAAAGCATGCGGGTATATTGCAGACGGAACTTATCAGAAACACCTATCAGACTCTTCAGCACCACCTGCAACTTCTGATACTCGCTCACCACACGAGGATATTTGCTATTGAAGAATTCTACCAGACAGCGCATCAGATGCTCGTAACTTCCGCTAATAGCATAGAAATCAAAAAGCTCGCCGATGCAGTGAAGCACGTATTGCTGCTCCAGATAGCTGATCTGCTCCTGGGTAGGCGCAGCAAGTTGACTGTTGAAAGCATCCACCGTCTGACTACTGATGATGGCTCCACGAGACAGAGGCTGACTGAGCACCATTCCCTCCAAGGTCTTGCAGCGGCTCAGAGCCACGTAGGTCTGACCATGGGTAAAGGAATGAGAAGCATCGATGATGGCGTGCTCGAAGGTAAGGCCCTGACTCTTGTGGATGGTAATCGCCCAAGCCAGACGCAAAGGATACTGTCGGAACTTGCCCTCTACCGTCTCCTCTATCTCCTTGGTCTCCTCATTGATCGTATATTTCGCATTCACCCACTCCATCTTCTCCAACTCAAACTCCTCATCAGAATCCTTGCTGCGCACGATGATCTTATCTCCTTCCTCATCGGGTTTCACACCGATCACCTCACCAATCATACCATTATAGAAGCGGTGCTGCGGGTCGTTCTTGATAAACATCACCTGTGCTCCTGGCTTCAGGGTAAGCATGAAATCAGCCGGATAAGATGTTTCCGGGAAGTTATCCTCCACCTCTGCCGTATAGGAAAAAGCCCTAGATGGCAAAGCGGCAAGCTGCTGCTCATTGATGTACTGGGCTGGCGCATTATGAGTGGTCAGGCGGATGAAGTTACTGTTCTTCGGCGGTTCGAAATTAGGGATAAAACGCTGGTTCAATGCCTGCAAGGTAGCATCCGAAGCCCTGTTCTCCCTGATCTGGTTGAGCAGGGAGATAAACTGCTCGTCCTGCTGGCGATAAACCTTCTTGAGCTCTACGGTAAGATAGCCCACCTGCTTCAGCGCATTACTGCTGAAGAAGAAGGGAGTATCGTAATGCTCTTTCAGAAGCTGCTCCTCCTGTGCCGTAACCACTGGTGCCAACTGCTGCAAATCGCCTATCATCAGGAGCTGCACACCGCCAAAAGGCAGGTCGTGGCGCTTGCGGTACTGGCGAAGCACCGAGTCGATGGCGTCGAGCAAATCGCTGCGCACCATACTGATTTCATCGATGACCAGCAGGTCGATGCTTCGGATGATGTTTCGCTTGAGTTTGCTGAACTGATAGCGTTTCTGTTCGCCACTGCCGAAGGTTGTACCCGGAATGTAAGGCGAAAAAGGAAGCTGGAAGAACGAATGAATGGTCATTCCTCCGGCGTTGATGGCGGCAATACCTGTTGGGGCAAGCACAACCATTCGTTTAGGCGACTTCTCCTTGAGCTGTTTCAAGAAGGTTGTTTTACCTGTGCCTGCCTTGCCCGTAAGGAAGAGGTTAGCGCTGGTCTTTTCTATGATGTTCCATGCCAGGATGGATTCTTCGTTCATTTCCATTAGCTTCGTTTTTTAGATTTCTTCCACGATCTCGTTCATTTCCTTGCGCTTCTTCTCGGCATGAGGACAATCCTCGGCAATATGACCGAGAGGGATGATCACTACTGCCTCGAAACCTTCGCGAGGGAAAAACTGCTGCATCTTGTCTGTATCATAATTGCAGACCCAGCAGGTGCCCAGTCCTCTTTCGGTGGCAGCCAGACAGAGGTGCTCGGCAGCTATTGCCACGTCAATATCTCCATGAGGCTTCTCATCGTATCTGCGAACCCAGTTCTCATTCACGTTCTTCATTCCCACAATATACATTGGGGCTGTCTTGAACCACTCACGGTCGTAGCACTCCTGGAGTTTCTCCTTAGCCTCATCCGAGCGAACGATGAGCCAATGCCAAGGCTGTCTGTTCACTGCCGATGGAGCCAGTCGCACACACTCCATGATGTAATCCACATCCTCCTGACTTACTGCCTCGGAGGTAAACTTGCGAGCCGAGAAACGCTCCTGGCTCAATGCCAACATATTTTTCATACCATTTCGTTTTTATCTTATTAATATAAGGCAAAATTACAAAAAATCCCCGAAAAGCCCAAGCCTTTCGGGGATTTTCCTTCTTATCCTCCTATGATTTTCTGGAATTTCCTACTTTTCATAGGATTTCATTCTTCAGGAAGCAGATTATCTCAAGAACAACATTGAGTTGGCATTAATGCCACCTGCATCAAACTTGCTCTTGTACTCACCTGCAGCAGTAAAGTGACAGATGGTGCTGTTGCTAGCATAGTCTGTATAGGCGAGATAGAAACTGCCATCGTATGGATTGCGCTCAATCATATATACAGTGTTACCAGCTACCTCAGCTGGGATATTCTTCAGATTCCAGGTAGAAACCTGCTTGCTCTTAGCATCGTAGATGTTGTAGGTAGTGGTGTAAGTCACCCAATTAGGTGATGTAGAATTGGTGAAGTAGAGGTTGCCATCATAAGCCATCATCTTGGTAGCGTTGGCAATATAATCGCACTTCTTAGTCTGAGGATTGTAAGTATAGACAGCTGTAGAATAATCGTAGTTGGCAGGATTATAAGATGGGCTGCCAGCAAGAACGTAGATATGATCATCGCTCTCTACGATACGCTGAGGATTGTTGACGATTTCAATAGACTCAGCCTTGTCGAAAGTCTTGGTATTGATAGTGCAGAGAGTCTTGCCTGCGCCATAACCAGAACATACTACATAGATTACATCATCTTCCTCAACAAGTTCCTCTGGGTTAGCATCTACCTTTACAGAAGCCTCCAAAGCCAATGTCTTTGCATCGAAACGGCTTACATAGCCACCATAGCTGGAAACATAGAGCTTACCATCGTCTTCGCAGATGTAGCGAGGCTCACCCAACTTCTCGTCAAAGCTGTATTCTGCCTGCTGAACACCAGAACCATTCAGCTTCAGGAGTTTCTTGGAAACATTTACTACCACGTAGATGTTGCCATCTTCCTCAACCATGTCGTTGGCTGTATCACCCAATCCTTTACCATTCTGAGTCAAATAGATATCATTCTCAGAAGGCAGATCAGTCTGAGGATCCACAAAGAAGAGATGGCTATTGTTCTTACCATAGCTACCCTCTGACAGAACGAAGGCACGATACTGAGGAAGATCTACCTTAGATCCCTCCTTCCATGAATTATCCTCTTCATCATCACTACATGATGTAAAACCTGCAGCAATCATCAATCCGCAGATGATTGCCATAAACAAACTTCTCAATTTCATTTTTTTCATTTTCATTCTCTATTTGTTATGTTGAATATTATTTTTTCTCACTTTCAGTTTTCTATTCGGATCACTATTCTGATTTCTATTCCGTTTTCCAACCATCCGGCTTTCTACAAGGTAAGCGAAGCTGTGGCTTGCCAACTCCTGCCCGGCATCGGATAATACTTAATTACCTCATATTGCTTGTTGAAGGCATTGAGCAGGGTGAAACTGAGTTTCAGGACGCTGCCCCTTGAAAAATCCCTTCTTGAAGCATTTCTATTAAGAGTACTTTCTTCTGAAGCTTTTTCATTAAGAGCATTTTCTCTTGCCCCATTTCCCGACTCAATGTTCTTCTTTCTCTTACCGAGCGAAAACTCTCTCGATAAGGTGAAAGTATGCTCCTGATATGCTTTCATCCGATATTCATCCGTGCACTGTATCATACTCCATCGCTCGCCCACAGCCTGCATCTGCCATCCCACAGACACCCAGGGATTGCTCCATACGGCAGAAACATTGCCCGAATGGCGAGGCGTATAAGGCAACTGATGGCGGTAATAACTCTTTTTGCTATCCGTCTTATCCACCGCATACTGATAGGTATAGGAAGCATCCACATCCAAAGCCATCTTCTGTCCCATCGGAACACCGAGCGAAACTGTAGCATCTACGCCCTTGATTTCTACTCGTCCGAAATTCACCATCTTCCATACATAGGTAGTCGGGAAAGCCACAATCTTATCCGTCACCTTATTATAATAGGTGTCGAAAGTGGCTTGCAGACTGATTCCACGAGCCGGATTTCGCAGCGATTTCCCTCCAAACTGATGCGCCCAAGTTACACCGAGGTTCCATTCCGTAGCATTCTCAGGTTTGAGATTCGTATTGCCGATGTGCAGATAATACATATCCGTGAAAGTCGGCACGCGATAGGTGCTCTTCATCATCGCCCTGAGATAGAGCGTTTCATCGGCAAGCAGACGATAGTTCATGGCTACGCTTGGCGAAATCCGCTTTCGGTCGGCAGGAATCCGGGCATTTACTGAAGAGGATGAGCCGGAAGAACCTTTATCCTCTTTTGAAGCCTTTTCGGAAATGTAGGTTCCTACAAGATTCCCATCCACCTGCCATCTCTGCCATTTCCATCTCAGCGACCAGGCGGTCTGCGATGAGTAACGGGTAGGATTAGGCTGTGAAACAACATTGGTGCGAAGATCGCCGATGGAGAAATCTTCGGCAAGTGCCGTTGTCCATCCCCACCCCAGATCATAACCTATCGTGGCAGAGGCATAATACTCATCCTGCCGGGCAATATCCGTCAGCTTTCCGCCCTGACATTTCACATTGTAATCTTCATATTTCGACCACGTATGGGCGTATTTCAACCTTGCATTCAGTGCGAGACGGGGAGCCAGCTGCGATTTCCAAACCATCTGGGCAAAGCAGCTCTCATCCCACATCCGCTCTTCAGCATCAGAATTGTAGAGAATCACCACTCCCGGCAATCCACGTTTGGAATTGTAATAGGAAACCTTGGCAGAAAGTTCGTTTTTATCCCAACGATGGAAGAGATTCACCTCTCCCTGTCCCGACAGGATATCAGAATTATAGCGCTTGTGGTGCTCCTTGTATCTTCCATTCTGAATCGTGAAAGGATAGACTCCATCTGCCCTCACCATATTGGCGTCGAAGGTAAGAGCTGTCTGACTGCTAAGCCGCTGACTATATTGAAGGGAAGGCGTGAACAAGCCCCAGGAGCCTGTCTTGGCGTTCACTTTCAGCTGCCAGGGTTGCGGAGAAGTCCAGTCTATCCCGCGGCTTTCGATGCTCAGGATTCCAGCCGAAGCATAATGCCGAGCCGACTGCATCAGGTCGCTACCCTGCCCGATTGCTACCGAGAGCTGGCGAATATTGGAAAGCGAATATCTCGACACGTCAATCTGTCCTGCCTGCATATTGCTCACCACGATTCCATCGTAGCTCACTGCCGTATGGCAGGCGCCCAGACTTCTCACACTCACCGTCTGCAGTCCACCGATTCCACCATAGTCACGCACCTGCACTCCAGCCATTCGTTTGGCAGCATCTCCCACTGAGGTAATGCCCAGCAACTGAAGTTCAGAACTGGTGATGGTCTGTATAGGAGTCACGCTCGAAAGAGCACTACGGGGCTTCTTCGCCCTCACCTCCACATCATCCAGATGCTGCGTGCGAGTACGAAGGGAATCGCTTACCGAAGCCTGCATTCCTACCCGTACCGGTTCAAGATGCTGAGCCTGGAGGGTAGATAAGCCGCTCATCCACATGGCGCCTATCAGGGCAACATGCGTTATTCTTTTCTTTTTCTTCATTCTGTTGTTTCTATTTTCTTCATCACGAACCCATCCCACGGGGTTGGATGAAATCATCTTCCTATCAGCTGCAGGGCGCAGTGATAAGAAAGGACGGCAACGGCAGGTCTTCTGACTTACATCCATCAGACAAGCGGTCTTCCCGAAAAAATGTCAGTGACCTTTTAGATGCTTGCCTGTTCTTCCCCGGTGGCATTCGTGCCCCTCATTTCGGAAGAAGATGTTTACAGCAGCGGGACTGTCCGGGCTTCTCACCCGATTCCCTTTTAATCGCAGTCCACCCCCCATTCCTATAGCGGCACGTGGCGACTGCGAACCAATTGCGGGTGCAAAGGTAAGCATAAATAGCGAAATAACAAAGTTTTTCTCTAAAAAAACATAGAAAAAAATATAATCTGGGATAGAGACTAGAGTTTCGAATATTTTTTGTATTTTTGCAACACGAAAAGAATAAATAAGGAATGATAGGATTAGCCGACTGCAATAACTTCTACTGTTCGTGCGAACGAGTGTTTCGCCCCGACCTGATAGGAAAGCCCGTGGTTGTTTTGAGCAACAACGACGGGTGCGTCATTGCACGCTCTGAAGAAGCCAAGGCGCTGGGCTATAAGATGGGCGATCCGTTCTATCAGGTAAAGGAAAAACTGGAGGCTGAAGGCGTGGCTATCTTCTCCAGCAACTACACGCTCTATGGCTCTCTCTCCAATAGGATGATGTCGATGCTCTCGCACTACTCGCCACACATCGACCAGTACTCCATAGACGAAAGCTTTTTCGAGGTGGATCAGTCTATGGCAGAACGTTTCTTCCAGGAATATCCGAAGGAAAAACTTTCTTCCGTCACAGATGGTTCCCTCCTCCACCAATACGGCGCCAGGATTTCTGCCGATGTGCTCCGAGCCGTGGGAATCCCTATCTCCATTGGAATCGCAGAAACGAAAACCCTGGCGAAAATCGGTTCTAAGTTCGCCAAGAAATACAAGGGTTACCAGGGCTGCTGCCTCATTGATACCGATGAACGGAGACACAAGGCCTTGTCGCTGTTCCCTATAGAAGATATATGGGGTATCGGACGACAGATTTCCAAAAAGCTCGATTATATGGGCATTCGCACAGCTGCCCAGTTTGCCGATAAGAAAGAGAGTTGGGTGCGCAGCCATTTCAACATCACCACCGTGAGAACCTGGAAGGAACTGAATGGCGAGAGCTGCATCAGCTTCGAGGAATTGCCCCAGAAGAAGAGCATCTGCACCAGCCGGAGCTTTGCCGATGAGGGCATCAGCGATAAGAATGTGGTAGAAGAAGCCGTGGCCAATTTCGCCGTGCGCTGTACTGAGAAATTAAGAAGACAAGGTAGCGTATGCCAGGGCATTACGGTATTTGCATGGACCTCAAGATTCAATGAGAACGTACCCGAATATACCATTCACGACTCCCTCACCCTACCCATCGCCACCAATGCGCAGGATGAGATTGTGGGCGCTGCACTTGCCATCCTTCGAGCCAGATATCCCAAACCGATAGCCGACGGACGGCCTGATCGTACAGACTTGGCATTCCATTTCAAAAAAGCTGGCATCATCCTGTGGCAAATCTCCCCCGACAATCCTCGCCAGCAGGATCTCTTCGACCCTATCGACCGCACCAGGCAGAAGGCGCTGATGGAAGCCATCGATGCCATCAACCGCAAGAACGGCTATGGCACGATAAGGCAAGTCATACAAGGCACCGATTGCCAATTCGATTTGAAACGGGAATACATGTCAAAGCGATTCACTACGAACATCAACGAAATACTGAAGGTGAAAACCCAATGAGATGCAAAATTAGCCCCTTTCAAAAAATGGGCTCCATAAACTAAGAAAATGAATAAGAATAACGATAATAAGATAAAGCTGACATTTCACCCTGCGGAATTTGGAGAGAAGATGCCGATTCCGCTGGCAGAACAAAGCGTAAAGGCAGGCTTCCCTTCGCCGGCACAAGACTATATGGAGGGAGAGATAGACCTCAACGATATTCTGGTTCGCCATCGTGAGGCCACCTTCTATGTACGTGTTTCGGGCGACAGCATGCAGGATGCAGGCATTCTCGACGGCGACCTAGCCATTGTAGATAGGCAGATTGAACCCTCCAACGGCAACTTCGTCATCGCCTTCGTGGATGGCGAATTCACCATCAAGCAATTCAAGATGGATGAGAGCGGAGCCTTCGGATGGCTTATCCCATGGAACAAAAACTTCTCCCCTATCCGGGTAGATGAGACCAACCGATTCATGATTTGGGGCGTAGTTACCTATGTGATTCATCAAATTGCAGAATGAATCATCTGATTGTAGAATAACTCTTAAAAATAAAAAACTCGGGATGCTTCGAAAAAGGAAACATCCCGAGTTTTTTATATTCTTCTTAATTTATGTCTTACTAATGTCTTTTATACTTCCTGCTTCTTATAACCCACAAGTCCATACCAGAGGATGACGAACTCGCAGAAGAGAGGAACGAGCCAGGTGAACTGCCATGAACCGATATAATCAGCAAGCAATCCCTGAAGCACAGGGAAGACGGCACCACCGAAAACTCCCATCATAAACACACCCGAAGCCTTGGAAGTATATTCCTTCAAGCCATCCACTGCCAAGGTGAAGATGCAACTCCACATGACACTATGGAACAATCCCACAGCAGCCATCAGCCAGAGATTTTCGGTAAGCATGGAAATGGCCATCAATACGATTGCCGCCACCGTAACGGTGATGAGCATTGGACGAGGCGCCACGTTCTTCAAACCAGCAGAAACCATTCTACCTATCATGAATCCTCCCCAATAGAGTGTGGCAAGAAGGGCTGGAGAAAGATCGTAACCACGTCCCATCAAATCCATCGCATGAAGATTCATATTATTACCAATTCCCACCTCGGTTCCCACATAGAAGAAGATGGTAATCACACCATATTTCAAATGGCGGAACGACCAGATGCTGCGTTTCTTCGCATTCCTGGAATCATCAGAAGGAGTTGTCTTTCCTTCAGATTCCACATCTTGAGTTTCCTCTCTCGTACCCTCAATGTCAGGAAGATTCGCCTTGGAAGTGCTCCATGTTGTAAAGGCTATGATGAGCATCATCACCAGAAAAGGAATGGTGAGCTGATCGGCAGAAACACTATCCAGGGAAACGCCGGCAAACATCACGCCCGTTACGAAGAAAGGAGCGATGGTAGTACCGAATGAATTCACCGCACAAGTGAAGTTCATGCGCTGCACCGGTTGAGTGCCCGGCAAAGGATAGGCAGCTATGTATGGATTGATAACCACCTGAAGCATTGCCGCAGACGTACCCATCAGATAGGAACCGAAAAGGAAAATGAAATATCCGAATGGTACGAAATCCTGAGAAATATGCACACCTGCCCCACCCCAATATTCAGCAATCAGCGCCGAAGCAAGATAGAAGGCAAGTCCCAGCACCATGACCAGCATCGAACGGATGAGCGTCTTCTTATAGCCCACCTTGTTGAGCAAGCGTCCCGTCTTCGCACTATTAAGCAGATAGCCCAGGAAGAAGGCGAAGGAGATAAGCGTAGCCAGGGAGTTCTTGGTAGTGGTAACCTCCGAGAGGAAGGCTATCTTCAAGGGGCCCTGACACTGACCGTTGACGGTAGTAAGGAAGCCCACTATAAAATAGATGAATGTCAGGAGCAGGAAGGGTCCTGCACTCCTGAGTGTTATCGATTGTTTCATAAATTACAAGATTTCTTCTTCCAAAACCTTCATGGCACCCTTTGCCTTGATGTCTTCCACCATCTTCAGGTAAAGCTCTACAAAATGAGAAGCTGCCTTGAGATCGGTGCTTGTAAAGGCTGAAATGCCAAGGAAATCGAGCGCATCATCGCTGTCGATGGCTTTATGGTCATCAACGGTGAGCCATGGATCTGCCACTTCGAATGCATCACCATTGTCATCTACCTGATACTTCAGATAATGACGGTAAGCAGCAAAGAGGTAAGCCACACGCTTGAACTCCACATCCTGACGCTTGCCTGAAGCATCATCAGCAATCATCTTCTCCAGGTTCGGCATCACATAAACAGGGAACTTGCTGGCACCATCGAAGCAGAGACGAGCCACCTGGTCGCTGACCATGCGATTGCCGAAGCGCTCTACCAGGCTCTGCTTGTATGCCTCGAGATCAGTATCCTGTGGAGCTGGCACGTAAGGAGTGATGTCTTCGTCCATGAAGGCACGTACAAACTTACGGATTCTCTCATCGTGCATAGCTGCATCTACCTTGCGGTAACCGCCGAGGAAAGATGGATAAGAGAGCAATGTATGAGAAGCATTCAGAAGAGAAAGCTTCATGTTCTCAAAGGCTGTCACATCGTCAGTCATCTGAGCACCAACGGTTTCCCAAGCAGGGCGACCGGCCGCAAAGTTATCCTCTACTACCCACTGGATGAAGTCCTCGCAATAAACAGGAGCCTCATCGCAGGTTCCGTTCTGAGCATTCAATCGCTCGATGTCGGCAGGACGGGTAGCAGGAGTAATACGGTCAACCATAGAGTTAGGGAAGGTAACGTTCTCCTCCATCCAGGCAGCGAGTTCCTTGTCCTGAGCTCCCACGAAAGTCATGAAAGCCTTGCGGGCTGTATTGCCATTATGCTGCAGATTATCGCAGGAAAGGATGGTGACAGGACCATTGCCTGCAGCCTTGCGGCGACGCAATCCCTCGGCTACATATCCGAAGGCTGTAACCGGCTTGGCAGGATTCTCGAAATCGTGAGCCACCTGCGCATTGTCGAGCATGAATTCGCCACTCTGACGAGAGATGTTGTATCCGCCCTCGGTGATAGTGAGGGTGATGATCTTAATATCCTTAGACGCAATCTTGTTCAGAATCTGCTCCTGCTCCTCAATACCCCAATAGAGTTCAACGAGCGCACCCAACTGATAAACCTGGATGCTGTCGTCGCGTCCACATACGGTAAGGGTGTATTCGCCGTCCTGCTTCTTCAAGGCGTGGTAGAGGCGCTCATCACCCGGGAGAATCATTGCTCCACAGATACCCCAGTTCTGCTGGGTATTGTTCTCGAGGAGCATATTGGTCATAAACTCCAGGTGAGCACGATGGAAGTTACCTACTCCGAAGTGCAGAATACCTGCCTTTACCAAACTGCGGTTATAAGCATAACCTTTCACTACTTGAGTTGCATTTGCTGCGTTTGCATTTACTAAATTTGCCATAATTTTTTATTGTTAGCTGTTATTATTTAATTGTTTACTCTTTCCGAAAGCAAGCCACCTGGAAGTGTCTCTCCAGCAAGCCTGTCTCTCGTTTTCGATGGCAAAGATAGTTCGTTTTTTCGAGATAAAAAGATATTTTTTTCGAAAAAAACTTGCAAACGTTCCCGCAAACGTTCCCAATTTCTGCAAACGTTTTAAATACTATTCTCCCGTAGATTCCCTACATTGCATCGTGGTCTTCAGCACCACCTGCCTGTCCTCCATCTCCGGATTGTTGATTTTCTCCATCACCAGTTCAGCCGCCTTTCTACCCATCTCCTCCAGCGGAGGCTCCATAGTAGTAATCTGCGGAGAAACGATGGTAGATAGTTCCGTGCCCGAAAAACCAGCTACGAAAATCTCTTCCGGTACCCGCTTACCCAAAGCGCGGAGCCGATTCTGCGCACCTATCGCCAAAGTATCAGTAAAGGCGAAGACGGCATCAAATTCCACCTTATTATATATAAGGCGGTCGATGGCATCGGCTCCATCCTTGAAGGTCATTCCCGTCTTCACGATCAGCGAAGGATCGAAGAGATGGAATTTCTCCATCGCCTCACGATAACCTAAGCCTCGCTGATAGGCATTGTAAATGTCGTCTGGTCCCTGCAGATAAACGATGCGCTTCCTGCCCAGGCGAATCAGATGCTCCACCATGAAATAAGAATCTACATTATCATCCACCACAACCTGCGGCATCTTCAATCCATACGGAATGCGGTCGTAGAAGACAATCGCCATACCGTCTGCCGCCAACTGCTGATACATTTCTATGTTCTTGCGATAGCTGCAGAGGCTCACTATCAGACCATCCACCATAAACAGCTCCATCATCTTCAGGTTCTCCAACTCCCGCTCCGGCTTCTCATCGCTCTCGGCAATCATCACCTTCTGGTTCTTCTTGTAGAGCACCTCCTGTATTCCGTTAATCACCTGCGAAGCATAAGGGGTGTGCATCTCCGGCACGATGACACCTATGGTGTTCGTACGCCCCATCTTCAGGTTCATCGCCACCGGATTGCGCTTGTAGCCGAGTCGCTTTGCCTCTTCCACCACCATCTCGCGCGTCTCCTTGCGAATGTTCTTGTCATCCGTCAACGCTCTGGAAACAGTGGAGACCGAGATGCAGAGCGAACGGGCTATATCCTTGATAGTTACATGTTTCATTATTATGTTTTTATAAGATAAACGTTCGAATATTGAAGTTGTCGATGCAAAAATACAACATTTCCTTCAAAATCAAAAACTTTTCTTGGAAAAAGACAAGAACAACTACCAAAATGCTATCTGCATATTACATTCTGCAACATCATTTGCAAGAATATAAAATGAGAACGATTGCAACCAACTCCAATCCCATATTTCTACCCATCTTCCTTTGCCACCTCATAAAAAAGTTGTACCTTTGCAGTCGAATTTTCAGCGATGACTAGGCTATATGCCTTATTAGAAATAGAATTTTCAGCAAATATATGTATTTAGTAATTCCAAACAAACAGCAGTAGTTATGAGTATTAATATCAAGAGAAATCAGTTGAAGAGAGTAGTGATTGTAGGTGGCGGACTCGGTGGTCTTCGCTTGGCAGAAGACCTCAGCAAGGCAAACCTGCAGGTGGTGTTGATTGACAAGAACAACTTCCATCAGTTTCCTCCACTTATCTATCAGATTGCCTCGGCAGGTATCGATCCAAGTTCCATCTCCTTCCCGTTCCGCCAGATTTTCCGCAAGCGCAAGAACTTCTACTTCCGCATGGCAGAAGCGAGAGCCGTATTCCCAGACAAGAAGATTCTGCAGACTTCCATCGGTAAGATTGAGTACGATTACCTGGTGTTCGCAGCAGGAACCACCACCAATTTCTATGGCAATGCCAACATCGAGAAATGGGCGATTCCGATGAAGACCGTTTCTGAAGCAATGGGATTGCGCAACGCCGTGCTGAGTAACCTGGAGCGTGCATTGACCTGTGCCACGGAAGCAGAGCGACAGGAACTGCTGAACGTAGTGATTGTGGGCGGTGGTGCTACAGGTGTGGAGATAGCCGGAGCCCTCTCTGAAATGAAGCGCTACGTGATTCCTTATGATTATCCTGATATGGACTCATCTCTGATGCACATCTATCTCCTGGAAGCGGGCGACAGACTGCTCGCCGGAATGTCACAGGACTCTTCTAAGAAAGCATACGAATTCCTTACCAGCATGGGTGTGGATGTACAGTTTGGCAAGATGGTAACCGACTACAAGGACCACAAGGTAATGATGAAGGATAGTCAGGAGATTCCTACCCGTACCTTCCTCTGGGTATCAGGTGTAAAGGCACAGCCTATCACGGGTATCGATGGCGACCATCTGGGCCGTGGTTTCCGAATCGTAGTAGATGAATTCAACCGCATTCCTGGCATGGACGGTCTCTTTGCCATCGGCGACCAGTGCCTCCAGACCGCCGATCCAGCTTATCCTGGCGGTCATCCACAGTTGGCTCAGGTAGCTATCCAGCAGGCAGCGCTTCTGGCAAAGAATATCCAGAAGATTGCAGAGGGAGCCACTGATTCCCAGCTCAAGCCTTTCCGCTACAAGAACCTGGGTTCTATGGCTACCATCGGAAGAAACAAGGCAGTGGTAGAACTTGGCAAGTTCCACAGCCAGGGCTTCTTTGCCTGGGTATTGTGGCTGGTAGTTCACCTCCGCTCTATCCTTGGCGTAAAGAACAAGGTAATGGTTATGCTCAACTGGCTCTGGAAGTACGTAAGCTATAACGATTCTATCCGAATGATTACCTACGCCACCAAGCCTAAGGAAGTGCGCGACCGCTTGAAGCGTGAACAGACCACTCACCTCGGTACCGACTTGCTGGAGAATGAAGAAGAGGAAGAGGAAGCTTAAGATAACGAGATAGATTAAGTTTAAATGCTTAAGATAACGAGATAGAAAACGGGTGTATCATTCAATTATATAGATGATACACCCGTTTCTTTTATACTGTTTTCTGAAACAGTTTCTTATATGCAGATTCCAGAAGTCGATACCTTTATTAAGTAGATTCCCTTATCACGGTTTCACCTCTCAATGCAATTTCCTCTATCCTTCTATAACCATCGGCAATATGCTCCAGCAGCAGTCGGCAACTTTCCTGCGCCATTTTCTCAATAGGCTGCTCCACTACCGTCAACTGAGGATGAACCAAGGTAGCCAAGGCTGTGCCCGACATGCAGCAAAGCGCCACATCCTCCGGAATACGCAAGCCACGCTTCTGGATAGCACTCTTGGCTCCCAACACAGCAGTCTCCGTAAAGCCAAAGACCGCATCAAAGGGCACATTCTTCTCCAGAAAACGCTCCATCACCCAACTACCCTCTTCAGCCGACAAGGCTGGCGACAAGACATCTTGCGCCTGATACTCTATATGAAACTTTTCCAGCGCATCCCTATAACCCCTCAATCGTTCATAGCTGTTTCGGATATAAGCAGGTCCCGGGATATGAATAATATGCTTATACCCCTTGCGCAACAAAGCCTCCACCATGAAAAACGACATGATGTAATCGTCCATGTGCACCTGTGAAGCCTTTACCTTCTCCACCGTTCTATCGAAAAACACGATGGGAATGCCCCTTTCTATCACCTTATTATATAGGTCCACATTATGCTCCTTATCGCATGCACTCATCAGGATGCCATCCACACGCAGCTGCTCCATCATCAGAATGTTCTCTCTCTCCTGCTCAGGATTCTCGTTAGAAATGGCAATCATTACCTTATACCCCTGCTTTCGCAAGATGGCTTGAGCTTCATTGATAAAGGTCATATAAAACGTTGTAACGATTTCGGGGATGATGATCCCAATGTTATGAGTACTCTGCTGGCGAAAGTTCACAGCCAGTTCGTTGCGATGATAGCCCATCCGTCCTGCTGTCTCCAATATCTTCTTCAAGGTTTCCGCCTTCACATTACCCGTATCTCCCGAAAGAGCACGCGAAACGGTGGACTTAGAAATCCCCAGTTCCCTTGCAATATCCATGATGGTTACATATTTTGCCATATCTCTTTTTCTTTCTTGTTAAATGCGCCCGCAAAGATACTTATTTTCCATGAAAGCAACAACAAAAAACAGAGAAATCTTTTTGGGAACGGTTGCGGAAAATGGGAACGGTTGCGGGAACGGTTGCGAAAAAAGAGTCGTTTTTTTTCTTGTTTCTTCTGCAAAATCGTTCTATCTTTGCAGCGTGAAAAAGGAAAACGATTTCTCAAATCGCTCTATTCCTTCGCAAGACAAAGAATAAACAACATTAAGTATCATAATCAAACCTAAAAAAAGAATATGGAACAAGATTCTAAATTTCAAGCGAACACTTCGCTAGAGAACAATTCACAGGGAAAGGTTCCCTTCATCAGTAAGCTCGCCTATGGCATGGGCGATGTGGGCTGCAACTTCAGTTGGATGTTCGTGGGCAACTTCCTCATGATTTTCTACACCGATGTGTTCGGAATCAGCATGAGTGCCGTAGCAACCCTGATGCTTGTGTCCCGATTCTGGGACGCCATCAACGACCCCATCATCGGCACACTTACCGATAAAACCCACACCCGATGGGGACGATTCCGCCCATGGCTGCTCTTCGGAGCTCCTATCACGGCACTGGTACTGATACTCACCTTCTGGGCACATCCGGAATGGAGTCAGACCGCCAAGATTATCTATATGGCAGTAACCTACTGCATCCTGGTGCTGGGATATACCTGCGTGAACCTGCCTTACGGCACACTCTGCGGAGCCATGACACAAGACATCGATGAGAGAGCCAAGCTCAACACCAGCCGTTCGGTGAGCGCCATGATGGCCATCGGAGTAATCAACATCGTAACCGTTCCGCTCATCAGCTGGTTTGGCGCAGGCGATACCAAATATGGTTATCTGGCTGTGGCTGTACTCTACGGCGTCATCTTCGCCGCCTGCCATCTGTTCTGCTTCCACAAGACCAAGGAAGTGGTAGAAGTTCCTGTGGGACAGAAGCTCCCTCTAAAGGTGCAGCTTCGTTCCGTGATGAAGAACAAGCCCTATCTGCTCGCCCTCTTAGGACAGTTGCTCTTCGGTTTCATCCACTACGGACGCAACGCCGACATGCTCTACTATTTCACTTATGTAGAAGGTTCGGCAACGCTCTTCTCCTACTATTCCATGGCCATCATTGTGCCAAGCATCATAGGTGCAGCCTGCTTCCCTCTGGTATTCAGAAAAACGGGCAACAAGGGTTTCACGGCAGCCTTCTTCGCTTTCCTCACCGGTATTACGATGATAGGTCTGTACTTCTTCAGCCCTAACGGCAGTGCCATCATGTTCTATCTGTTCTCAGCTTTGTCGTGGTTCTTCTTCTCAGGCTTCAATACAGCCATCTATGCCATCATCCCCGACTGTGTGGAGTATGGCGAGTGGAAGACGGGCATCAGAAACGACGGATTCCAATACGCCTTCATCTCGCTGGGCAACAAGATAGGAATGGCTCTCGGCACATCGCTTCTCGCCATTGCCCTGGGCAGTGCAGGATATGTAAGCAACGCAGTGCAGAATCCAGAAGTATTGAGCATCATGCACCACGCCTTCAGCACCATTCCTGGAGTCTTGTGGATCATCACCGCAGGATGCCTCTGCTTCTACAAGCTCAACAAGAAGCAATACAAGCAGATCATGACCGTTCTGGAGAATAAGAAGAAAGAAAATAAGAAGAAATAAAAAAACGGGATCTTTTATCCCACCAACTATAACAATAACAATTTCAAAACATTATAATTATGAGACAGGCAATATTGGTAGAACCAAAGCATATCGAATTCAAGGAAGTAGCAGAACCAAAGGCAGCAGACTTAACTGCTCATCAGGTTCTCGTCAACATCAAGCGCATCGGCATCTGCGGTAGCGAGATTCACTCTTACCACGGCCTTCACCCTGCCACCTTCTACCCAGTGGTTCAGGGACATGAGTACTCAGGAGTGGTTGTGGCTGTAGGCAGCGAAGTTACCGTCTGCAAGCCTGGCGACCATATCACCGCTCGCCCACAGTTGGTTTGCGGCAAGTGCAACCCTTGCAAGCGCGGACAGTATAATGTTTGTGAGCACCTGCGTGTTCAGGCTTTCCAGGCAGATGGTGCAGCACAGGATTTCTTTGTAGTAGATGACGACCGCATGGCTAAGCTGCCGGAAGGCATGAGCCTCGACTATGGTGCTATGATTGAGCCTGCAGCCGTTGGTGCTCATGCCAGCAACCGCACCGATGTAAAAGGTAAGAATGTAGTAGTGAGCGGTGCAGGAACCATCGGCAACCTCATTGCCCAGTTCTGCATTGCCCGTGGCGCCAAGAATGTACTCATTACCGATGTAAGCGACCTCCGCCTGGCTAAGGCTCGCGAGTGCGGCATCAAGCATACCCTCAACATCACCAAGAAGACCTTGAAGGAGGCAGCCCAGGAACTTTTCGGTGAGGAAGGCTATCAGGTAGGTTTCGAGGTAGCAGGTGTAGAAGTTTCCATCCGTTCGCTGATGGAGACCATCGAGAAAGGTAGCGACATTGTGGTTGTGGCAGTCTTTGCCAAGGACCCAGCCCTCAGCATGTTCTATCTGGGCGAGCATGAGTTGAGACTCATCGGTTCAATGATGTATCGCCACGAAGATTATCTCACAGCCATCGATTACGTAAGTAAGGGCATCGTCAACCTCAAGCCACTCGTAAGCAACCGCTTCGCCTTCGAGGAATACGATGACGCCTATAAGTTTATCGATGCTCATCGCGAAACCAGCATGAAGGTTCTCATCGATTTCGAACAGAAACCTGGAGAGAAGATGTAAAAGACAGAAGAGATGTAAAGGATAGGATTGAAGAGAAGAGGAGAAGCATACTGCAAACGATTGCAGAAATTGGAAACGATTGCAGGAACGTTTGCAGAAAGTTTAGATGATTTTCATTTGCGAAGGTAGCTGAAAAAATGCTACCTTTGCAACAGAAATCAAGTAACATCTCTAACATTCTTAAAGTAAAAATGACAATGGAAAAGAAACAATCAGTGATAGGTATCGGTGAGGCACTCTTCGATGTGCTTCCAGAAGGAAAGAAGCTAGGTGGCGCTCCAGCCAACTTTGCTTACCACGTTTCACAGTTCGGACTCAAGAGCTGTGCGGTCAGCGCAATGGGCGATGATGAGCTGGGCAAGGAACTGGAGAAGGAACTCAACGATCACCATCTCAACTATCAGATAGACAAGGTAGCCTACCCTACAGGCACCGTCCAGGTTTCACTTGATGCCAACGGCATTCCTTGCTACGACATCAAGGAGGGAGCAGCCTGGGACAACATCCCCTACACGCCAGCCCTGGAGAAGTTGGCAAAGAATTGCACCGCAGCCTGCTTCGGTTCGCTGGCTCAGCGCAACGAGGTTTCTCGCAACACCATCTATCGCTTCCTCGACCACATGCCTAAGGGAGAAGGAATCCTCAAAATCTTCGATATCAATCTCCGTCAGGGATTCTATAATAAGGATATTATCACCGATAGCATCAAGCGATGCAATATCCTCAAAATCAACGACGAGGAATTGATTACCATAAGCCGCATCTTCGGCTATCCGGGCATCGACCTGGAGAACAAATGCTGGCTTCTCCTGGGCAAATACAATCTGAAGATGCTCATCCTTACCTGCGGTGTAAACGGCAGCTACGTATTCACCCCTGGCGAAGTTTCGTTTATTGAGACTCCGAAAGTAGAAGTGGCAGACACAGTGGGTGCTGGAGATTCATTCACTGGTGCATTCGTGGCAAGCATCCTGAAGGGCAAGAGCGTCAGAGAGGCACATGAATTGGCAGTAAAGGTTTCGGCATTCGTTTGTACACAGAATGGAGCCATGCCTGTTTTGCCTGATGAATTTACCAAGTAAAGCCACATTTGCCCAAAGATATTTGCGAAAAAGCAGTACAAATATAAAGCTGCACGTTTTATTATTTTTGATTTTTAGTTAAGGTTTATAAGGTTCAAAAAGTTATTAGTTTATTTTAGTAAGTTTTAGTTAGGTTCAAAAAGTTTATTTTGTAGTAAAACCATGAAAAGAATTGTAGTTATTGTTTTGATGATGGCAGCTTGCCTGGGAAACGCCCAGGCACAGCTCCATCTGAAAGCCAACGTGCAGAACAATCATCTGTGGCGTGGCATGGAAGTTTCCGACGGCATCGTCCTCCTCACCGACCTGAGCTATACGATGGCCAACGACCACGTTACCGTGGGACTTTGGGGTGGCTGCAACTCGGAAGGCTCCTACAAGGAGTTTAACCATTATCTGAATCTGAAGGCTGGCGGTTGGGGGTTCGCCCTGTGGGACACCTACAACTTCTCCCCTGATGCCACCTATAATAATAAGGAATACTGGAACTACTCAGCCCATACCACCGGCCGATTCCTCGATGCTACATTGAGCTACCGGTTCCAGGACGAAAAGTTTCCACTGCTCCTGAGCTGGTCAACGGTAGTCTTCGGACGCGACCGCAACAGCGACAATACGAAGCAGAAATATTCCACCTTCGCCTATGCGGAATACCCTATCTACCAGAAGGACGGCTGGAAGGTTGATGCAGGAGTAGGTGGAGCCTTCGCCCTTAACAGAGCTGGCGAGGATGCCCACTTCTTCGGAACCACGGCAGGCATCGTTCACGTATCGCTGCAAGCCAGCCACGACCTCAAGCTCGGCAACTATACCGTTCCGGTTTATACCAAGGGCATGTGGAATCCGCAGAGCAACCAGAGTTATTTCCAGATTGGAGCAGAAATCATCCGCTTCTAAATCTTCAAGAAAATACAGAAAGTTTTATCATAACAATCATCTAAACACAAATTCATTAAGAAAATCATTATGAAGATTAAAGATTTTACAACAGGCGTGCAGCACATCGGCATTCCTACCAACGACATCAACAAGACCATTGAGTTTTATCATGCCCTGGGCTTCGAGACAGCCCTCTGCACAGTAAACGGCACCGAGGAAGTAGCCTTCCTCCAGCTCCACAATCTCATCATCGAGACCTATCAGAACCATCAGGCAAAGATGGAATATGGAGCCATCGACCACATCGCCATCGATGTAAAGAACATAGACGATCTCTTTCTAGTTGTAAAGGAAGCCGGAATCTTCAAGATGCTGGATCAGCAGGTAAATGGTCTTCCATTCTGGGAGAACGGTGTAAAGTTCTTCACCATCGAAGGTCCTAACAAGGAGAAAATCGAGTTCTGCGAGAAACTCTAACCCACAGCTAGCTTTTAGATAAACACAGATTAGCATAGCAACAGAAAGAAAGAGAGAGAGAAAAAGAGAGAGAGAAGAGAGAGAGAGAAAAATGACGAAAGTCCAGCTTGGAGCCTTTCAGAGAGAGGCATCCGAGTTGGACTTTCTTTTTTCGTTTTCCTTGAGGAATATAATGCGTTTTACCCTGATGCTTCAAGGATATTAATGATGCTCAGGCACAATGGCGAGATACACCAGATCATGATCGGTGAGATTCTCCATATAATGAGCATGGTTCATCGGACAGTAATGCACCTGTCCCTGTCGAACCTCCTCCACGGTATCATCATAATGGAAAGTAGCAGTACCGCTTACCACATAGATAATCTCGCAGTTGCCCTCATGAGTATGAAGACCAGTTGATGCACCCGGACGCAAGGTAGAATACATAATCTTCACCTTGTCATCCACATAGTTACGAGTATCGAGTTTACCCTGTCCACCCTTGAAGCCCTCCAAGTGAGCCTCAGCAATCTTTTCGAAATCTATTACCATCTTTATAATGTTTATTGTTTAATGTCTAATATTTACTTGGCTTTTATAAATGAAGCCCTGCAGCTTACTTTGCTTTCGCAAAATACTTCCAGAGCGGAGCAGCCATCAGGCTCTGCCAGATTTCTCCCTTCTCCAGCATATCCATCACTTCTTCCCTGGAGAAGAGGCGAACCTCGATATCCTCAGCCTGGTCAAGATGTTGAATATCCATGCGCTCCACATCCATAGCCAGATAGCAATGAGTAAGATTGGTATGCGTGCTCGGATTAGCCGAAATCGTCATCCATTTCTGCCATTTTCCGCCTCCGAATCCCGTCTCTTCCATCAGTTCTCGCTTGGCAGCATCCATCGGGTCCTCGCCCTTCTCTATCACTCCGGCACAGAGCTCATTCACCGTCTTCCCTATCGCATAGCGATACTGACGTACGAATACGAACATTCCGTCCTTCGTAATGGCGATGGTATTTACCCAATCAGGATATTCCAGCACGTAATATTCATCAATGATGGCCCCCGTAGGCAATTCCACCTTATCCACTCGTGCCGTGAGCCAAGGCTTCTCTATCAGATACTTCTGCGAGAGCGTCTTCCATTTCATATCTTTATCAGCCATTTTCTTACTTCATTTAAAATCAGACTTTTCTTTATCTTAATTGATGGTGCAAAAGTACGAAAAAAGATTGAAAGGATAGAAATATTTCTATAAAAAAGACAGTTTTTCAATTATTTTTATTACTTTTGCAGAAATAGTATATCTAAACTGATAATAGAAAGAATTGAAAAGTAAAGACATCATGGCAGAACATCTTATTATAAAAGGAGAAACGAAGGAGGAACTTTACGCTACCCTCCTCCCACAGATCAAGTCGCTCATAGAGGGCGAAAACGACATCATCGCCAATATGGCGAATATTTCAGCGTGCATCATGGACACCTTCCGCTTTTGGTGGGTAGGCTTCTACAGGGTCATCGATGGAACCCTTGTGCTGGGTCCTTTCCAGGGACCGCTGGCCTGCACCCGCATCAAACGGGGCAAGGGTGTTTGCGGAACGGCTTGGGATAAAGCGGAGACCATCGTGGTAGAAGATGTAGAGAAATTTCCAGGTCACATCGCCTGTAGCAGTGCCTCCCGTTCAGAGATTGTCGTACCCGTTATCCGAAACGGTGAGGTGATCGCCGTACTGGATATTGACAGTGAACACCTCAATACCTTTGATGACATTGACAAGGAATGGCTGGAGAAAGTGGCAGAATTATTTGCCGCCAAAGCGCCATCCCAAGCCTAGCATCAGATTGTTAGGAGTCTTAAAATCCACCAGACTGTAGCCGATGTGCAGCATGGCACGTCGGCTCACATGAATCTTCAGGGCAAGCACCTCATATACTCCCTTGAAGTCGTTGCGATTGCCAAGCAGATAGGTTCCCGCACCAAAGTTGATGCTGAAATAAGGCATGGCAAACTCGCCACGAGCCGAAAGCCCCAGACCAGCCTGGGTACTAAACTTATGATTCACATCCTCGCCCCAAGGATCATTCTCCCTGCTAGCCGAACGGTCGTACACACCATCAAGCGAAGCACCCAAACTCAGCCACGGGTTCAACCGGTACATCGGGTTGACATTGAAGCCCATCACGGCATACTTGCCATCCAGCAGATAGCTCGACACACCATCATGTGCTATACCCTGCTTCCATGCGCCATACAATACCACATCCGTGTAAAGTCCACGCCTATCCGGCAACTTCTCCCGCTCTACCTTCGGCATAGCCAATGGTTGTCGGTTGATGTAATAAGCCAGTCCCAATCTTATGCCGCCTGTGTTAAGTCCCATGTTAGGATAAGCGGTGTTGCCATTAGAGAAATGAGTGAGCGAAATACCGGCATTCAGGTCGAGATATTTAGAGAGCATCCACTTCACATACAGATCCAAATCAATATAGGCAGTTGCCTTTGAGCCAATCACCTTGTTTTCAGGATTGTTCAGCTCGTCATAGGCATTCCATCCGAACGCCATACCCAGGTTCCACTCATAGTTGAGCGACACCCTGCGGGATAGTTTCACAATCGGTGCCCCCTGAAACAGATACACGGATATCGGGTTCGCCAGCCACTGGTTAAACTCATGTCTAGCCAGACCCACACCCTGATATACCCCCTGATAGATGGAGCCAGGCCTCACCTCCTCCTTATTCATAAAGGCATACTTCAGCGTAAAAGTCATGTCGTGATTCATCGTCCGAGCCTCATCATTTCCTCCACGCAGAAACTCGTTAGTATGAAATATGGTAGATGGCACCGCATCCAGTGCGATGCGGTGTATAGTCTTGCAGCTATCCTCCTGCGAGGAGGCCGGCAACGCCATAGCAGCAAGCATGGATATAACCAATAAACTTAGTTTCATCATTCTTTCTAACACTCCACTATTAATCATTAAGAATGTTTCTCTCTCCAAACCTCCTCTGCTAAATATTTTTCGCTTCGACAATGCAGGTCGGCAACCCCCTCCTCCATCAATTGTATCGTTTCTGAATTATAAAACATATCCATCGCATCATCTACCCAAACTTTGTTTATTCTATAATGCTCCATAATCAACTTTATTTATCCCAATGCCAATTTCCTAAGAGTATAGAGTTCCTCTCCTGAAGCCTTACCATTCTTATAATTCTTATTTTCCTTGCGAGACTTCAGATAGTTATAAATTATCTGTAAACCAACATCTGTATTTTTACATACAAGCCCATCCAAACTTTCTTACGAGTTCCGTAAACAGACCTTTATCCTTAACGGGGATATTAACCACGATGCTTTCCTTACCAGTAGTTTCTAGATAATAGCCTTCATCTGGCAAACGCTCTTCTGATATAGTTGTGCTTATTTTAGAATCCAGCACAAGACTATTATTAGAATACCTCACATCGAAATACTCCAGATTACTTTCAGGAGATATGAACAAAGAACGTAAGTCCTTCTTTCCAATGCAAAAATCCTGCAATCTTTTACTAGAAATACGAATTGCCGTATATTTGCATTCGGGAGTATCTTCATACAACAAACACAAATATAAGGTATCAAAACAATCCCTTGCGGTTAGCAATTGCGGATTGTCGTAGTACTCCAGTATGCTATCTACTTTTAATGTGGATTGTTTCTTATTCATAATTTTATTATTTTAGCCTTTTTAATATCAAATGCTTTACTCCTCCACCAAGAATAGTGAGAGTTTTTGAAAGTCTTCTTGATTTTACCATCCTTAGATTGCAAGCGCACCTCTGCAATATTGGCACGCTTAAACTTAGGGAGCTTCAATAGTCTTTTGGCATCTTCCAGCAAAGAAAAGACGGATACAGCTCTCACTATGCAATCATCTATGCCCTCTCCCTTGAAAACCTTGTTTGGTGCCAAGCGTTTTTGAGAGAAGAAGTCCTCCGATTCCGCAGGATTTCCATGTGATACACGGAAATAAGTGCCATCGCATTCAACAGAGTCAAATGGCGGACAACTCGGTGGCAATTCTTCAAACCATTGATATTCCATAACCATATTTTTAAAACACATGGCAAAGGTAATATATTTATTCGATATTCACAAATTTTGTGAAGGAAACTTTTGCTAAACAACTATAATTATGATTATCTATGCAAAAAATTACAAGATTTGATTACTTCCCGACTTGTAGCTTAGCCCTTTTTCATAAAAACATGTCACAACATCTATCTTGCAAGTCTTTGTTTTCAAGATATTTAGGTTTGGTGACCTTCATCTGATGAACCCCACCAACTTTTCGATTCTACCAAGCATGAATAGTAACAAACAGTGAAGGCTACTGATAAGCCTCCACCGTTTGTTACTTTATTTCGTTGCTACTATGAATTAGAAAGCAACTGCATATTCCGGTCGATACCGGTTCACTAATTCCGGTCGATATCCGTTCACTCCGATGCCCCATTTTATTCAACTTCATCCTCAAAGCCTATTGATTGGTAAGGCAAAGAAAAGAAGTCTTCCTCTTCAGCTTTGATATAATAATCATCAATCTCTTCATCCGTCATATTTTCATAAAGTTCTTCATCACTCCCCCAAATTTTGATAAAGAAATCAGCAAGTTCATCCATTGTCGCAAAAAAGCCAAATTCCATATTCCAATCCTCAGGAGAAGCATAAACATATAGTCTATTACCTATATTTTTAACATTTTGAATTTTCTCACGTAGGATACTGAGTATCTGAGACGCTTTATTTTCATGGAAGTGACTATCACCATTAATAAAATCGTGATACGTTATCAAAGTTGCTCCCAACGGGGTATTTAAAAGCAACTCATCCGAAGCCTCCTCGCCTGCCTGCAATTTATCCAATAAGCTTCGTATTTGATTAGTCATATTGAAAACAAAACATGGCCATTGCCCAATGTTACCCATTTGAGTAGTCACCCCCTTGGCAGTCATTGTTGTAAACTCTAATCCCATATCAAAAGTTACAGTCAGGTCTGTAACTAGGACACTGACTGTATTGAGTTTTTCTATTTTTTCTTCTCTTGTCATCATACAAATTAAATTAACGAGATAATATTGAATATTCAGGCATTGGTTTTGAAAATGAAGACTCTGCATCTATATTGCTACATTGTTCCCTCACAATATCACGTCTACGAATAGCAGATTGCAAACAATACATATTGAATTCGTCCAGATTAAGCATATCTGCTGATGTCACATGAGGGAAAAGTAGTTTCAAATATGCCGTAGCCACTCTTTTCACAGCTTTTGTATGTCGCATATCGGCTCCTTTAGGCACAAGTACCACTTCATCCACAATCTGGGAATAGACAGATTCTGTACGCAAGTGGTGGAGTACTTCTGAAAAAAACTCCACATTAAGAGTCCAATCATGCAATGCCATATCCACATTGATACGTGGTAACAACCATCCTTCTATCATTCCGTGAAAACGGTCAAGCAACGCTGACTCCCTAAAAACTTCTGGCAAAGAGTCAAAATAACGATAATCTAATGGTTGATTGTCTTGTGACAATAAGATGTTTCCGAGCAACATCAAACCACATTCTGACATAAACTCATAATTGTCAACGGTAGCTCGGCCGAATTCCAGATAATTCTTCAAGAATGATTGCATCTCTGAATTATCAGAGAATGTAATGGATGATATTTCATCAAATGCTACAACGTCATAAAAACGCATGATACCAGGAGCCTTTGTCGATTTATCGTAAACCAACTTTGCACGAGACACCTTTCCACCACTGACAAGCCATACGAATTTAGAAAGATTACCAAACACATAGCTTTTGCCTGTTCCTTTTGGTGCAAGTTCTATAAGATTCAGACGTGGTTCAACAAATGGAAGTAAACGTGTGACAAACTCCAACTTTTGTGTCATATTCTTAAATGCAGAAGGAGTGTATTCCATCGCAGAAATCAAAACATCAACCCATTCATCTAATGTAAATTTAGAACGACACTGGCGTATGTAATTCATATCCAATTTCTGCATCGGGCGAAAAGGCTTGAAGTTTACCATTTCCACATATCCACGTTTGTTTTCTTGTGGCATAATATAGACAATCTTCATTATTCCCCACTTTTCACCATCAATCAAATCATCAGGATATTCCTCTACCAGATAATCTGGAATTAAGGTATCTCCTGCCTTTATACCCATATCAGGTATTTGAAACATGGTCTTATTCCGAGCCAAACTTGTCAGAACATCAAATCGAGTCAAGAGTGTCAAAGTTTCCCCTCTTCTCAAGCGAGCAACAATGGCACTATTATCATTAGGTATATGCTCGTCCAAGAAACGAGCAAGTGCTGTCCTTTGAAAAGTTCCATCACTTGATATATGGGAAGAAATCAAATAATCCTTGACAAAAGAAGGCAGATTTCTGCCATTGAATACATCATAATTGGCAGGATCTTTATACACTGCAGCCCCGCCAAAGACTTCCTTTATTTTATTCCCTATTTCGCTCATAATCACAAAGTAAATATTTCGTTAATATCGGCATTATTTCCTACTCCGATGACTTTCACATCTAACTGAATACTTGCAGCATCCTTAGGCTTCACATCTAAGCTATGCGAGCCTTCCGTTATGTTTTCTAACTTAACCACCCAGTTAGTCCCCTCTCGCTTCATCCCATAAGTTTGTCCATCACATGTTAACGAAACACTCGTAGGTTCAGGGATGACAGATAGTCTAACAATAGGATTAGACAACATAATTTCTGATTCTATCAATTTTACTTGATATACGATACTACTTGCAACGTTTTTGTTGGACAACAGGATGAATGGCACAAGTACCTCTTCTGGAGTACATCCACCATGAACCTCATGGGTAGGAACTTTAGCCAATGAAGAGTGAGTAAGAGCGACTTTATAGAATTGCTCATCTTTCTCATTCTTGTGTACCAAGTAATCATGGTCAGTTTCTGCTTCAGAGGTAGTCTTTATATAGCGTCCCTCATGTTCAAATTTCCCATCGTATTTCTTGGATGAAACCTTTCTTGAAAGGCAACTCAATCCATGGTCGGAAACTATGGCAATAGTAGATTTTAGCTTTTGACAAGTATCTATAATTTCATTGATGATATTCTTCAATACAGCCAACTCTTCATTGAGCGTATACAGATATTTATAGCCATGAGCATCATGACCTAATTCATCCAAAGCACCATACTTGATAACTTTTTCTCCATCAAAGCGATTGAGTGAAGTTGATGACGGTATAGTTGTACGAGTTATCTGAGAACGAACGACCTTCATATTGCTATTTTTTCCCTCGATAAGAGACAACAGATATGGTAAGAATTCTGCTCCAAGTCCATCTATCCAATATACTTTATCTGGGCAAAGCACAGAATTGTGACTGACATCTGCTAACACATCATGCGATTCTTCAAATGAATAATACCATTGATAGAATGTTTTGGATGTAGCATTCCTTTTCGTTATAAATGTTGCAATCTCCGGAATGTACGCATCTTGCAACTTTGCCTTTTTGTATTCGTGAAAATATTCGACACACCATTGGGTATCAACAGCAAATAAAGATGGCTTTGTATCTTTTAGATATGCCGCAAATTCAGGATAAATCGTTTTCACTGCGTCCTTTACAGGCTTGTTCTGTTGATTATGCGCATAGCATCCCATCAGAAGAATATGCTCATAATCAAACACACCAGTACAAAGTTCCAAGGCATTAGAAAAGTTGTTGGATTTTTGGATTATTTCTTTAGTACGTTCCAAAAGCCATTGCTGCTCTTGGTCGGTAATAAATGTTCTGAAAAAATCAGCATTTTCCTTGATAAGCATGCGCCTTTCTTGTGTATACTCTGCCTTCTTATTCGCTGGCATCTCATATAGGATGAGCATGGCAATATAGTTAGGAAGTTGTCTTGCATCATTCATGTCAGTAACAGCTCCCATACAGAGTTTCAAATATGAGTCATTTTCTCCCATCTTTGTATGCAAAACGTAATGGAACAAAAGCCAACGGTGGAAAGAGGTTGCATCTTCTTTAACCCATTCTTCCAATATTTCAGACACATTCAGTATTTTCTTATTGAATACATCATGAACATAGGATACGTATGAGAAAGACGCACCTTTGTGACTTTCGAGAGAGCGCAAAATTTCTTCCCAAAATAGCTTGTCTTTCTCTTCATAGGCAAAAGGAAAAGACAAATCCATGAATTTTGTCATGAATTCGTACGCACTGTCAATTTTTGTAAAATTGAAAATGTTGTCCGGTTTGGAATACTTAAACTTGGCAGAAATAGGAAGAGAGGTGCAGACAATTCGCTCTTGCGGAGCCTGTACCTTCCAAAATTTTAGCCAATCTCGTAGAGATGACAATTTGCATTGTATCTCATTTTGAGGTATTTCATAGTTTTTGTATTTCGTAAAATACACCTCAACCGTTTGTTTCTCTGCATCATACCGCCAAACAGGCGCACTTTCTCCAATTCGTGCGAAATGATTCAGAAAATCGGTGAAACGATTCTGAAGTCCTATCAACGGCACATAGATACGCTTTTGCGGATTGCGAACATCTTCCATCAACATGATGTCATTGAAGAATCCCCTAAAGTCATCGTCATTATAGAACCTAACAACTTCGGAAAATGGTGTTACAAACGTAGATGTCTTACATGCTATCAAGGCATTCCGCAACATATCTTTTGTAATCCACTCGTCATCTTCCTCCATCAGTTCCTCTAAGTCCAAGGACTCAACGTCAAACTTTGCCATCAATTTGGCTAATTTCTTTAGTTCATCGAAATTGTTGAGCATAATGAATCTAACGGCATATCGTTGAGCCAACATGTCGTTAGATTTCATATCATTGACTATTTCAGTTGCAAGCACCTCAAATGAGTCAAATACTTTTATTTTATCTGATGTATCTATATGTGCCATACTCTTTAACTCCCTAAATATTTGATAAGAAATTCTGAGACCTCAGGATGTTCCTCAATAAGGTCGAGAACCACCTTTTGCCACATCATGCTTGGCATAGTTTGTGATTTCACACAGTTCTTTGCCTGCTTGATGGTATCAGGAGCTGCCTTTACTACATTAACAGACGGTTCAGCAACCATATCTGGAACAGTGATACCATTTGAAATTTGAGGCTTCACCTCAGAAGGCCTGCTTTCTTTCTTGATTTTCTGGATGTAAAAAGCATTGACACAATCTTTCACATCTTCTCTCTTACGGAAAGCAATCTCTGATTGCAAATGGCTCAGCTCTTCCTCTAGTTCATCCCACCATTCTTCCTTTATGTCTACATTATTTATACTATTGATAAAGTTGACAAATCCTTCACGATAGTTACTTTGTTTTGCCAACAATTTATAAAGGTCGATTTGCTCACCCTTAATCTCGTTGTATAACTCCTTGATTTTTTGCAAAGTATAACTATCTTGACTGAACAGATATATCAAATCATTCAAAGCCTTCTCACATTCAGGCTTTTCCTTAATTGCAGAACAATAAAGCAACGACCACAACGGATATTTCGCAATCTGCTTACAGAACTCCGTTATAGCCCAATTCGCATAACGCAAACTTTTCAAGTCTGCCATGTTGACTCCTTTCACATCTTGAAGACAGAACACCTCACCAAGAATCTTAGACAAGTTCTTTTCTTCTGCAGAGCCAAATCTAAGCAGCAATTTATTGCTTGGCTCAGAGATACCACCATCCCACATTTGGAGCAATGCGGTAATCATATCTGTCAGTTTTTCATCACCAACAGGTTGAGATGTACTTGGATTAAACAAGTCATCCTTATGTTTGCGGAGAGCAAATGCCAAAGCCACATAATTGGCGTGGTTAGGGAACATACCATATGGCGGCCTCATCAATGGAGCAAGAATTTCACTGAGCGAGAATCTGTCGGTGTATTTCTTTTTGGCATTTTCTATGAGTTCATCCACCTTTTGACAAATAGTATTCAACCATGAGTCACCTTGCTTTGCTGTAACCGTCAGTTCACATGTATCCGTAACAAGGTTATTCTCCCCATCCATGAACAAGAACTTAGCTGGTACTGCTGCACCGTTAAATTTCAGCAATTCATCCCTTGTACGTTTCTGGAGCATCTGGAGGGCCAACTTCTTATAATTTCTGTTTTCAAAGAACGATTCATTATTATGGATAGCTTTTACACTCTCCATACCATTCGGAAATAACAGGACACTAAAGCGTTTGTTGATAACACTATAAATATTTCCAAAAATTCCATCAGAAAAACGTTCACCTTTATAATATAAGTTGTATATACCACCTGTCATACGATTTTTCCACTTGATTACATACTCGTTGGCCGCACGTTCCAACTGACTCGCCTCATCATTATTGAAATGTGAGCGGCTTACGTTTGCACGTGCCACGGTATCAATAAAATGATTCTTCGCACTTTCCGTAAAGACCTCAAACGGCATAACAAACAAAGTTTCAGAGAACTCTTCAGAGAACTCCTTCACCCTATTCTCCATCATATCACGTGCCTCATCAGTGATTGAGAACAGCAATGCCACATGCAAGAAGTTTGGCTTCTCCGATGTATATTTCTTCAATCTACTGCGAAGAACCGATTCAGATTCTTCACAAGAATAAAATTGCGGCTCACATTTACGCATAAGAGTTTTTCCAACAAGAAAGATTTTGCCTATTTCACTCTTTGACGCATCATTATATTTCAAAATGCTTACCGCATCCTTGAAACTTACTGCAACCTGCATTTTCTCTTTGGTCAACTCTGCGTTATTGTAGGTTGATACAGAGATTTTGAATTCACCCAGTATGTCACGAACCACAATATGACTTTCATCCAACCAATCAAGTATCCCTTGCATCTTTTCCTCGCATCTATCTGCCGAAAATATATAGCCAAGGTTCTTATCATTAGGGGCATACTTTTCTGGAGTACCCTTGAACTTCATACCTAATGCATTCAAGAGAAGAATAACCTTAAAAACTCTCAGATAATCGTCCCCCATTTGGTTGACCTTATCCTTGTTGGAGTTATACACATTGACGAATGCTGCACACAAAGGGTCATCCACAAACTCAGAATAGAAGAAATCCCAAAGCCAATCGGCGGTGAGCATCATCTTCAAGTCATAATTTGTAGAATCATTGATAAAGCAAGCAAAACCGTTCTTCTCATCGTTCATGAATTTAAGAACAGATCGGTTAGCTGAACCCATGATGTTTGCCATCTTGGAACACAAGAATGCCGTATAAGGATGTAAAGGGAAGAGGTTTTGTATATGGTCTTTTTCCTCTTTCGAGTTGCTTTCACAAAGATAATCGAACACATTTTTGTCTATGTTGTGTTTGAGATTCCAACTTGCAATTTCCAATCCACTCTTGTCCGTTATACTATACGTATGGCGCAAAATGAGATAAGTAGAAATCTCATCCATCTTGTAATCTACGCTGTCATAACGGTCACTCATTTTGGTAATATCTTTACCTTTAGCATCCACGCTGGTACGTTCCGTACGATGTGAAATCAAGTACAGGAACACATTATTCTTTTGCGATTTTTCTGCAATATTCTGGAGTACATTAATACGGTCGCTTTGCAATGTGTCCATCACACTAGTAAACTCATCCCAAAAGATTATTAAACCGTCGGCTATGCCTTCTTCGGCTATTTTCTTCTGAACGTCCACCAACCAATCGCTGATATTGTCGCTTGTCAAATAAGTCTTGTCCGCAGCAAGGGCTTCTTCCAAATGCAAGAATACATCAATATCGTTGGCATTCAACTTTGCCACCAACTTATCATAGTTGCTTGTCTCTGATGCCAACTCATCGTTGTTTTCTAACAATTCTGGGATTCTCGACTGATGACTTTCTACCCATTTGAGAGCTTCTGTGAAGTCTGAGTCAACAACCATTTCGTAGCCTGCTTTAGCAAGAGCCTTTTTGGTTTCTCTTTGAAGAGATAGACGGAAACGAGAGATATTGTATGCACCTTCGACACCTTTCAAGACGACAGGGAAATATCTCTTATTTTTACGAATAGCCTTTATTTGCTCTCTAAGAGCATCATTTGGAATATTATACAAATATCCTTCAATATCATCATATGGATCGCAAAGGATATGGCGTACCACACTACTTGCATGGCTCTTTCCTGTTCCGAAAGTACCACGCACCCACATGGAGCGACGCTTACTTATATCCGATGATGTGATTGCTGTAATGCTACGTGAAAGCAAGTCACAAAACTGATTGGTTGGGATGAATGTTTGCCACAAGTTTGGCGTTTCATCCGTCATGTCATATACAGGAAGAAAATCCTGCATCTTAATGAAATCTGCATATCTCGTTGCCATAGTCTTTGTCTTTTATTTGAGCATAAGTTTCAATATATCCTTTGAAGTAAGGTCTTCTCGGAGAATGATGTTGTCAAGTCCCATGTTCAGTTCTGCTCTGAGTACATGATTGCTTTCTTCCTGCAAACTCAACAAAAATTTTTCTAAGGTTTCTCTACTGATACCAAACTGGCGATAAATGCCTTCCTTTTGGTTCTCGTCGTAGAATTCGGAAACTGTAAGCATATACCGCTTCTGGCGCTCTGCATAGCGATAAAGAGAGTATGCCACAGCAACAAGAGATATGTCGTTGTGGGGGAGGCGAGTCAATACTACCTTGCCTGCCTCTTTTGAAACTACTCCAGCATAAATATCTGTACCCAATGGACTTTCCTTGAATGTATTCATTAATGAATTCATCGGATTACGCAATGTTCTATCTTTAAGATTAGGATAACTATTCTGAAGAATAATATCTATCTCTTCTCTAGAATACTTACGATTAAAATCAATTGCACCTTGATACCAATTGCAAATTTCAGAGTTCTCGCAAAGACCAATAAAGACAACTTCCCATACAATTATAGGATGCAGCAAATATACATTTGCCAACAATAATCCGATTTCTGTTATTTCTTTTCCATTAGGATTCAAAATAAGAGATTCTCTTAACCAATTAATAAACGGTGGAATCTGATATTTTGGATTTAATCCATGGTCATTATTGTCGAAAAAAGTAGAATAGTTGCTAAAATACTTTTCTAACCAATTACGACGCAATCCCATACCGTCATTATAACGATTTATGCCTGATTTTGTTCCTTGTACCATATTTTTGAGTTGATTTGTCATTATACTTGTATCTGATGTACTTATAGAACTTGCCGCATGACAGCCTTTTCCATCAAAATCTATACATTTCATACAGTGTGCGCATTTGCTTTTATTTATAGTAGCAATAGGAACTACAGACAATGCGCCTGTAGGACATTCTACCTCACATACTTCGCAATGTACACAATAGGTTGCCTTATATACAACCTTTTTTAGATGACTTATGAAAACAACATCTTTCGAATCTATCTCATGAACAGAAAAGACCTGCGTGTCACCATTGTCCTCTAGAATACATTTATATATTTGATCTTTATACTTGAGATTTATGGTAATTTTATTACCATCTCTTTCACAAGAATAATTTCCTAAAACCGTGAGCCATGTCAATAAGTTTTCTTTTGGATTAGACATTACGGCTCTAAATTCAGGAGAAAGACTCATGAAACTCACATTAGAATCACTATGAAGATACCTCCCACCAGCACGCATTTTCCAACGCCCATTTTTTATGTAGTTATCGATACCTGAAATCTTCGCATGTTCCAGACTCTCTCGTATCTTAGAAACAAATGGCTTTAACGTTTGAGGATATAATTGACCACATAAATCTTCACTCCATGATGATGAGTATGGACATATTACACATCCGACCCTTGATAGCCCCTTCCTATAGGCTTCATTTACATGAAGCTTATTTAGCAAGATATACAGATATATTTCCGTTGCATTCCAATCTAAAATAGGACTGACATTTACTATGTTGTTATGTTTTACATTTTTTCCTACTCTTGACCGAGAAGAACGGCTTGCACTTTCTTCTGCTCTTACTCCATCAAACAGAACAGCATTAGGTTGCTTTCCCTTGTTAGTAATTTCTTTCAACAAACGACTAAGAGGGGCAGATTTCATGATACTACAGCACCAACGGTGTATTCTGCTCGGTGTTCCTATTTCATCCCAATAATGCAGTATATGTTGATGGTTTTGAGCCACATAAAAATGTATGTTGGGATATTTCTCCTCATAAAATTCCCTTACATCATCATAAAGTTTTAAAGAAGGTGGCAGTTCATAGCCTGTATTTGAATAAACAACTACAAAATCTTCTGTTGGAATGACCCTTGAAACCAAATCCAATACCACCTGTGAATCTTTACCTCCACTGAAAGAAGAAACAAAAATATCAACCTTACTCGTCAAAATCGGGGTCTTCCCTAATTCTTCCGCCTTACTCAATGGCATGACATCGAAGCTGTCGCAATCTTCTTTGACTACAACATGTTCTTGCTTTGTCTTTTTTCCCAAATGAGCTGCAAGCGACTGAAAATCAACATCAGGATTCTTCGTTGCCACTTTACGAATATTCTTGTAACGACGATATGTTTGATTGATGAAATCCATAGCCTCATGCTCAATAATGAACATGGTGTCCTCATTGCGTTCACGAAGTTTCTCCATATTCACAGGAGATAGCGTCAAACTCTCAAATCCATCTTGTGGAATAACTGTTGGGGCATCGAAGATATTGCCACCTTTTACCTCAAGTACAAACTGACCTTTGAAAAAATATCGTCGGTCGCAAGCCCAAAGCAGCGGTTCGTCAACATGAGGGTATATCCATCCCATCTTGTTGAGTCCAAGCAAGTCTAGCTCTTCCCAAAACACAGGACGTGGAGAAACATTCAATGCCTCTCCTGCTGCCGACATGGTAAGACGAACGCCATTATACTTAGTGTCCCATACTACTTTAAACATTATATGATACGAAAACGGATTCTATCCATATTTGCTCCGAAAGAATCCCCAAGAATCGGAAAACTTAATAAATTTGTTTTTCCTTCTATAAAAAGGAGCGTGGGGATTCGCCTCGTCCATCCCCAATCGTAGGCCTTCGCACTGCCCTTACTGTTGAGACGGACAATGCAGAAAGCCCACGCTATGGTATATAAAAATCCGCATACGAATACGTATGACATATATGATACCATAACATAGAGCTACAGTATATATACGTCGATTCGCAGCAGGATATAAAAATACACCTACCGTGAGCATTCACTCATTGCCACACCTGCTAACAGCTAGTAAAGTTGCGAAGTTTACGATTGCGCAGATGAGCGTAAGCAAACGCTCTATTTCATAAAAGTTGCACCCACCCGCTCGGCCCTTGGGGCTTTCTGCAAGAAAATGCGACTGCAAAGATAATGATTATTTTTGAAACTAAAGCATCTTTATCCAACAAAATGCAGATAATTTCAATTTTACATGCTCTACAACATAAAAAATGCCTCATTATCGAAATGAAATGAAGCATAATATACAATCTGAAAACATAATTTGCGGTCTTCATAAAACATCTTCTGCATCTTGATAACCACGTTTTTTTGTTGCCTGGGCGGATTTTCAACGTTTTAATGCAATCTCCTATTACAAGTTTTTTCTGCGAAAAAAGTCTCATAGTCTCATTTTTACCCTCAAAATACCAGTTATCTTTCTGATGATTAACAACTTAACACCAATGACACTGCTTGAAAAATACGGAAAAAAGTATCATAGAAGCATTATAGAAGTATCATCATATTACGATTGTACAACTAAAAGGCTATGGTTGTACGACTATAAAACTACGATTGTACAACTATAGGGTGTATAGTCGTACGACTAAACAGGTTATAACCGTACGACTAAAGGGGTTATAGTTGTACGATAATAAGGTGTTGCCACTAGGCTCGACAGAGGTGCTGACTGCAGCCAGCAGACCTGCCGACTAGGCTCAGCAGAGCTGCCGAGCCTAGCGGCAACAATGGAGAAGATACTTCCTTGCACCCAGAATGATACTTTCTCCAATCTGAGAAGATACTTTCTCTAACCCGAGAAGATATACTTTCCGACTCTAGAAGATACTCTTTCCAACCCGTAAAGACGCTTATCCCACCTCCTATCTTTATTCCTTCTTCCTCAATCGATAGAGCGTAACGGGACCTTCCTTGGTGGCATACATCCGGGCTGCAGGCTCCTCGCAGAGATCATTCAATACCTTGCTGGCATGGTAGCGGGTGACACCAAATTCATTCATCATATCCTTCACTGTGATATAACCCTGCTGCTGACATATCTCCACAATATCGGCAAACTCCTTTTCAGCCTCCTTCGGAGCAGACTTCACTCCCCAATACTGGCGACTGCAACCATTAGACCTACGACGCAACTTCTCAAGAAACTCCTTCGTGGGCTGAATCTCCAAACCACAGATATCCACCTCGTTGGCTGGAATCAGGTCGCCCTCATGAAAGGTCTTCTTCCACTCATTTCCCTCCTTATCCCTATGCTGCACCACGCCCAGCTTAGGCTTGACGATAAACATATCGCCTACCCTCACCTCGTTGCCATCCGCCAGGGCATAAAGCGTCTCATCCTCCAGCGTTTCCAGGGCAGCTATAAAGGAAGAAACATTCATCGCACAATGATCGCGAACATGCTTCTCCATCTTCTCCTGGTCAATGGTGTCTCGCTTCACAAACATCGGATGTATCTGATACTTACCGCTTTCGTCCTTCAAGGGCGTGCGATGCTCCAAATAATTGATTGAACCTGTTGCTCTTGCCATATTCTTAGTTTTTTTTGATATTTCTTTATATTCCCCATCTACTTCTCCGCAAACAAATTGGAGATAGCATAAAGAGGAATGATGTCTATCTTCTTTCCATCGGGACTCTCGAATGTTCCAAAATTTTCAAGAGAACAGCGGATGCCCATTTCTATATGCTTCTGCGGATTGCGCATCAGCGAATACATGCTGCTCATGGAACCCTTCACACCAGATTTTACTTCTATCGGAACTATGCTGCCACTGCGAGCTATCACATAATCCACCTCGGCACAAGTACCTTTGTTCATGTTTTGCCAATAGTACAACTGATGGCGCTTCTGCGGAGAAGAATATTTGATAAGTTCCAAGCCCGCCATCATCTCTGCCACATGTCCCTTGTCAACAAGATTGATGGAATCTGCCACCATCATCTCCTTGATGCTGCCATCGATGTCGTCATCTATTCCCAGGATACCAAGCAGCACGCCAGTATCATGGATAAGATATTTCACAACCCGCTCGTTGATTTCAGCCCCAAGCGGTATCCCATTGGCATCCGTATGATAGGTCGGGATGATTAGTCCGGCATCCTTCAGCATCTCCAAAGCCACCTTTACTTCTGCCGAACGATATTGTCCTTCTACCCTACTGTAAACAAACTTAGCTCCTGCCTGATGCGCTACGCTTATGAGAGTTTGGCGCAAAAGCAGAGGATTTGCCTTGGCTCCGTACTTGACAAAATCGTCCTGATACCCCTGTATGATTTCATTCACTATGTCACTACTATAGCGATAAGACCCTGTCTCCATGTAAGTTGCCACAGCTTCTGGCATACCGCCAACCAGCATATAACTTCGAAAAGCCTCCACTAATCTGTTATAGAATGCCTCGGGCAGCGGATTCGTAGGACTACTATTTCGTTTGGTTCTAAGAAGTCCCTCTTGCCCCGTTGCCGTCAAGAATTCATCAAAAGACATCGGATAAACAAACAGTGAACTTACTCTGCCCACCCCAAACGATGACAAATCCTTCAGCGCAAACTCCAGGAGCGAACCTGCTGCAATGACATGAAGTTCGGGATAATCTTCCTTAAAGAACCAAAGGCTGTGAACGACATCTTCGCTCTTTTGTATCTCATCGAGGAAAAGAAGGGTTTCGCCCAGAACAACCGGCACATTAAAGAAGTCGGATAGCTTAGCAGCAATGCTCTTCACATCACGACTGCCCTTAAAGAATTCCATCACCTCAGGATTTCTTTCCACATTAACTTCCAAAAAATATTTGAAGCTCTTGCCCAAATGCCGAATGGTGCTCGACTTGCCTACCTGTCGGGCGCCCCTCACCAAAAGAGGTTTTCTTCGAGGATTATCCTTCCATTCCAGCAAAGCCTGGTCGATGCTTCTTGACAAGTATTTTTTCATATCTTTCGCCTTTATGATTATATGGCTGCAAAAATACTGATAATTAACGAGATATGCAATTATCTTATGTTAACTTTGCTAAAAGATAGAGTTATAAAGGCATGTTTCGTGATTAAAGATAGAGTTATAAAGGCATGTTTTATGATAAAAGATAGAGTTATAGAGGTACAAAATGTCCTACAGCAGGGATTTTTCTATGTATTATAGTGAATCATCGATCAGACTTTTCTATATATAAGTCATGAGCTTTTGCTACTTCTATCAACCTATGACATTCCTCTTCCTCTGCAGTTCTCGTGCTTTGCCTGTTATCTCCATATTGTTGAGTGGATAGCCCAGTCTCAAACACTCGAATATCGCTTCGGTCGCTATCTGCCTGTACTTTTCGCTCAGGCTCATAACATATTGCACCCTTGGTACCCTCACCTAAGAGCATTATGACATTTTATGCAAAGGAATTTATGCCCTATAAGCATAAATGCTTACGATTTGAATCCCCATACATTCTATTTCCCCATTCTCGAAAGCAATGGTAGCAAGCTCCTCGGCATGAGCTTCATCCATCGCCGCGACATAATAGGTCAACATCTCCCCCAATTCCGTTTCTATATCAACATAAAAGTAATCCATAGGCAACAATACTATTTATTCGATTCAATATTTTTGTTTAATATATCATTGGGTACAGAATTTCTTACCAAAGCGTCCCTATAAACATCCATAATTCGTTTTCTTAGATGCATAGGCGCAATCACCTCCAAAGAACGGCTTCGAGACAACAATGCCATCACAAAGTCATTGGTAATCTTGACATGTACAGAAATCTGGAACACTTTTCCATCATCCACCAAAACCCTCTGAGTATGATGCAGTGGCATCGCCTTCAAGAAATAGCCATCCCTATTGTCATATTGCAAGATGACCTCCTCTACGGGCAAACTCTCGTCATTCCAAATACCATAACAATCACGATACATCCCATTCACATCAATATCTACGTTTCGTTCAAACAGGGTATCATGCACCACCAGATTGCGGATTCTATCTATTCCATAGGCCTTTAGCTGATATCCATTTGCATCATAAGCCAAAACATACCAAAGTTGGTTAGATTCCTTGATATAATGAGGCAAGATATTCTCTTTCGTTATCAACTCACCTCCATGTCGATACAGAACATATTGGAAGGAGATGGTATGCTGATTTCTCACCGCATATATCAGTTGAGGCATATACTTGCTGAACACAGCCCGATGATGCTCTGGCAAAATATACGACCTCATGTTAGGACTCTCATCCACAGCATTGAGCAACTCGAAGTTAAGGAGCATTTCGGAAAGCCTATCCTCCCTGCTCGAAAATCTCTCATTGATGCGATAACTATTCGTTGCCCTATCAAAGGAAATTTCTATATGAAACAGCATTTCTATGTCATTGATATCTCTTTGCAGAGTTCTTTCTGAGATAGGAGCATCCACATGGTCATTAATATAACTCAATAGGTCATGTACGGAAACACAGCTGTTCCCATACAGACCATTGGTTGCATAAATCTTATTGATGATAAGCAACATTCGGCGAATGCCATCTATTTGTCTTGCCATAACAGAAACGGTTTACTTCTTACTTATCACATCTCAGTTCATGCACTCTTTTTAAAGTTGCTGCCTTACTACCCTCAACATTAAGAGGTGGCAAAAGACTGTCGATTAAAAAAGATTCCAACTCATTTCTCTTGTCATTGGCAAGATAAGCAAAAAGCAAATTACGCTCCATCCATGTAGTCAAACTATTTTCATCTTCCGCACCAAACTTCGTTTTTTTATTGATTTGGTAATTTTTATCTCTGGCAATCTTCTGATAACCAAACAAACTACCCAAAGTTTTTCTAAGAGTAGAATTACCACCATTACCATGCAGATGATTTGTCCATATTCGACTTTTCAAATTTGAAGCTACACCTGTATATAACACGCGATAATCCACTCCATGCAAAGAGACTTCTGTATATTTGAAATTACCCAAAACGTCTGGAATATTACAACCAGCCTTTAGCACCACTATATAATTGCCTTCCACAGCAGGAAGATCAGCTCTTTGCCCTTTTGCGGGGTCAAAGAGTGTAAACTGATTAAATAATTCGTTTATATCCATATTTTTCACTCTTTATTGTTTGACATTCTAATTGATGCTGCAAAGATAATAAATCTTAGCGACAAAACGTGTCTGCGAGAAAAATATTTCTATAAACTTAAAAAATAACCCATATCATGCAAGCAATTGCACTACAAGATATGGGGAGTCAGCCATCAGCATGGCTCAATGAATCGCCAAAATGGCATCGGTACTTGGTGATGATATCATTACCACAACTCAGAGCCATCGTCCGTACAAACTTCCAAATACGCAAAATGTTACTATGATGGTAGCAGAGGACAAATGCAGTCGCTAGGCTCAGAAAAAAATGCTGGGCCTAGCAACCATATTTACAAAGCTGACTTCTCTTCTTTATTCCTTCTTTCTCAAACGATAGATCGTAACAGGACCTTCCTTGGTAGCATACATTCTGGCTGCCGGTTCCTCACAGAGATCATTCAATACCTTATTGGCATGATAGCGGGTGACACCGAATTTGCGAATTATATCCTTCACCGTGATATATCCCTGCTGCTGGCAAATCTCCACAATGTCGGCAAACTCCTGATCCGCCTCCTTCGGAGCAAATTTCACATTCCAATACTGGCGACTGCAACCGTTAGAACGACGTTTCAATCTTTCCAGGAATTCCTTCGTGGGCTGAATTTCCAAACCACAGACAGCTACTTCGTTGGCAGGAATCAGGTCGCCCTCATGATAGGTCTTCTTCCATTCATTTCCCTCCTTATCCTTATGCTGCACCACGCCCAGTTTAGGCTTTACGATAAACATATCACCTACCCTCACCTCGTTGCCGTCAGCCAAGGCATAAAGCGTTTCATCCTCCAGCGTTTCCAACGCAGAGATAAAGGAGGAAACATTCATCGCACAATGATCGCGAACACGTTTCTCCATCTTCTCCTGGTCAACGATATCCCGCTTCACAAACATCGGATGTATCTGATACTTACCGCTTTCGTCCTTGAAGGGCGTGCGATGCTCCAAATAATTAATTGAACCTGTTGCTCTTGCCATATTCTTAGTTTTTTGATTCTTTAAAAGATTATGCGCCCAGCCAAGTGGTATTTGGACGCAACACAGAACGTAGATTTCATTCTTGCCGTGGGTATGAATTCACACTACCTGCTACTGCAGGTTTACGAATCTTTGCTTCCATCATAATGCTTACCAAAAATAATCCGATGAACTCTTAGTTTCTGATACTCAGTAATACGCTTTTTTATGAGTTACGAAGATTCTCAATGATTTTCAAAGGTAGCGGAGTTGCCTTAGCAACCTGTTCTGCAGAAAGTCCCATAGCCAGCAAACGTTGGGCTGTTTCTGTATTAGCTTCTATTTTACCTTCTCTTTTCGCAGTATCAATGGAATTCTTGATGTCACGATATGCCATCTTACTTGCTTCATACTCCCTCATTTCCTGCGGGGTAAACTTGGCAATCTCGGCTTCCTCAAAGAGACGGTCGAAAATCTTATCGCACAGCTCTTTCGGGCGCTGGGTAAGCTTATAGAGGTTCTTCAGCGCATAAAGCCATTTGTCATATAGCGTTTCCAATTCTTCCAGGGTCTTGTCGAACTTGGCAATCTCTACATAGATAAACTCCAGCTTATCATAGAATACCTTGTGGGTAGCTGTATCGCACAACTGTACATGATGGCGGATTTTCTCCTTATCGAAGGCATCCTCGTTCATGTTGAAGTTGAGCAGGGCAACAGTATAGACATGATTGAGCTTGAAATCCCAGTCACTACCCCCGGGAGCCTGTTCACGAATAGGGAAAGTCGAGTAGAAGAGTGAGCGGTCCTTGAAATATGTTTGATAGGCATTCTGCATTTCTACGATGAATTTCTCGCCGTTTTCTCCTTCACAATACACGTCGAAGATGACCTTTCGGTCGGTATAGACATCTCCCACGTACTCCGGATTCAGATACGACACATCCTTCACAACCTGTCTGCCATTAAACAGGCTGTTGAGGAAGCAAATGAGCAAATCCTCGTTCATTGCCGTTCCAAAAATTCGCTTGAAGCCGAAATCGGTCAGCAGGCTGATGTATCTTTCCTCAATCAGTTTCATAAAATTGTCTCCTTATCATTTATCACTTGTTTGTTCCGAGATATTCGGTTTTATTCTAAGTCTGCTGCAAAGATAAGGTTTTTATTCTTATTGAGCAAGAAAATCGTGGGATTTTTCTTGAATTCAGCACTTCTGCTCCTCATACAGATATCAGGCTACTTCCAGAAAATCGGGAGAGCGGGATATCTTGACCACCACTGCGTGATGACGCACAAACTGCATGCGGATGCGGGCAATGAGAAGATCATAGCACTCCTCGCTATGAATGAGGAAACCCAGATGGAGACACTCGCCTACGATGATGCAGTGGTTGCGCCAACCGTGAATGCCATTACCCCTGGAGAAGGATACACGGGAATCAACATGAGAGGCAGCACGGGAATCAACATGAGTGTCAACCCCCGAGTCTGCATCTGCCAGTCTAATATAATAAGGTAATGCCAGCTTGCTGTTGCGCTGCAGGGCATACTCTCCTTCCGGCAGACAATGCACATCCTCCTCCAACGTATCACAAACATGCTGACCATCAATCAGCAATCTACCACTTACGGCATGATGATAACTGCCAAAACGTTCTATAACTATTTCCATAAACTTTTGATTTTTCCAAACTGTTATTTTTTAACCTTGCCCCATCCCCATCTTCTCTCCATATCCGTGTAAACATTATTCAAGCAAGAGAGAATCAGGCGAAAACGCCCGAAAAATGGGGGAAAAAGAGATTGAGAATTTTCCCTTAAGGGTTTTTATTTTTTTCCTTAAGGGAAAATATATTTTTCCTTAAGGGAAACGACAGCTTCTCTTAAGAGATTTTTCCGCCACGCCTAACTTGTAAAGTTATTTATTACTACCAATGCTATACCCCCACTCCATCCGGCTCTCCAAGATAGTAAAAGATATAATCAACCATCTTGGGCGTGAAACTATGCAGCGAAGGCTTATAACCCAATTCCTGCAGTTTGACATAGAGCGGAGTGCAGCGCTTCACCCAATCCATAAACTCATCTCTCGCAGCATGACCCTTGGAACGGCTGTGAGGACAGTAGAGGTGAGCAAGCTCCTGCTTGCTCATCACTCTACGTTCTACGAAATGTTGCTTGGTAACATTCATCTAGTTTTATTTTTTAGTTAGTAATCGTTTGCATTTTCTTCTGCAAAATTACAAAATAATCGGATAGGGTGTTTCATCTGATTACAAACTTTAATATTTACAATTTAGATGTAACAAGGGCTGGAGCGTGGTGGCATCAAAGCTGGGACACGCCTTCTGCACTCCTGGCAGGTCACGATGCCCCAGGATGGTGCGGATGCCGGGGAACTGTATCTTCAGCTGAACAATCAGTTTCTCCATCGCCTTCTTCTGCTCCCCGGTACGGGTATCCGCCACATAGCCGTTCTCATCCAATCCGCCCTCATAGCAGATTCCGATGGAATGCGCATTCCAGCCACGGGCATGGGCACCCATACGCTCCAGCGGACGGGTGGCATGTACCTTGCCGTCACGGCTGATGAAGAAATGGTAACCGATGTAACGCCAGTGGTTCACCTCCACGTGGTCGTGATAAAGCTGATGCACAGTGTAAGGGTGGTTGCAGCGGGTTGCGCTGCAGTGTACCACAATCATTGTAATTTCTCTAGTCATAAGCTGATGTTTTTAATGTTTCAACACTGCAAAGATAAGACTTTCTCCTAACTCCAACTGGCGATAGCCGTCGATTTCCGGCGAATTCCCACTTACCCCGGAATGTTTTATATTTAGTTAACTACTTACCTCTCGTGGGAGAAATGTCTAGATAGTTACCTCTCGTAGGCAAACTTACCAAAGGATTACATCTCATCAAAGGAAACCGCTACATCTCGTGGGATATCGCCTTTTGACAGTTACCTCCCATTGCAATACCATTTTTCATCTTTCTGATTATCTGATGGTTACACAACAAAATAGCCCCACAAGAAATATGATAATATGATATATAAGAAATAAAAAAGAAAAATGGTCATGATGGGTTCTCAAACTTTTTTTCTCTATTTTCAAAAAAAACTTGTAAAATACTTGTTAGTTTCAGAAATTTTATATATCTTTGCAGCGCTCTTTCTGTAGAAATACAGGAGGAGCGGACATCAGCACCCTGGCAACAGGATGCCCAAGCATGATAAATGCTGAGTTTACATCTCAAAATCCCTTGTAAGGTGCGGAGTTAAATCCTTGCATGGGGGTACTCAATTGTAAATTCAGGCTAAATTTTTCGTGCGCATTCTCTATGAACAATTCATACGGGGGTGCGACATGGGATAATTTTGGCCTGATGTGAAAAATTGAGTAAAGGACCAAAATAATCCGCATAAATTTTGATCCATTTGAGATTTCGCATCCCCCAGAATTCTTTTCATTGCCACCCCCATTTTATAACTTTATAAACAAACGAGCAATGAACAAGAACCTAAAATTCAATGTAGCCGAAGCCACAGAGCTTGGCACTCATTGCGCCCTGCATCACAGCTACAGCCCGCAAGAACAGAAGTACATCTTCAGACTTGACGTGTACAATCAGAAAGAGATTAAAATGGCTATCAGCCAGAACGCACACCACGGACAACTGGACCTCAACGGTTTCGAGCACCTTGAAAATATGTTACGTTTCGAGGTACCCTACAGAGCTTTGGAAGCTACAAAATCGCATTACAACAACCTGGAGACTGCCCTTATCGACATAGGCAAAAAGCCGGTCTGTATCCCTTACACCGTCGCAGAATCTGATAATCCAGGTACAAACCACTTGTGCTACAAGCGGTTCGACTACCTCTACCACTTCGTTGACTACACCAAGAAAGGTCAGGAGAAGAGAGCCATCCTGGAGATGCCGATTCCCGTGGCTCAGTACTACTTCGCCCTGGACCTGGGCTACTTCAAGGTTTCGCCGCAGCTATACGAGTCATTCCATCACCAGTCTTCCCGCTGCCTTTATCTCCTGACAGAGAGCCGACTGAAGAAGGGCTACACCAAGTTTACGCCTCCCGAAATCCTCGCGCTCCTCACCAGCCACACCCAATATCGCGGCACGGGGAATCTGGAATATACCCAGCTTTCTACTGCCGAAGAGGAGATAAAGAATGCCTACAAGCAGAACCGCCTCGACTATATCGTGATACACACGCTAGAGACGACCCGCAACCAGGTAGTAGGCAAATACGGCAGTTTGGTAATCTTCGACCTCAAGTTCCGCAACGATGACCCAGATATGCTGAGCGATGAAGACAGAACCAAGCTGACAATGATGAAACTAAACTTAAGAAAGGTCCTCACCTCTTCCTACTGGAACGTGAGCCATAAGGTGGCTGAGGCGTTGAGCGATCGCCTCACCCTGTCAGACCTGGATGCCGTGAACCAGTGCTTTCTGGCAGCCTATGCGGCGAAGGCAAAGCACGAGATCAAGAATCCCGCAGGGTATATCGTATCCTGCCTGGATAAGATTCTGAAGAAGAAATAGTTTTTCTTGCAAGTGGCGAACAACTCTTGATTTCCGCCCCAAAATTTTGTATCTTTGCATTGTCATTGAAACACAATGGCTTGCAGAAACAAAAGCTCTGCAATCAATGTTTAACTAAATTGTTTTTTGAGTTATGGGAATGAATGTTAAAGCTGTTGAGCGCAAGATTGCTTACTTGGGCAAGGAAGGTGGCAAGGACCAGTACATGTACGTGATGCAGCCGCTGATCTACAACAAGCTTACACCGGAGAAGGCGATTCAGCAGGCTGCCCTGCATTGCGGGCTGACTCCTGCCGTGATGAACGTGGCTTACGCTGCCCTGAGCGAGGTAATCAAGGCGTGGGCTACAGAGGGTCACTCCGTAGCAGTTCCGGGTCTGGGCACCATGCGTTTCGGGCTGCGTGCCAATGCTGTGAAGTCGGTAGAGGATGTGAGCACCAAGCTCATCACCCAGCGCCGCGTAATCTTTAGCCCTAGTATGGAGATCAAGCAGGAGCTTGCCAAGACGGGTATCAGTATCACCTGCGTAAACCGCAACGGCGAAGTGGTAAAGAACATCTCTTCCAACGATTCGAAGGATGTGGAGGACACCGAGGGTGACAACCAGGAGAACCCTGACGAGAACAAGGGTAACACCGGAACTACCGGCGGCAACACGGGCGATACCGGAACCCAGGGTGGCGGTTCGCAGACTGGCGGAAGCGATACCGGTGACAACGGAGAAAATGGTGATAATGTAAGTCTCTAAAAAATATAGCCCATGAAACGTGAAAACTGGAAAATCGTAATTAAGATTGCTCTCTCACTCCTTACAGCCATCGCAGCCTCTTTAGGTTTGACAAGCTGTATGTAAGTCGGGATGTAAAGCTGGAATCTCTCAAAGAGGGTGTGTCATGAATTGATGACACACCCTCCTTTTTTTATAGACAAGCTGTTCATTTAACCCTTATTAACGGAAATCAAATACTATTTTTTCTACTTTTATGATGTTATTTCGAATAAAAACTGTACTTTTGCATATATAAGATGTATAACCGAAATGCAGATAGACTGCAACGATAGTATTACATTTGCAAAAGTATTGAATAATAATGAACAAGAATAACAGTCCATATACAGCAGCATTGACAGGTGGGGGCTTTCTTTTCGAAGAGACGCTCACCCTATTGCCTTTACTTCAAGCGAAGAACAGCGAGGAACTGCTCCAGGAAGAAAAGGTGAACAACAATCTGCTGCATATCAATGCAGAAACTTCCAGAGAAAAGGCCATTCTGGAAATCAGACGCAGGTATCAAACCATGCCTCCATCATTCTGGAATGACTTCAAGGAAATGAGTGACAGTGATAAGGTCATCGCTCTGTTTTATGTGATACTCAAAACATACAAGATATGCTTCGACTTCCATGTGAATGTAACCATGCGCAAGTGGAACAGTATTTCCAAGAGCATAGACAAGGAAGACCTCATGATGGAGTTCAATGAAATCTCTGCCAAAGACGAGTTTGTTGACTCGTGGAGTGACGCCACAAAGGGGAAAGTGGCAGGAGCCTACCTCACTATCCTGAGAAAGGTGGGAATGCTGACCAATGACAACCGTCTTCATTCCCTGGTCTGCAACAATTACGACTACTACTTGGCAAAGGGAGAACCATGGTTCTTGGAAGCCTGCCTCCTGCAGCCATACGAAATAGATAACATAAAGAAATCAATGTAATATGACGATAAAAGAACTTGATGATAAACTGAACAGCCCCGGTTTCCAGGACACGGAGAACGGCGACCTGTTCTATAACTTCTTCATCTACCAATATCCTGCAGAGAAGGAGTATGACATCCGTCGGCAGATACAGGAGTTCAAGGCGAATCTCATTCGCCCTGTCAACTACGTGGATGTACTTACGCTGAATCTGTTTGAGGAGTTTTGCAACTTTCTCGACCAGAAGAAGTTCCTGCGTCATCCATCCATGCTGAAATACCAGTTAGAGAAAGAGCAGAACGATCCGTCAAAGGCACAGAACACCCAGGACACACTGACCCGTAATGCCCATTCTCCAGAGTTCGTGCAGTACATTCATCAACGTATCATCGACCATATCACCATCAAGGATCAATACCGTCGTCCATACGTTTTCTTGTATGGTATCGGCAGCATGTTCCCATATCTGAGAGTCAACGAGTTTCTTGCCCTCTATGAGGACTACAACGATACCGGGAAGTATAAGATTATCGTCTTCTATCCTGGTCATCGTGACCAGAACTCTTTCCGTCTGTTTGATACGCTCCCAGACAATCACACTTATCGTGCAACACTACTTATCAATGAGTAACTTATGAAACTGAAAGATTTATATAGCAAGCCAATCAACCGTGCTGTCAATCCTGCCGTCAGTGCTACCAAGTTTGATCCAGAGACAGAACGCATCGAAATACAGGAATACGTGTTTACGGATGAGATCATCAATGGTCTCTTCCGCATACTTGATGCCATCAAGAACAACAAAACGTTCGCCCATGTAGGTATATGGATAGACGGTTACTATGGTTCAGGAAAGTCTCACTTCCTGAAATACCTCGACTACTGTATCACTCCATCAACCCGTGAGGATGCAGTCTCACGTCTGCTCGATGCTGTAAAAGCCATCGACCCACTCGACGAGAAGCACAACCTCAGTTTCGATTACGACGAGTTGCTCTCCATCGCCAACTGGTTGAAGCGTGCCACCATCGACACCTGTATCTTCAACCTTGAAACCAGCTACGACAACTCTACAGACAAGAAGAAGGCTTTCCTTCACGTTTTCTGGAATGAGTTTAACGGTAAGCGTGGCTTCAACAAGTTCAATATCACCCTGGCTCAGAACCTGGAAAAACCTCTTGCCGAAAAGGGCGTTTTCGAAGCCTTCAAGGAGCGCATTGCTGAGGAAGGTGGCGACTGGAATGACCCAGGCATGGCTGCCGACCTGATTGACAACGAGCTGGATTGGGTGTTGGATATTGCCAAGGAGCTTGCCCCTACCCTCTCCGTAGATAGCATCCGTGAGCGCATCATCAAGCGAGACACCAATATGAGTATCGACCGCTTCGGTATGGAATTGGCTTCCTACCTGAAGGACAAGGGCGATGACTACCGTCTGATTCTCCTTGCCGATGAGGTGAGCCAGTTTATCAACAAGGAGCGTGACCGTTATCTCAACCTCCAGGAGATTATCACCAAACTCTCTGAGGCTTGCGACAACAAAGTATGGGTGGCTTGTACTGCCCAGCAAGACCTCTCTGAGATTATGGACGATTGCCACATTGCAGAAGAGAAGGATAAGGAAGGCAAGATCAAGGGACGCTTCGAAGTGAAGGTTTCCCTGAAAGGCACACAGCCAGAGGTGATTACCCAGAAGCGAATTCTCGACAAAAAAGAGGAAGTAAAACCAGAACTTGCGGCACTCTACAATCAATATAAGGCAGGTTTCGACCTTCAGTTCAAACTGCCAACATCATATAGTAGCTACGATTCGCAGGATGATTTCGTGGACTACTACCCTTTCGTGCCTTATCAGTTCAAGCTGATTATGCAGGTATTCAACTCGTTCCTCAACCTCGGCTATGTAGCCAAGGAGGTGAAGGGTAACGAGCGAAGCATCATCAAGGTAATTCACTCTACAGCCAAGACAAATGCAGATGCAGAACTGGGCAAGTTTATCTCTTTCGACGAACTCTATAATAACATGTTCGAAGAAGGATTGCAGGCTCGTGGACAGAAGGCTGTGGATAATGCATTGCGCATGGCTCGCACTTACCAGACCGACCGCCCAGAGCGCACCCGTCTTGCCGTGAGAGTAGCCAACGTGCTCTTCATGATCTGTAACATCTCGCAGACCGACCAGCTGGTCTTCCCAGCCACATTGGATAATGTAACCTCACTCCTTATCAACGATATGGAGACTCCTCGCCTCAACATCAAGAACGAGGTGGAAAAGGTGATTGAGTTCCTTTGCGACAACAACATCATCCGTCGTGAGCAGGGCAAGAATGGTGCACCAGAAACCTACGCCTTCTATAGTGAAGAAGAAATGAAGGTGGCTCAGCTCATTCAGAGCCAGGTGGTTGACAACAACACCCAGGCAGAGCAGCTGAAGGAAATCTTCAACAGATATATTACGGCACTCCGCAACAAGGAGCAATACAAGACACGCAGTTTCTCCGTGGGTCTTACCATCAAGCAGCGCACCTTCCTCAGCAACAATCCTGATGTGCAGGTAGAGTTTGTGATGGATGCAGACTATGAAACTGCCGAGCAGTTGGCTTTGCAGAACAGCAATGTCAACCGCATGGTTTACTATGTGGGTCCTCAATATCGTGACAACAAGCGTCTATACAATGCTTTCTACTGGTATTGCCAGGCAAACCGCTACATGGCTACTCCGGTAACAAGCGAGGACAACAAAAAGACCCGTGACGAGTTTGAGAAACGTGCCAACGAACTTTACGACGGAATCATCAGAAAGGAGTTTGAGAAGATTCTCGACACCTGCCCTATCATCTCCGGCCTCAGCGTGATAGATGAAGCCGAACTGGGACAGAAACGTGGCAACGACCGCTATCGTGTAGCGATGGATAAGCATCTTTCCGGCATCTATACCAAGGCGAACCTGGTGGATTACCCAGGCATGCCTCGCACCACGGAGCAGTTGAAAAAGGCAATTTTGCGTAATGTCAACCCTGGCGACTACGATGGATTGAATGCCGTGCTTACCGATGCAGAGCATGAAGTAGAGATTTATCTCAACAAGCAGTTTGCAGAGGTAAATGTTTCTGATGTGCTTGCTAAGTTTGCCAAGGCTCCATACGGATGGGACAATATCTGCACGCTCTATATTATCAATGAGTTGGTACGTCGTCACAATCGTGACTACTCATACGCTAACAATCCGAATGTGGAGACAGCAACGGTTGCCGCCCGCATCGTCAGCGAATCAAACAAGTTCACATTGCGTCAGGCTAAGGTCATCTCTCCGCAGGTAATCCAGAACTTCATTGCAGCATGGAAAGAGATTTTCGGTATTTCTGCCGTTCCAAGTTCTACAGACAGCACTCAACTTTTCAGAGCCTGCCGAGACATAGAGAGCGACCGCAGTCTTGCCAAGTTCATCAAGGGCTATAAGGATATTGAGCAGCAGATAGCAGGCTACCAGTTCTGCCAGCCTATCCGTGAGGCAATTGAGCTTTTCGAATCATGGCTCAACGAGCGTGATCCACTGAAGTTCTTTAATCTTGTCATAGCAGCAAAGGATGAAGCCAAAGTACTTATAGATAAGTGCAAAGAAGTGGCACAGTTTACTCACGACCAGCTTGACACATACAAGCAGCTCCTCCAGTTCCTGGATGACAACCAGTATAATTTCCCATTCGTTCCGATGGAGATGCAGGGAGCAGTCACCGACTTCAATAAGTTGAAAAACGACCCATGGCCAATATCTGGTCTTCGTGGTTACATCAAGCTGCAACGCCAGCTGTCTGGCATCCTCAACAGTGTGCGCGACGACCTGCGTAGTCAGGTGCGCGATGCCTATACCGATACCTTCCGTCAGCTGCGCCATATATGCGAGAAGAACAAAGTGGACGTTAATATTCTTGCAAAAGAGGACGTTACCATACACCTGAAGACCTCCCCATCTAACATTCTTCAGCTCAAGAACAATCTGAGCACGGACGAGTTCTATCAGGAACAGGTGGTTAAAATTCTTGCCGCCACTAAGGACGACGACAATGACGATGAAAAGAAGGTAAAGAACATAACGCTCAACACCAAGACCTCTCATCCTCTCGAAACTACTGCCGACATAGACGATTATCTCAGTCGTCTGCGCATGCAACTGATGAAAGCTATAGAGAATGGTGACAGCGTGATGGTAATTAAATAATATAAAGTATAATTAATAATTTGCACTTTGGACACAAACAGAATCAAACGCTTCGCTACCGAAGCACGAAATATATTGAAAGCCGGTATTGCTGCCAAGATTACGACACTTGGCTTCGACAAGAACGGCAATGTGGCAGAAGAGAACAAGCCTCAGCTGATGCAGGGCGGTTCTCTCTGGAATGAGCAGTTGCAGACAGAGGGCTTCTACTATCAGTGGATGTCCCTCTATAACCGTATTCAGCAGAAGGGTATCAACGAGGTGTATGAGGAAGCTGCCTATACCTGGTTCAACCGTCTCTGCGCCATCCGCATCCTGCAGAAGAACAATCTCTGCAGTCCGGTTTTGGCGTATGCTGATGCTGCACGCACTCCCGTCATCGTGGATGAAGCCCGACAGGGACGCATTCCGCAGATGTTTCTGTCCCCCGATAACGGGGGAAACGAAGGGGGTGAAGAGTTACGCCAGCGACTCGTTGAACTTCTCGATGACGACACCAAGGTAACGGAGCAGTTTGCCATTCTCATTACAGCCTGGTGTCACGATAATCCTATAATCAACCAGTGTTTCGGCAGTATCGCTGATTACACCGAGCTACTTCTGCCCAACAATATCCTGGCAGAAGGCGGTTTCGTGGACATGCTGAACCATACTGAATTTATCACCGATGAAGACTTCCAGTCACCTGAGTTGATTGGATGGCTTTACCAGTTCTATATCTCTGAGCGCAAGGACGAGGTGTTTGCCAAGAAGGGCAAGTTCGAGGCTGATGAGATTCCTGCAGCCACCCAGATCTTCACCCCTAACTGGATTGTGAAATACATGGTACAGAACACCGTGGGAAGAATCTATCTGGACAACAATCCATACGAGACGCAGCTGCAAAAGAAATGGCATTATCTCGTTGAGCCTTCAGAAAAGCCAAGCGATAGGTATTCGCTGAAATACAACGAGTTAACAGATTTGAAGGTAGCAGACCTCGCCTGCGGTTCCGGTCATATTCTCAACGAATGTTTCGACCTGCTCTATGACCTTTATATTGCCGAAGGCTATGGTCGTGGAGAGGCTGTGGAGAATATCTTCAGCCACAACCTCACGGGTATCGATCTCGACACTCGTGCCAAGCAGTTGAGCCAGTTTGCCCTCCTGCTGAAGGCTTGCCAGAAGGATGCAGGCTTTGCAGATGCGCACGTATTGCCGAATGTACTCGACATGACGGGAGTGGTACCAGCCTTGGATAAAAAGGCAATGACTGAGACTTGCCTTCAGTTTGTAGGTGGCTACGATGACGTGGCTGGCGAGATGCTTGAGGAAGACTTCGAACTTTTGAAAGAAGCCGACAACCTCGGCAGCATCATGATATTCAATATCAACGAGAACTACCACAATATGCTCCGCAGTCATTATGAGGATTGGACAAAGAATGGTACCGACGATTGTCCTGCCAACATCAAGCAGCTGTTGCCGGGTGTCAAGGTGATTCTTACCCTCACCGAGCATTACCATGCGCTCGTGATGAATCCGCCTTATATGGGTGGAGGGAAGATGAACAGCGTATTGAGCAAGTATGTGAAGGACAACTATGAAGAGGGTAAGGCAGACCTCTTCTCCGTGTTCATGTTCATGGGCATGGAGCGTCTTGCTGATGGCGGCAAAATGGCGCAGATCAATATGCAGAGCTGGATGTTCCTCTCTTCATTCAAGAGCTTGCGCCATATCTTCCTGCACAATTATGCCATTGACAGCATGTTGCACCTAGGTCCTCGCACGTTCGATGAGTTGAGTGGTGAAGTGGTACAGAACACAGCCTTCGTTTTAACCAAGCCTCAAGATCCATACGGTGGAATCACCATGGCGGAAATTAGGGCTTTGCCGAAATCTGAGCAAGAGATTTGGAAACAAAGATTTTACGAAGACACAGAAATGGATATGGACGAATTGTTCCTCGGAAACCCTAAAGGCATCTACTATCGATTGGTAGATGGCAAGAACTGTGCTGATAAAGAGCAGATGTTCCTTGCCAATAAGGATGGAAACGAGGATGGTAAGCATATTTATTATCCTAATGTGGAGCAGCTTAATTTTGGCAAGATTCCAGGTGCGCCTATCGGCTATTGGGTTTCACCCAAAATTCAAGAGATATTTACATCAAATCTCGCGTTGTCTGCTGTTTGCAGTCCCACACAGGGACTAGCAACAGCAGACAACGCGAGATTTCTCCGCCTTTGGTTTGAGCCAAGCTACAGCCGAATCGGATTCGGCTGTGAAAATGCCGCGTTAGCGGCTCGCTCGCAAAAAAAATGGTTCCCATATAATAAAGGTGGCGGACAACGAAGATGGTATGGAAATCAAGAATCTGTTGTAAATTGGGAAAATGATGGATATGAAATTAAAAACTTCATGGATAATAAGGGAAAACAACGCTCAGTTATAAGAAATCCAGAAAGGTATTTCTGTCCATCAATTTCTTGGTCTGATATTTCATCAAATTCAAACTCATTTAAAGTATATCCTAAAGGATTCATATTTGATGTTTGTGGAATGAGTTGTTTTGACGCGCCTAATAGGCTAAATCTACTGGGTGTGCTAAATACAAAATTCTATGCCGTTTTATCGCATTTTTTAAATCCAACGATGCATTTCCAAATTGGCAATTTCAAACAATTACCATATATGGAAGTTCCTTCGAAAGAATTTGACCAATTAGTTGAGCAGAACATCGCCATCTCCCGCGCCGACTGGGACGCCCACGAAACCTCCTGGGATTTCCAGCGCAACGAGCTCTTATCCATCGACACCTCCACCTACACGGAGAACATCGATTACAAAATAGAGAAGCATTTCGAGGAGACGGGCGAACATATCAGCATCTCCCCAGCTGCCCCAAAGTTAGGCAGTCTGGAATGGCGCATGGAGCAATACAAGACGAAGTGGGAGCGCAAGTTCATGCAGCTGCATAAGAACGAGGAAGAACTCAACCGCCAGTTCATCGACATCTATGGCCTACAAGACGAGCTGACTCCTGATGTTCCACTGAATGAAATCACCATCCTTCAGCAGGGAGAGATCTCGATTGAGTGAGCGCAGAGCCAAGCTTGCTTGGGCTATGCCGAGCGAAGAGAGATTCGACAGAGATAGAGCCAGAATATGGAAGCGGATTTGGTGTACGTCAACTGGAACGTTGTCGCCAGTTTTATACTATCTATCCAAATGCGAATACTCTGTGTGCGCAATTGAATTGGTATCAATAACGCATCCTTGCCAGCAAGTATCAACTCTAAAAGAAAATCAAGAAAGCAATGAGTAATAACAATATACAGAAGGTATCCATCCGTTTCTTCAACGACCGCGAAGTGCGTGCCGTATGGGACGAAGAACTTTCAAAATGGTGGTTTTCCGTTTTGGATGTCGTTGGCGTGCTCAACGACCAAGACGACTATACAAAGAACCGCAACTATTGGAAGTATCTGAAGACAAAGCTGAAGAAGGAAGGAAACGAGTTGGTTAGTGCCACTAACCAACTGAAACTTCTGGCACAAGATGGTAAACGCTATAAAACCGACGTTCTCGATACCGACGGCAGCCTGCAACTGGCAGCCAGCTTCCCCAACACCAAGGCTTCACGCTTTGTAGCATGGCTCACGAATAGCGAAGAAAGCATCGACGGCAAGAGCAAATCGAAGGCTTATGCCTTGTTTGAGAGTAGTATGATTGAAAGCATTGAGGTGGGAACAGCGAAGGGACTGCAACAGATTCACGCTTACCTGTTTGGCGGTTTGTACGACTTCGCCGGACATATCCGCACGGTGAATATAGCCAAGGGAGGATTTCAGTTTGCTATGGCAGCCTACTTGCCCGCTACGCTCCGACAGATAGAACAGATGCCCGAAGAAACATTTGAGCAGATAGCCGACAAATATGTTGAAATGAATGTGGCGCACCCTTTCCGTGAAGGCAACGGCAGAACTACCCGTATATGGCTCGACCTCATGCTCAAAAAGAATCTGAAGCAATGTATCGACTGGAGTATGGTAAACAAGAAAGACTATCTGGCTGCTATGACTGCAAGCGTGGCTGACAGCACACCCATAAAGCAGTTACTCAAAGCAGCATTGACCGACAAGATAAACGATAGGGAAACCTTTATGAAAGGTATCGACTACTCTTACTATTATGAACAAGAAGAGTAATGAAGGTTGATAAGAAAGTGATATTATATAATGATGATAAAAATGGAAGCAAATAATACAAAACAACATATCGTATGGCACGATGATGCCATTATCAAGCAACTCATCAGCTATGCTGTGGGCTGCATGCTCGGACGCTATCGCCTCGACAAGCCGGGGCTTCACATCGCCCACCCTAACCCAACCGACGAGGAGATTGCTCCTTACGAATACAAGGGTGAACAATGGGCAATAGATGACGACGGCATCATGCCGCTCATGCCAAACGACTGTGGTTTCTCCGACAACGCCTCTGCCCGCTTTGCTGACTTCATCCGTGTGGCTTTGGGCAACGAGGAGCATGTGGAGAACCTGAACTACGTGGAGAAATGCCTGGGCAAGCCGCTGGAGCAATACTTCGTAAAGGACTTCTGGAAAGACCACAAGAAGATGTATCAGAACCGCCCTATCTACTGGCTGTTCTCATCCAAGAAGGGCGCCTTCCAGGTCATTGCCTACATGCATCGCATGAATGCCTACACCGCAGAACGTGTGCGCTCGAAGTATCTCCTCCCTTACATCGAACACCTGGAGGCAGAAATCGACAAGCTTGATGCCCGCCGTGCCGAACTCTCCACCAAAGAGACCAAGCAGCTGCAAGCTCTGCAAAAGCAACTCGACGAGTGCCGTGAATACCACGAGCGCCTGCAAGTAGTAGCCGAGCAAGCCATCAGCTTCGACCTCGACGATGGCGTGGTAGTGAACTATGCCAAGTTTGGTGATATTTTACAGAAAATAAAATAGTGGGCGACGTGTAATATCCGCAACAGCAAATTAATTAGAAGAATATGAAAAAGACAATGACGTCAGCAATAACAGACCCAGACTATAAACAATGGGTTAGCGATATAGAAAAACGATTCAAAAAGCAACAGTTAAAAGCTGCAATACATGTTAACTCCGACAAGTTAGAATTTTATTGGAGCTTAGGTCGAGACATCTGCGAGCGAGAATTCGAGAGCAAATATGGCAGTTCTGCCATACAAATACTAAGCAAAGACCTTCGTGTAGCTTTACCAGGAGTAGCAGGACTCACACCTGGCTCTTTATATTATTGTAAAAGATTTTACAAACTCTATAGTCAAATATTTAAGAAATTTCCCCAAGCTGGGGAAATTTCTAAGTCATTGCATTCTGTACCAACAGAAACACAGACGATGCCATTGAACATCTTTTCCATTCCATGGGGTCATCACAAAGTAATTATTGACTACTTAGAAGATGCTCCTGAAAAAGCCATATTCTACGCATCAAAAATATTAGAGAACTGTTGGTCCAGGGCTACTTTGCTGAATATGATTGGCGATAAAGGGAAAAATAACGGGTTATATGAACGACAAGGAAAAGCTGTGAACAACTTTCCTCAAACAATGCCTCATCCTACTGGAGATTTAGCAAGAGAACTCATAAATGACCCTTTGAATTTTTCCTTTTTAAAACTAAAAGAATCTTTCGATGAGGAAAATCTCAAGAATGCCCTTGTGCAGCATGTTAATCAGCTATTGATGAGCTTAGGGTCTGGCTTTGCCTATATGGGTAGAGAATATTTGCTATCTGTGGCTGGCAAAGAACAATTTACGGATTTGTTGTTTTACAATACAAAATTGCATGCCTACGTAGTGGTTGAGGTGAAAATAACAGAATTTGAGTCGTCATATCTCGGACAACTGTCTGGGTATATGTCACTTGTAAATCATATATTGAAGTCTGATTTGGATAGACCAACCATTGGACTACTTATTTGTCGAAATAAGAACAACCTTTTTGCGCAATATTGCCTGGAAGGGTATAATCAGCCAATAGCTATTACAGCTTATGAGGGAATACAAATTCTTCCAAACAATTTCAATGAGAAATTGCCAAGCATCAATGAATTGGAAGAAGAAATTAGAAAGAAATAATCCAAAATCAAATTGAATTATGAAATCTGGAAATAAAGAAATAGGATTTGGAAAGCAAACTATTGCTCAGGTTTTCGCGGAATGGTACACTGTTCCTTCATATCAGAGACATTACGTTTGGGAAAGCGATAATGTGAATGATATAAGAAGGTGGCATGCAAAAATATTGCAGATGCAGTATGTGGTAAAACCCCATCGTATCGTATTGACAACTTGAATAATATCATTAATTTGATAGAAGAAGCAGGCAATACCTCTGATGTGCTTGAAGCTCATGACTATTATTCATTTAATGAACAAGTTTTCATGGCTAACATTCAATCTGAGATATACGGAAGACGCTATACTTATGCACTTCTGATGCTGCTTGAATACAAATACAAGGATAAGTCCGAATGGAAAGATTTCGGGACGACATCAATTGAGCATATTCTTCCACAAAATCCTAAAGCAACAAGTCAGTGGGTAAAGGATTTTAATGAAGAACAGAGAGACTATTATACGCATAGAATCGGAAATTTATGCCTGATTGGTCGTCGAAAGAATTCTTCTTTAGGTAACTTGGATTATCAGGAGAAGCTAAAAAGATATTTCGAGAAGAATATAGGTTCTTTTGCTAGTTCTCAAAAAATATACAAAACATATCCGAATGCATGGACTCCTGACACAGTTAAGGAAAACCAGGAAAGAGTCATAAAGGATTTGATGGAGATTTTTGGTATAAAGGATTCCAGTTCTAAAACTGAACCTCTATCGTATATAGAACAGCAGAAAACTATCTTTCCTAACGCTTATGAGCCTTGGTCTGTAATTGATGACAAAAAATTAGTTACACTATATAAAGAAGGAAAATCTGTTAATGAACTCATGAACATATTTCTTAGAAATAGAGGAGCCATTAAAGCCAGATTGTTGAAATTAACAGGAATAGATATAGACAAGTAACATCCGTATTTATAAAGCATCCAAGAATATGGTACAAGATAGAATATACAACTACTTCGAGCGCAATCCGCAACTTCATGTGCTCTTCATCTTCGACAGGATGAACATCATCCAGAACGAACTGGATGAAATGAAGCAGTGGAATGACGACTATATATATAAGGTGTTTGATGGAGCGTGGTTCAATGCCAAATATGCCATCGAGAACGATTGGAAGGACAAGCATGTGGTTCTGCTCTTCCCGGAACAGGTTTATCCTCATACAGAGGAACAGCAGCTCAGCTTTCCCCTACTCGATATGTTGAAAGCCAACATGGAATATAAGGAAGAAGACTACGCCAGCTTCATGCAGCAGTATAATCTTCCAGAGAAATTCCGCAGTTTCGTGAAGAAGAATATTGGCGAAATCATGTCGGCTAAGGTGAGCAACATCCTCAATGGACATATTGACAGTACATCGTTCAGCGAGGATATGGTTTGCCGTGCCTTCATTTCCAATTATCTTGGCGAGAAGAAGCTGCAGGAATGGGAACAGATCATCATCAAGATGATTATTCTGGATGGAATAGCAGAAGAGAAAAAGCGTACTGATTTCTGGTATAAGCTCAGCAAGAATTTTGATGCTTCAAAGGCTTTTTCGGAAAAGCTGGATAAGCTCTTTGGCTTAACTCCTAACTTTAACGCTGCCATCAAGATGAAAAACGTGGCTGAGAGCCTGAAGTACAATAGCATCACTCAGCTTTTAGACGCAGTACCGGGAGACACCTATAAGCAGTACAAGATCAGCAATTCTGTAGTGCTTGACCAGGTGAACAAAATCTATGAGTTGGGTACACACGACCGCCTACTGTCAGAGAAGTTTGCCCAGGCTATGAATATTTTGGCAGCAGACATCAAGGAAGAGGAAATCATCAATATCTATGGTATTGATGCCAACTACTATTGTCTTACAGAGTCACTCAGCTGGCCAATCCTGAAAGAGATTGTAGAAGAAAAGCTGATGGCAGACCCAGAGCTGGTGAACGACCGTATGCGTGAGTTGTCTTTGAAGCTTCCTGTAGATAGTGATATTCAGATTGCCATCCGATTCATAGAGCAGTCGGCTTTATACTATGCTCAGGTAAGGGGTCTTGGAACGCTGAAACTCAATAGCACCAGGGAATATATAGAAAAATATACAGAAGAGTTCTATCTTGCAGATCTCTACTATCGCCGCACCCTGGAAGCATTCCACGAACTCATCACGAAGGAGAATCCTATAGAGCAAACGTTGAGTTCAGCCAAGCGCCAATTAGACTTGGAATATGCTAAGATGACTAACGTTCTCAACCTTGAATGGCTGACATGCGTAGCAGAAAAAGGCGCATGGTTTACTGAAACCGGATTAAAGCGTCAGGAAGATTTCTACAAGAACGAGTCTGATTCCAGCGTGAAGCAGGTGGTCATCGTATGCGATGCGCTGAGATATGAGGTGGCAAAGGAACTGATGCAGGAACTGGCAAAGGAGAAGCATATTGCTACAATTGACGCATACCAGGCAATGCTTCCTACGGAAACCAAGTATTGCAAGCCTGCCCTCCTCCCTCATCACTCGCTGGAGTTGAATGGCACAGACATGATGGTGGATGGAACCCTGCTGACAACAACAGAACAGCGAACAGCCCATCTGGGTAAATATCGGGAAGGAGCCATCTGTACACGCTATGAAGACGTGATGAATGGCGACGCACAATCCATGCGTGAACTCTTTAAACGCCCGTTGGTGTATATATTCTATGATACGATAGATGAAGCCGGACATTCCCAAAGTCCGTTCGAGGTAATCAGTGCTTGCAGAAAAGCCATTGAGCAATTGACGGTACTGGTAAAACGCCTGCATGCATCGTGGAATGTGGCAAATGTGCTTCTCACCGCAGATCATGGATTTCTCTATAATGATATGAAGTTTGAAGAGAAGGATAAGCATAGCATCAAGGAGTCTGCCGTCGAGAAGAAGACAAGATACTATCTCACAGACAGCAACGATACTTTTGAGGATATAGTAAAATTTCCTCTTGATAAAGTATCTTCTATTAAGAGTGCCACTCCTTTGCTGGTTGCAGTACCTATCGGAACTAACCGTCTGGCTGCACCTGGTGGCTACAACTTTGCTCATGGTGGCGCATCGCTTCAGGAAATGATTATTCCTGTGATAAGAAGCCAGCAGAAGAGAACGAACAAGACAGAAAAGGTGGGCGTTGCTCTGATGAGCCACAACCTGAATATGGTGAGCAGTCGATTGAAGTTCCAGATGATACAGTCGGAAGCTGTAAGTATGACCGTGATGGAGCGCAAGGTGGTTTGCTGTATTTATAATGGTGACGATCCTGTAACCCAGGAAAAGGAAGTGACACTGAATAGCACTGATGCAACAAACTTGAACAATCGCGTGTTTGAAGTGACACTCAATTTGAATAAATCTGTCAATGCAAGTATGTTACAGTTGAGAATCTACGATGTGGATGACAAACTGAACCCACTTGTGCGTGAGACAGTGAAGAACAATACAATGATAGAACAAGATTTTTAAGGAATACTGCATATGGATTTACAACAGAAAGTAATGAATGCCTTCATAGGCAAAGTGGTAAGAAAGGATTTGGCTTTCCTCGTGAAGGGAGGCCTGCCTGTTCCTACATACGTGTTGGAATACCTGCTGGGGCAGTATTGCGCCAGTGATGATGAAGAAATCATCAACGAAGGTTTGGAAAAGGTGAAGCAAGTGATCCAAAACAACTATGTTCACCGTGCTGAAGCTGAATCGGTAAAAGGTATCATACGTGAGAATGGCAGACATCGCATCATCGACAAAGTGACTGTTGTACTCAACGAGAAAAACGATGAGTACCAGGCAACATTTGCCAATCTGGGATTGACAGGTGTGCCTATCGGTACAGACTACGTGCGTAAGAACCCAAAATTGCTGAGTGGCAATGGAGTCTGGTGCATTGTTACCATCGGTTATATCAGTGGTGAAAGCGTCAAGGTGAGATGGGAAATCCAGACATTGAAGCCTATCCAGATTTCAAATATCGACCTGCAGGAATATATCGACCAACGTAAGAACTTCACTACGGAGGAATGGATTGACTTCCTGATGCATACCGTGGGTCTGAACCCTGAGGCAATGAACCGCCGTGAGAAGTTCATCACTTTGGCTCGTCTTCTCCCTCATGTGGAAAACAACTTCAATTTCATGGAATTGGGTCCAAAGGGAACAGGTAAATCTCATGTATTCCAGGAACTGTCTCCTTATGGCGTACTTGTCAGTGGTGGTGACGTAACCTCTGCCCGACTTTTCGTGAAAATCCAGGGCAACAAGGAAATTCTTGGACTGGTAGGCTATTGGGATGTTGTGGCATGGGACGAGTTTGAACAGCAGAAAGGCCGTAATGTGGATGCTGTGCTCATCGACACGATGCAGAACTATCTTGCCAACAAGTCGTTCAACCGTGGTAAGGGAACCCACGAGGCTAGTGCATCCATGTCTTTCGTAGGTAATACCAAGCATACTGTTTCATATATGTTGAAGAACAGCCATCTGTTTGAGAGCATTCCTACATCATTCATCAAGGGTGCGTTCCTCGACCGAATCCATCTCTACAATCCAGGTTGGGAAATCAAGATGTTGAAGAAGAACAGTTTTTCCAAGGGATATGGTCTTATTACCGACTACATTGCTGCCGTACTTCACGAAATGCGCAATGATGACAGAACAGCAGTACTGAATGATTATGCGAAGTTTGACGGTTCTCTCTCAGAACGTGACCATCTTGCTATCCGTAAGACATTCTCTGGTATGATGAAACTCATCTATCCTGATGGTAAGATGACCGACCAGGAGGCCTATGAACTGGTTGACTTTGCTGCAGAAGGTCGTAAACGTGTGAAGGATCAGCTCTATCTGATTGATGAAACATTCATGGCAGAGCCTGCAAAGTTCAAGTACATCAACCTGAAAACCGGTTCTGAAGTAAGCATTGAGACTTTGGAACAAGTAAGCAATGAGACATTGGAACAAGGAAGCAATGAGATATTGGAACAAGGAAGCAATCAGAAAGTAGAACCACCTACGACTGAAGATCATACAGAAGAACCGAAATCCAAACGTCCACGCATACCTATTCTACAAGAAAAGAGTATGTCGTTCAGAATGGGCCAGACTGGCGTAAGTTATGAGAAGTTATTTGCACCTTATATGAGAGAAGCAAAGGAAATAACCGTTGAAGATCCATATATACGTGCTTCATGGCAGATCAAAAACTTCATGGAGTTTGCTCTGATGCTTATCAATACACGTCCTGTGGATGACTTGAAACTGAACCTTTTCACTAATGAAGAGGAAGACAAGATACCAGACTTGATTGACAAGCTTGATGACATCAAGGACGACCTTGCGACGTATGGCATTGAGTTTACATACAAGTTCAGAGACTTTCATGACAGATGTATCAAAACAGATACAGGATGGACAATTACGCTTGGACGTGGTCTTGACATGTTTGAAAAATATAGTCCCTACTCTATTGCATCATCAAAACAGGATATGCGTAAGTGTAAGGAGTTTACCGCAACATTCATGAAGAATAAAAATGTATGAAAAAAGGCTGCGTCACCCGGTGGTAACGCAGCCTTTTTCATATTTGATCTTTACCAAAGCTCCAAACGCTCATTCTTAGGAATGAACATCTTGTCGCCCTGCTTTACACCAAATGCCTCGTACCAGGCATCAATGTGAGGAAGAGCACCATCTACACGCCACTTGCCAAGCGCATGAGGATCGTTCTTCACACGGTTGCGGATTTCCTTCTCGGTGATGTTCTGACCCCATACACCTGCGTAAGCCAGGAAGAAACGCTGATCAGCAGTAAAGCCATCCTTGTTCTTCAAAGGCTTCTTGGCTGTAGCATTCTTGAATGCATTGAAGGATACCATCAAACCTCCGTGGTCGGCAAGGTTCTCACCCAATGTGAAGCGACCGTTGGCATTCAAATCAGGCAATACCTTGATGTTGCTGAAGAAATCTGCATACATATCTGCACGCTTGTTGAAGCCCTCAGCATCGGCAGCTGTCCACCAATCCTTCAGGTTACCGCTGGCATCATACTGGCGACCCTGATCGTCGAAACCGTGAGTCATCTCATGACCAATCACTACACCGATAGCACCATAGTTGAATGCCTCGTCAGCCTTGGCATCAAAGAATGGATACTGGAGGATACCTGCTGGGAAGCAGATCTCATTGGTGGTAGGATTATAGTATGCATTCACAGTCTGAGGAGTCATATACCACTCATCTCTGTTGACTGGCTTACCAGCCTTCTCTGCAATCTCCTTATTGTTGCGGAACTGACGGCAAGCCATCACGTTCTCATAGAAACTCTTGGATGGATCGATGGTAAGTTTGCTATAGTCTGTCCACTGGTTAGGATAACCAATCTTGACATAGAACTTATCGAGCTTATTGTGAGCTGCAGCCTTGGTCTCTGCACTCATCCACTTCTGAGCATCGATACGCTGACCGAGACTCACCTGGAGATTCTTGACCAAAGTCTCCATCATCTTCTTGGAAGACTCTGGGAAGAACTTCTTGCAGTAGATTCTGCCGAGTGCCTCACCCATCTGAGCATCTACCTGAGAAGTAGCACGCTTCCACAATGGATGATCTTCCTTTCTGCCACTCATGGTCTTGCCGAAGAAATCGAAGTTTGCCTCACGGATGGCATCGGTGAGATAAGCAGAAGAGCTGCCGATGACACTCCACTCCATCAAAGCCTTCAAGGTCTCAGCATCCTCAGCAGCAGTAATCTTGTCGTAACCAGCCATGAAAGCAGGCTGACCAACAATCATCTCCTGGATATATTCGCTCTTGATGCCCTCGCCGTTAGCCAAAGCTTCGAGAGGAATGTTTGGATAATTCTCCTTAAACTGCTTCAGGCTCATCTTGTTGTAGTTAGCCTGTGGGTCACGGAGTTCGGTACGGCTCTTGGAGATAGTAGCAAGACTGGTCTCGTGGAGGAATACCTTCTGTGCCTTCTTGGCAGCATCGGCAGCAGAGAAGCCATAGAGCTGGAACATCTTTACCACGTAAGTCTTGAATGCCTCACGGATAGCTACGGTAGCAGCGTCGTTGTTGAGGTAATAATCCTTGGAACCGAGAGTCAAGCCACCCTGCATCACATTGTAGATGTTCATGGTAACGTTCTTCTCATCAGCACCGAAACCAGTACCGAAACCTACGCCCAAGCCCTGCATGGCATATTTCACCTGCAAGTTCTGGAGATCAGTCTTGGTCTTGGCAGCAGCAATCTCGTCGAGGAGAGGCTTTACAGGAGCAATGCCCTCCTTGTTGCGACGGTCGATATCGAGTGCCAACTTATAGAAATCGGAAAGCTTCTGTTCGATGGTTCCAGCCTTGTAGGTCTTCTTCTTGAGTTCATCAAGGATAGAGTTGATACGCTTGTTGTTGTTCTCAGCCAACTGATCGAAACTACCATAACGGCTGTAGGCAGCAGGAAGCGGGTTGTTCTTCTGCCAGCCACCGGTAGCAAACTGATAGAAATCATCAGCAGGCTTTGCTGTCTTGTCAAGATTGCTCAAGACAAGTCCCGACTTGTTCTGAGCATCAGCAGCCAAAGGCATGGCTGCGAGCATCATCATCGGAAGGATGTACTTCATTTTCATTTTCTCGTTATTTATTATTGTTTATTAATTACGAATTCTTCACTTCCTCCAGCTCTTCTGAGAGCATCATCCAGTTCTCGTTTTCCTCATCCAGGCTCTTCATCAGCTCGGTATATTCGGTAACGAGTTCCATATTCGTAGCATTCTCTGGCTTCATCAGGAGGGCATCAATCTCTGCCTTGCGGGTTTCGAGCTTTTCTATCTTCGTCTCGCATTCCTTCACTGCCTTCTCTGCCTTGCGTATCTTCTTCTGCTGCTCCTTATGCTCGGCATAGCTGAGCTTGCCGGAGGATACTTCGGAAGAAGAAGCAGATGATGAGGTTGAAGAAGAGGAAGAGGATGAAGCGGAACCCGATGGAGAACCGGCAGATGCCATTCCTGACTGATTGGCAAGTGCCTGACTGATGCTCTCGGCATTGTGGGCACGGAGATAATCGTAGATACCGCCCAGATGCTCACGTACTTTACCACCGGCAAACTCATATACCTTATCTACCAGTCCGTCGAGGAACTCACGGTCGTGGCTCACGATGATGGCGGTGCCGTCGAATGCCTTGATGGCTTCCTTCAACACATCCTTCGACTGCATATCGAGATGGTTGGTAGGCTCATCGAGAATCAGGAGATTCACCGGTTCGAGCAGAAGCTTGATCATCGCCAAACGACTGCGCTCTCCTCCACTCAGCACCTTGACATATTTTTCGGAAGTTTCGCCACCAAACATAAAGGCACCCAAGAGATCGTTCACCTTGAGACGCATCTCGCCGGTAGCCACATTGTCGATGGTCTGGAAAATGGTAAGATTCTCGTCGAGGAGCTGTGCCTGGTTCTGTGCGAAATAACCTATCTGCACGTTATGACCTATCTTGAGATTGCCCGTAAAAGGAATCTCGCCCATGATACACTTCACCAGGGTAGATTTACCCTCACCGTTCTTACCTACGAACGCCACTTTCTCGCCACGCTTGATGGTAAGATTCACATGGTCGAAGACGGTATGCTCGCCATAATCCTTTCTCACCTCATCGCAGAAGACCGGATAATCACCGCTTCGAAGACAAGGAGGGAACTTGAGGTGCATCTGCTTGGTATCCACCTCATCCACCTCGATAGGAACGATTTTCTCCAACTGCTTGATGCGGCTCTGCACCTGTACAGCCTTGGTTGGCTTATAGCGGAAACGCTCGATGAAGTCCTTGATATCGGCTATTTCCTTCTGCTGGTTCTCGTAGGCACGGAGCTGCTGCTCGCGGCGCTCGGCACGAAGTACCACATACTCATCGTATTTCACCTTGTAATCCTCTACCCTTCCGCAGGTAATCTCCAGGGTGCGGTTGGTTACATTATTGATAAAGGCACGGTCGTGACTTACCAGCACCACCGCCTTGGCACTCTGCGCCAGGAACTGCTCCAGCCACTGGATACTCTCGATATCAAGATGGTTGGTAGGCTCATCGAGGAGAAGTACATCCGGCTTCTGGAGCAGGATCTTTGCCAGCTCGATACGCATACGCCATCCACCAGAGAACTCCCGGGTAGGACGGTCGAAGTCTTCACGGGTGAAACCCAGACCGCTCAACGTGCGCTCTATTTCCGCCTCGTAGTTTTCACCGCCCATCATCATATAGCGATCATGTTCCTGGGTGAACTTCTCCACGAGCTGGGCATAGCTCTCGCTCTCGTAGTCGGTGCGGTCAGCCATTTCCTGCTGCATCTTGTCGAGGCGCGCCTTCATCTCGGTATTGTGGGCGAAAGCCTTGCGGGTTTCCTGCTTCACGGTGGTGTCATCCTGCAGTTTCATCACCTGAGGCAGATAGCCGATGGTGGTTTCATTAGGGATAGCCACTACACCGGAGGTTGGCTTCTGCAAGCCACAGAGAATCTTCAGCATCGTAGATTTGCCGGCGCCGTTCTTACCTACCAGGGCAATGCGGTCGCGGTCGTTGATTACGAAGCTTACATCATTGAAAAGTGGCTTTACGCCAAACTCTACTTTCAGTCCTTCTACTGAAATCATATTTTATACTTTGAACTTTGAATTTTGAACTTTGAACTTTATGATTAGCAGTTCTGTTATTGCTCTGACTTCTTCTTCTCCTTACGGAATGAGCAGGGAGGAATCTCCGTAGCTCAGGAAGCGGAAATCATGAGAGAGGGCATAATCATATACCTTCTTCCAATCACCATGCAGGAAGGCACTCACCAGAAGAAGGAGAGTGCTCTGAGGCTGATGGAAATTGGTTACCAGCATCTTCACTATCTTATAGGTATAACCTGGAGCGATGATGATCTGCGTGCTGGAGTGAAGGGCTTTCAATCCGTTGCGGTCGAGATAATCGACGATTGCCTGGATAGCCTGCACCGGAGTGATGTCATCCACCAGATTGCCATCTACCGACAGCTCGTATGGATCCCACTGTTTTACATGCAGGTCCTCTTCACTTGCCTCAGGATGCTTGATGAGATGCACGCCCATATAGTAGAGACTCTCGATGGTGCGCACACTGGTGGTTCCCACGGCGATGACCTGGCACTCGTGCTTGATGAGCTTCTCCAGACTGCGACGATGAACCACGATATATTCGGTATGCATCTGATGACCTTCTATCTCAAGACTCTTCACCGGCTTGAAGGTTCCCGCTCCTACATGAAGGGTTACCTCTTCACGGTCAATGCCATGCGCATCCAGGTCCTGGAGTACCGCATCGGTGAAATGCAGACCGGCTGTTGGGGCAGCCACACTACCCTTGATCTTGGAATATACGGTCTGATAAGTGGTCTTGTCACTTTCTTCAGTCTTGCGGTTCAGATATGGAGGGATAGGCAACTCTCCTACTGCCTCAAGAATCTCGGCAAAGGAAACGTGCTCGTTGTCCCAGTCGAAATCCACCCAGTAGTTGGTGCCGCCACCCTTGGCTACCATCTCAGAAGCCTCTGCGCTGAGAGCATCTCCACGTCGCATGGTAGCAGAGAGAGTAAGCTGATGACCCTTGATCTCGAAGTCACGCTTCAGACTTCCCTCTTTCCATTTCTTCAGGTTACCAATCATACAGAGCCATGAGCAGTGACCCGAAGTCTGGAACATCAGCTCATAGTCGGTAGGTGCAGCAGGCTCCATCAAGAACACCTCGATGAGTGCTCCCGTCTCCTTGCGGAAATGCATGCGCGCCTGGATAACCTTGGTATTATTGAATACCATCATGGCTCCCTTTGGCAGATAGTCGGGAAGATGGAAGAACACATCGTCGCTTACCTCGCCATGCTTATAGACCAGCAGTTTGCTGTGGTCGCGCTGTGCGATAGGAAACTTGGCGATGCGCTCATCTGGTAAATCGTAATTATAATCGCTTATCTTAATATGTTTTGTATCCATTATTTCTTTGAACTTTATGATTTGCCTTTTTTCAGAAAAGGCTATTTACTGCTATATTGCCGTCATCAGAACGACGGCACGCAGGATGACATATACGAGAGTGAGCATCAGCACGGTCATAACCATATCGATGTCATCGCAATCATATCCCGTACAGGTATATTGATTCGAAACATACTTGATTTCCGGTGAGATACGTCGGTACATACGAAGGAAGAAAAGATATACCAGCGAACCAATCACCATGCCCAGCAGCATTCCGCAAACGATGTCCAGCGGATAATGAACGCCCAGATAGAGGCGGGTCCAGCAGTTCACCAGCGACCATGCTATCAGGGTGAAGGTGAGCATCCTGCTCCTTACAAGCAGCGAGAAGAACACGGCTAACGCCATGGTGTTGGCTGCATGCGCCGAACAGAAACTGTAGTCCTTCAGGCGAAGATTATCTACTACCTGCACGGTATATTTTACCAGCGGATCGTTGGAAGGTCGCCATCTAGCCGCAAGCGGTTTGATGATTCCCTCGGCAATGCCATCGGCAAAAAAGATGCACAGGAATGCGCAGCCTACAATAAGACCAATCTGCCCGATTGTCTCATTATTGCGCATCACGATGATAAAGAGTACAAGATAGAGCGGTATCCAGGTGAAACCCGAAGTAAGTGCCATCACCAACTGGTCGAGAATCACATTGTTACTGCCGTTGAACCACTGCAGCACTTGAAAATCTATGTTTTGTATCGAACTAAAATCCATTTACTTACTTTGAACTTTGAACTTTCAGCTTTGAACTTTGAACTTTCAGCCTTGAACTTTGAGCTTTGAGCTTTGAACTTTGAACTTTGAACTTTATGATTAGCTTAGACTATTGAGTTCTTCACTCTTTGTTCTTCACTCTTTGTTCTTCACTCTTCATTCTTCACTCAGAGTTCTTCACTCTTCACTTTTTAAATTTCCTCGAGATGCTTGGTCTCGATCCATCCTTCTCTTCCATCGCCTACGCGGATGCCACGCCAGTCGGTCATACCCTTATCGATGATATCTACACGGGTACCCTCGTGGAGTACAAACTGATCGGTACTGGTCTTGGCAGGCGTCTTCTTGATGTTCACGGAAGGCGAGATGATGATGGCACCCTTGCGGTTGTCAAGCGCCTGCTTCTGCTGATAGGCAAAGAGATTGCTCAGCAGGAAGACGAGGAAGAAACCGATACCGCCAAAGAAGCCGATCTTGCGCATCAGGATGTGCGGACCGAAAAGATAGAGCAGCACGAGCAGCAGCGCCATGATGATGGAGATGATGCCAGCCTTCGCCCAGTTATCTACACTCGTGAAGTTGACAAGCGCCTTATACCAGGTAACGAAGAACATTTCGCTTACCGGGGTAATCTTGTCGATGGTCTTGCTTCTCGCAAACTGGAGATTGAAGTTGATGTCCTCATCTCCAGGCGAGAGCAGGCGGGCACGCTCATAGTTGAGCACCGCCTTGGTAATATTATCTGTACGATAGTAGGCATTGCCGAGGTTGTAGTAAATCTCGGCAGAGGCACCATTCTTGAGCAGCTCTTCATAGTCGCGGATAGCCTGCTGGTAGTTGCCCTTCTGGTATTCCGTATCGGCATTGTTCTTGGTGATTGCCGATACCGGAGAAGCGCCGAAGCCCAGCATCGCTAGGAGCAGCCATACGAAGGAATATCCGGCAGGATGCTTCTTGGCGTTCTTGCGAGCCGCATTAATTGCATTTTCTATTTCCATAATCGCTGTCATTGCTGATTCGAAGGTACGGTTCATATTACCGGCAGGATCGCCTGGAGCATAACGCTCGAACTCGCACTCATCGAGAGCGGAAGTAAACTTCTGTATTGTAACATCATCCACATCGTGAACGAAGAGTTTCTCACGGATATTCTCACGAGAGAGCTGCTCTACCGGCATGTTCAGCTTGTAGCTCATATATCCCCAGAGGGCACGCATCACCTCATCATAGAACTCGCCCTGCTTGCCCTGCAGCATCAGCTTGTTGGCCATGCGCAGACGTTTGGTGGCTATCTTGCCCGCCTTGTTGGAGCGCTTCTTCACGATGTCGGCATTCTCGATGGCTCTGCGGTGGAATACCACCAGCAGCACGAAGAAGGCGATGAGCGGAATGAGCAGACTGGTCCAGTAGCCGAAGCTTCCGAAGAACATATCATCTGCCTGATGCTGTGAGGTCTTGCCCAACTTGATGGTATGGATATCCTTGTCCTTACTGGTATAGTCAGCCGACTCGGATGTTGATCCATCTCCCTTCTCCACGGTCAGGGTGAAAGGTTGGGTCTTGATGGTCTTATACGCATTCTTGCTGGTATCATAATAGGTGAACTCCACGGCAGGAATGGTAAAGCTGCCCTGATTGCGAGGCACAGCCAGGAAATCGTATATCATATTACCCTCCACTCCATTGGCGGTGAGTCGGGTCTTATCTGTTACCTTGGCATCATACTTGTCGAAATCCTTCGGGAAATTCACTACTGGCTGCTTCAGTAACTTGAGGTTTCCGATACCTCCCACAATCACACGGAGCGTAATAGGTTCGCCTGCCTTGATTTCCTTCTTGTCAAGACAAGCAGAGATATTGAACTTACCTACTCCACCCGAGAAATTGGCTGGGCGCTGAGGCAACGGATCTACCTGCAGGGTGATACCCGGAGCCTTGATGTTCTTCTTTACCTCTACATATCCGGAACCACCATTGAAGAAGGCCTCCATCGGGTCGATATTGCGGTTCTGCTGTACCACGATGCCCTTGAAGGTGATGGAAGGAATCTCCAGCTTACCGGTCATCTGAGGATACATCACATACTGGCTCCAGGTAACGCACTTGTAAGGGCGACCGTTCACCATTTCGGTATGGAAGGTCTTCTGCTGTGGCAAAGGCACTTCCTGGTTGTGGAATCCCTTCAGGTCTGGCATCTTACCTTCCAGCTGGGTGAGTTCCACCTGTGTATATACCTTGTAGGTAAGCAGGATAGGTTCCTGCTCGTGTACTCTCTTCTTGTTGGCAGACACCTTGATGAAGAGATCGCTGCCTGAGATGGCAGAGCCAGCGGTACGCATACGAGGTTGGTCGTAGCTATTCTGTCCGTGCATGCTAGGCGCGCCGTTGGTACGCTGAGCGTGACCCGACACCGTAATCTTTACGGCGCGAGAAGCCAGGTTCCTACCATCCACGATGGCGTGGGAAGCACCAATGTTGAAGGTACCATTCTTTGCCGCATAAAGGGTGTAGGTGATGGTTACAGATGAAGAGGACGAGGTATGTCCGTTGATCATCTGATAACTGGATTGCGAGGATGTGTAAGGGCCTGCGATGACTTCGAGTCCATCCTGCACCGCACCCATTCTGAATTCCTCTACATCACGGGTGTTGATGGTATAGGCGACACGGAAGTTTTCTCCAGCCGCTACGTGCGATGGAGCCGACACGGAGATATTCTGGGCCACCGCATGCACCTGGTAGCCTAGCAAGCATATCAGCAATATCAAATACCAACCTATTCTTTTCATATCGTATCTTAAATAATAGCTAAATATTATATTTAAATCGTATTTTTATCTCATCTAATCTTTTACCAATTCTTGTCGTAAGCCTTTCTGCGTGGCTGGCTCATCGCCTTCTGCAACTTGCGCTTGGTGGCTTGCTCCTGCTGAACGGCGGCATTCAAGAGCTGCTCGGCATTCTCGCGGCTCATCTTGTCCTGGTTCGGCTGGTTTTGGTTCTGATTATTCTTGTTATTGTTATTCTTATTATTCTTGTTATTCTTATTATTCTTATCGTCGTTTTTATCCTTGTTGTCTTTGTTCTTGTCCTTATTCTGATCGTTCTTGTTCTTGTCCTTGTTCTTATCCTTGTTTTGCGGATTGTTCTTGAGCAACTTCTTGCAGAGGGCAAGATTATAACGGGTCTCATTGTCCTGTGGATTGCATCTCAGCGCCATCTTGTAGTATTCGATGGCCTGGGCATAGTCACGATGGTTCTGCATGATTACGCCCATGTTGTGACAGCTGGCAGCACGGCGGAGGCGGTTGGTCTCCAACTGGGCAGCATTGGTAAACTGCTGTATCGCCATGGAGTCTTTCTGCTGCGCCATGAGCGCACAACCAAGATTGTATATCGCCTGTGGATTCTTCTGATTCTTGGAGATAGCCTTGCGATATTGGGTTTCTGCCACTGCCCATTTCTGGGATTTGAAGGCACGATTGCCCTGACGGATCAGGTTACGATCAGTCTGGGCTCCGGCTTGTGTCGTACCCACCAGCAACATTGCCACAGTTACTATTATATAATGTATATACTTCATTTTAACATCTATATTTTAAAGCTTCTGCCTGCATTATTTCGGCAGCTTCAAGGAATCCCTTTTGAAGAACTTAATGTTCCTGAGCAACGGATTCTTTACTTCCAGCATGCAGACCTCGATGATGAGCAGGAGGATGATGAGAATGCCCACAGCCTGAAACTGTTCATCGTAGGCACTGTATATCACGCTGGTCATATCTCCCTTCTGCAACTTAGTAAGGTCATCATTCAATGCCTTTTCTGCATCACTTGTATTATCCACATGGATATACTGCCCCTTGCCAGCCTGCGCCAGTTCGCGGCACATCTGCTTGTTGAGGGCTGTCATCACGGTATTGCCTGCATGATCCTTCAGATAAGAGCCATCGCCCATCGGGATAGGAGCACCCTTGGTATTACCGATACCGAGGATAAACACATTGATGCCCTTCTTCTGGGCAATCTCGGCAGCCTCCTTGGCACCATCCTCATGGTTCTCACCATCGGTAATCACGATGATGGCTCTACCCACATTGTCCTGCTGGGTAAAACTCTTGGTGGCAAGCGAGATGGCATCGCCGATATTGGTTCCCTGAGTCTGGATCAGCCCCGGTGTGATATTCTGCAGGAACATCTTTGCCGATACATAATCACTGGTGATTGGCAACTGCACGAAGGCATCGCCTGCAAAGACAATCAGTCCGATCTTGTCGTTGCTGAAGTTATCTACCAGATTCTCTATCAGCATCTTGCTCTTGTCGAGACGGGACGGAGCCACATCCTCGGCAAGCATGGAATTGGAGATATCGAGACAGATCATCGTCTCGATGCCGTTACGCTTGTCGTGAGAAATCTTGCTTCCCATCTGAGGGCGAGCCACCATCACGATGACGAGTGCCAAGGCAGCAAGCATCAGCACAAACTTCACCGTAGGACGGTATTTGGATATGTTGGGCATCAACTGCTTGAGCAGTTCCGGATCGCCCAATCTTTTCAGCTTAGCCTTTCGCCTTCTCCAGCCTACCAGACGAACCAGTATGAGCACCGGTATCAGCCAGAGCAGCCAGAGAAACGTAGGATCTTCAAATCTTAACATATTTATATGATGTTATAATCTATTTTGTCTAAACTCCTCTTTCATCAAGGAATTCTTCTGAACCAAGTGAGGCGGAGCAATATCTCCAGGAGCAGTATCAGGAGTGCACCCAGGGCAAAAGGCTGATAGGCCTCATAGCGCTTGGCAAAATGCTTCACATTAAATTTAGACTTCTCCAGCTTGTCGATGTCCTTGTAAATCTTCTTCAACTCGGCTGTACTCGTAGCACGATAGAAGTTTCCATCGGTGGTCTGAGCGATGTCGCGCAGCGTCTGGGTATCGATTTCCACCGGGATATTGACATACTGCACGCCTCCTGCCACAGGCATCGGATAAGGCGCCACCTTGTTGGTTCCCACACCGATGGTATATACTCTGATGCCGTAGCTCTTGGCTATTTCGGCAGCGGTCATAGGCGAGATGTCACCCATGTTGTTGCTACCGTCGGTGAGCAGGATTACCACCTTGCTTTTTGCCTTGGAATCCTTGAGTCGGGTCACGGCGTTGGCAAGTCCCATACCCACAGCGGTACCGTCATCGATGAGTCCGCGAGCCGCGATATCGGTGCGGGTATCATGCAGGAGTCTGAGCAGACTGGCATGATCGGTAGTCATCGGACATTGCGTGAAAGCCTCTCCGGCAAAGATGGTGAGTCCGATATTGTCGGTAGGACGGCCAGAGATAAACTCAGTGGCAACATCCTTCGCCGCCTCCATACGGTTTGGCTTCAGGTCCTCGGCAAGCATAGAGGTTGATACGTCCATGGCAAGCATGATATCGATACCTTCTACGGTCTTGTTGTCCCAGGAATAGTGGGTCTGCGGACGGGCCATAGCGATGACGATGAGCACGAAGCAGATGCATCTCAGCACCATCGGCAGATGGATGAGTCTGACGCGCATACTCTTGGGAGCATACTGATAGATGCGTGTATCACTCATGCGCATCGTAGGCTCGCTCTTCTTCCTGCCCAGGAAATACCATAATATATAAGGTATCAGCAGCAGGAGCAGCAGAAAATATGCTTTACTTGCAAATTCCATTTCTTAATTTCTTTTTATTGTTTACATCACCGGCTCTGGATTTCCGAGCCTGATGACATTTACATCACCATCTCTCTTTCCGAGCCTGATGACATTTACATCACGAGCATCGCTACCTGATAAACGATGTAGCCAAAGATGGCAACTACACTGATGCCGCCCACCCAGAGCAGAGTCTTGATGAGTCGGCGCTGCTGCTGCGACTTCTGGTCTTCGGTGCTGAGCGTTGGAACGATCTTCTCCTCCTTAGGCTGCTCATCGGTCTTCGTCTGGTCGATGAAGTTGATGGCATTCACAAGGTTGGCATCGTTCTCGTTCATCGGAATCTCGTACTTGGCAAACTTCACCAGGTCGGCGGTAGAGAAGAGCATTCTTAGCTCGTCTATCATCTTCTGGTCGCCCGAAGCACGCAGGTGCTCGATGATTTCTCCACTGGTCATCTCCATCGCATTGAATCCGAAGCGGCTCACGATATAGGCACGCAGCGTATTGGTCAACTGGGTGTAGTACTCTTTCTGAGTCTCCTGGCTGGCGTTGGTATGATGATGCTTGATGTCATTGATTTCACGCAGCGCCTTCTCATGGGCAGGCACCCTCTTCACTATGCGGATGCGGGCGATGATAGGCTTGTTCTTCTTCAGACGATTACGGAGATAAATCATTGCACCACAGATGATAATCATCAGCAGGCTCAACCAGAAGGCGAAGCTCCACTCACTCCACTCGAAAGGATTATCCTGTACACCCTTTGCCGGATAGAACTGGTTAGGATGCACCGTATCTACCTGTACGGTGAGCACCTTCAGCGCCAACGGATTTCCGTGATAGCTCTTGCCGTCGATCTTTACATCGAGTGCAGGAACCACATACACCTTCTCGTCGAAAGAGGTAAGCGTATAGTCGCGGCTCACCTGGATGCGGTCATCACCCATCTGCATCGTGTCGCCCTTGCTCTGCTCCACCACCTCTACACCAGGTACAATCTGGTCCTGAGGCTTGAAGGATGGCAGCACGATTCTGGCACCCTTCCGGGCAGTAGCCTTGAGGTGCAGGATGGTCTGCTGTCCGATAAGCAGCTGCAGGGAATCCAAGCGCTGCTCCACGGTCTGACCGAAAGCCAGCGTAGAGCAACCCATCAGCGCCATCGTCAATATGATATTCTTTATTTTCATGTTATCTTACTTTAGCCTCTCTGTTTGAACAGCATCAGGAGCGCCTTCGAGAAGTCCTCGTTGGTGGCTACCGAAGTCCAATCTACCTTGCTCTTGGCAAAGAGCTGTCGCAGATTCTCCTGCTGTCGCAACCAGTTTTGGGTGTGAGCCACTCTCAATTTCTTCGAACTGGTATCGATATACATCTCGTGTCCCGTCTCGGCATCCATCACCTTGAGCAGTCCCACATCGGGCAGCTGCTTGGCACGTGGATCATACACCTGGATTCCCACCACATCGTGCTTCTGGTTGGCTATCTGCAGCTGGTGCAGATAGTCCTTGTTATCGTAGAAGTCGCTGATGACGAAAGCCGTGCAATGGCGCTTCATCACCCTCGTGAAGTATTCCAGGGCACATCCGATATCGGTACGCTGACTCTCGGGATGAAAGTCGAGCATCTCACGAATGATGTAGAGGATATGCTTGCGTCCCTTCTTGGGAGGGATATATTTCTCTATTCTGTCGGAAAAGAAGATGACACCTATCTTGTCGTTGTTCTGGATGGCACTGAAGGCAAGGGTTGCAGCTATCTCGGTAGCCAGGTCGCGTTTCATCTGGCGCATGGTACCGAAATCGAGCGAACCGCTCACATCCACCATCAGCATCACGGTAAGCTCTCGCTCTTCTTCAAAGACCTTGACGAAAGGGCGATGGAAGCGAGCCGTCACATTCCAGTCGATGTCTCTCACGTCGTCGCCATACTGATATTCGCGCACCTCGGCAAAGGCCATTCCCCTACCCTTGAAGGCAGAATGATACTGGCCGGCGAAGATGTTCTGGCTCAATCCGCGAGTCTTGATCTCGATCTTCCGAACTTTCTTTAAGATATCTTGTGTATCCAACTTTATTTACTTTGAACTTTGAATTTTGAACATTGAACTTCATGATTAGTGAAGCAAGTGAATTCTTCACTTTTCACTTAGTTCATCAAGGCACTTCCACCTTGTTGATGATACGGCTGACGATTTCCTCGCTGGTGATTTCACTTGCCTCTGCCTCGTAAGAAAGACCGATGCGGTGGCGGAGCACATCGTGAGCCACGGCACGCACATCCTCAGGAATCACGTAACCACGGTGCTTGATGAAGGCGTAGGCTCTGGCTGCCTTGGCAAGTGAGATGCTGGCACGAGGACTGCCGCCAAAGGTAATCATATCCTTCAATTCGCCCAGGCCATAACGGTCTGGATAACGGGTAGCGAAGACGATGTCGGCAATATACTGCTCTATTTTCTCATCGATATACACCTCGTTGACGATGCTGCGAGCCTTCAGGATTTCCTCGGCTGTAGTAACCGGAGTCACGGTAGGCAGACCGCCCTGGATGTTCTCACGGATGATGAGCTTCTCTTCTTCGATGGTAGGATAATCGATGACAACCTTGAGGAGAAAACGGTCCACCTGTGCCTCAGGCAACTGATAGGTACCCTCCTGCTCTACCGGGTTCTGGGTAGCCATCACCAGGAATGGATTAGGCAAATGGAAAGTCTGGTCGCCGATGGTAACCTGATGTTCCTGCATCGCCTCAAGCAAGGCACTCTGCACCTTGGCTGGGGCACGGTTGATCTCATCCGCCAGCACGAAGTTGGCAAACACAGGTCCACGCTTCACATGGAAGGCTTCATCCTTCTGCGAATAGATCTGCGTGCCGATCACGTCGGCAGGCAACAAATCGGGTGTAAACTGTATGCGGCTATAGTCTGCACTAATCAACTGTGACAATGTTTTGATTGCAAGAGTCTTCGCCAGACCCGGTACACCTTCCAGGAGAATGTGACCATCAGAGAGAAGACCGATAAGGAGACAGTCAACGAGGTGCTTCTGACCTACGATGACCTTGTTTATGCCCATTACCAGATTGGTAACGAACTGACTCTGTTGTTCAATCCGGATATTCAACTCACGGATATCAATAGCTTCTGCCATAATCTTATATCAATTTTACGTTTAATTCATTCTAAAAACAGAACAAAGGGCACTCCAAAAATGCCCTCCGCCCTCAAATCAAACGCAAAAGTACTCAATTATGAGCACAAAAGCGAATAAAGCTAACTAAATTATATTAAAAAAGTTTCACAAACGCTATTTTTAGAAACTTTTAATAAAGCTGGCACACGAAGCATCAGCGATTGCGATGCTTCATATACCATGGATGTACTAGGAAATGATACATCAGGAGAGAAACCACTGTCAATCCGACAGCCGGATACAGAAGTTCACTATACACTGGATTCAATATCACCCGATCCATATCAGGAGATTTCTGATACACGTCCTTCACCAGCCAGAAACCCAATCCGATTCCTAAGCTCAACCCCAGTTCCCACGCCAGGAAGAAGGAACTCATACTGGTGCCACGCTGGCAATGCTTGGCAAGCTTGATGTAGAAAAGCAGGAATCGGCTTCCGATGATACCCACTCCCAAGGCCAGCAAGGCTGGAACAAGCATCTCTACGGCAAAGCTTTGATCGCTTAAGGAAACAAATTCCGCAGCCGACATCAATATCAGTCCCACGATTACCTGACTCTTCAGCTCTGCATCAGCAAAAACGTATTTCTCTGCCACCAATGCCAGAAACAGTCCGCAAAAAAACATCGCATAGACGGTGAGAGAATGTGGCAGCGCCAGATAGAAGCCCGGTATCACCATGATGCATACAATATTAATGAACAGCGGAAATCCCTGAGGCAGGAAGAAGCGGTCACTGCTGATGAGTGACACGTTTTCTGACGGAGCCTTGAACGGGAATTTCACCCTGGAAACCAGCACCAAGGCAACCAATGCCAATACCGAGGCTACTGGAAAAACGACTTTCATACTGAAGACATCATAGACCAGAAGCGACAGCAATGGACCTACCGCAATGGAAAAGCGGGCAAACCAGGAGGTGATATAATTCGCCTCCGTACGCTGGAAAGATTCACAGGTATCGATAATCAGCGTACTCGCCAGCGACATCTCTGCCAAGCCCAGGAAAGCGCCCTGAATCAGACGCATCGCCACCAGCATCTCGAAGCCCACCTTGATATTCCAGAAGGTTTCCAGATAATAAAGAACGACGAGACTGACTGCCACGCCCAGGATGGATATCTGGCATACCCGATTGCGACGATAGCGCTGCACCAGATAAGAACAGAAACCACCCAGCAGAAAGACGCCCAAGCCATAGGCTGCATACACCACACCCACCTGAGCAAGGGAATAACCCTCCTTAGTCATAAAATAAGGTATGCTCAGGAGGAGCATGTAGATGCTCGTCATCAGGAAGAGATTGGCGAAGCAGAGACGCCAGAAGTCACGGTGCCACAGATTAAAATGCACCGGTGTATTTTGCGTATCCATCTTAGTAGCTCTCTTCTGCGCTTGGATACTCCACGCTCTTCACGGCATCGATATAAGCCTTTACTCCCTTCTGCATCTCCTCGCCTACCTGGGCAAAATGACGCAGGAATTTTGGCTTGAAGCCCTGGGTCATACCGAGCGCATCAGCATAAACCAGCACTTGTCCATCACAACCGTTACCAGCTCCAATACCGATAGTTACAGCGTTTACCTGACGTGAAACTTCAGCCGCCAGTTTGGCAGGAACTTTCTCCAGAACGATGGCAAAACAGCCAGCCTTATCCAGTGCTTTGGCATCGCTGATCAGCTTCTCTGCCTCTGCATCCTCCTTGGCACGGATGCCGTAACCGCCAAACTTATTCACGCTCTGAGGAGTAAGTCCAAGATGACCACAAACAGGAATACCGGCATTGATGAGTGCCTGAACAGTATCCAGGATTTCCACGCCACCTTCCAGCTTCAGCGCATCCACGCCCGTCTCCTTCATCATTCGGCAGGCATTGCGCAAGGCATCTTCCTTGCAAACCTGATAGCTGCCGAAAGGCATATCACAGAGCACGAGTGCATGATTGCAGGCGCGGGCCACACTGCGTGCGTGGTAAATCATCTGATCTACGGTGATAGGCAATGTATCAGCATTTCCAGCCATCACATTGCTAGCCGAATCACCTATCAGGATGGTATCGATGCCAGCAGCATCGATGATGCCTGCGGTAGTGAAATCGTAGGCAGTAAGCATCGTAACCTTCTCACCTGCCGCCTTCATTTCGGCGTAGGTCTTGGTTGTGATTTTCTTTTTGTCTGTAGATAAATATCCCATATAATTGTGTTTACTAAAAAGTTTCTACAATCTTCTCCAGGTCATCGTATCCGAATCCATTGTAATCGGCTATCACATAGTCGCTGTATGGCTGGATGCTCTCTGCAGAATTGGTCGTAGCGAGTCCGAGGGTAAATGCACCCGAAGCTCTCACAGCCTTCAGTCCATTGAAGCTGTCCTCCAGACCCACGCATTCCTCCGGCTTTGCTCCGAAACAGGCAGCACCCTTGAGATAACAGTCTGGATCCGGCTTGCTTTTGGCAAAATCTTCGCTGGTGAGCACGCGGTCAAAATTGGTCTTGAACTCAGGATGATGCTTATACACCTGCTCCATCTTCTGCAGATTGCTGCTCGTCACCACAGCGCACTTCACACCATGCGCCTTCACGTCTTTCAGGAAAGTTTCGAATCCGGGAATGTAAGGAAACGACATATTCTGCTCGAACTCTTCGAGCCGGGCTGTTATCCTAGCCTGTTCCGACTTGCAATCGGTGTATCCATCAATATGAGCGAATGTGGCATCGTCAGAGAAGTACTTGTCATAGATCTGAACCAGGGTCTGTCCCTTGATGCGGAGCGCAAAGTCAGGCATCTCCGGATGATACTCCCTGCCTATCATTCCCCAGAACACAGAATACTGGCTTTCGGTATCGAAAACCACGCCGTCTAAGTCGAATAATGCTGCTTTTATCATTACTTTTTATATTAAATAAATACTATCTAACATCTTTTTCGGGTGCAAAGGTACACATTTTTTTGCTAACAAGCCCCGAAATAACTACTAAATATACAAAAAAAGCTAATTTTATTTTGTTTTATCTGCAATTTGCACTACCTTTGCATCGGTTTATATACATTAATAAATATAGATAGAAAGAAACAAAAACAAGATAGAATGAATATCATAGAGAAATATTTCCCTCACCTCACCGACGAGCAAAAGAAGCAGTTCGCTGCCCTCGACGGTCTGTATCGCGATTGGAATGCCAAGATCAATGTCATCAGCCGCAAGGATATCGACAACCTCTACGAGCACCATGTGCTCCACTCTCTGGCTATTGCCAAGGCGATCAACTTCCGCCCGGGTTCAGAGATTCTCGACTTCGGATGCGGCGGTGGCTTCCCGGGCATCCCGCTCGCCATCCTCTTCCCTGAGTGCAAGTTCAAGCTCATCGACGGCACCGGCAAGAAGATCAAGGTGTGCAATGAGGTGGCTGGCGCTATCGGACTCAAGAACCTGGTGGCTGAACACCTGCGCGGCGAGGACGAGAAAGGCAAGTACGACTTCGTGGTGAGCCGTGCCGTGATGCAGTTGCCCGACCTGATGAAGATCATCAAGAAGAACTTCAAGAAGGCTGGTCAGAATGCCCTGCCTAATGGTTTGCTCTGCCTCAAGGGCGGCAATCTGAAGGAGGAGCTCAAGCAGTATTATAAGATTTCGGAAATCACCCCTCTCAGCACCTTCTTCGATGAGGAGTGGTTCAGCCAGGACAAGCAGCTGGTTTATGTTCCTGCTTAAATTAAAGAATAGTAAAATGCTACATATCGAAAGATTCCAAGTCAACATGTTGCAGGAAAACTGCTACGTGGTCAGCGATGACACCCTCGAGTGCGTCATCATAGATTGCGGTGCCTTCTATCCAGAAGAGCGCAAGGCAATCACCGAGTATATCAGAAAGAACAATCTGAAGCCTGTTCATCTCCTCGTTACCCATGGTCATCTCGACCATAATTTCGGCAACGACACCATCTACCAGGAGTTCGGACTGAAGCCGGAAGTGGCACAGGGCGATGAGAAGCTGATGAAGGGTCTGGCTCATCAGGCAGAGACATTCTACCAGATGCAGCTCGACACCCACTTCCCTCCTATCGGTCATTTCTTTGAGGAAGATGAGGTAATCAAGTTCGGCAATCACGAATTCACCATCATCGAGACTCCGGGCCACAGCAACGGCTCCGTATGCTTCTATTGCGAGGCAGAGCACGTACTCTTCTCGGGCGATACCCTCTTCAAGAGTTCCATCGGCAGAACCGATTTCCCTGGCGGCAGCATGTTCCGCATCATCAACAGCCTGCGCCATCTCGGCATGTTGCCGGATGAAACACAGGTGCTGCCAGGCCACGGTGAGGCTACCAGCATCGGCGAGGAATTGGCTCATAATCCATATATGGACCGATAGATTCAGGAGGATACAGCATTCAGAATTCCAAGGATTCAGAAGATACAGCATTCAGATGATTCAGAAGAAATCGAACACAGAAAAGATTATCCTGGGCATTGACCCCGGCACCAACGTGATGGGCTATGGCGTGATACGCGTCATCGGCAACAAGGCAGAACTGGTGGTGATGGGCGTCATTGACATGCGCAAGGAGAAAGATCCCTACTTGCGACTCGGAAGGATTTTCGAGCGAGTGACTGGCATCATCGATTCCTATCTGCCCGACGAGATGGCGATAGAGGCTCCCTTCTTCGGCAAGAATGTGCAGTCGATGCTCAAGCTCGGCAGGGCGCAGGGAGTGGCTATCGCTGCTGCCATCCACCACGACGTACCCATCCACGAGTACGCTCCGCTGAAAATCAAGATGGCAATTACCGGACAAGGTCAGGCTTCCAAGGAGCAGGTGGCGGCGATGCTGCAGCGCATGCTCAACATCCGGGAAGACGAGATGCCGAAATACATGGATGCCACCGATGCCCTGGGCGCTGCCTACTGCCATTTCCTGCAGATGGGCAGACCCGAAACGGGCGACAGGCACTATAGCAGCTGGAAGGATTTTGCTACCAAGAACGCCAGCCGCATAGAGAAAGGTACAGGTATGACGGGCCCGCAGGCAAAGCTTCTGGCGGCTATCAACCGTACCACGCACAAGTAGCCCAGCCCGGGAATATCACCCTGTTATCACGCAATCATATCAAAAAAAATAAGAGAGATGCAAAAGATTATCAGTATTCAGAATGGCGTAACCCGTATGCCGGAATGGCGTATGGCTGAGCCAGTTAACTTCGAGGCATGCGACGGCGAGCATATCGCTATCGTAGGTCCCAATGGTGGAGGTAAGTCGATGTTCGTGGACATCCTTGTGGGCAGACACCCGCTGTTGATGCACGATCCTGATTACGACTTTTCTCCTAGTACCAAATCCCTGGTGAGCGACAATATCAAGTATATCACCTTCCGTGATACCTACGGAGGCGACAACGACCGCACCTACTTCCTGCAGCAGCGCTGGAACCAGCTGGAAATAGATGAGAACACGCCTATCGTCAAGGATAAGCTGGAAGAGGCTTATCAGATGGCTGGCGAAGATACTCCTGAGCGCAGACAGCTGCAGGAACACATCTACGAGCTGTTCCACATGCACCACCTGCTCGACAAATACACCATCCTGCTGAGCAGTGGAGAGCTCCGCAAGTTCAAGCTTGCCTCTACCCTATTCTCTGAGCCTCGCGTGCTGATCATGGACAATCCTTTCATCGGTCTGGATGCCGACACCCGCGACCAGCTCAAGGAGCTTCTCAAGTCACTTACCACAGAGCATCATCTGCAGATTATTCTCGTATTGAGCAAGAGCGATGATATCCCAGAGTTCATCACCCACGTGGTAGAAGTGAAGGATATGAAGGTATATCCTAAGCTTACCAAGGAAGAATATCTGGCACAGCGCAACCCCATCCCTGCCCACGTACTATGCGAAGAATTAGAACAAGCCATCATCGACCTGCCATATAGCGACCGGGAATATCACAGTCAGGAAGTGGTGAAGATGAACAAGGTCCGCATCCAGTATGGCGAGCGCATCATCCTCAACGATCTCGACTGGACGGTTAACAATGGTGAGCGCTGGGCGCTGAGCGGACAGAATGGTGCCGGCAAGAGTACCCTGCTCAGTCTGGTATGTGCCGACAATCCGCAGAGCTATGCCTGCGACATTGCCCTCTTCGGCAATCCTCGTGGCAGTGGCGAGAGCATCTGGGATATCAAGAAGCATATCGGCTATGTATCTCCAGAGCTTCACCGTTCCTATCAGCGTGATATGCCAGCCATCCGCATTGTGGCGAGCGGCCTTACCGATTCTGTGGGTCTCTATGTAAAGCCAAAGGAAGAGGATATGGACCAGTGCCGTTTCTGGATGAAAGTCTTCGGTCTGGAGGGTTTGGAAGATCGTGGTTTTCTGAAGCTGTCAAGTGGCGAGCAGCGCCTGGTACTTCTGGCACGTGCCTTCGTGAAGGATCCTGAGCTTCTCATCCTCGACGAGCCTCTTCATGGTCTTGACAACAGAAACCGCCGCCTGGTAAAGGATATCATCGAGGCATTCTGCAAGCGAAAGAACAAGACGATGATCATGGTTACCCACTATAAGGAAGAGCTCCCAGCCTGCATCGACCACAGCATCTTCCTGAAGAGACATACGAAATAGAAAAGCGACTCTGTGACATTGCAAAGCTATCGCAATAGATGCCTGTTCAACTCCCATTTTCTCTCCATATCCGTGTAAACAATATTCAAGGAAGAGAGTATCAGACGAAAACGCCAGGAAAATGGGGAAAGAAGAGGTTGAGAATTTTCCCTTAAGGATTTTTATTTTTTTCCTTAAGGGAAAATATATTTTTCCTTAAGGGAAACGCCAGCTTCTCTTAAGAGATTTTTCCGCAACGTTCAACTTGTAAAGTTATTTACCACAACCAGTATTTTAAGAAGCGGTATGAGCGGTCACGATGGATGATATTCATCGCTATGATAGGATTGGCAAATGAATCGAATTAAATATATGTTTTCTGTAAGAAGCTGGAATAAAAACTTCTTTAAAAGTTTGGAAGTTACAAAAAATCGGCGTATCTTTGCAGAAGATTGGCGGCGCTCGGCAATTTGAAAGCAAGCTTTCATTGCGCTCGCTGGCACAATCTTTGCACAAGATTTATTAATCATGGAGGAAGAATATGGCAAATTATATCAGATTTGACTGGGCGATGAAGCGCCTGCTTCGCAACAAGGCAAACTATGCCGTGCTGGAAGGCTTTATGTGTTCGC
>ERZ773235.113-NODE-113-length-111205-cov-25.206820_pt1 | contig 111205 bp, 108 predicted proteins | sample MGYA00580522_ERZ773235 | MGnify/ENA primary metagenome ERZ773235 (study PRJEB29015, sample SAMEA2737797) | human gut metagenome | biome: human gut; feature: human-associated habitat; material: faeces | place: China | collected 2012 ... | reverse complement strand
TGCAAGAAAGTAAGGATAGTTTATATACAATAGATAAAGCTATAGAAGATATTAAATGGTGTTTTGATGAATTGGAAGATGCTGAACATAAATATGATTATGATAAATTGCCAAAAGATATTTAAATTAAAGTGAAGTAGAAGGTGATAAAATGAATGATATAGTTAGTAAATATTTAAGTCAAATAAAAAAATACGGTTTATCAAAAACTTGGGATGATATTTTAATTAATTCATTATATGGCTCTAAAGAATATAATGTTGAAAATTTTGGAGAATTATATGAAATAGGATTAGAGTACACAAATAAAATTTCAAAAAAGGAAATGGGCAAATATTATACCCCGGAAGATGTTGCTTCTTTATTATCTAATTGGTTACTACCTTTAGATGGAGTAAACATATGTGATGTTGGCTGTGGAACTGGTAACTTAATTTTAAATTATTTAAGTAAATTAAAATATGATGATGCTAAAAATCTTATTGGTGGTGGTCATGTTTATTTATATGATATTGATTCTTTAGCGTTAAAAATTTGTAAATATTCAATTGCAATTAAATTTGGAGCAGAATTATTAGATAAAATTAATGATATAAAATGTGATTTTTTAAATAAAAAAATAAAATTACCAAATAATTCAAAAGTAATTTCTAATCCACCCTATTATAAAATAACGGAAATTAAAAGCACATGGAAATTAACCGATGTTATAAAAAATTCAAAAGAGTTATATTCCTCATTTATGGAAAAAATAATAATTCAAAGTGTTTCTTCAGTTATTATTACACCATATAGTTTTATAGGTTGTGATAAATTTTACTCATTAAGACGTTTAATGAATGATTATAATGGATTTATTGTATCATTTGACAATGTGCCAGGCAATATATTTAATGGTAGAAAACATGGGATTTTTAATTCAAATTCAACTAATTCTGTTAGGGCAGCAATAACAGTTACAGAGAATAAAAAAGATAAAAAAGGATATAGAATATCCCCATTAATTAGATTTAAAACAGATGAAAGAAATACGGTATTAAATAATGAACTTTTAGGACAATTAATAAATGATGAATATCAATTAGTTAATGTTAAACGTAAAGCATATCATAAATGTTTTATAGAGCTTTATAATATTTATAATGCCTGGATGAATAAATCTGAAAAAACATTGTCAGAATTTATTACTAACAAAGATAATGGTAATAAATGCATATGTGTTCCAACAACTTGTAGGTATTTTACTGTTGGATCATCTTTTGAATTAAAACGAGATGGTAAAAGAATGTTTTATTTAAAAGATGATAAATATTACGATTATATCTATACCTTGTTAAATTCTTCATTTGCATATTGGTGGTGGAGACTCATAGATGGTGGAATAAATTGTTCAATGTCTCTAATTGGAAGTATTCCATCAATATATAACTTATTAAATGAAAATGATAAGAAAGAGTTATCAACAATTGCAAAAGACATGCAAAAGCATGAAAAAGAGTACTTGGTATATAAAAGGAATGCTAAAAAGATGCAGGAGAGTATTAAATTTCCAAAAGAATATAGAGATAAAATAAATAAGGTGTTTTTAAATGCTTTAGGTGTAGCCGGTGAACCACAGATCTTTGATATTATTCATAGTAGTGCAATTTTTAAGCAAAATGAGGAGGGTTTAAATGAGTAAAGAAAATACAATTCAAGAATTTTTAGATACAGTGTATCAAAATGATTCTTCATTAATATTAGATGAGGAATCAATTAAACGAATAAATGCATTTTTTAAAGAATATCAGGAGGAAGAAAAAAAGTTTGATGATTTTCTTTCGTTATTAGGGATAGAATTTCAAGATATTACGAAACTTCAGAGTGGAGTAATGGAAATAAAAAAACAATACAAAAGAAACATGGCTTTACAACCGGGAGTATTAAGTGAATGCAATTATGTAGAAACATTGGCAAGATTATTTAAGCTTAATAAGTGTTTAGATTTAAATAATGTGACATTCAATCAAGTACCAATTGAAGCAGCAAAGTATTTGATCCCATCAGCAGAAACAATTTCTGGTGGAAGATATTTATATTACAATACTAAAAAAGATATATTTTTATTTCAGTATGGTAATCCTGAAACCGGAGATGCAGTAATGGTTATAGATGGTGATAAAATTAAATTAGAATTCAAAGAAAGAACAGCGAAAACAGGGGAATATGATATTACAGGACTATATGGAGAAGATGGAAAATTAATTATAAGTGATGATTTTGCAAATAAAAATCCAGAATATGTACCATTTATAGAACAATTTAATGAAGAAACCAATGTGATTGAACAAATTGGTCATAATTTTAATACATTTGATGAAGAAACAAAAATTGCTTCAATTCAAGAATACTTTATAAAAAATGAAATTGATGTATTAATATCTTCGACAAAAGAAAATGAACTAATTGCACTTACTCCTGATAGTATTACTTTAGAACTGGAAGATGGAACAAGCATAATATCAACTCAAAATAGTGAGATTAGAACATCAGGAAGAAATTATACAAAGATTTTTACTCCTGAATTATTTCGTCAAACTTTACAGAAAATTGGTGCAAAAGAAATTGATAATGAAACAGTTTTAGTAAACATTAATACTCCATTTGTAGAAAAGGTAACCGGGAGAGGATTGAATCAAATAACTAGAATAAAATTTAATAAAATATTTTTTATAAAAATTGAAAATATAACATGGCAAGATGAAAATAATATAATTTTTAAAATAAATGATGTATGTCAATTAAAACCAACGGTATCAATGCATTTAACTATACTTGCATCTAAGGATCAATTAAAAAATGTATTTGATGACAAGAATGTTTAATAAGAGTATATAGGAGGATATGTAAAATGAGTGAAAATATAGTAGGTTCAATTTATATACTTACAAATCCATCTTTTCCAGATTATGTAAAGATAGGATATTCAAAAAATGTAGAAGAAAGAATAAATAAATTAAATAATTCAGAGGCAGTTCCATTTGGATTTAGATTATATGCAACTTATGATGTTGAAACTCAATCGGCTGATAAAGTATTACATAAAATAATTGATAAATTGAATGCTGCTTTAAGAAGTATTGACACCATAAATGATAAGGTAAGAGTCAGAGAATTTTATTTGATATCTCCAGAAGATGCTTATGAATTGTTGGAAGATATCGCTATTATAAGTGGAACTAAAGAAAGACTTCATTTGTATAAACCAACTAAAGAAGAAGTAATAGAAGAAGAAACTGCTGAAAAGAACAGAGAATTATCTAAAAATAGACATCATTTTAAAGAAATAAAGTTTAAATCTAGTTTAACAAATAAAACATATTATTCAAAAACAAAAGATGATGGGACTTTAGGAATATATGAAGAAGAAACAAATAATGAAGTTCCTAATAATAGTAATCCATCTAAAAAACAAATATTGTTACAAGCAGTTAAGGACTTAAATGGAGAAGTAGAAAGTAATATTACTTTATATCAATTACAACATAGATTAGAAAAATTATTAAATAAGTAGACATATATAAATATAATGTCATAATGTCATTAAGGAGGTAGTATGAATAAGGAATTAATTTATGAATTGATAAGAATTGTAGAACAGTTACCAGATGAAAATTCATGTTTAGATTATAAACTATTTCCATATGAAAATGATAAATCAGCTGAACTTGTAAAAGATTTATGTGCGTTTTTAAATAGTGAAGAAGGATATAAAAAAGATAAATATATTATAATTGGTATAAGTGATAAAAAAGAAGTAAGGGGAATAACGACTTTCCCTATGCAAGATGATAGATTTTATCAATCGGCTGCCGATTATATTTTTCCACGTCCTTCAATAGAATCAGGAACATTTAAACACAAAATCAGAGAAAATGAATTAACATTTGGTTATATATATATCAGTAAAGATAATACAGATAGAATATATGAAATAAATAAAGATTGTTTTTATAAAAAAGACAAATCGGAATATACTTTAGAAAAAGCTCTATCCAAAATAGCTGTAGCATCAAGTGCTTGGATAAGAAGAGGCAGTTGCAAAAGAATTTTAGATGAATATACAAGAAGAAAAATATATGAATCAGATAAACTAAAAAAGAACTTTTTTATTAATAATAATGTAGTATATTCTAATATTGATGGCTCTATTAGCAACAAAATTATAAAAGCAGCACTATTGTTTGGAAAATGGAATGAAAATAACGAAAATGATAAAAAGATGATTGAAAATTATACTGGAATATTGTATGAAGCTTTTGTAGAACAATTGCGTCTGATTTCTAAAAAAGAAAATGATTATATTTTTAAAAAAGGAATATGGGAAATAAAGAACAGACAAAAATATATAAAATATTATGCTTTAGATTTTTATAAAGAGGACTTTGATAATTTTTATAAAATAGTAGTGGAGGTTTTAAAAGAAAAACATCCTAAATTAGAATTATCAGTTGATGAACGATATATGTATAATGTTTACGGAAAGCTAACAAAATATTCATCTGAACTTAGAGAAGGAATTTCAGAAAATTTGGTTCTAGTAGAATTTTTGAAAAATGAATTTGAAAATTGCAAAATTGATGCATCTAATTACGTAATTTTGAGTATAAGAGAAATACTTAAAAATTCAGATTGGAGGATTTGGGCAAGTTTGGATAAATGTTTGCCTTTATTAGCTGAAGCATCTCCTATAGAATTTTTAAATCAATTTGAAGATTACTTAAAAAAAGATAAAGAAATAAAAATAATAACAGAATGTGAAAATGGAATTACATCGTATAATTATTCAATATCGATATATTGGAGTTTAGAACTTATTGCATGGGATACAGATACATTTGTAAGGAGCTGCATGGATTTAGCAATACTAGCTAAAAAAGACAGAAATGCAATTGATCATATAGTAAGTATAATCTTACCGTGGTATCCGAATACCTTTGCGCCTTTTATATTTAGAAAAACTATAGTTGAAAATATTTTAAAATTTGATATCGATATAGGTTGGCAAATAATTAAAAAAATAATGCCTGGTATAACTACTTATTCAGTTCCAACTTATAAGCCCAAATACATTAATGTTCCTGAAGAAGAAACGTCAATAACAAATAAAGAATACTATGAACAAATTGATGAATATGTTATATTGATGATTAAATATAGTAAATCATCGGATGATAGATTAATAGATTTGATAGATTTACTTGATAATGTGTCTAAGAATAATTTTGATAAAATATGTAATTACTTAAAAACATCAAAGATAAAAAATAAAAATGATAAAAGTAAATATAAACTATGGAATAAACTTAAAAGAATGATTAATTGGTTAAATAAACAAAAAGAAATAAAAGAAGAAATAAAAGCAGAAATGATTGATAAAATAGAATGTGTAGCTAATGTTTTAAAACCTAATGATGATACATATATCACTTCTAGATTATTTGTAAAGAATAGTTGGGATTTACTTGAAGATTATGATAATTATAATGAATCAGAGAGAAAGTTGCATGAATTACAAATTAAAGAAATAAAAAATTTATGCAATAAAAAAGGAATTAGTCATATAATATATTTAGCAAATATAGTAGAAGATTCTTATAAATTAGGATTTGTTTTTGCCAATATCAAATTGACTGAAGATGAAGAGAAAAATCTTATTCTATATAATTTAGATAAAAGTGATAAATTGATAGATTTTTCTAAAGGATATATTTATAAAAAGTATAATATTGACAATAATGAATATAATATTAAATCTCTTTATGAATTATCTATAAAGTCAAAAAATAATTTTTTGCAAATGTTGCCGTATACAATTCAAACATTTAAAAGAGTAGAGGAATTGTTAAAAAATGAGTATAAGAAATATTGGAAGTTAGTAGATATAAGAACAATTACTGATAATGATGCTTTAGAATATGCTATAAAAAAATTAATGGAAGTTGAAAGATATACAAGAGTACTATGGATGTATAGACTATCCTTGAATAATAAAGTAAAAAAATGTGATAATAACATTATATTAACTTGTCTAGAAAAAATAAAAGATAATTTTAATCAATACGATATATGTGAAGCAATTGAAGATTTACAAAAAAATGGAGCAGACAAAAATAGATTGTTTTATATAGAATGGAAATATTTACCCTTATTAAATCATGGTGATTATAGGCCTATAACAATGGAAACAGAAATAGCATCGAATGTAAAAAAGTATGTTGAAATTCTAGAATTAGCATTTAAGGAACATTCAAAAGAAAAAGATGATAGAAATATAGATTCAAATATTTCTATGAATGCATATAGATTACTACATCAGTGGAAAGTTGTCCCAGGTACAGAAAAAAATGGGCTTATTGATGAAAAGAAATTGAATTCCTGGTATGAAGAAATGAAAAAAGTATGCAAGGAAAAAGATAGACTTGAAGTTGGGTTATTATGTTTCGGAAATGTATTGTTTTATTCACCTAAAGATAAAAAAGGATTTTGGATAGACAAAAGTGCTGCTAATATATTAAATGGAAATGATATTATTAGGGATGGATTTAAGAATAAAGCATTTAATTCAGTGGGTGTAGTGAATTGGGATGAAAATGGGACAGATTATTTAAGAAAAAGAGATGAATATCATCAAAAAGCAGAACAAACTGAGTTAGAAGGATATTATAATTTTGCAACTGCCCTTAGAGAAATAGCACAAAATTTTGAATTTCATGCAAATCATATGAAAGATACATTTTATGATAGATAAATATAATAAAAATGACGAGTATTTCTACCTATTATCTACCCATCAAATTAATATAAATTTATCAATTTTTGATTAAATTTTATTAAACTCTATATGAGTTGTATGTCGATATTACGGGGATTTTAAACAATCCTCTTTTTTAATATAATAGCCCCCTGAAGAGAGCAATTAACTTATATCAACTCCTTACTTATTATGAGATAATACAGTTATATCAAAAATACAAAAAAAAGAACATATAATATTTCTCTTTTTGTACATTCTTATCGCATCATTAATAAAGAGCTATATTTGATTAATAAATATAACAGTTTCCTATATTGGAAACTGTTTTTACTGCTTATTTTTTTCTATAATCAAAGTATTCCCAGATTATATAAGCAATAAATTTAAAAAAATTTACCATTTTACCTCCATCTATCCATAGATACGCCTGATAAAAACATTATATAGTAATCAAATTATTTTGTAAAGTTATCTAGACAACAATTCAAAATTATATTATCATAAATACATGAAAGGATTGATATAATGAAAAGTAAAGTATATTTTACAAAAGAAATAACAAGTGAAAGTTTAGTTAAAATTTATGAAAGTTTAAATCACGAACTAAAAGGAAAAGTTGCAGTTAAAATTTCTACCGGAGAACCTGGTGGACATAATTTTTTAAATCCAAATTTAATTAAAGCTTTAGTAAATAAATTAAAAGGTACAATCGTAGAATGTTGTACAGCTTATGCTGGAAAAAGAATGAATCCAAGTGATCACTGGCAAGTTATCAAAGACCATGGGTTTTATGACATAGCTCCATGCGATATTATGGATGAGGATGGTGAAATTAGAATTCATATAAATGGTGGAAAACACTTAAAGGGCATAAACTATCTTGGTAGTCATATTAAAAATTATGATTCAATGCTAATGTTATCTCATTTTAAAGGCCATCTAATGGCTGGCTTCGGCGGAGCTCTAAAGAATATGTCAATCGGAGTTGCTTCCAGAAATGGTAAAGCATGGATTCATTCCACAGGAAAAACAACAGTGCCTGAAGAATGCTGTAAATTAGAAACTAAACAAGATGATTTTCTAGAAAGTATGGCTGAAGCAGATAAATCTGTCGTGGACTTCTTCAATCCTGAAAATATTGTTTATATAAACGTTGCCAATAATATTTCTATAGATTGTGATTGCGATAATAATCCAAAAGATCCAGAAATTGCAGATATAGGAATATTTGCATCGCTTGACCCAGTTGCTTTAGATAAATGTTGTTATGATACTATTATGAATTTAACTGAAAATGGTGCAAACGCTTTAAGGATGCGAATGCTTGATAAAAATGCAATTCATATTGTGGAAGAAGCAGGAAGACTAGGTTTAGGTACAACTCTATATGAACTAGTAAGTATTGATTGAGGTTATTATGAAATTAGAAGAAATAGTAAAAATATTAACAGAACAAAATAAAACTGTATCCGTGATGGAATCTTGTACCGGCGGAGCTCTTGCTAATGCCATTACAAATATCCCGGAAGCTAGTGAAATTCTAAAATTTAGTGCAGTAACTTACTCAAATGAATTTAAAATAAAAATGGGTGTACCCAAAGATATAATTGATACATATTCAGTTTATAGCATAGAAACTGCCATAGAAATGAGTAAAAAAATATCTGAATTTACCAATTCTAATTATGGAATAGGTATAACAGGTAAACTAAATAGAGTAGATCCTCATAACTTATCTGGTGATGATAACACAGTTTACTTTAGCATATATAATAAAGATAAAAATACAAATTATACCAATTCATTAAAAGTAACAAAAGAAACTAGAAAAGAAAATAAAGAAGAAGTAATAGAAAAAATAATTGATAAATTTTATAAAATAATAAAAAAAGAAGACTAAAGCAAGTCCCCTTGATAAATATTTCTCTTAACCATTTCTTTATCTATATCATTTAAAACTACAAACTTCTTTATAAGCCAATCCGGAGCAATCAACTCATCTAAAGTTGGGTCTCCAGTTATTCTCATTATAACAATATCTTGATTTAAAAGTCTTAATTGATCACAAACAATATCGATATATTCCTCTTTAGTTAGAATATGAAATTTATCTTTTTCATAAATACTAGCTAAAGGGGTATTTTTTGCTACATAAAGCATATGAATTTTAATTCCATCAATCCCACAATCATTAACAAACTTTATTGTATTTAACATATCTTCTTTAACTTCATAAGGAAGACCATTTATAATGTGTGCAACAACAAATATGTTTCTTTCATGTAATTTTTTTACAGCATCTTTAAATACCTCACTATTATGACCACGATTAATAAAATTTAATGTATTATTATTGCTACTTTGTAAACCTAACTCGACAATTAAAAAAGTTTTTTTATTTAGTTCATCTAAATAATCTAACCATTCTTCTGTTAAACAATCAGGTCTAGTAGCTATATCTATTCCCACAACTTTAGGTAATAATAACAACTTATCAACATAACATTCAACCAAGTTTTTATCATTATATGTATTCGTGCCAGATTGAAAATAAGGGATATATAAACTATCTGGCCATTTTTGTTCCATGATTTTTTTACCATTTTCAAATTGTTCTAAAATATCCAAGTTTCCATCGCTTATACTTGCAGTAGACTTATTAGAACAATAAATGCATCCACCATTAACTTGATTAGGACATGTACTATTAATATCTATGGGTACTTTAAATACTTTTTGGCCAAATTTCTTTTTAAAAAAATAATTTAAAGTATAATATCTTTTATTATCTAATGTATTTTTAAACATAATACCACCTGTCAATATTTTAACATGTAAAAATATAAAATTAAAGTTGTTATTTTTCATATTTGTAGTATAATAATATTAGTTGCTGAAATAGCTCAGTTGGTAGAGCAATGCCCTCGTAACGCATAGGTCGTAAGTTCAAGCCTTACTTTCAGCACCATAAGATAACAAATGCTCTTTTATCTTTAAACGGAAATAGAGCATTTTTAATTTAAAATTAAAATTATATATACAAAAGGTATACTATGTGCTATAATAAATTTATGAGCTAAAGGAGGAATAAAAAATGCGTGTATACGGAATGAATGTTTTAAAAGAACTAGATAAAAAGAAAATCAAAAAAGTATTTACATCCAGAAAAGAAGTGTGTAAATATTGTGGAGAAAATCAAATAAAGTACGAGTTTGTTGATAATCACTTATTAAATAAAATGTGTGAATATAATCATCAAGGAGTAGTTATCGAAGCATTTGATTATGATTATTACACATTAAAAGATTTAGAAGGCGATTTAGTTTTAATATTAGACCATTTAGAAGATCCTCATAACTTTGGAGCAATCATTAGAACTTGTGCCGCCGTAGGGGTAAAATCCATAATAATACCAAAGGATAGAAGTGTCGGAGTAACAGATGTTGTAGTAAAAACAAGTGTAGGAACAATAAATTATGTAAAAATAATAATGGTAAATAATCTAGTAGCAACAATAAAATCACTTCAAAAAGATGGTTACTTTGTTTATGCAGCATCAATGGAAGGAGAAGACTTTAGAAAAATAGATTATAGCACTAAAAGAGTGTTAGTTATAGGAAACGAAGGATCTGGAGTAAGTAGACTAGTAAAAAAAGAAAGTGATGTTTTAGTAAGTATTCCAATGAATCAAAATGTTGAAAGTCTAAATGCATCAGTAGCAGCGAGTATTCTTATATATCATATGGGGGCTAATGAATAAAGTAAGTGATTCAGAACTTTTAATGCTTTTTCACGAAAAAGTTGAAGAAGCAGAAAATATGTTAAACCAAAAATATGAAATAATAATTAAGTTGATTCTTAAAAAGTACGTACCAATTATTAAAGTATTAAATATATCTTTTGAAGATTTATATAATGAGTGTTTTGCACTTTATCATAATGCGTTAGAAAATTACCGTAACAAAACAAGTGCAAGTTTTAACACCTATGTTAGCTTAATAATTGAAAGAAAAGTAAAAAAAACAATTATTAAGGAATATAAAGAACGAAAAAAATATTCTATAATATATATAAAAGACATGATGGATAATTTTAATAGTGATAATAAGTATGCAAAAGACCCTTTAGAAATACTATGTGAAAATGAAAATTTAGAAGAAATGAATAATAAAATCACACAAAGACTGAATGAAAAAGAGATAAATATTTATAAATTAATGGTAAACGGATTAAATTGTAAAGACATATCACTTGCATTAAAGAAAGATTATTATTTAATCTATCGAAAAGTTAGGTCAATTAGAAAAAAGGTAAAAAGAGAACTTAAAAATTTTTAACCTAAATTACTTGCATTTTAGGTATTATTATGCTATATTATAAATGAACACGAAAGTGTTTTTTTAAATGGAGGTTTTTTAGACTATGACAAAAGAAGCGAAAGAAACAAAAAAAGTAACAAAAGTTACTAAAGACGCCAAGAAAAAAAATATTAAAACAAAAAAAGTAAGTAAAGGTCCTAAAGAAAGTTATATTAAAAAAGTAAACAAAGAACTTAAATTAGTTAAATGGCCAACAGCAAAAGATGTGTTAAAATACACAATTTCAACAATTGTATTTTGTATAATATTATGTTGTTTATTTATGTTATTGAACTTAATATTATCAGTAGTTAAAGGATGGTTAGCATAATGGAAAAACTTTGGTATGTAGTAAATACTTATTCAGGACATGAAAATAAAGTAAAAGAAAAATTAGAAGCAAGAACTGAATCAATGGGAATGCAAGATTATATTTTCCGTGTAATAGTTCCAGAAACAACTGAAGTTGAAGTCAAAGATGGAGTTAAAAAAGAAAAAGTTAAGAAAATGTTTCCAGGATATGTTTTAGTTGAAATGATTATGACAGATGAAGCTTGGTATATTGTAAGAAATACACCTGGAGTAACTGGATTTATTGGCTCAAGTGGAAAAGGAGCAAAACCCACTCCATTACTTCCTCAAGAAATAGATAGAATACTAGCTAACATGGGTATGAGTAGAGTAGATGTTGAATCAGAATTACAAGTTGGAGATACTGTTAATATTGTTGACGGACCATTCAGTGGTATGACTGGTAAAGTAGATAACATCGATCTTGAAAATAATAGATTAAATATTATAATCGACTTATTTGGTCAAGAAACAAATGTTGATGTAGAAGTATATCAAGTTAGCAAAATATAATTAAAAAGTTGAAGGTTTTTAATCTTCAGCTTTTTGTATGCTTTCAAATATTTTTAAATTATTTTTAATTCTTTCATTATTAGGGTTTATTTTTAAAGCTAATTTAGCATTCTTAATAGCATTTTTATAATCCCCTAAATTAAAGTAAGCTATAGATAGTAAATCATTTAATGTTTCATCATAACTAAAAACTTCATTCATATACGTTTTAGGATTACTCTTAATTTTTAAAGCTTTAATAACATATTTACAAACATTTTTATAATCTTCTAAGGTATAATAAAGTAAGGCTATTTCCGTATACGGATCCCTTAAATATGGAGCTTCTTTAATTGCTTTTAATAACCACATTTCCGCCTCGTCATATCTGTTTAAATTTTTATAACATCTAGAAATGAATCTCATAGATGCACATCTTTCATCTTTCCATGTGGCAGATTCTAATCTTAAATGCTTAATTAAAGTATCAATTGCATCATTCCATCTTCCATAATACATGTATTCTCTTCCTAAATAATGCATATTTCTATCATTTAAAGGATTTTCTCTAACGGATAACTCAAGTAAAGGTAAATAATTTGCTCGAGATTTTTCTCTATCTGGATAATGGTTAATTACAATATTATCTGTAAAGATTTGCTTTTCTTCATGATCGAACTTAAGTACTTCATGAACTGGATATATCCACTTACATCCATTTCTTTTATGTATTTTATCAGCGTAAAAACTTATCTTTGGAATATCATTTTCAATATACCAATTATAAACATATTTTAATCTATCAATATCATCATTCCAAATTTTTAAAATTTCTTCTTTCCAACCAGGAGCCATTATTTCATCTAAATCTAGAGAAATACATATATCATATTCATTAGGAATCATTTTTAATGCTTCATTCCTTGCAACATCAAAGCGCCATGGTTTTATTATTTTTTTCTTAACAACAACTCCATGCTTTCTTAACTTTTCCCTAGTTTTATCAGTTGATCCAGTATCTAGAACAAATATGCCATCAGCCTCTTTTACAGATTCATACCATCTATCTACAAAATTCTCTTCATTTTTGCATATTGCATATACGCATATTTTTTTTATAATTATACCTTCTTTCTCTAAATTATATAAATTAATTTCCTAAATATTCTATAATTATCGTAACTGGTGAATTAACAAAATAAGAATTACTATTAATATTTTTCAAATCTGGTGTTTTTAAATATATACTATGTTTTGATAAATTAACTAGATTATATTCGATATTTGTATCTAAAACAACAAGTATACCATCTGCGGTTATTTCTCTAGATACTTCATCAGGTATAAATGCGCTTGCTCCAATATAAATGTTATCAGAATCCTTTGGTTTAAAACCTAAAGCCACAAAATCTTTATTAGCATCAAAATCAGTATCATTTTTTTTAACATATGCGTTAACTTTAAATGACACTTTAAAATGTCCAATTTTCCTAAATTTTATTGTATCGTTTTCCAACATAACAATATTTTTATTGTCAATTTCTTTCCTCGTTAAAGGAAGATTTCCAAATTCTTTAACTTCAATACCATCATTAGTAAAATTATCAATAAATTTTGCTAAATACGCCATTTCTATTAAACTTGGTCCTTGAGGTCCAGTTGGTCCAATATCTCCTTTTTCACCTTTTATTCCATCAAAACCTTGTGGAATATAAAAATCTATTGTGTGAGTTTTGCCATCGTAAGTATCTTCAACTCTAGCTCTAGCATTAGCATCTAAAGTTTCTGTTTTACCTACTAAAATTTTATCTCCATTACCATCGCTACCTTTAGGTATGTAAAAATCTAAAACTACATTGGTATTAGTTCCATTATTTTGTACTCTAGCTTTTTGATTGGAATTAAGAGTATAAGTTTCTCCAACCTCAATAGTAGCAGGACCAGCAGGTCCTGTAGGTCCAGGAATTGGCATGCAAGTATAAATTGGCCCATCCAATTTTGCACATTTAACTTTTTTCTGTGCTTTTTCCAAATTGTTCATAGTTATTTAACCCCCTTAGGATATAGTATGTTAAAAAGACACTTTTAAATAATTACCATGCCTAAAAGTTAAATGAGAAAAGAAGAGATATTAATAAATAATAATATTATACGTTATTTTGTTGACGATATGTAATGGTAAACTGTTAAATAAATATAGTTTTAACTAAATTTTATGTTATTTCTGATTTTATATATAATCTAACATAATTATGTTGCTACAACCAAAGATTTATTAAAAAACTAAAGTTTATAAAAACGTCAAAAATAATAAATTATATATGCAAAACTCAACAAATATTGTTAATAAAATAAATTTGTACTATAATATTAATGCGGAGAAAAAAGATGAAAGAAGATAAGGTTTATTTAAAGTACAAAGAATTTGCCAAGCAATACAAATTATCAAATTATGATACAAAGAAGTTATGGAAGATAATTGAACCTATTGCAACTCATGAAGAATTTGCTAAAAGATGTAGTGATCCTTATTTTCATCATGATATAAAAACGCTCGGTGACCATATTCTTTGTGATGCCATAGTTACATATAAATTAGCAACTAAACTAAAAAGAAAAAATCATGCATTAAAAAGTATAAATATAGAACTGGCGGTAGTAATAGCAATGTTTCATGATTTATATGAATTGCCATGGCAAAATATAGATATAAAGAAAATAATGCGAAATAAACATGGGTTTGTTCATCCAATCGAAGCAATTACTAACGCTATAACATGGTATCCAGAATATTTTGAGAATAAGGATAAAGCCATGGTTATAATTGATGGCGTACTTCATCATATGTTTCCTTTGGCAGTAAGAAGAATAGATGACACCGATATGGAACTTAACAACAAAGAAAAGTATGAAAAGTTACCAAAAAAATATAAAGATATGATTAAATTATCCACAGATATAGGTAAAATTGGCCATTATTCTTTAAGAAAAACATTTTTTGTAGAAGGAAGAATTATGTCAAAAGCAGATAAAATTGTAGCCTTAAAAAAAGATATTGGTTCATTTAATGGATATCTTGCCCTTTTAAGTGGAAAGAATAAAAATATTAAGAAAAAACATAATATAAATGGTGATAATAATGAATATAAACATAAGTAAAGTTAAAATAGTAGTGATGGTACCTAGAAATTATACTGATAATTTAAGAGAATTAATTTGTAAAACTAAAGCTGGAGTCATTGGAAATTATACAGACTGTTCAGTATCAACTAATGTGATTGGAACATTTAAACCAAATGATAAAGCTAATCCAACGATTGGTAAAAAAAGAAAATTAGAAAAAGTAAAAGAAACAAAATTAGAAGTTATATGTAATGTTGAAAATGTAAAAGAAGTTTTAGAAATAATCAAAAAAAATCATCCATATGAGACACCTGGTATTGATATTATTCCTTTAATGGATGAAAGTTATTTTAATTAGTATATTTTATCAGGAAGTAGGGTATCCAAATATTTAAGGATATCCTCTTTTTCATATTTGCTTGGAAATTTAATATATTCTAAGCAAACATTTATAACAGCACTTACATAAAATTTAGAAATTATTTCTACAGGTATTTCTGTTTTTAATATTTTATCACTTTTTCTAATATGATTTTCCACATCTCTATAAATTGCATCATTTGCCATATCCATAACAATACTATTATTATTTTTCTTAAGTATTGAAGAATAAACGTTAATATTGTTACTAATATGATCAAAAAATATTTCAATCATTTGCATATAATATTCTTTAGCATTAGTATAATTTATATTTTCTTCTAATTTTTCCACTAGATCATTTTCTAAGTCACTAATTAATGAATCCAGTAATTCATACTTATCAGAGAAATGGTCATAAAAAGTTGACCTATTAGTTAAAGCCGCATTACATATATCAGAAACTTTAATTTCTTCAAAAGTTCTTTCTTTCATCAAACTAAGTAAACCTTCATAAAGGTTCTTTTTGGTTTTTATAATCCTTAAATCTACCTTTTTTGACATTTTAACCACCTACTTACATTATATAGCAAAAACTACTTTTGTAAAGTTAAACAACACAAATAGGCATAAATACAGTACAATAAACAACTTTATGTTGGATATTATACAAAAATTAAGTTTTGCTTTTGAAATTTATATTTATTTAGCATAGTATATATAGCGTGGTGAGAAAAAATGAAAAAATTTGCAAAGTTTATAGCAAGCCATAGTGTACTTATATTAGTAATAAGTTTTTTGTTACTAGTACCAGCTATCTATGGATATGTAAATACGAGGATTAATTATGATATTTTAGTTTATCTTCCTGATTCAGTAGATACCATAAAAGGTGAAAACGTTCTAACAGATGACTTTGGTTTAGGTGCTTACGCTTTTGTTATGGTAGATAGTTCTAATAATAAAAAGATATTAGATCTAGAAAAAGATATCAAAAAAATTGAAGGAGTAAGTGCCGTTGTTAGTATCGCAGATGCAACTGATACACTTATTCCAATTGATATGTTACCAACTCAAGTAACAGAAAAGTTAAATAAGAATAATGAAACAGTTATCATGGTAACATTTGATGGCTCAACTAGTGAAGATACAACAATTGAAGCTGTAAGAAGCCTTCGTGAAGTAGTAGGTGATGCTACAAAAGTTAGTAGTATGACAAGTATGGTAATTGATACCATGGATTTATCAAATAAAGAAATATTTGCTTATGTAACAATCGCAGTTATTCTTTGTTTAGCAGTTTTATTCGTAGCAACAGACTCTTATGTAATTCCATTTTTCCTACTTGGAAATATTGGTATGGCTATTATTTACAACATGGGATCAAACATTTTCTTAGGACAAATATCTTACATAACACAAGCAATAACTGCAGTTTTGCAACTTGGGGTTACAATGGACTTTTCAATATTCTTATATCATAAGTATGAACAAGCAAAACTAGATAATCCTAAAATATCTAAACAAGATGCCATGGCAAATGCAATCGTGGCAACTTTCCAATCAGTATTAGGTTCATCCCTTACAACATTTGCTGGTTTCCTAGCATTGTGTACAATGGATTTAACACTTGGTACAGATATTGGTATAGTTATGGCAAAAGGTGTTTTATGGGGCTTAATTTGTGTTCTTACTTTATTCCCAGCACTTCTTATGGTCGGTGATAAAATAATTGATAAAACAAAACACAAAGTATTGCTTCCACAATTTAAAAAGTTACAAGAATTTTCAACTAAACATTATAAAAGTATAATCGTAGCATTCTTAATTTTATTAATTCCAGCATATTATGGTAATAAAAATTATGATGTATATTACAAACTAGATGAATCTTTACCAAAAGATTTAGCATTTAATGTTGCAAATTCCAATTTAGCAGAAAAATTTAATATTGTTTCTCCAGAAATAATATTACTTGACAAAAACGTTAAGACAAATGATGTCAAAGAACTTGTAAACAGCCTAGAAAATATTGAAGGTATTGACTTAGTTCTTGCTCCATCCACACTTATGGACCCATCTGTTTTTATGTTACTTCCAAGTGACTTAAGCAAAATGCTAGATAATGATAAATATCAACTTATCATTGTAAACTCAACATATGAAATTGCATCTGATGAACTAGCAAGTCAAATTGAGAAAATCGATAGTCTGGTTAAATCATATGATAAATCGAGTATCATTGCTGGTGAAGGGCCTTTAATGAATGACTTAGTTACAATTGCAGATCATGACTTTAGAATGGTTAACTATACATCAATACTAGTTATATTTGTAATAATGGTTTTAGTATTAAAACAAATTAATTTACCAATAGTTTTGATACTTACAATAGAATTTGCTATATTCTGTAATATGTCTGTAGCATTCTACACTAACACAAAACTTCCATTTATAGCCTCAATTGTAGTAGGAACAATTCAACTTGGGGCAACAATTGACTATGCAATTTTAATGTCAACCAAATATATGGAAGAAAGACAAAATATTAAAGATAAAAAAGAAGCCATGTTAAAAACATTAAGTTTAACAGTTCCATCAATAATAACTTCAGCATTATGTTTCTTTGCAGCAACATTCGGAGTTTCTGCTTATACTAAAATAGATATGATAGGTAGTATATGTGAACTTTTATCACGAGGAGCCGTTATATCAATGCTTGTAGTTATATTAATATTACCATCACTATTAATGGTATGTGATAAATTTATTATTAAAAATAAGAAAGAAGGAAAAAATATGAAAAATTTAAAAACAGTTGCCTCTGTTCTAACAATTAGTGCTCTATCATTAATGCCATTTAGTGTTAATGCTTCAAAAACAGAAAGTATTTACACCAACATGGATTATACAGGAACTATAAAAAAGACTACTGTTAGTAATCATCTAGAAAATGATTCAGATGGAGAAATAAAAGATAATTCCATATTAACAAACATCATAAATGTAAATGGAAGTGAAGACTTTACATTAGATAACAATATTGTTACATGGTATGCAAAAGGAAAAGATATATTTTATACCGGAACAACTAAAAAAGAACAACCTTTAAATATTGTTACAAAGTATTATTTAAATGGAAAAGTTACAAAAGCAACCGATATGATTGGTAAAAGTGGTAATGTTAAAATAGAAATATCTTTACTTAACAACTCTTTACTTCGTACTAATAATACATTTACACCATATGTTGTAGCTCTAGGAGCCATGATAGATAGTGATACAAACACTGATATTGAAGTTACAAATGGTAAAGTAACTCACACAGGAACTCGTAATGTTTTACTAGCAATAAGTGCTCCAGGTCTTTATGAATATACTGATATTAATGAATTTAAAAGCCTTAACAAAGTTACAATTACATATAATACAACAGATTTTGAAATAAATGATATTTATATGGTGGCTTCTCCAAAAGTTTTATCAGAATTAGATTTAGGAATATTTGATAAATTGGATTCAATTACATCATCAATTTCTACTCTAGGAGAAAAAATGGATGAATTAGAAGCTGGAACAAAAGATTTAGCAAATGGAACAAGCACATTACTTACAAATTCAAGTATTTTTAATGAAAAATTAGCAACTGCAGCCTCATCTTTAGAAAAAATAGCAAATGGTACAATTAAGTTAGTAGATGGCGTTGATGAAATGCTTACTACTTTAACAGATGCTAAAACTATGATGGAAGATAAAGATATCGATGGTTCACTTGCAAATTTAAAAGTTTTACAAGCTAAAAATGAAGCAACTATTACTAAACTAACTAATCCAAAAGTTGAAGCTGCATATAAAATTAAAAAAATGAGCCCAACAGAAACTGAAACAGAAATGATTGCAAGAATTAAAAAAAATAATCCAAATCTAACTGTAGCAGAAGAACAAGAATTAAAAAATGTTAAATCAACTTATGAATTAAAATTATTACTTGTTGCTAATAATGATGCTGTAAAAGAAATGATTACAAATCTAGAAGATTTAAATACCTTACTTGATACTTTAACAACAAAATTAGAAGAAGTTAAAGAAATGCAAGAAAAAGTTACATTATTAAATACAAGTTTAAATGAATTAAGCGTTGGTTTGAATAAATTAGTACAAGTATCAACCCAAATAAATAAAGGTGTAAGTAGCTTAAATACTGGAGCAACAAAAATATCTTTAGGTACAAAAGCTTTAAATGAACAAGGCATTAAAACTATAGTAAATTACTCAAATAGAATAGTTACTTATAGTAATAAATTTGAAAGCATTGTTAACTTATCAAAATCTTATAAAGGATTTGCATCAAACAATGCTGATAATACATTATTTGTATATAAACTAGGTAAATAACAAAAAAGTTCGAGAAATAATCGAACTTTTTTTCTTTATATACTAGGAAAGTTATACTTTTTTTGTAAATAAAAGTTTTGATATATGTCCAAACAAATGCCGTAATTAAATTATCTAGAAAGAGTGGTTTAATGAACATTTACAAAGCATATAAATTAAGAATTCATCTTACAGATTTACAAAATGTATTGATTGAAAAAACTTTTGGAAGTACTAGATATATTTATAATAATTTTTTGGCAGAAAGAAAAAATAAATATGAAGAAAGTATAATATAGATAAGAACGAAATAAAAAAGTTGAGTGGCGACCATCCGAAGATGGTCTGCATGAGAAACGTAAGGTTTCGGTGAAACAAAAAAAGTGTTACCGTGAGGTAACACAGATACTTTAATTTCGTTAGAAATTTAAGTTTTGTTCTTTTAAATTTAATAATTGTTGATAACTATCAAATATGGGGCATTCATATTTGGTGTGTTTTTATATATCGTATATTTTAGTTTATTTTTATTTAAATATTCTAGAACTACTTGTGCTTCAGTTTTTCCTTCTGGATGTGGATAAAATACAATTAGAATTAATCCATTACTACTTAACATACTAAAGCTATTTTTTACTGCATTTAAAGTAGTCTTGCGATTCGTAGTAATAGACTTATCTCCACAAGGTAAGTAACCTAAATTAAATAAAATTAGTTTAATATTTTTTTCATATTCTTTCAAAACATCATTTATTTTCTCATGACTAATGTTGAAAAGTTCATAGTTATAAACATTATTTTCTCTTAATAGCTTTTTAGTATTTTCTATAGCAACATCTTGTATATCAAATCCAAATACTTTCTTAGAAATATTAGCTAAAAACAAAGTATCATTTCCATTACCCACAGTCATATCAACAACATAATCATTTTTAGTTATATTCTCATTACAAATCTTTTTAACCATATTTAATATACTTCTATTAAACCCTTGATAAGTATTCCGTTTTAAAAATTCATCATCAATTTCTTTTTGATAGTTAGATTTTATTTCTACATTACTTTTAACATTTTCTAAAATATTACAAAGATTAGTTATATTTATATTATCACCATAAATATTAACAATTTTAATATTTTTAGGTAAATTAATAATTTTATCTTCAAAATCAGTATCATTATAATTTAAATCAATAATCATAAATAATCACACTCAAAAAATATTATAGCATTATTTACTTTTTAAGTTAATAAGATTTTCAATTTCTCTATTTAATTCATTTATTCTTTCTTCATTTCTTCTTATAGTAGCTATATTATTTTTAGTTTCATCTTGTAACATCTTACACCATTTATCATAATCTATTTCATCATTATCATTCTTATACATATAAATAAAAGCTAAAACATTTATAACTATAAGAATAACAATAATAGCAATTTTTAATAACATCTATATCACTTCCTAAATCCTTTTTTAAAAAACAAATTCATTTGCTTTTTTAATAATAACTTTTTTTGTAATTTAATAATCTTTCTATGTTTTTCTAAATTAGTATCATAAAATATATCAAATCCATGATATTTAGTATGATCTTTATCATTACTATCATTAATAACAATAATAAATAAAGTAGAAAATAAAATTATTAATAAGAAAAAAATTAATATTATTATTTTCATTAATAACCTCTCCTTTTTAGGGCACCCTTCGATTATAACAAAATAATTTTTTCAAAACAATAAAAAAAATAACATAAAATATAAAGTTTACAAAAATATTTTTTAATTCTCTGTATATATTAATATCAAGATGTAAAGATAAGTGTAAAATAGAAAATTAAATAATTAAAAAGAAACTCTATTACTAGAATTCCTTTATTAACTTTTTCTCAAGTAAAGTAATAATTTTATATAGCAAGAAAGAAATAATTAAAAGGATTAATATACCAGCCATAACAAGACTTAGGTTAAATACTTGTGTTCCATAAATAATTAGATAACCTATACCAGCACGACTTACTAAAAATTCTCCCATAATTACACCGATTAAGCTCATGGATATGCACAATTTCATACTAGAAATTATTGTATTATAAGAACTAGGTATAACTAGTTTAAAAAGTATTTGCCTTTTATTTGCTCCAAATGACTTGATCAGTTTTAATTTTTCCTTATCAACATTTATAAATCCATTATAAATAGTAATTATACTAATTATTAAGTTAATAAGTAAAGCCATTATAATAACACTTTTTATATTAGCACCAGCTATAATTATAATAAGTGGCCCCAAGGCAACTTTAGGTAGTGAATTAATCATAGTTAAGAATGGGTCCATAATACTTGATAGCATTGGAAATTCATAAAGAATAATAGCAACAAAGAAACCTAGAACAATACCCAAAATAAAGGCAATCAATACTTCTTCTAAAGTAACAAAAATATGATTAAATAAATTATTTTGGATACCTAAATTAATAATAGTATTTATAATCTTACTAGGTTTTGAAAAGACAAAACTATTTATAATATTTTTATTTGCTAAATATTCCCAAATTCCAAAAAATGCTACAACAATTAATATTTGTGACATAACCACAATTAATTTTCTTCTTTTAATACTTTTTAAAAATTTTTTTTGTTCATTAGACATTTTTATCTAAATCCTTCCAAAGTAGGTCGTAATAGTAACCAAATTCTTTTGCTTTTCGGTTATTTATTGGTGTAGATTTATTAGTTAAATTAATTTCATAAACACTTTTAATTTTCGCAGGTCTTTTAGATAAAACAATAACTCTATCAGCAACGCTAATTGCTTCTGCTAGGTCATGGGTTATAATAATAACTGATTTTTTTTCGAGTTTTATAATTTTTAAAACATCATCACTTACAGATAGTCTTGAAACATAATCTAAAGCCGAAAACGGCTCATCCAGCATCAAAATATCAGGTTTTAAAGCAAGAGTTCTAATTAGGGCCACTCTCTGGCGCATACCACCGGATAACTCATGAGGATATTTTTCTAAAAAATCCCCAAGACCATATTTAATAAGTAAATTTTTAACAAATTCTATATTCTTTTTAGTCTTTATTTTTTTTATGTCTAAACCCAAACAAGCATTATCTAAAATATTTAACCAAGGGAAGAGAGCATCGTCTTGAAGCATATACCCCATAGTGCACCCATCTTTAATTTTTATTTCTCCACTAGTCTTATTATCGAGCCCTGCCAAAATATTTAAAAGTGTAGATTTTCCACAACCACTTGAACCAACGATACAAAGTACTTCCTCATTATCTAAAGCAAAAGAAATATTATCTATCGCTTTTATTTCTCCTTTTATAGTTTGATAATTTTTACTCAAATTTTTAATTTCAAGTATCTTATTCATAGAAATTATTAACTAAATCTTCGTATGGAACATATTCATCTAATAAATTAAAATCTATTAAAAAATCCTCCAAGTTAGTAAATAATCCTTCACTTATATATGGATTATCTAGCCAACAATCATATTCTTTATATCTTTTTATCATTTCCGCTAAATCTTTAACACTTGTGTCTGGAAATTGATTTATTATATCTTTAGCAACAACTTCTGCATCATTATCAAGTGTATATTTTATGCCTTTATTTATAGCATCAGTAAATTTCTTAACAATATCTTTATGATTCTTTACATAACTTTTACGAGCATAGAATGCTGTATATGGAACTTCACCAGAAAGCATACCAACTGATGCCACAACATGACCATATCCTTGTTTAACTAAAGCCGTTGCATTAGGTTCAAAAAGGTTAACAAATTCCCCAACACCACCGATAAATGAGCCAGATAAAGCGGAAAACTCAACTGCAGTATTTACCTTTATTTTATTTGTATCAATATTGTTTTTCTTTAAAGCATTTAAGAAATTTAATGCAGGCATTCCTGTACTTCTACCAACTAAAATTTCTTTATTATATATATCTTCTAATTTAAAATCTTTAATTTCTTTTCTAGAAACTATAAATTGACCATCTCTTTTAGTAAGTCCTGCAAAAAGTTGTAAATAATCACTTTCATCTTGTTTGTAAACATATATTGCAGATTCAGCTCCGGCAAAACCAATTTCTACATCACCAGATAACACGGCAGCACTAACTTTATCAGCGCCTGGAGTTAAAATAAGTTCTAAATCAATGCCGGCTTCTTTAAAATAACCTTTTTCTAAAGCAATATAAAGTGGACTATAAAAAGAACTATGTGTAACCTCAGCTAATCTAACTTTAATAAGATTTTCATTTGTATCTTTTTTAATAAATTTTAAAGCTAGAATCAAAGCTACAAATATGATTATGCAAGATAATCCAATAATAATTTTCTTTTTCAAAAATAATTCCTCCCTCTAGGGTAGTATATGAATTTAGATCTTTTTGGTTAAAAACAATTTTGCATTTATTATAAAATATGATATTATTTAAATGTGATTATTATGAAGATAGAATTAAAAAAAGCAAATGAAAAAAATGTAGGCATTGCAAACAAATTTTTAACAATGTTAATAAAAGATGAACAACAATATGATGAAAATATTAAAAATGATTTTGAAATGAAATCTTACTATGAAAACTTATATAATGAAAATTACTTATATTTTGCATATGCAGATGAAAAAATAGTGGGATATTTATACGGATTTATTATAGAAGATGAACTAAACAATAAGAAATCTGCCAAACTAGATGCCTTATTTATCTTGCCTGAATATCGTAATATGAAATTAGCATCCTTATTAATAGATAATTTCAAGAATTGGTGTCAAGAAAATAATGCCGAAATTATTATGGTAAATGTGTGGTCTAACAATCTAACTGCCAAGCATTTATATTTAAAGCATGATTTTATTCCTAAAAAAGAAGAATTATTTATAGGTTATCGACCCAAACAATACCAAAAATTAGTACGAGATAAAATTCCAGAAATAATAAGTTCAAATAATGAAACACCTGTTACTAGAATATTAAGTGATTTAGAATATAAAGAAGAACTAGAAAAGAAACTATATGAAGAATATTTAGAAGTATTAACATCAACTGGTAAAAATAGAATAGAAGAACTTGCTGATATGCTTGAAGTAATGATATCTTTAGCTAAGTTAGAAAATAAATCCCTAGATGACATAATTACTGTTGCCAAAAAGAAAAATGAAAAAAGAGGTAGTTTCGAAGATAAAATATACCTAGAGACAGTAAAATAATTAATTTAAATTTTAATAGAACATATGCAACTTTGTATATGTTTTATTCTTTATAACACAAAGTATTTATTAACAAAAAGCCTCTTTACAACAACAAAAATATTTGCTATAATCTATTCATAATAAAGGGCGTGATTAAATGAAGATGTTATCAAGTGAAGTTAAAACATTACTAGATAAGTTATATAACTTACGTGGTGAAGATAGTGTTATACTAGCTAAAATGAATAAAGAAAGACAAGAAGCAATTGAAACTGGAGAAAGAACAAAGAATGAAAAAGAAGTTCTTTTAAATAAAATCGAAAAATTAAGTAATGAAGAAAGAACCTTACAAGAAGAAGGAAATAAATTATCTTCTATTTTAAGCAATATAAATAGAGATGATTTTTCTAATGTTTTAGATAGATTACAAATAGACTTTGATCCAGCATCAATAAATGAAAAAATAACAAGAATGCTACCTGAAACAATTGAAAAAGTTGTATCTGAAAATAAAAAAGCTAGTGAAGAATTAGAAACTGTTGAAACAGAAATGAATAATGCAATTACTAAAGTAGAAGAATTAGGAATAAGGAAAGATGAAGCATTAAGTAATCAAGCAAAATTAAATGAATATTTTGAACTAGCACTTGAAGGAAATATCAATATAACTAGAGATGCAATTACAAGCTTACTTGAAAAATTTGATTTTAATGAAGATGAACAAAGAGAAGCCGCTAAAATATTAATGTTCCCAGAAGATGCTTTATATGAATATGATGCATCATTTAAAAGTGGTTCACAAACAAGTGGAAAAACAATAACAGAAGTATTAATGGAAGCTAAAAAGGAATCAAAATCTGAAGTAAAAGAAGAACCTAAAGAAGAAACTATATTAGATTCCGAAGAACCATCTTCATTAGAAAATATATTCGAAAGTGTAATTAGTGAAAATGCTATTCCTGATGTAGAAGAACCAGAAGAAGAGCATGAAGAAAAAGAAGAAACTAAAGAAGATGCAGCTTCAGCAGTAAAACCATTATTTAGCGATAATAACGAAGAAAGTGTAACACAAAGTAAAATAGAAGAACATAGTAATAATGCTATAACTAGTTTTTTAGAAAATCTTGGTTTAAATTTAAATAGTATTAATAAAGAAAAATTAGATAAAGTAATTAATAGCAATGATGAAGAAACAATAAATAAAAACATAGAAGTATTAAAGAGTCATGAAATTGATTTAGATATTTTAATAGAAAATATTGAATTGTTACTTGATAAAGAATTAGCAGAAAAAATAGATAAATTAATAGCTATTGGCAAAGAATCACGAGATATTAGCTTAATGCCTAGTGTATTAGTAAAATATGATTTAAATGGTTTAAATAACACAATAAATTTATTGCAAATAAGTGGATTAGATCCAAAGAAAGTACCATTAATGGCATATTAGAAAGGATGATTATATGAAGTCTTTTGAAGAAATAAAAAGCATTTATGATGAAGAGAAAAAAGGGTTTGATGTAGAAAAGGAAAAACCAGAAAAATTTTTAATTTCTTTGGAACTTGCAGAACCAGAAAATAGAGTTCTTTTAAGTGAAAATGGTATTAATTTAAAACCAAGTGAATGGATAGTTTTAACAATAGATCCAGAAATCTTAAAAAAGACAGTTTTAAGAGCTAAAGAATTAGGCTTTCTTGAAGCATATCAACAAACACCTTCATTTTTAAAACAAGATGTAGATGCAGTTATTAAAAGAATGGCTCATTTAGAACATTTAGGAGTTCCATATAAGAGTGAAAAAGGAAAGTATCAATCATTTTTATTTAGTAAAAGAGGATATGAATATGTTTTATCTCAAACAAGTGGAGTGAATAAAGAAGTGCAAGGCATATCAGATATTGAATTAAAAGAACTTTCAGATAGAGTAATGGAAACATTTGCAATGGAAGATAAAAAAAACGAAATATATGAAAAGTTAGCCTTGGCAGAAAAAGAAGGTTTATCAATAAAAGAAACTTTAATGAAAGTCTTCGGATCATACAGTGATAATTTAGATTATTTAAGTGAAAATATTGATGAAATTCTTGCAAATAATCAAGAAGTAGAAAAAGGGAGAGTAGCATGAATTTTTTAAAAGAATATGGGTTTGAAGAAGTTGATATTAACGAATTTTTAGAAAATACTCCAGAAAAAATAAAAGAAACAATAAAAAAACATGAAAAACTTGTAAGAGTAAACATTGAGTATTTAAAGAATCTCGGAGTAATAACTTATAAAGAAATATTTATAAATTATCCAGATATGTTTTTAATGGATGCAAGTACTTTCGAAAAAAGTTTTTCACAATATGAAACAAAAGAATTATTAGAAAAGATAAATGCTAATTATAAAATAGTAAAATACTTTTAAAAAAAATAACCACGCGGTTATTTTTTTTCTAATCTATAAAAATTTATTTCTGGTTTATTATTAAATCTAAATTTAACATTTTCAGTTCCAATACCACCAGAAACATATAATTTATTTGTGCCAATTTCATAATAATCATCAATATATTTTTTTGCACCATCTTTTTTAATAATTCCGCCATAAAAAGGAATACGTATCTTTCCTTTTAATGAATGCCCTGAAAGAGCAATAGCATTATCAAAAGATAAACTATCAGCATAATCTGGGTAATGCATAAGTACCAAATTAAATATAGGGGTTAATTCTTCATTTGTTTCTACTGTTTTAACATCTATAGTATTTATTCCAGTAATCTTAATTGGATTAATATCTTTATAAAAAAGATAAGTTGATTCATTATCTAGAATTTTAAAGTCAGAATTGTTCATAATTTTATTAAATAAATCAATATTTTTTTGATCATTATCACCAATAACAGAATATTTATACAAATTACATTCTAATGATTTTAAAATATCAATAATATCATTGATATCATTATCAGTTAAATCGTTTTTAGAATTTATTAAATCTCCGGTAAAAACTATAATATCGGGTTTTCTCTCATTACTTTTTGCTTTAATATTTTTTAGCCTATTAATATCTTTTTTATTACTAATTAATAAATCAGAAATTTGTAATATTTTAAAGTCTTCGAAGGACTCTGGTAAATTATCAACATAAATCTTTTTTTCTATTATTTTAAATCCATTAGGATTAATAAAAAATCCATCAATTAAAACAAAACTAAGCAGAATAATTATGGCTATTAAAATCTTTTTCAATACTATCACTATCCTTATTAATTAAATAATAACATATTTAGATTAATATCGCAATTTGGAATTGAAAAAAAGTTGTATTTATGGTAAACTAAGACATAGGTAGGTGACAATATGGGTAAATTTAGAAAAGTATCATTATTTATGTTATCTTTTGTACTGTTAATGTCGGTTCCAAAGGCTGCAACTTGCAATTATGAAGAAAAAGCCAAGTTAAATAACGAAGCGTCAAACGTTAAGGCAAACTATGAAATCAAAGAAAGGATCCTTAACAAAGATGAATATGACATTCCAGATGGCATCGAAAACGAAGAGTTTGTAGCCAAGACTGATTATATTCAAGTTAATATTTTGAATTTAACAAAAAACATATATGTTGAGGTTACAAATAATATAAATGATGATAAAAAAATATTTAGTTATAGTGATTCACAAAATGGAAATATAAAATTTGATTGGAGTGAGCTAGATACTATGGTCACTTATACAATTAAGTTACGTTCGTCAAGTAATACTGGTTGTGAAGGAAGTGCTTTAAAAGCACTTTACGTTTCATTACCAAGATATAATGACTATTCAACTTATGAAATATGTAAAGAAGTACCGGACTATTATTTATGTCAAAGATATGTTACATATGAAGATGTTGGATATGATGCCTTTTTTACAAGAGTTCGTGAACAAATTGCAAAAAAGGAACAAATAAAAGAAGAAGAAAATAAAAATAATAAATGGTATAAAAAAACAATTGATTTTATTGTTGAACATAAAGTTACATTTATTATTGGGGGAGTAACATTGGTTGTTGTTGCCGGAGGTGCAACATATATAATAATTAAAAAACGTAGGAGAAGTATAATATGAAAATGAAAAGATTGAGAAATTTATTAATATTAATTTTAATAGTTATAACATTTGGTACAACAAGAGTTAATGCTGAATCTTTTGTGGTAGGGGATAAATACACAAAAGATTGGAAAAGAAGCATTGGTTTTACAAATTACGTAGATAGAAATGGAAATAACAAAATAATAATTGAAGGACTAACAATTCCAAAACCCATTAATCGAGGATTAACTGTAATCCCATATGAAATTACTAAAGTAGGAACTAACAATAAAATATTAGGATACTGTATTGATCCACACTTACAATCAGATACTACATACAAAATAGACTATATTTTAGGAGCATCTAAAGATAAGACAAATAATGCTATCGGATTAGGTGTTTTAGAAATTATGAAACAAGGATATAGTGAATTTTCCGGTATGCCAACAATTAGTACAAGTTTATCCGATCGAGATTTTTATGTTGCAACAAGTATTGCTATAAGAGCATTTGCTATGGGTGTTGGTGGACAAGGAAAAGGCACAGCCAGTAATAGTGAACTAATTGCTATAGCATCAGCTCATGTAAATATTGGTAGAGAATGGCTAGCACAATCAAGTTATTCAAATAGCTTTAGTGATTTAGTTAAATATAATCCTTCATGGTTTAATAATGAATACAAATTTGTTTATGATACATCTAATAGTAAAATAGCACAGATAATGAATGTTGCACAAAAATTATTTGATATAGGTTTAGCAAAAGCCAATGAAGTTACAAATGGATTAAGTACTACACCAACAATAACATCAAAATCAAGTAACAGTGAAACAGGAGTTAGTATAGAATTATCGTATGAAAATTTTGATGCTTCAAGAGGCGTTATTAAAAACTTTAAATTAGAATGCTCTAGTTGCAGTAATTTTAAGGTAAACGGAGAAAATCCAAGCACTAATAAAAATTATATAAATGGATCAAATGGAAAAATTAGATTAACATTTGATGTTGCAAAGCAAGGAGAAAATTGCAAAACGACAAATTATAAGATAACTTATGACTACAATGATCCAAAATTGGAATATGTTGGTGCACATTTGATTCCAACTGGTCAAACAAATGCCCAAAATTTCTATGTAATGCAAAAAAATGAAGGCGGTTTAACTGGAGAAATAACAGGTAAAATAAAATGTAGTAATGCATGTAGTACTGAGCTTCAAACTCCAATCTGTAGTGAAGATGAAAACGATGCTATTGCAACAATAAAAGGACCAGATAAAATTAAAACTTGTGTTTTAGATAATGAAGATGACGCCGGAAATACATATCAATTTACACCTGCTGCAGGTGGTGTGTCAAATGGTTACTGTAATGTGTTCTGTAAAGAGGATTATGCGCAAATTAAAATGAATCCAATAATTAAAGATGTTAAATGTGGAGGATATTTTAAATTAACTAGTCATATTGAAGGAACAAAAACTTGTTATACAAGTGGAACTAAAACAGATAAAGGTATAGACAAGGAAAAATTCGAAAAAGACATTAAAGAAGCTGTTGAGAAAATGGTTGATGCATATAATATTTATTCATTCTATGCTGCTGCAGCAAACACAAGCTATACTCATGAAACAAGTAGCGATTCACATGGGGCATGCTCTGGTGGAGAAGAAGGATGTCCAACATGTAAACCACCAAAAGAAGATACAAGATGGTCATGTGGAAGTGTATCAAAATCAGTAGATTTAGTTTCAAAAACATGGACTTTCGGTTATTATGATACTAACGGAAAATATTATGCAAATCAAACAAAATATACAACAAGAAGTGGAGAAACTTTAGTTGCTGATTATTCATCAGGTACAGCAGCAGATTGTAAATGCTGTAGTTGTAGCGGAACAGATGGTAAAGAAGTAGATCATAAATCGCTTAGTGATAGTGCTTTAAAAACACTAAATTCTGCTATAAAAGAATACCAAAGAATATTAACTGATTACAATAATTGTACAACTGGATGGACGACTAACTTCTTATTTAAGCAAAAACTAAGATACTATTACGATGAAAATCATGGAAAAAATGGTAGCAACTACACCCCATATTATGATTTAATTGCAACTGATGAATACAAAGAAAAACAATATCTTACTCCAGACGGTAATCCGGAAGTTAAAACAACAATAAGTGTTTGTACGGGAAATACAGATAATTATTATAATTGCGTCTCAGGAAATAGTTATGTTTCTCTTAGCGAAGATGAACTTAAACATAGTGGAGCATTTAAATCCGTGGCTTACACTGTTTGTGATACAACTGGATGTAAAGTAGTAAATGAATCAGTATCACAAGCTAGATTTGTAAAAAAAGAAGTTGAAAAGAAACAAGATTATATAACACCAACTGCTTTCTATCAAATAGCAGCAAATGGTAAAATAACTGTAAATGGAGATTACACAGGTAATAAAGTTCAACTTGAAGCATTACTAAATGGACTACCAATATCAACAAGTACTGTTGGAGGCGGAGTATTTAGATTAATGATTGAAGATTTAGGTGAGTTCTATGATGAAAAAGAAGGAACTGGACGTTTAATCGATTTCAATGGAGATAGAGAAGAAAATAGTGTAGCCTACAATAATGGAGCTAATACATTTGATGGAAATTACACATGCCGTTATGAATCTCCATGTAAGCCAAAAGATTGTCCTAATTGTACATTTGAATGTATTGGAGATAGTTGTGAATGGAAACAATGCACAGGAGATTTATGTGATGTAGCATGTAATGGATGTATAATCAATTTAGATGAACTAAACATTATACATAAAACAATATCTACAACCAATTTCCATGCTGCTAATAGAACATTTGGATATAACTGGATTACTACAAGTAATTTAGAATCTCTAAAACTATTAAATAAAAAGGCTGAAAAAACAATTTCAGAAATAGAAGAAGTAAATGAAATGGTATATGATAAAACTGGAGATGATTCAGAGTTAGCATTTAGTATAAAAATGACACCAGATGTTATCAATACAATAAAAGAATATAATAAAAAACATACAAAAGATGGCGGATATATCAATGACTCATTAACATGTTATGATGCAACTATTGATGGAAAGACATATCAAAATATTTACTGTTATAGTGATTTGATTGATGAATTAATTGATAAATATGATGATGCAATAACAGCAAATAACCGTCTTGAAAACAATGAATCAAAAAGAAAGAGTGAAACTGGCTCAAGTGGATATTGGACATTATGGAGCGGATATGTTTATAACGAATCTGTTCTTGGTGGACCATCTTGGAAATAGGGGTGACTAAATGAAGAATGCTTTCTGGGCATATTGGCTAATACTTCTTGGTATAGTAATAGTAGTTATAATGATGTTAGTACAAAATTTAACTACTACTAGTACGCAAGACTATTATGTTATAAAAGAAATAACAGAAGCATCTATGATTGATGCTGTAGATTATTCATATTATAGAAAATATGGAGAAATTAAAATAAATAAAGAAAAATTCTATGAAAGTTTCTTTCGTAGATTTGCAGAAACAACATCTTTAAACACTACATATACGGTGAGCTTCTATGGAGTATATGAAGCTCCACCTAAAGCTAGTGTTGAAATAAAGAGTAAATCTAATACATTTACGGTGTTAGGAGATGCCACAACTGTAGATATGGTTGAAAGAATAGATTCAATTCTAGAAGGAAATGTCATAGACGAATAATTAAAGGAGGAATAAAAATGGGTGGAGTAAAAAATACTTTTAAAAAGTTTTTAACAAATAAAACGACAGTAACTCTAGTAGGAATATTACTGGGCTTAGGAGTTTTAGTAGGGTTTTATCTTTATAGAGTTTCTAAAGAAGTAAATCCAACCCGAATACCAGTTGCAAAAAGAGATATTGCTGCAACTGAAGAAATAACTAAAGATGATATAGAATATATCAAAGTAAGAAAAAATTTCTTAAAGAGTGCAGATGTTTATCAAACAACAACTAATTTAATAGGTAAATATGTTGCAACTGGTACATCTATTCCCAAAGGTGGAATGTTTTATACAACCCAAGTAGTTGAAAAAAAGGAACTACCAAATGCTATATTTGATGAAATTCCGGAAGGATATACAATTTATCAATTAAAAGTAAATGAAACAACGACTTATGCAAATTCAATCTATCCTGGAGATAAAATAGATTTATGGCTTAAAACTACAGATAATGGTTTATTAGTATTTGGAGAATTTATTTCAAATATTGAAGTACTAGCAGTAAGGGATAGTTCTGGACAAAATGTATTTGATGTTACAAGCGGAAGAAAACCAGCATGGCTATTATTTGCAGTTAAAACAGATATGTATCGTTACTTAAAGTTTACTGAAAATATTTCTGGGATGGTTGTTTTACCAATACCTAAAAACAATCTAGTAAATCCAGACATTGGATCAACTCAATATTCTAGTCAAGAATTAATTGATTTAATTGATAGTCAAGTACAAAGGATGGGTGCATAAGATGAATGTTATAAATAAGTTAAAACAATTGCTTTTAAATCGTAACACTGTTACGATTTTAGGCGTACTTGCGGGTGTTATTGCATTATGGTTTGCTTACACAGTTACATTAGATAAGGCCGTAAAGCCTCAAAGAGTACCAATTGCAGCAAAAGATATACCAGCAGGTACATTAATTACTAAAGATGATATAGAATATGTTGATATAAATAAAGATGTATTAAAAAAAGCTAAAGTAATAACTAGTGCTAGCCAATTAATAAAATACTATGTAAATAATAATACAGCAATATCAAAGGGAGCAATGTTTTATAGTTCTCAAGTTGTTACTAAAGATAAATTGATAGAAAGGGATTTGGAATTAATCCCCGAAAATTATAAAATATATTGGTTGAGTGTAGATAATACAACAACTTATGCAAACTCAATATATCCTGGAGATAAAATTGATTTATGGTTACTTACGAAAGTAAATGATAAATATGTATATGAACAATTTATATCTAATATTGAAGTATTAAGTGTAAAAGATTCAAGAGGACAAAATGTATTTGATGTTAACTCTGGAAGAACACCAGCGGTTTTAGCTTTTGCAGTACCAAATGATATGTTTGTATATTTAAGTAAAGTAGAATTTTTATCAGATATGGAATTATACCCAGTGCCAATTAATAAAAATAATACAGATAAAGATGCTAAAACAGAAATAACTAATCAAGATTTGCAAACATTAATAGATAGTATGTCTATAACTACAAATCCTGATGAACCGAATCAAGATAATAACGAATAAAAAGAGGTGATAATTGTGAATGATGCAGTATTTTCACAAATAGATTTTGGGCCTTTAAAAGAGTTTTTGGAAGAAGATAACATTACCGATGTTTCGTATTCAAATGGAGGTCAAGTTTGGCTAAAAACTCTTGATAAAGGTGTATATAGGGTAGAACGCCCTGAAATAAATAACGCTTTAATGGAAAAGCTTGCTTTTCAATGCTCCAATGTAATGGGTAAAACATTTAACATGGCCCATCCATTTTTGGATGCTGAATCAGCAGAACTTCGTCTTAACTTTGTTCATGAATCAATTGCAACAAATGGTATTTGTTGTGTTATAAGAAAGACGCCAGCCAAAATCCGTCTGAACAAAGATAAACTTATTAATGAAAAATATGTAACTGAAGATTTACATGATTTTCTTATGACTTGTGTTGAAGGTCATTGCAATATCATAGTAAGTGGAGAAACTGGTTCAGGTAAAACAGAACTTGTTAAATATTTAGCAAGTCATACTAAAGAAAATGAGAAAATAATAACTATTGAAGATACACTAGAACTTCACTTAGATAAGATATTTCCTCATCGTGATATCGTAGCCATGAAAACAAATAATATTGCATCATATTCTGATGTATTAGTAACTTGTATGAGACAAAATCCAAGATGGATTTTACTATCCGAAGTTCGTTCCGCCGAAGCTGTTACAGCAGTTCGTAACTCAATATCATCTGGGCACAACATTATATCAACAATTCACTCAGACAGAGCCTTAAATATCCCAATGCGTTTATACAGTTTGCTAGAAAATAGTCAAGATATTGATCAATTCTTAAAATCAATTCATAGATATGTACAACTAGGTGTTCATGTAAAAGGATACATGAGTAAAGAATTAGGAAGATTTCAAAGAGAAATAATTGAAGTCGTAGAATTTTATGTAGATGAAAATAATGAAGCAAAATCAAATATAATATTTAAGAAAAGTTTAGATGGTAAATTTAGCTTTAATAATCCAAGTAAATATTTAATTGATTATCTTGGAGTACAAGGAGTAACAATAAAAGAAGATTATTTTGTAAAATCAAAAAATGGTAATACAAATGAATCAATAGAAAGTTTATAAGATAAGAAAGGAGTATATAAATGAAATATTTAACGGAGTTAGTATGTTTATTAGTAATAGCCATAATAACATTATTATTAAGAAAAAATCCGGGTGAAAATTTATATAAATATGTAGCAGGTAAAGCAACAGTTGCGTATGAAAAGTATGCTCCTTACTCATTTAAAATGGTCAGAGAAAAAGCTGTAGAACTTGGCCAAGAATTTACCCCAAGACAATATTTAACCCAAGTTATTGTATTAGGTGGCCTAGCAGCATTAGTTGGATATTTTTACTTTTATAGTATTATAATAGCAATAGTATATGCCATAATAGCTATAGCTACCGTACCGTATTTAGCGTATTTAAGATTACAAAGAGTATATAGTGAATATATATTTGAACAAATTCAAACCTATACAACCAATGTAATAATGGAATTTAATACAACTCAAAGTTTTGTTAAAGCTTTAGAAGGTGTCAGAGACTCAGGTATTCTTGAAGATCCAGTTCTAAGTGATGTTAAAAAGATGATTGAAATGTCGTATCAAAATGGTACAATAGATGAATCAATAGATTATTTTAATAGCAAGTATCCATTTTACATGGTAAAAAATATGCATCAACTATTCCTACAAATAACTAAAGAAGGTGCAAGAGATTCAGGACAAGCCCTAGAAAATATGTCATTAGATATAGATGCCTTAGTAGAAGGGGTATATAGAGATCAAATGGATAGAAATAACTTCCATGGTAGGTTCCTAAGATTTGGTTTAATTCTTTATTTATTAGTAGTAGTTTTAAGATTTATGCTTGGTGAAGAAAACTATATTAAATTATTAGATATTTGGTATGTACAAGTAATTCTCCATGCAATCGTATTTATAAATGCTTTCTTCATGATGAGTGGAGAAAAGTATTATAATGAAGATGTGGGGGTAGAATAATGCAAATAGAAATAATTATAGTGGCAGTTATAGTATTTGGTATTATGACAATAACGGGTCAAATTAGTATAAATCAATTAATTAGTGACAATCAATTATTATTTTTAAAATTAAAAGAAAAAGATTGGGATTTCCTTGTAAGGGCAAAATATGGAAACAATATAAATCCCGACATACTTTTTAATAAAAGAATTAAAAATGCTTTAATAGTGATGACGATAGCATTTGCTATATTTATAAAAGATTTAAATGCTGTAAAAGTATTATTAATATTTGTATTAGGTATATTTATATTTAAAACATCTTATAATGATATCAAAAAATATTATCAAAGACATATGGCAGATATAGATTCAATGTTACCACATTATTTAAAAAACTTAGAAATATTAATTCAACATTATACAGTGCCCGTAGCAATCGGAAAATCAATGGCTTCAGCCCCAGAAATTTTTAAGGAAGGCTTGCAAGAAATGATTGACTCAATCAACTCTGGGGATGATACAATAGAGCCATATATGGAATTTGCTAGAAAGTATCCAGTTAGGGATTCAATGCGTATGATGCGTTTATTATATCGTTTAAGTTTAGGTCGTCAAGAAAGAAAACAAGAACAAATTTTAACATTTTCAAGATCAATTTCATCTCTTCAACAAAAAGCTCGTGAAACAAGATATAAAAATCGATTAGAAAAGATGGAAGGAAAAACCATGAGTATGTTGATAACAACTGGGATAGGATTAATGATTTTATTAATTCTAGCAGTTATACAACTTATGGGTATATAAATGTAAAAAAAGTGAAAATATAATTGATATTTTCACTTTTTTAAGTTATAATAAAAATATATTAAAAAGGAGGATATAAAATATGAAGGAAGCAACTGGAGAATTAAATATGACTGTAGTTACTGTTGTAGCAATAGCAGCGGTTGGTGCATTCTTTTATGCATTTATTTGGCCAAACATACAAGCAGGATTAATGAAAAATACTTGTAGCAATGTTTGCCCAGCTTCTACAGATGCAGATAAAAAAGTTAAAGTTACAAAAGATGGTGACAACTATACATGTACATGTCCAGATGGAACCACTATGACTATAGACAAAGATGGTAACATACAATAATCAAAAAAATCATTATTAATATTTTAAGAGGTGAAATATGAAAGAGGCTACAGGAGAATTAAATTTGGCAGTGATTGTTGCCATTTCTATTGGAATCTTGGCAGCCTTTTTTTTCGGTGTTTTATGGCCAATGATAGATACCAACTTTCAAAGAAATGCACAGTGTAATAAAGCCGTTTGTAACTGTTCAAAAGAAGTTAGAGAAAGTGCTGAAAATCAAACAGGATTAGCAAATAGATGTAAATGTGCAAGTACAAAAGATGATTTATTAAGTGGAGATGAAAGTAAAATATTTTATTGTCCATTTAAAGGGTAGGTGAAGAAATGAAAGAGTCAATGAGTGTAACAACAATTTTTCAAATAGTAATACTATTTATTCTTTTATTTACGGCAATAATGGCGCTAACTATTAATAATTCTAATGCTTTCGGAATAAAAGATCAAATAGTAAATATATTGGAATCTAATGGTGGAAATTATTTGGATGGTGGATCACTAAATCAAGAAATAGTAGATTTAATTGCAGGTACATCATATAGAACAACTGGAAAATGTGATGAAGACTTTACAGGATTTGATAGAACAGGTGCTCAAGTAAGTGAAAATCAAGAAGCATCTGTATGTATTAAAGAAATAGATGCTACAAGTGGCCTAGATAATTATTTAGTAGAAGTATTAGGAAATACTGTAGCAACAGAAGATTCAATTCCTGGAAAATATTATCAAATAGTAGTATTCTTTCAATTAGATTTGCCAATTGTAAAACAAGTATATAACTTTGAATCAAAAGCCGAAACAAAAATAATGTATCAAAGGTAGGGAGGAAAATAAATGAAAGCAGTAAGTGAATCAACATGGACATTTCAAATGATAATATTTTTCATGCTTATATTTGCTTGCTTTCTAACTCTAGTATTAAGTTATAATAAAGCCTACACAATAAAAAATAGAATGCTTAGTATAGTAGAAAAATATGAAGGTATTACAAGTGAGTCATTAAAAATATTAAATGGCTATGTTTTAGAAAAAGGATATACAACAACTGGTAAATGCGAAAGCGGTTGGTTCGGAGCTTTAGATTTAAATGGAAATGTTGAAGAAGCAAAAGAAAGTAATAAATACTATTATTGTTTTAAAGAAAATAAGAATAATAAAGGATTAATATATTATGATATTCAAGTCTTTTACAGATTTAATTTACCAGTAATAGGAAATATAGCATTGTATAAAATAAGTGGAGTAACAAAAAGTTTTGTGGGCTCAGATGATAGAATATAAGTAAGGAGTAGATAAAATGAATGTAATAGTTTCTAATAAATATCAATCATTATTAGCAAGTTTAAATATAGATGTAATAAAAAGTATAAATGGAGAATTTTCTGTTGATGATTTAATAGCCCAATTTTCAACATTTTATTATAATAAAATGATTTTAGATATAACAGCAATCAAAGGGTATGAAGATATAAATGTCATGCAAAATCTATCTGTTAATTTTGATATGTCTAAAGTTATTTTATTATTAGATGACTCAGAAAAAGTAAATTCACCAATGTATATCTCCCAATTAATATCAATGGGAATATATAATTTTACAAATGATGTTAATACAATAAAATATTTAATAGATAATCCAAATCAATATAAAGATGTTGCAAACTATCATAATATCGGAGGATTTAAAAAGCCTGCATTAAATGAAAGAGCTGTTGATAATACCAGAGGTAAGATTGGACAAAAAATAATTGGTATTAAAAATGTTACTGAACATGCCGGAGCAACAACTTTAATATATTTGCTAAAATTACATCTAGAAAAGTATTATAAAGTTAAAGCAGTAGAGATAGATAAAAACGATTTTATATATTTTAATGATGAAACATTAGAAAGCACTTCAAGTTTAGGTTTTGTAGACTTTTTAAGCCAAAATAGTGGTTATGATGTAATATTAGTGGATTTAAATGAAGGAAATGTTTTAGAATATTGTCATGATATAGTTTATTTAATAGAACCAGGATTAATTAAATTAAATAAATTAATAAGACAAGATAATGAAATATTTGAAAAACTAAGCGGACAAAAGATAGTTTTAAATAGAAGTGTTCTAAGTGAGAAAGATGTAATGGACTTTGAAAAAGAAAGTGGAAGTAAAGTGTTTTTCAATATTCCATGTTTAGATGATAAAGTAGATGATCAACAAATTATAAATAATTTCCTAACATCTCTTGGTTTTAGTAGAATTGAAGGAAATGAATCGTCAGGTATATTTAGTATATTCAAGTAAGGAGGTAAGGTCATGGATTTTTGTTATAAAACTGCCACAGTATGGCAAATGGTTGGAAAAATTTTATTTATTTTAAAAGTATTAATTCCTATAGTAATTATTGTGCTAGGAATGATTGATTTTGGAAAATCAGCAATTTCAAGTGATGACAAAGCAATGCAAAAATCAGCTATGTCATTGGTTAAAAGAATAATAATAGGCATTGCAATATTTTTTGTTCCTTTATTAGTAAAAATAATATTTAACATGATTGGGCAATTTAGTGATGAAATGAAAAAAGATTACATTAATTGTGTTAATTGTTTAACAAGCCCATATAAAAATTGTGATACTTCATATAAAGGAGAAATATTTAATAAATAATTGACTTTACCGATATTTTAGGGTAAAATAATGTTATACAAAGGGAGGGAGTGTTATTTATGACTTTTTGTTCTGATGCACGAGATATTTTCTATACAATAGGTATGTTCATGCTAGTATTTAAAATTGTTATTCCAGTTTTATTAATAGTATTTGGAATGGTAGACCTAGGAAAAGCTGTTATTTCAAGTGATGACAAAGCTGTATCAAAAGCTGCAAAATCATTACTTAATCGTGTAATTGCAGGTGTGTGTATCTTCTTCGTACCACTATTAGTAAGTATTATCTTTAAAATGGTAGGTTCATTTGGAGAAGTTAAGGATCAATTTGATGTTTGTGCAAACTGTATTTCAAGTCCAACAAATTCAAAGAAATGTCCAGAATAATAAAAACAATCAAAAGGCTATGATAATAGTCTTTTTTTATTGTATTAAAAAAATGGATTTTTAAAAATCCATTTAAACAGATCTATCTTCGTAATTTCCAGTTTTTGTATAACCTTTTAAATTACTATCTTTACTCCAAACATATTCTGGAGTTCTGTGTAGCCATTTAGAACTTACATTTTCTTCTATTTTTACATATCCTTTATATTTATTACTATTACTTTCTAAATCCTTTTTACATGTATCTGTTTTTGTATATAAAATATTGAATTTTATTGGTGTGAATATTACATCACCAACATGATCACTTACAGTGTATTTTTTAGCACCATTATAACTATTATATTTAACAGAAATTTCAGTTGCCCAAGTTCTTTGTGCAGAATCATATTTTGTTTTATCAAAACTAAATGTAAAATTATCTTTTCCTAAAGATGCATTTTTAAATGTTGTAGCATCATTTATTTTTACTTCTTGTCTTCCAACTGGGCTACCCATATTATAATCTCTACGATTATCTATGAATGCTTGATAATCAGCAATTGAACTATAATATGTTGGATTTACAATTTTTACACTATTAACGGTACTTGGTAAATCTAGATAAAATTCATAACTAAAGTTTCTTATATCATATTTATTTGTGAAAAATCCACTTGTGTAATACGTTTTTTCATAAGGTTTACAATAATTATAAGTTTTAATTGTTTCTTTTTTGTTTTCAGCTTTTGAATGATACGAATATCCTTCAGTCCAATCAGACCATTTTACATATTCATAATAACGAACCTTTTTAACATCATCTGTTTTATTGCTATTATTATTGTTACAATTTTTTGAACAACATGTGCCGCAACAACTACCACTGCATGTAATTGTAATTGTTGTAGTAGTCGTAGTAGTTGTAGTTTTTCGATTATTATTCGAGCTATTATTTTTATTTGAATTTGAACTATTGCTATTACTATTACTAGAATTGTTAGCTGAATTATTGTTAGATGCATTATTTTTATTATCATCTTTAGCTACACAAGTATTATTAGCACATATATTTTCTTTTTCAATATTTGCTAAAATATAATCAGATTTTTTACCACATGTTAAGTTAACTCTTAAAGCATAATTATCTTCCAAAGTTCTTGTAGCTTGAATGTAACTATCTTTTAAATCACATGATTTTCCATTATCTGTAAAATCTAATAATAGTTTTTTGTCTAGCATTTCTTCTAATGTAAGTTTTTCAGTACTTCCAACTTTTTCAGGTAATCTTGATTTGGTAAAATATTCATAGGCAACAGCTTTCATTTTATCAAGATTTGTTTCAAAATCATCTTCTGGATTTTTAGTTGTAGTAGTTGTTTGTGCCACCCCATTGTTTTTTGTATTAGTTTTTTTGCTATTGGCTATTTTCGAAAAAATCCAACAAGCAAGAAATATAACTAACGCAAATATTAAAAGTTTGATAATTAGAGAACCCCAATTAATATCTAAATGTTTTTTTCCTTCTTCGTACATATTTGTACCCCCTTTAAAATTTTTTCCTTTAAGTGCCACTATATTACCATAAATTGCAGTGTTTGTCAAATTATTTCGTTGCATATTTACGCTGAGTATATCAACTTTTATTTAATATTATGACAATTAGAAATTCTTTAAAAAATATCTTGACTACAAATATATGTTTGTGATATATTATTTTTGCATGAAAAATAGGTTTTTGTGTTAAAATACTAAGAAGAGGTGTAGCTTTATGAATAATGATAAAATCATAATAAAAGGTGCTAGAGAAAATAATTTAAAAAATATAAATATAGAAATACCTAAAAATAAATTAGTAGTTATGACCGGAGTATCTGGATCAGGAAAAAGTAGTTTAGCGTTTGATACAATTTATGCTGAAGGACAAAGAAGATATGTTGAAAGTCTATCAGCATATGCTCGCCAATTTATTGGAGTAAACGAAAAACCAGATGTAGATTCTATCGAAGGTTTAAGCCCATCAATTTCTATCGATCAAAAATCAACAAATAAGAACCCTCGTTCAACTGTAGGAACAATTACTGAAATTTATGATTATTTAAGACTATTATTTGCAAGAATCGGAGTACCATACTGTCCAACACATCACGTTCCAATAAAAAGTCAAAGTATTGAGGAAATGACTAATAAAGTAATGGAATATAAAGATAAAACAGTGACTATATTATCACCGGTAGTCCATGGTGAAAAAGGCACACATAAAGATTTATTTGATGAACTTCGCAAAGAAGGTTTTACCCGTGTTCGCGTTAATGGAAAAAATATGAGTTTAAATGAAGAAATTACACTAGAAAAAAATATTAAAGATAATATAGATGTAATAATAGATAAAATTACCGTTGATGATGAAGAATATGGAAGAATATTTGAAGCTATAGAAACAAGTACAAAAAAAGCAGATGGAAAAGTAGTTATACTTGTAGATGATGAAGAAATATTTATGAGTGAAAAATATGCATGTGAGATATGTAATTATTCAATACCTGAATTAGAACCAAGATTATTCTCATTTAATGCCCCATATGGAGCATGCCCAGAGTGTAAAGGATTAGGAACTAAATTACATATAAGTAAAGACCTACTTATTCCTAATAAAGATAAATCAATTGTTGAAGGTGCAATAACGGCTTTAAGCATGGATTCAACAACATATTACACACAAATTGAAACAGTTTGTAATCACTATGATATAAACATGTATGAACCAGTAAAAAATATTCCTGAAGAAAAGTTAAATTACATTTTATATGGAACAAATGAATTACTAGAATTTAATTATAAATCAAAAAATGGTAATACTAGAAATACAAAGAGTACTTATGAAGGCGTTATACCTACTTTAGAAAGAAGATATATTGAAACAAAAAGTGGATGGATAAGAGATTGGTTACAAGGATATATGGTAGAAACTGAATGTCCTGTATGTAAAGGAAAAAGATTACAAAAATCAGTTTTATCAATATATATAAATGGCAAAAATATTTTTGATATGACAGATATGTCAATCGGAGATTTATTAGCTTTTGTAAAGAAATTAAAGTTAAATAATGAAGAAAAAGAAATAAGTAATTTAATTTTAAAAGAAATTATTTCAAGATTAGAGTTTTTAAATAATGTGGGATTGTCTTATTTAACACTAACAAGAAGTGCAGGAACATTATCTGGAGGAGAAGCCCAAAGAATAAGATTAGCAACACAAATAGGATCAAAATTATCCGGAGTTTTATATGTATTAGATGAACCTAGTATAGGACTACATCAAAAAGATAATGAAAGATTAATAAATTCTTTAAAAGAAATGCGAGATTTAGGAAATTCTTTGATTGTAGTTGAACATGATACAGATACAATGTTGGCATCAGATTTTCTAGTAGATGTTGGACCTGGTGCTGGTGAATTTGGTGGAGAAATTATGGCTGCTGGAACCCCTGAAGAAGTTATGAAGAATCCAAACAGTTTAACAGGTAAATATTTAAGTGGAGAGTTAAAAATAGAAATTCCAGAAAAACGAAGAAAAGGTAATGGATTAAAAATAAGCATAAAAGGTGCTAAAGAAAACAATTTAAAGAATGTTAATGTTGATATTCCATTAAACAAATTAGTTGTTGTAACGGGAGTATCTGGCTCAGGTAAATCATCACTTATTAATGAGGTGTTATATAAAAGATTAGCAAGTGAAATTTATAATAGTAAAGTTGTTCCTGGTATTTGTAAAGAAATTAAAGGATTAGAAAATATTGATAAGGTTGTTCAAATAACTCAAGACGCAATAGGTAGAACCCCACGAAGTAATCCAGCCACTTACGTCGGAGTATTTGATGATATTAGAGATTTATTTGCACAAACTAAAGACGCTAAAATGCGTGGTTATGATAAAGGTAGATTTTCATTTAATGTAAAAGGTGGAAGATGTGAAAATTGTTGGGGAGATGGAGTAAAAAAAATAGAAATGCATTTCCTTGCGGATGTTTATGTACCATGTGACGTTTGTAAAGGTAAAAGATATAATAGAGAAACACTGGAAATAAAATATAAAGGTAAAAATATTAGTGAAGTTTTAGATATGCGAGTTAGTGAAGCAATAGAATTTTTTGAAAATGTTCCTAAAATTTACAATAAACTAAAAGTAATGATGGATGTTGGCCTTTCATATATTAAATTAGGCCAATCAGCTCCGACATTATCAGGTGGTGAAGCCGGTCGTGTAAAACTTGCTAAAGAACTTCAAAAGAAAGCCACCGGAAAATCTATATTTATTTTGGATGAACCCACAACAGGATTACATTCAGATGATATAAAGAAATTATTAGTAATACTAAATCGAATTGTTGATAATGGAGATACAGTCGTAGTAATTGAACATAACTTGGATGTTATAAAAGTTGCAGATTATATAATTGATTTAGGACCAGATGGAGGTTCAGGTGGTGGTAAAATTGTTGCCACAGGAACTCCAGAAGAAGTTGCTAAAGTAAAAGGTTCATACACAGGGGAATTCTTAGCAAAGATATTAAAATGATTACAGTTAAAAAAGATTTGACAAAACTTAATAGAAAATAAAAAAAGTAGGCTAGGAATTAACTTCCTAGCTTTAATTCTGATAAAAATAAATTAAATATGATAGATTAATTTAACAAAAATTGTTATAATAATAACGGAGAGTGAAATATGAATAGATATATTTTTACAATTGGGAGTTTTAAATTAGAATGGTATTCAGTTCTTATAATAATTGGAGCAATGTTAGGAATAACCATGATATTAAAAGAAGCTAAAAGATACAAATTTTCAACAGATTTTGTTTTTAATATGCTTTTTTGGACAATTATATTTGGAATAATTGGTGCTAGAGTTTACTATGTTCTATTTAATTTAGAATTATATGATAGTTTTTGGGACGCTTGTAAAATATGGGAAGGTGGATTAGCAATTCACGGTGGTTTAATTGCAGGATTATTGGTTATACTATTATATTGTAGGAAGTATAAAGTAAGAGCAATAAGAATGTTTGATTTTATAGTGCCAGCGCTATTACTAGCACAAGCTATTGGTAGATGGGGAAATTTCTTTAATAGTGAAGCACATGGTCCAGTAACAACACTTGCCCATTTACAAAGTTTACATATTCCATCATTTATAATTGAAGGAATGAAAATAGATGGAATTTATTATACACCAACGTTTTTATATGAATCGATTTGGTGTTTAATAGGTTTTATAATTATATTAATTGTAAGAAGATTAAAAATAACTAAAGTTGGTCAACCATTTGCATTATATTTAATGTGGTATGGATTAGGTCGTTTTGTAATTGAATCAATGAGAACAGATTCTTTAATGCTTGGGGGATTTAAAATTGCTCAAATTGTATCAGTTATTATGGTTATAGTAGGATTAGTAATTATAATGATTACAGGAAGAAAAGGCAGATATGAAGATCTTTATGATCAAGACGAAAATGAAGTAGTAAGATTTTAAGGAGGATTTATGTACGATATAATTATAATAGGCATGGGAATAAGCGGAATAACCGCAGGAATATATGCCAAAAGAAGTAACAAAAAGGTATTATTAATAGATAAAGGAATGCCTGGAGGATTATTAAATAATATAGATAAAATAAGTAATTATCCAGGATTAATAGATATATCAGGGCCGGATTTTGCAGAAATTTTAGAAAAACAAGTAAATAATATGGATATTCCGTATGTTTTGGAAGAAGTAAAAGATTTAGAGTTAAACAGTGAAATAAAAAAAGTAATTACTTCAAATAATACTTATGAAGCTAAAAAAGTAATATTAGCAATGGGAAGAAAACCAAAGTATTTGGGATTAGATAATGAAAAAGATTTATTGGGACATGGTCTATCAACATGTGCTATGTGTGATGCTAACTTTTATAAGAATGAAGATATAGCAATTGTGGGAACTGGAAATAGTGCACTACAAGAAGCTTTATATTTAGCAAATATTGTAAATCATATTTATCTTATAAATAGAAGAGATGGTTTTCGCGGAGAAGATATGCTTGTTGAAGAAGTAAAAAATAATTCTAAAATTGAAATTATATATAATGCTAATATAAAAAGCATGCATGAAGAAAATAATAAATTATCTGAAATAACTTTAGATAATGGAACAGATTTAAAAGTAAAAGGTGTATTTATTTATATAGGATATAGACCTGCAACAGAATTTGTACCAAAAGAAATATTAGATGAAAATGGTTATGTAAAAGTAAATGATAGTTTAGAAACAAATATTAAAGGTGTATATGCTGTTGGAGATATCATAAAGAAGGATACTTATCAACTAGTAACTGCAGCATCAGATGGTGCAAGAGTTATCTATAATATGAAATAAGATTGGAGTCATTCCAATCTTATTTTTATCGGAATTTTTAAGAAAAAATATTGCTTTTACTCTTGACTTTCATATAAACTTTGTATATATTAGATATGGAGGGATAAAGTATGTCATATAGAGTGCAAAAGTGGGGTAATTCTAATGGCGTTAGAATACCAAAAGTTTATTTAGATGCCTTGAATATTAAATCAGGCGATGCAATAAATATAGTCAGGGAAGAAAACAGGATAATAATAACAAAAGCTCAAAGACCTAAAGAGTCTTTGAAGCTAAGAATTAAAAATTATAATGGTTCTAAAGTTGAAAATGATTTCACTTGGGATGAAGCAAAGGGGAAAGAGATATGGTAAAATATATACCACAAGAAAGAGATATAGTTTATATTGATTTAAGTCCAATTAAAGGTCATGAACAGAATGGAAAAAGACCCGCTTTAGTTTTAAGTGGTAAGTTGTTTAATCAATTTACAAATATGGCAATTTTATGTCCAATAAGCTTAAATACTAAAAGCTTTCCAACTCATTATGAGTTAACAAAATTAAAAAAGATAAAAGGTTCAGTACTATGCGAACATATTAGAAGTATTGACTATGTTGAAAGAAATATTGAATTTATTGAACGATGTAGTCAAGAAGAATTTGATAATGTTTTGGATTTAGTAAAGAGTTTCTTTGATAAAGAAGATTAATGGAGGTAGTATGAAAGTAAGAACTCGTTATGCACCAAGTCCAACTGGATTTATGCATATAGGAAATTTAAGAACAGCAATATTTGAATATTTGCTTGCCAAAAAATACAATGGAGATTTTATATTAAGAATTGAAGATACAGATCAAGAAAGAGAAGTTGAAGGAGCAATAGATTTCATCTATAATACTCTTGATTTATGTGGATTCAAAATAGATGAAGGTCCAAATAATGAAAAAGGATATGGACCATATATTCAAAGTGAAAGAAAAGATATTTATAAAGAATATGCTTTAAAATTAGTAGAAATGGGAAAAGCCTACTATTGTTTTTGTAGTGAAGAAGAACTCACAAAAATGAGAGAAAAGGCTGAAATGAGAAAGAAACCATTTGTATATGATGGAAGATGCTCAAGATTAAGTAAAGAAAAGATTGAAGAAAATTTAAAAAATAATATTCCATATGTAATTAGACAAAAGATGCCTAAAGAAGGAGTAACAATTGTTGAAGATTTAATATATGGAAAAGTAAAAATAGATAATAGTATTTTAGATGATCAAATTTTACTTAAAAGTGATGGATTCCCAACATATAATTTTGCCAATGTAATAGATGACCATTTAATGGAAATAACTCATGTTATTCGTGGTAAAGAATATCTAGACCAAACAGCCAAATACAATTTATTATATGACGCATTTGGATGGGAAAAACCAACATATATTCATGTAGCCATGGTTCTTGGAGAAGATGGTAATAAATTATCAAAGAGAAATGGTGATGCATCATTTATGGATCTTTATAATGAAGGATATTTACCAGAAGCAATAGTAAATTATTTATCACTTTTAGGATGGAGTCCAGAAACTAATCAAGAAGTATTTTCAATGGATGAACTTATAGCAAACTTTAATGAAGAAAGAATAAGTAAATCATCTAGTCAATATGATGTAAAAAAATTAAAGTGGTTTAATCACCAATATATTAATAAAATGGATGATAATAAATATTTAGAATGGATTAAGAAATACTTTACAATTAATTGTGAAGGTAAAAGTGAAGAATGGGTTAATCATTTATTATTAATATATAAGAGTCATTTAGATTATGGAAATGAAATAAATGAATTAGTGAAAGGTTTCTTTGATAAAGATTTCAAGATAGAAGAAGAAGCTCAAGAATTTATAAAAAGTGATGAAATAATACCAACGGTAGTAAAAATATTTAAAGAAGAAATAGAAAATACAAATGAATGGACAGTTGAAGCATTATCACAAGTAATAAATAATGTAAAGGAAAAAGCTGGAGTAAAAGGTAAAATGTTATTCATGCCAATTAGAATTGCCGCCAGCGGTATAATGCATGGACCAGAATTAGCTGATACTCTATATCTAATCGGAAAAGAAGAAATATTAAATAGGCTAGAAAAATGAAAAAAAGAATAGGTTGGCTATTGATACTAGCATTATTTATTGGAATAGGTATATGGATATATAAGTTTTTTAATGAAGGAAATACCATTAATACACATAACAATCAAGAATTCGTTATGAAATTATCCGATATAGCTAAAATAGATGATGATATTTATATAAAATATAATAAAGTAATAGATAATAGGTGTAAAGATGAGGATTGTGAAAGAGAAGGCGAAAAGTTAGCTAAGTTAATAGTCATAAATAATCCTCATATCGAGTACATTGAATTAAGTAGTATTTTAGATGATGAAAAGAAAATAAATAAAACTGACTACAAAATTAAAATAATTAAATTTAATACTGAAAATGATGAAATTACATTAAAAATATTAAAAAGTGAAAACTAAGGAGGACAAAATGAAAATATATAATACACTTACTAGAAAGATAGAAGAATTTGTGCCATGGCATGAAAACAAAGTAGGATTTTATACATGTGGGCCTACAGTTTATCATTATGCTCACATTGGAAATATGAGAAATTATATAGGTCATGACATACTAGATAAAACATTGCGTTATCTTGGATACGATGTAACCAGAGTAATGAATATTACAGATGTTGGCCATTTAACAAGTGATTCGGATTCTGGAGACGACAAAATGGTTAAGAGTGCCAAGGAGGAACATAAAACAGTAATGGATATTGCTAGATTTTATACCGATGCATTCTTTCATGATTTTGAATTATTAAATAATAGAATGCCTGATATTGTAAGCCCAGCAACAGCTAATATAAATGAATATATAAAGATAATTGAGAATTTATTAGAAAAAGGATATGCATACCAAGCTGGTGGAAATATTTATTTTGATACAACAAAACTTAAAGATTATTATCAACTAACTAATCATAAAGCAGATGAAATGGTTGTTGGAGTTCGTGCTGGAGTTGAAGAAGATAATTCCAAGAGAAATCAAAATGACTTTGTTTTATGGTTTACAAAATCTAAATTTGAAGATCAAGAATTAAAATGGGAAAGTCCATGGGGAGTTGGTTATCCTGGATGGCATATTGAATGTACTGGAATAAGTATTAAATATCTTGGAGAATATCTTGACATTCATGGTGGTGGAGTAGACAATATATTCCCACATCATACAAATGAAATAGCTCAAAGTGAATCATATCTTGGACATAAATGGTGTAATTATTGGTTCCATAATGAACATTTAAACGATGAGTCTGGAAAAATGAGTAAAAGTCACGGAGCAATTTTAACAGTTAGTTTATTAAAAGAAAAAGAATATAATCCTTTAAGTTTTAGATATATGTGCTTACTTAGTCATTATAGAAAACAATTAACATTTTCATTTGATTCTCTAGAAGGTGCAGAAAATGCTTATAAAAAATTAAAGAGTAAAACATCAAGCCTTAAGTTTGATGATAACATTGATGAAAATGAATTTAATAGTTGGAAAGCAAAGTTTGTTAATTGTCTAGAAGATGACTTAAACACAGCTAATGCAATCACTGTTTTATATGATTTATTAAAAAGCGATGTAAACATGGGAACTAAATATAGATTAGTAAGTGATTTTGATGAAGTATTAAGTCTAGATTTATTAAAGAATGAAACTAAGAAAATTGAAAATGAAGATGAAATATTAGCTAAGATTAATGAAAGAAATGAAGCTAAGAAAAATAAAGATTATGAAAAAGCCGATAAAATAAGGGAAGAATTGTTAAACATGGGAATTGTAATTAAAGACACTCGTGAAGGAACAACTTATGAGGCTATCTAATGAAGAAAGTAGTATTCTTCTTATTTAGCCTTTTTTTCTTTTGTTATAGTGTTTATGCCGAAAATTTTGACATTACCGGAGAGTATGTATCATTATATAATATGAATGAAGATATACTATTATATAGCAAGAATGATACTAAAAAAACGTCAATAGCAAGTTTAACTAAAATGATGACGACTTTAGTAGCTATTGAAGAAATAGATAATTTAGATAAAATTGTAACGATAAAAGAAAGAGATTTTGAAGGTACAGTAGGATATTCAAAAGCAGGTTTTAAAGTTGGTGATAAAGTAACATATCGAGATTTATTATATGGAATTATTTTACCAAGTGGAGCTGATGCTGTAAATGCTGTAGTAAATAATACCTTGGGATATGATAAATTTATTAAAAAAATGAATGAAACTGCTAAAAAAATAGGAATGAATGATACATCTTATGCAAATCCTGTTGGTAAAGATGATGAAAATAATTATTCAACATCTAGTGATTTAGCGAAGTTACTAAAATATGCTTTAAAAAATGAAACGTTTAAAACTATTTTTACTACAAAAAGTTATAAAACAAGTAATGGTATAAATTTAGAAAGTACAGTAAATAGTTATAAAAATATTTTAAATACTGATGAAATAAAGGGAGCAAAAAGTGGGTTCACAAAAGATGCTGGTAGATGTCTTGCTTCAATTACAACTTTAAATAATGTTGATTATTTGTTAGTGGTAATAAACTCAAGTACAACAAATCCATATAATGCTGTAAAAGATACAATTACAATTTATGATTATTACAATAATAATTATGGATATAAAAATATTATAAATGATGATACATTTATAAAAGAAATTCCTATTGATTTAAGTAAAGAAAAAACATATAAAATAACAGGTAGTGAGGATATAGAAAAATATTTAAAAAATAATACAGAAGTAACATATGAATATGTAGGTAGTGATAAAATAACATTTAATACTAAAAAAGGAAGTAAGCTTGGAGTTGTAAATATATATGATGGCGATGTTTTATTAGCAACATCAAATGTTTATCTTGAAAATAATATTGAATACTATCCAATTATAACTTATGTATTAATTGGTATTGCTGTAATATTTGTATTATTGATAATAAGAAAATTAAGTAAGAAAAAACATCGTCGAAGAAGGAGATAAAATGGATACAATAAATCATATTGGTATAATTGTTGATGGTAATGGTAGATGGGCTCAGGAAAAAGGCAAAATTCGTAGTGAAGGTCATAAAGCTGGAGCAGACGCCTTAGAAAAAATAATTCTTTATATAAGTAAAAAGAAAATAGCTAATTATCTAAGTTTATATGTTTTTTCAACGGAAAACTTCAATAGAAGTACTGAAGAAGTTAATTATTTAATGGAACTATTTATGAAATGGTTTAAAAAAGCTAAAAGTAAATATGATAGTGAAAATATTAAAGTTTTATTTTCTTCTCAAAAATCTTTTTTAAAGCCTGAAATAGTTGATGCTATAAATGAATTAGAAGAAGCAACAAAAAACAATACAGGTTTAGTAGTAAACTTTTGTTTAAGTTATGGAGGAAGGCAAGAAATTGTAGATGCTACTAAAAAAATAGCTAGTGATGTAAAAGAAGGTTATTTAAAAATAGAAGATATTAATGAAAAGATGTATAGTGAGTATCTTTATAATGATTTACCTGATGTTGATTTCTTAATAAGAACAAGTGGAGAAAATAGAATAAGTAACTTTATGTTATGGCAAATATCATATGCAGAGTTTTATTTTCCTAAAGTTTATTTTCCAGACTTTACACCGAAATGTTTAGAAGAAGCAATTGAAGTTTATAAAACTAGAGATAGAAGATTTGGAAAAATAAAGAAATAAAAAAAGATTTAATAAAAAATCTTTTTTTATGGTAAAAAGTTTATAGCTAAATACATTCCAAAAGTAATTGCAGTGGCAACTATTAAAATAATACTTGTATAACCAGCTATATTCATTTTTTGATTTTCGTTTAATTTTTTTAAGTAATTTTCATTTTCGTCAAATAATTGATAACCACTTATTTTGGGATTATTTCTTGTTAAAGTTAATTCTTTACCCATACTTTGTTCTTGACTTTTATTTTGATTCATACTAGACATTTCTTTGTTATAGGCACTAACTATAAAACTATAAACAGAATTATCATTTAAGTTAGTTTTGTTTTTTGCATCTTCAATAATATCTTTAGCAAATTTAATATCTTGTAAGAAAGTTTTAACATTATCATTTTCAAAATATCTATCAAACATATCTCTGTTGCTTGCATAAATGTTTAATCTTTCAATATATTGTGAAACATAGTTGTTTATAAAATTAATTTCTTCTTCTGTAATAACAAGTTTATTAAGAAGCTTTGTAATTAGTTGATTTCCATTCGAAGTTTGATAAAAACCATTTTTTATAAATATAAATATTTCATCAGGATTCATGTTAAAGAAAACTGGATCAATTCTACTTAAACCATAACCATTTAATTTAATAAAATTTCCTTCATAAACTAATGCATCATTTGCTTGATCATAAGTAAATTTAGCTAAGTTAGGATAAGTTTTTTGATAATTGCTTAATATCGTTCCATTAAAACTAACTATATTTTCCATAAACACAACTCCTATTTTCATAATAAGTTTACCAAATTTTTAATAAAAATACAATAATTAATTTTATATCAAAATTAAAAATTTAATAAAAAAACAAAAAAATTATATAGAATTACTATAAATTTTTTAAAAAATAGACTTCAATTTAACAAATTGGCAATTTGCATTCTTTCTTTATAACTGATAAAGTGATATAGAAAGGAGGAATTATGATAAATCAAATAATTTTAGTTGGAAGACTAACTGGTGACCCAGAAATTGAAGAATACGAAGAAAATAAAAAAAGAACAATTATTAACTTAGCAGTGCAAAGAAATTTCAAAAATTCTGAAGGAAAATATGAAACTGATTTTTTTAGATGTGTTCTTTGGAATGGGTTAGCATCAAGCACTAAAGAATATTGCCATCGTGGAGATATTCTTGGTATAAAAGGAAGAATTCAAAATCGAAGTTTTGTCGACGAAAACAACACAACTAAATATTTGACCGAAATAATTGCAGAAAAAGTATCTTTTGTAACTACAAAATCTAAAAAAACAAAAGAGGAAGAAACAGAAGATGATTACGAGACAATTATTGAATGTTGTTAATATTAAAAAAGAAGATAAAAATAACATCTTCTTTTGGATACAGCATATACTTTTACTAGGTGAGTTAATTGAAACATTTTCGAAATCTAGGAATATTAGCGATTGCAGCATTTAGTTTTTTTTATACGGAAAAAATTGCAAACTTAACACTGGATAAAAATGAATTATATCAAAGTATTAAAGAAGAATCTTCTAAATATAATGAAGAATACATTAATGCTTTTATAGAAGATGATCATATAGTACCAGGTTTAAATGGAAAAACAGTTAATATAAAAAATAGTTTTTATAATATGAAAGATTTAAATACTTTTAATTCTTATTATTTGATATATGATACATCATATCCTGAAATAACAATTGAAAATAATAAAGATAAAATTGTTGAAAGAGGAAATGAATATAAAAAAAGTGTATCCTTCATATTAGAGTATAATGAAAATATAATTAAGTATTTTAAAGATAACAACATTGAAGCAAGCATTCTTGTAAATGTAGAAAATTTTAATAAAAATGAAAAACTAGAGCAAGTAAATAATGAAGTTAATAAATATAAAGAGTTAGAATCTTTAATAAATAAATATAGTAATAATACGCATATTTGCTATTTAAGTAGTTCAAATGAAAAAATGTGCCGAAAAAATAACAAATATTTAGTTAAAACAAATAAAATAGTAAATAATAAAACATTTATAGATATAAAAAATAACATAACTTCTGGAGATATATATTATGTTGAAAAATCAACGGATACAAAAAATATAAAGATATTAATAAATAGTATAATATTTAAGGATTTGGATATAATATCTTTAAGTAAAATGTTAAGTGAAGAAATAGATTGATTTAATTTAAGTTTTTTGGTATAATTTATTTACCGAAGAACTTATTTTTTTGATAATGAAGGTGATAATATATGAGTAAAATAAAGATTTTTGGTTTGGGAGGACTTTCTGAAAGCGGGAAGAACTCTTATGTGATTGAAGTTGATGATGAAATTTTCGTTTTTGATGCTGGAATAAAGTTTGCAAGCGGAAATTTACTTGGTATAGATTATATTATGCCAGACTTTAGTTATTTAGTAAAAAATAAAAAGAGAATTAAAGGTCTATTTATAACCCACGGGCATCCCGAAAACATGGGAGCAGTAAGAGATCTTTTAAAAGACATTCCAACATTAAAAGTTTATGCCACAAAATATACTAAATTTGAACTTATGGAAGATGGGGTAAATGAAAATAATATTGTATTAATTAAGCCTCACAAGAAAATCAATTTTGGAAGTGTTTCTATATTTCCTATTGCAGTTTCTCATTCATGTCCAGATTCAGTAATGTATGTAGTTAATACTAAAGATGGAGCTATTTGTTATACCGGAGATTTTATAATAGACCCAAGCATGCAAGGGGCATATGATATGGACATTGGTAAAATTGCTTATATTGGAAAACAAGGTGTTCTATGTTTACTTTGTGAATCTTCTTTTGCAGAAAAAAATGGACACACATCTCCGAAACATAGATTAGTAAACTTTTTTGGTGATGTTATTAAACATCATGATAAAAGAATAATTTTCTCTGTTTTACCAACGCATTTATATACAATTTCTGAAATATTTGAAGCTGCAGCAAATTCTCATCGAAAGATAATTCTAATGGGTAAAAGATTACAAAATGTTGTAAGTTTTGCCCATAAAGAAGGATATATGAGTTATAATGAAGAAATCCTTGGTGATTTATCAAATATAAATGACGAAAATGCCATACTTTTAGTAATGGATGATAGAACAACACCATATGCAAATATGAATAAAATATTAAATGGATATGATAAATTTGTTACATTAAAACCAACAGATACTATAGTTTTTGCAGAACCCCGTTATGACAGTACAGAAAAAGTTTTAGTAAAATTACAAAATGAACTAGCAAAATTTGGTTGTGATATTGAAACAATTGATAAAGAAAAAGAAATATTACATCATGCATCACGAGAAGATTTAATGCTTATGATTAAATTAATTAATCCAAAATTCTATATGCCCGTAAAAGGAGAATATAGATATATGGTTAACAATGCCAATTTAGCAAGTCATTTAGGAATTCCTGATTCGAATATTTTACTAAAACAAAATGGTGATGTTGTAACATTTGAAGATGGTAATCTTGTAGATAATTTTGCAAGAATTAAAGTTGATGATGTTTTAATTGATGGAACAAGTAATGATGATATTGGGGATTTAGTTATTAAAGACCGTGAAATGTTATCAGAAAATGGTATTGTATTAATAAGTGCCACAGTGGATAAAAAAGATAAAGTTTTACTTGTGGGACCTGAAGTTACAACTCGTGGATTTATCTATGTTAAAGATTCACAAGATATGATAAATGAAATAAAAGTAATATGTGAGGCAATAATTAATAGAAATATAACTCCAAAATATATAGATTTTAATCAAATAAAAGTTGAAATCAGAGAAGAATTAAGTAGATATCTTTATGATTTAACTGAATGTAAACCGATGATAATTGCAGTTGTTCAAGAAGTATAATTTATAAAAAATCACTCATACTATTAATGGGTGATTTTTAAATGGATGATATAACAGTTTTAAATGAACTATACAAAATAGTGGCAATGGGAATAATTGGTATTGATGAAGTAAAAGGACATATTGAAGATAAAACCTTAGCTAAAACAATGAGCGATGCTAAGAAAAAATACATGGTAAATAAAATGGATATAACAAAAATGTTAAATGAACTAGGGGAAAAACCAACAGAAATAAACATAATTATTAAAACATTTAATGAAATTTATACGGGAATAGAACTAATTAAATGTGATGATGCCAAAATAGCAAAAATGTTAACTGAAGGAACTAACAAAGGAATTATTAAAGTTGAAGAAATATTAAATAATAATATTGATTGTAAAGTTGAAAAATTAGCTGAAGAACTACTAGAATTATTAGAGTTTCAAATTAAGTCTTGGAAATCATATTTATAAAAAATAAAAAAAGCCAATCGGTTTTTTTATTTTTTGTCTCGTACTAATTTAACTCCATCATTACCATCTCGTTGAGAATTAAAAGTTTTATAATAGTTTGTTTTAATTATATTTTCCATAACTGCATCATAAATACTACCAATGCAAGAAAATTGTAAATCTCCATAAGAAATCTGTGAATAAATACCCTTTTTTGTAATAGTGATATCATGAAAAACTTGAATAACATTTAAAGCAAATTCATTTAATTTTACTTTGTGAGCAATTTCATACATGTGCATAGTTGCTTCTTCATTTTCAGTGTCTCCTAGTAATTCAACAGCTTTAAAAATTGGCTCTGGATTATCATAATAATGTAAATTATACATTAATAAACAACCAATTGCATCAGGGTTGTATTTTGCTTCACATATAGATTTTGCAGCCTTTAATACTAAATCTTCATCATCAGTCATATGATGATTTAAATAAGCTACTACTGAATCAAAATGATTATCATCTTTTGCTTGAACTACAATTTTACCTCGATTTAACTTTTTATTTAAATCTTCTTCTTTACTTAAATCAATAAAAAGATCATTAAACATAATATATTTGTATAAATAATCAGCATTTACAGAATTTGTAGAGTATTTTACAATAAAATCTGCAATAGTAAATGTTAAATTTGGATTTTGTAAATATTTACTACATAAAATTTTACTAACAACTTCGTAAACAAAACTTTTTTCTTTAGGAATTGTTAATAAATAATTCGCATATTGAAATGAAAGCCCTGCATCAATTAACTTCTTATCAGTTAAAAGTGATAATACAAATTTTTCAGTATCAGCAGAAACACTAGCTTTTGAAAAAATATCTAGAGCTTTAAAAAAGTCATTTTCATTTTTTTTATAAACATCAACTAATAATAAAACTCTTATTAAATTTGTCTTAGATGCCACAACAGCTCTTAAGATAGGTTCACTATCTATATTTGCTAAAGTATAGTAACAATCGAAAGGTAAATCAATTTTATCAAGATAAATTTTATTAAGTAATTCATTTTTTGTAAACTTATCCATTTTTATAACCTCCTGTTGCGTTATATTCTAGTACAAAAATTATAAAAGTCAATTAAAATTTTGACAAAAATGCAAAAAAAGCCGATTGACTTTTTATGCTTTATTAGCTTTATCTTTTATTCTAACTAGTTTATTTGTTAAATCACTAACATTAATATCATCATTTTTACTATCTAAAACAGATTTTTCTAACATATAATAATATGCATAATTAGTATCAATTATTTTAGCTTTAATATCACTTATAATTGAATCGCTACTGCTACGAAAAGTTACATTTCCATATTGAACATCATATTTACCATATCCTAAAAATTTAAATGTACAATTTTTTAAAATGCGTAATAATAAAATTGTATTTTTGTCTTCAAAGTTACTATCAGCTTCAATAACCTTGTAAGCAGCACAACGGCCTGTACCAAATACCATCGTGCCAATAATTTTGGCTGCTTCAAAATAATAATCACATTTTGACAAGTGTTTAGGTAATGTTCTTAAAAATAAATCACATATTTCTTTAGGGACTTGAGAACTATCTCCAATAATTTTAGCACAATTTAAAATCATTTCTTCATTATCCAATTTTGTAAGTAAGAAAAATTCAAACATACTAGACAAATTGTTATGAGTTTGACAACTAGCTTGAGTTATAACTAAAGCTCTATTTAGTATTTCAGCTGGTTTAAGTTCTTTTAACATTCTTTCATTTGTAAACAAGTCTTCTAAATATTTTGGAATTGACTTGTAACCATGCTCAATTATAAAATTGGCAAAAGTAAAATTAAGCCCTTGTTTAATTAAAGTGTCATCTAATAAAAGATTAAAGAATGTCTTATAGCAACTTTTATATTTTTCATTTGGAATATCTAAAAAACTTTGAACATATTTAAAAACCTTTCCAGACTTTATTAACTCTTTGTTTGTTAAAAGAGCAAATATTAATGTTTTTTTGCAAGGTATATCTGAATCATCAAGATTATCATGATTCACACTTGAATAAATTTTTACAGCTTTTAGAGCCTCTTCATCATTCTTATATGAATTAACTATAGTTGCAATGCTTTTAAAATTTTCCTCAGACATTATTGTTTTAAGAAGCATTTCATTTCTAGTAAGTAAAGCTTTAACATCCTCAAAACTTAAACCACTTTCTTGAATTTTTCGAAGCAATTCAATAACTAAATCTTTTTTCATTTTCTAACCTCCTGTAAGTACATTTTACAATAAAAAAAAATGAAAAGCAAGGTTATATATGGCATTTATAATTATAATGTGATAAAATTACCTTAAGAAAGAAGGTCATTTGTATGGAAATAGTGTGTAAATATTTTTTATATTTTATTATTTATTCATTTTTAGGTTGGTTTATGGAAGTATGTGTTTCTCTATGGAATAAGCATAAATTTATAAATCGTGGATTTTTAATTGGCCCATATTGTCCAATATATGGATGGGGATGCTTAGCTATTATTCTAGTAGTAGGTAAGGATACTAGTGATATTCTCGGCGTATTTTTAAAAGCTATATTAATATGCTCTTTACTTGAATATTTTACAAGTTATTTTATGGAAAAAATATTTAATGTTAGATGGTGGGATTATTCAAACAAAAAATTTAATATTAATGGTAGAATTTGTTTAGAAACAATGATCCCTTTTGGACTACTTGCATCATTAATAATTTATGTCTTACATCCTGCAGTTATAAAACTTGTTGATAAGTTATCACCAACAGCTTTATTAGTAGTAGCCATAATATTATTTATTATTTACATAATTGATAATATTATATCAACATATATTTTATTCAAGATAAAAGGTAAAATTAAAAGTGAAAGAAAAGATAACACAGAAAAAATAAAACAATATATTGAAAAATGGTTTCAAGATAATACTGTCCTTTATCGTCGTATTAAAAGTGCATTCCCTAAATTTCAAGTATTTATAAAAGAATTAGAAATGCGAAAAAAAGGTAAAGAAAAACATGAAAGTTAGATATGCAGTTAGAGTATTTGCTATAAAAGATGATAAAATAATGTGTATAAGATATAAAGATATCAACAAAGATTTTTTTGACATTCCTGGTGGAAAAATTGAAGATGGCGAATCGGAAGTACAAGCATGCCAAAGAGAATTTAAAGAAGAAACTGGGATGACAATTGATGAACTTAAATGTATTGGAAAGATAGAGATTATTTATCCAGCAGAAGATAAAAAATATGCTATAAAAACATATATTGCAAGTAAAATAGACGGTACACCTCAAGAATTTCCTGAAAACTATGCTTGTTGGATACCGATAAAAAAGTTAATTGCTGAAGAAAAAAGATTAGCAACTACTCACTTACTAGATGATAATTTAAGAAAATATTTGTATGATGAAAAAGTAAATATGATTTTTACTTGTGATAGCAATCATAATGTAATAAATATGGAGATAAGGTGAGAATATGAATGTCGTTGGTACAATGTTTTTTAAAGATAATAAATTATTAATTGATAAACCAAGAAAAAGACCAACATATCAAATGATTGGTGGAAGAGTAGAAGATGGAGAAACTCCACTTGATGCAGCCAAAAGAGAATGTCATGAAGAATTAGGTAATAATGCCATTTTTGATGAGACATTATTTGAGTTAGTAATGGAATTTGACGAAATAGCAACAAGTGATGGAAAAACTCCGATACATTTTTATGTATTCAAATACAATGGACCACTTGATGGTAGCTTAAGTTTATCCGAAGAAATAGAAAATTTTATGTGGTATGAAAGTAGTATAGGTATAGATATATTATCAAATACATTAAAAAATGAAGTTGTACCATATTGTTTAAAAAATAATTTGATAAAATAATTTTTCATGAGGTAAAAATGAGATATAAAAGAACTAAAAAAATATTATTTTTTGGTGTTTGTTTGTTGGTATTGGTGCTTTATATGGAAGTATTTGCATGGATCCAACAGGTAAGTTACTACATATGGATACAGTACTTCCTTATTTTAATGTGCTTCCATTTAGTGATATCCTATTTCAAAATTATATATTTTCAGGAATATCTTTACTAATTGTAAATGGTTTATCTAACTTACTTGCAGCATATTTAATAATTAAAGATAAAAAAATAGGTTTTATTCTAGGAACTATATTTGGCATAACTTTAATGTTGTGGATAACTATTCAATTTATTATATTACCAACCAACTTTTTATCAATAAGTTATTTTATAATTGGATTTTTACAATTTATAATTGGTTTAATAACAGTAATATTTTATACACAATCAAAATTTGTCTTTGATATCAATGACTATAAAAACATAAATAAAAACAAAGATAGTGTTGTAGTATATTTTTCTAGAATGGGCTATACAAAAAAAGTTGCATATGAGAAAGCAAATGAAATCGGTGCCAATATAATAGAGTTAAAAACTAAAGAAAAAACTGACGGAACACTAGGTTTCTGGTGGTGTGGAAGATTTGGAATGCATCAATGGAAAATGGATATTGATAATATTAATATTGATTTAAAAAAGTATAAGAAAGTTTATATTGTAAGTCCAATCTGGATCTTTAATATATGTGCTCCGATTAGAGATTTTTGCTATAAATATAAAAATGATATTAATAGCCATGAATATATATTTACTCATTTTATGAAATCTAGTTTTGTGAGAGTTACAGACCAAACAGATAAAATATTAGGTAAAAAAAGAGACGGGTTAACATCAATCTGTGTGAGGTTTGGAAAAGTTAAAAAAGTATTTAAGATTTTACAGTGACATTTACAGTGACAAATGCTATAATTAATTTTAATTAGAGGTGATTTATTATGATAGATATTAAAAGAATACCGAATTCAGATATGAATAAAGCTCTTGAACTAGTATGGAGTGTATTTTTAGAGTATGAAGCTCCAGATTATACAGAAGAGGGTATAAATGAATTTAAAAAAACAATTGATAATATGAATTGGATAAATGATAGAGAATTTTATGGAGCTTATATAGACCATGCTTTAACTGGGGTTATAGCTACCAAAGATAAAACTCATATAGCTTTATTTTTTGTAGAAGGAAAGAACCATGGTAAAGGAATAGGTAGAATGCTATTTGATAAAATAAATGAATTAAATAAAGAAAATTATATGACAGTAAATTCTTCTTTATTTGCCCATGATATTTATAAACATTTAGGTTTTATTGATACTGATACAGAACAATGTATTCATGGTATAAAATTTTATCCAATGAAGTTAGTAAGAAAAAAAGATTAGTTCGTTTATTTTGAACTAATCTTTTTGCAATATTTTTGAATATTATCTTTATCATAATTATTATTTTTTATTATTTTATAATATTCATCTTTACTATTTTTGTTACATCTAATTACATCATAAAATAATGTATCATAATATATTGCTGTATCACTTGAAACTTTTATTATTGAAAATCTCGGAGCTTGTTTTATATTTAGTATACTTAGGTAATCTATTATAAATAACATTGAGATAAATAAAATAATATAACTAAAACTAATAATAATTTTTTTAGTAATTTTTAGTTTTTTTATTAAAATAATAATTCCTGACATAGATACTAAAGCTCCAAATAATGAATAAATACTTCCCCATGAACTTTCACTTGGAAAAATAGACATCGCAGTTATTGCAATTATTATTCCAAAAGCAAGTAGTAATATTCCAATAATATTATTTTTAACTAATACTTTTTTATTTGTATAATCTATTGTAGTAATAATATTTTCTTCTAATTTTTCTTGATATTTATCCTTAGATATTTTTTCACCACTTATTAAGTCATTAATAGAAATATCTAATATTTCACAAAGTGGCTTAAATAGTGATAAGTCTGGCATATTTCTACCATTTTCCCAATTACTTACTGATTTATCTGTAACTCCCAATTTTTCTGCAAGCTCAGTTTGTGTTAACTTTTTTTCTTTTCGACATTCTAAAATAAATTTTCCAATTTTCTCTTGATTCATACTATTTCCTTCCTTCATGTTTAATTATACTTTATTATTTAATATTTTAACAGGAAATATAACTAGAGTTAAAAAAATTTTTTATTAATTTTCTCAATTAGAGTGAGTTTTACGAAGTTAAATTTAATATATTTCTCTATATGTTTCCTCACAAATAAGTAAAATGTATAGTCTAAAATTAAAACTTTTTTAAAAATTGTGTAATTTCTTTAATATTGTACTTTTGATTATGTTCTTTAATATAAAAAGGCTTATTTTATACTTCATTAACTTTGTATTCAAGTATTGTAAGAGTAGTAGGATATGTAATCTAGTATTCAGTAGGTATTACTACTTGTAGGTTGGTGTGCAAGTAGTTTTAATTTGTCATAATTTAACTTTATATTTAAAGAACTTTAAGATGTCAGTTAAATTTTATTAGGTTTTAAATTTTCAATTACTTTAAATTCAAGCATGAAAAAAGTCATCTTTTCTGTGATAAGAGAATTTTAAAGTTTTATATAAAATAAAAACTTACGAACTTTTAAGTCCGTAAGTTGATTTCAAATGGAGCGATTGTCAAAGATATCTACAACTTTTCACTTCTTAACGATTTGATATACAAAATATCAATCACTACTAATATTCTACCATAAATATGGGTAAATGTGTCAGAAAAAGTAAAATATATGATAAAATATTATCTAGAGGTGATTTTATGGCAAAAAATACTAAAGAAGAAAGAAGAGAGTTAAAAATTTTAATACACCAAGCTAAAAGTATAGAAAAAACCATGGAACAAATACTAAATAAGGTTGGTAAAGATATAAGTTTTAATTATTCATCTTGTAATGATTTTGTAAGACAATATCAATGTGTTGCGAAAGAAGCAAAAAAATATATTCATTTACCAGGAATTTATAATTCTTATGATACAAGCAAATTAAAAAATATTTTTGATATGACTGGTATAGAGCAAATGATTCTTTTTCAATCTGTTTTAACCTCAATAAGATTATTAATTGCTACTTTAGAAGAAAATTATGATTATGTAGAAGATGAGTTAAATATACTTGAAAATTTTATATCTTTAAAATTAAGATTAATGTTCAATGAGAAACCAAATAATGAAAAAGAAGTACAAGACAATTTAGAAAGACTATTTATTGGAAACAATATGAATAAGGGTGTAGATTATGATCGAGAAACAGGAAAATTTAATTTTTCTGGTAGGGAATATATTCCAGATTTTATATTTCCAAATTTGAAATGTTGCTTAGAAGCAAAATTATTAAAAGAAACCAGTAAAAAATCTAAAATGATTGAAGAAATCAATGCTGATATAACTGCTTATACTAAAGTTTATAATGAAATAATATTTTTAGTTTATGATATTGGTGTTATTCCAGATGTTTTGGAATTTAAAAGAGATATAGAAAATTCAGGAAATGTAAAGGTAATTGTTGTTAAACATTAATTAGGAGTAAAAATGAATGTAATAGTTAAAAATGGAGATGAATATTTAACACTTATAGGAGTTATAAAAAGAAACCAAAATAAATTTTATGCCGATATTGAGGTTCCGTCAAATATAAAGTTAAATGACGTTATAACTAATATTAAAGGATTTTATAATGACATAGGTAATTTAACACTTGTTTATAATAAAAACATATCTGTTTCAATACATAAAGATAATCCTGATATTTATATATATACTTATGAAGCAAACTTTGTCATTTCAGAATATATAGATGAAACGAAAATATTAATAAAAAGTATAAACCTATATTATAAAGAATTAGACTATTTCTTTGTAGAAGATAAATATAAAATAGATATAGAAAATATGGATACTCAATTTACAATAATACAAAAATTTAAAAATGAAATTCTTTTTGAAAATGATAATTTAAAAATTGGGTATGCTCGTACTGCTGGAATAAAAAAAGATAAATTTGGTCATAAAATATTCTCGAATCCAGCTAATTTAAATGTGAAATTTAAAAGAGTCATTAGTTTAAGTCAAATGTTTGAAGAGATAAAAAAAATAGAAAATTGTTTTGGATTTGTTATAAATAAAAAGATGAATTTGATAGAAATTAATGTTTTAGATAATGATAACAATTATCATACACTAATACCTATATTTCAAAAACAATTTGAAGAAATAATTTTGGATGATTTTAATATCGTAGATCTGAATTCAAAACAATTATTAAAAGATATTTTAAAAAGTTATTATGAAGATGAACATATAACTTCTGCAATAAATATGTTTTATGAATATATTTATAATGATTTAGATAATATATTTGAATTTACATCACTTGTTAATACATTAGAATTGGTACTTTCTAATAAAAAGTATGTAAATAAAGTAAGAGAATACGCATTAGAAACAAATGAAGAGTTGAAAAATAATAATATTAAAATGAATGAAATATTTAATTTAATTTCGATAGAACAACAAAAATTCATTAAAAAATTTTATGATTTTGAAAATATAATGTTAAGAGATAAAATAAGGTACTTATTTTATAAACTAAATGATTTAGAAAAAAATGATTTAAGTGAAAAATATATTTCTGCAATAATAAATACAAGAAATTACTATGTACATGGGACTAAAATAAGAAATAAATTAAATTCAATAAATATGGTTAATACTAAATTTCTTTTAAATAATATGCTTTATCTAACAATTATTAATGCGTGTACAAAAGAAAGAAATCTTTTGATAGAAACATATAAATTATCAATTCCTACTGTTTATGACAATATTTTAAAATATTTTTAATAAAAATTTGTAATATTAATTAATTTATGTTATTATATATAACGATTAAGGGGGGGGAGATTTAATGAATCCAATAAGTATTAGAAAAGTATTAAATTTTACAAAAGGTAGTATAGAAGTAAGATTCAACGGCATACCAAGTGCTAACGCCAATTTAGATAAGATTGACAAATTATTAGAAGATTTTATAAATAATCATAGACATAATTATATGATAGAAAATGTTAGTATCGTAAGAACAATATTAAAAAATTGTGAAGAAAAATTACTAGTTATTTTTTATCAAGATGAAAAAGGTTCAGAACTTGTTAAATATGATAATTCTAATTTGTTCTTATACGAAAAAAATAAAAGAGAAGAAAATAGTGAATATTATGATAGATATAAAATTAAATACGAACCAACTAATGGTATAAAATTGGATTATAACAATCATGAAACTGATGTAGCAGATTATCCAGGTATTGAATTAGTTTCAAAAGAAATTACTGAAATTATGAAACAAATTTATCATTTAAAAAATGCTAAAGCTGTTGTTTTAGATACAGATGATAAAGCATTAATAGAAATATATAAATTATTCTATAATGAAAATCCTGATTTTAGTAGTAAAGACATTAATATAAAAGTTCAAACAATGATGTCTATTTTAGCAGAGTTTGGTATTTCTCTAGGAAATGATTATGGATTTAGTCTATGGGGAAAAGTAAAAATGCCAGTATCGTTAAATTTAGAACAAAGAGTTAATAAATTATATCCTTTGGGTGAAGTAAGTAGTCTTGAAGATAGCGTAAAATTAGCTGAAGAGTCTAAAAAAATAATTAAAATTGTTGGAGAAACTATAAGAGAAACAATTTCTAATGAACAAAATCAAAATGTAGCATTGATAACAATTAGTAAGGTCATTCATGCTGGAAGATATTGTCTTTCTTCTAATAGTGATGTTAAAAAACTATCTGAATTTACTGAACGTACAACTGATGAAGTTGAATCAAGTATAAAACTAGTAAAGCGTATTGAAACCAGAATTGATAAACAAGTAAAATAAACCTAAAAGATGATTAAAAGCATTTAACAGCCTCAATCTGTCTTTTTTATTACTAGTTAATAAAAAAATCAGTCATTTTCGACTGATTTTTAGCTACAAATTGGAGCAAGTGAGGAGAATCGAACTCCCATCCCAACCTTGGCAAGGTTATATTCTAACCATTGAACCACACCTGCGTAAATAAATTGTATCAAATATGTGAAACTTTTGCAACAATAATTGATAAAAAAACTAAATTTTGTTATACTTAACTAAGTAAGAAGGGATAAATATGAAACAAAAAGATAATTATGGTTATAAAAAAAATGTTAAATCAATCGTTGAATATATAATTACCAATCGTTTATTCATATCATATGTAGTTTTATCATTAATTGCTACAATATGTGTGCGTGCATTTACAATTGGTTCTGCTTTAAAACTTAAGCCATTACTAACAGATTTAGGATTTATCCTTGTCATCGGTGGTTTAGGTTATTTGGTAAAGCCCAAAAATCAATTCAAATATTATTTTACGTGGTTAATCATATTTAATGTAATGTGTTTAATATCATCAATATATTATAGATTTTTTACATCATTTGCATCAATCGGAGAACTTGCAACAGTTAGACAAACGGAAACTGTAACAGGTTCAATTTTTGACAGACTAAGAATTGCTGATGGAATTTATATTTTAATCCCCATAATATTTTATTTAATTCATAAAAAACTATTATCATCATCTTATTATACATTTATTGATAAAATTGAAAAAAGTAAAAAAATGGTTGTATCTACAGTTTTACTTGGCGTAATCTTTTTAGGTTACACTTTCGGCGTTGCTAAAAACTCTGATTACAGCAGACTTACAAAACAATGGAATAGAATATATATTGTTGAAAGATTTGGTATTATCATGTATCAATTTAATGACTTTGCCCAATTTTTAAGACCTCAACTAAGTAGTCTATTTGGTCAAGAAAAAGCCTTAGAGAGTTTTAATGAATACTTTGATAGCAAAAAAGTAACTGCTAAAAATGAATATACAGGTATATTAAAAGGTAAAAACATTGTTTTTGTGCATATGGAAAGTATGCAAAGTTTCTTAATGGACCTTTCATTTAATGGTAGAGAAGTAACTCCAAACTTAAATAAGTTAGCTAAAGAAGGAATGCATTTTACAAACTTTTATCCACAGGTATCAACAGGAACAAGTAGTGATACTGAGTTTACCTTATTAACAGGATTAATGCCTGCATCAAGTGGAACAGTATTTGTAAGTTATTATGATCGTAATTATTTTACAATTCCTAAATATTTAAAAGAAGAAAACTATTTTACCTTTAGTATGCATGGAAATCTAGCTAGTATGTGGAATCGAAATAAAGCCCATCCATCTTTAGGCTATGAAAAAATGTATTTTAGAGAATCATTTGATTTTACTGAAGATGATATTATTAATCTAGGAATTAATGATGAACTATTCTTTAAACAAGCAATGCCAATATTAGAAAATATTGAAAAAGAAAACCAAAACTACATGGGAACGATAATTACATTATCAAATCATTCACCATTTAAATTAGCAAGTAAACATAGTGATATAGACTTATCAAGTTATTATAAAGTAACTAATGCAACAGGAAATACTACCGAAGCAACAAAAGACTATTTATCTTCTACAGCAGTAGGGGAATACATAAAAAGCGCTAATTACGCTGATAAAGCACTCGGAGAATTTATTAGTTACATTAAATCATCTGATTATTTTAATAATACAGTTTTTGTATTCTATGGAGACCATGAGGCCAAATTATCTCGTAGTGAAATAAATTATTTATATAACTTAAATCCTGAAACTGGAGAAGTATATGATGATGCAAATCCCAATTATGTAGAATATGATTATTATGATCATGAATTAAATAAGAAAACACCATTAATAATTTGGACAAAAGATCAAGACTTACAAAGTATATTTACAGGAAAAGTTACTTATACTATGGGTATGTATAATGTTGCAGCCACAATACTTAATATGTACGGCATATACAATAAATACAACATTGGAGAAGATATATTTACAGTTAAAGATGATAATCTTGTAGTTTATCCAAATGGAAATATCCTAACAAATAAAGTTTACTATAATAATTCAACGGGTGAATATAAAGTATTAAAAGAAGATAATTTTACTGAAGATTATATAAAGAATCTAAGTGAAATAGGTGAAAAAAGACTTGAAATATCTAATGATATTATAGTGTATAACTTATTAGACAACAAAAAAATGAATGGAGAGTAATATGAAGAAAAAATATAAATATCCTTTACTATTATTAATTTTAGTAATCATTGTAATAGTGGGATTAATATTATTTAAATTGTTTTTTGCTAAAGATGAAGTTAAAAATAATGTTAAAGTTATAGACTCAATCGTAGATTTTTCATATACATTAGATGAAAGAGATACTAAACTTATGAAAGACAATTACCAAGAGTTAAAAAATATATTAAAAGAAAGAGAAATAGACTATAAAGAATATGCAAAAGTATTAGCAAAACTATTTGTTATAGATTTGTTTACTATGGATAACAAAATAAATAAATATGATGTAGCATGTTTAGAATACGTTTATCCAGATAATTTAGAAAACTTTAAGACTAATGTCGAAGATACAATTTATAAACTTATGGAAGATAATACGTATGGGAAAAGAACAGAAAAATTGTCCATAGTAAATAATGTAGAAATTACAAATGAAGAAGAAAGTACATTTAAAATAAATGAAGAAGAAGTACCAAGTTATGTAGTAACACTAAATTGGACATATGATAAAGATCTAGGGTATGACAAAAATGCCACGATAACAATGATAAAAAAAGATAAAAAATTATATGTTGTTGAGTATAAAGCAGGTGCAGTAAATGAATAAAATGGTTAGAAAGTTAAAAAAATCAAATAAAGCATTAAGATTTTTATATTATTTAGTTATGATTTTCTATGTAGTGGGACTAGTATTATTTATTAAAAGTCTATTAAGCCTAACAGGCGTAGAAACAATGATAAGAACTATAGTAATAATATTTTTTATTATATATTTTTTGCTTTATTCATTTATAAATTTACTAAATTTACTTCGTAGAAAATACAAGGGAGTAATAATAAGCACAATATTTTCTTTATTATTTGTACTTATCTTTTTTGTGGGGTCATACTACATAAATTATGTTTATAATAATTTAAATAACATGCAAGAAAGTGATAAGATAACATATAATACATATCTATTAACTTTAAAAGACAGTGAATTTAATAATAACAGTAAAATAGGGTTAATAAGTAGTAAAAGAGATAAAGATAATAACGAATTATCAACAAAATTATATAAAAATAAGAAATTAAAAAATGAAATTGTAGAATATGAAGATTATATTAAATTGTTATTGGATTTATATAATAAAGAGATTGATGCAGTATTTGTGCCAGGGAACTTTGAGACTTTGTTTAGAAATGAAGAAGGATTTGAAAATATTCTTAATGATACAAAAGTAATTTACGAATACAGTGAAAAAAAGAAAAATGAGGATTTAAACTTAGTTAGTGATAAAGATTTTAATGAACCATTAACATTTTTATTTCTAGGAGTAGATTCCGAAGGCGATGGACTTAATGCTAATGCTGCCTTTAATGGAGATACCTTAATGCTTATGTCATTTAATCCTAAAACTCTAAGTTCAGTTCTTTTATCAATTCCAAGAGACACATATGTACCAATTGCATGTAATAATAATAGATATGCTAAGATTAATTCATCTGCAGCATATGGAACTGGTTGCGTAATAAGTACTATAAATAACTTTTTAAATATTAATATTGACTATTATGTTAAAATAAATTTTAAAGGTGTAGTTGATTTAGTTGAAGCTGTCGGGGGAGTTGAAGTTGATGTTGAAGCACCAACATATATGGCCAATAAATATAATGGTAAAGTTTGTGAACAAAACAGTGATAGAGCGTGGGGAGATAAATTAGTTTGTATGGACCCGGGACGTCAAGTATTAAATGGTGAACAAGCTTTAGCATATGCAAGATGTAGACATATGTATATTGGTAGTGATTTAGATAGAGTAAAACATCAACAACAAGTCGTAGAAGCTCTAGCAAATAAAGTATTACATTTTAATAGTATTAAAGAATTTCAAGATATATTAAATGCCGTAAGTAAAAATATTGCCACAAATATGGAAACTGATACAATTCTTTCAGGATATAATGTTGCTAAGAATGTTTTAGGAAATAAACTATCTGGTAAAGACTCATTAAATATTCAAAAAGCAACATTAGAAACATATAGTTTAAATGTATATGTTCCATCTCAAGGAAGAAATACATCAGCTCAAGGTTATTATGAAAGTAGTCTAGAAGATATAAAGAAAGCGTTTAATATAGTATTAGGAAAAGAAAAAGAAGAACCTATAAAAACATTTAGTTTTTCAGTTAATGAAACTTACGAAATATATCGTCCAGGAAAAGGTAAAAGAAGTGGGCAATCCGGAGCTTTACTTCCAAACTTTATAGGAAAAACAGTAAGTGAAGCCCAAGAATTTTGTAAAAATAACAATATCACTTTAGATATAAAATATGTTGATAGTGGAAACGAACATTATAATAATCAAGTATCTGTTGGACTAATCGCAGATCAAAGTGTTCATAAAGATGTATTACTATCAACAGTTTCAAATTTAACTATATACGTTGTAAATAGTAAAACAACAAATAATAATTCAAACAATAATGCATCTAAAAGTACAGAAAATAAAAATGATAATAGTAAAAGTGATGCTATAATAAAAGGATTTATTGATTAAGTTTCAATAAATCCTTATTTCTTTTTAATATTCTTCTTTCTTTTATTAGGGCTAACATAGCCATTTTTTCTTTTTGTTTGATTATTTGTTTTCTTTTTTGTACTAGTATTTTTATTATTATTTTTATTTTTTGCAGTACTATTTTTATTCGTAGTTTTTTTAGCAGTATTATTTTTCTTTGAAACTTTTTTAGTTTCTTTTGGGGCTTCAATAATCTTATCAAACTTAGTATTTGAGGACAGTTTTGAAGAGCCATTTTTTTCAATTTCAAGTTTTTCCAGTTTACTTAATATAATCCACATTACACCAACTATGATAATTAATAAACATAATGAAATTAAAACAATTAAAATTATATCAATTTTATCAAAATTCTTTTCCAAAATAATCACCCACTCAAATTAAATATATTATAATATAAAAAAGTAAAAAATAATAGTGATTTTACATATATTTACTTTAAATGCTGTAAATAATTTGAGTGATTTTACAAAATTTGTTATAATAAAGGTAATAATGTAGAAGGAGGTCAAAATATGAAAAAAATAATAACATTAATTATTTTTACAGTGTCCTTTTTTTACATAAGTAATGTAAATGCAAGTTCTTATACACACAGAATAAAGATCTTAAATAATCAAACAAATCTAAGAAAAGACCCTGGAGGAACTGATGGAACAAGAATTGGTTTGCTTTACAGAAATGATTATTATGTTTTAAAAGATGATAAAATGTATGATGATATTAACAATCATAAAAGATGTAATGGTGGTTGGTATCATATGACATATTATACTAATGTTGATGGCTATGTATGTAGTGATGATGTTGAACTTGTAATATCCTATAGTACTGATACAGAAACACCCACAACAGAATGTGAAAAAACTCTAAGTGAAGCTGGATTTCCTTCGAGTTACTGGGGAGGAATATGTAGTTTGAAAGAAAAAAATCCATCATGGACATTTCAACCTGTTAAAATAGAATTAAATTGGGATAGTGTAGTAGAAAAAGAAAGTGAATGTGGAAAGAATTTTATTTCTAAAACAATATATGATGATGAATTTTTTGATGATACATGTAACAAAACATCACCTGGAGGTTATGTAGCACCTTCTAAAATAGCTATAGCTTATTATATGGATCCAAGAAATGCGTTTACTGAAAAATATGTTTTTCAATTTTTAGACCAATCATATGATGGAAATTTAAAAGATAATTACCCAAAAGCTGTTGAAACAATTCTTACCGGTACAGCATTTAATGAATATCATACAAGTATAGGAAATAGTTTGAAAGACTTAATTATTGCAGGAAGCATTGATAAAGCAAGTCCGATATCAATAGCATCAAAAATGCGGGTTGAACTAGGCGTAGGCACAAGTCTTGAAAATTTATATAAAGGAATATACGGCGAATTAGAAAATCTTTATTATGGTTATTTTAACTTCTTTAATTTTGGAGTAACAGATGCATGTGTAGCCAAAAAAGGAACAACTTATTGTGGATTGAATTATGCTTATAAGTCTGGTTGGAAAGGTGTAGATGTTGCCATTAATGGAGGGATAGAACAATTTTCAAAAGGTTATATTCAAAAAGGACAATACACTGGATATTTTCAAAAATTTGATGTTAATAAACTTGAAAATATTGCATCACACCAATATATGACAAATGTTTCTGGTGCAATGAGCGAATCAAGTACAGCATTTAGTGCCTATGAAAAAAATAATTTGTTAGACTTAAATTTAATATTTAAGGTTCCCGTATTTAATAATATGAACGCCACAATTACTAATAGTGGTAGTGGTGCAGTAGATAATCCCGAAGATAATAATTCTAAACCAAGTACAATACCAATAAGTACGATTGTTACATCAAGTGGTTATAGATATACATCAAAATATATCTCAAATATAGCAGTTGGTACAGAAGTAAAGGATGTAAAAAGTGATTTAGAATCAGTTGCAGGTAATGCTACAGTAAATATATCTGATAAAGATGGAAATTATGTAACAAGTGGAATTATGAAAACTGGATATAAAGTATCAATAAATAATCAAAGTTCTACCGAAGTGCTTGAAGTAATTATAAAAGGTGATACATCAGGTGATGGTGAAATAAATGCCCTAGATTTACTACAAGTTGTAAAATATATTTCTGGTTCATATACTTTAGAAGGAGCTTATAAAGAAGCTGCAGATACATCAGGTGATAATGAAATAAATGCCTTAGATGTTTTACAAATAGTAAAAAATATTTCTGGATCATACCAAATAATTCAATAAAGGAGAGATTTAAGTGAAAAGAATAAAAAAAATTTTTATGGCAATGTTAATTGGTTTATTATTTCCATGTATAGTTAATGCTGCAAGTGGAAGTATAAATATTGCATCTTCATCAACTGTGGTCGTAGGAAATAAAGTTACAGTAACAGTTACAATTTCCAGCGGAACTAAAATGGGAAGTTGGCAAATGTCATTAAATTATGATAAAAGTTATCTACAATTAACAAATAGTACAGCTAGAGATGGTGGAACTTTTATGATTGATTATGCTGAAGATCCCGGAGTTTTGAAAAAAACTTACACGTTTACATTTAAAACATTAAAAAGTGGAACTACAAAGTTATCTGTTGATGGATATAGAGCATATGTATCAAGTGACTTAAGTGCTTTAAGCCTATCCGCAAATACCAAACAAATAAGAATAATAACCCAAGCTGAATTGGAAGCAAGTTATTCAAAAAATAATAATTTAAGTGCCCTAGAAGTTGAAGGATTTACTTTAACTCCAGAATTTAAAACAGATATATTAGAATATTCTGTAGTGGTACCAGAAAATACTAAAGAAGTAAATATTAAAGCAACTGTGCAAGATAAAAGAGCATCAGTAAATGGAATTGGAACACAAGCAGTTAATCCAGGTGCTAATAAATTTTCCGTTGTTGTTAGAGCTCAAAGTGGAGCAGAAAAAACATATGTAATTAATGTTGAAGTAAAAGATGAAAATCCTATAAATGTAGCAGTTAATGGTAAAAATTATACTGTAGTAAAAATTAAAGAAAATCTACCAGCTGCAAGTCTTTATACAGAAACCACAATAAATATAAATGGTTTTGAAATACCTGCTTATAAAAATGATAATACTAATTTAGTATTGGTGGGATTAAAAGATGAAGAAGGAAATATTTCATTATATATATATAATAAAGATAAAAATGAATACCAAGAATATAATGAAATTGGTGTTAATAAAATAACTATTTATCCATTAACATCGAACGAAGAAATTAAAGGTTACAAAAAAGATACAATAACAATTAATGGTGTAAAAGTAGATGGATACTATTATACTAAAGATTCAGATTATGTAATTATTTATGGCATCAATGTAGAAACTGGTGATAAAGGATTCTACATGTATGATAAAAAAATGCAATCTTTAATAAAATATAATGATGAATATATAATAGATTTAAATAAAAAAATAGAACTATATTCATATATAATTATTGGCTTTAGTGGAGTATTTATTCTAATGATTATTATCATGATTGCATTAGCAAAAAAAAGGTATGGAAAGCAAAAGAAACAAAAACCAATTGAAAAAGAAATTAAGAAAAATGTCGACGAAAAAAATGTAATTGAAGAAATTAACTAAAGATACTTTGAACAAGTTGAAAAATATGGTATGCTAAAAATGGATAAAACAATGAAAGAAAAATTATGAAAAATTACAAAATTTATAGCGAAAAAAAAGATTTTACAATTGACGAAAATGTTCGAAATTTAACTGGAACTAGAACGAAAAAAATGGTTTTTATGAATAGCGATAAAAGTAAAGCCATGATAAAATATAATAAATATTTAAATTGTACCGAATTAGCATCTGAAAAAATAGCATATGAAATAGCTAAAGTTTTAAAATTTAAATGTGCAAAGATAGAATTAGCCATAGATAAAGATGGTACTTTAGCTATTTTAAACTATTATTTTTTGAAGAAAGGAACGGTTCATAGTGATGCACTCTTCTATCTCAGAAAAATGGGAAATGACAGGAGTGAGTATCACAATTTAAAAAATGTGTTGAATTTCTTAGAAGCACAAAACAAACAAGTGGTTAATGATTTTTTAAAGATTATGCTGTTTGATAGTTTGATAGGGGAACAAGATAGACATGAAGAAAACTGGGGAATTACTAAAAGCCTAAATGAAGTTAGTCTATCCCCGATTTACGATAATGGATGTTGCCTTTTAAGAGATCAATCTACCAATTTAGATGAATTGCTTCATTACCCAGAAAAAATGAATAAATATATTCAAAAAAGCACAAGCTTAATATATGATAATTATGGGAAAAAATATAAACACTTCGCATTGATTGATGAATTGTTGAACATTTATCCAGACCAAATGAAAAAAATAATAAAAAATTTAAAAAAGTTAAATGATAAAAAAGTGGAAGATATTGTAAATGCAATGCCAAAAAACTACTTGTCAGAAAAACATAAAAAATGTATAATAATTTTCATTAAAAAACGAAGAGATATTTTATTAAGTAAATTAGGAGATGAGTAATATGGAAAAATTATTATTAATTTGGAAAGATCCGGATTCAAGAACAAGGTATACTATTGGTGAATTAATTAAAAATGATAATGAGTATTTATTTCATTATGTAAATCCAGAACTTAATAGTGCATTAGACAAAAAATTTACAACATATCCAGGATTTCCAAATTATGAAGAAGAGTATAAATCTGAAAATTTATTTCCAAATATTTCTGGCAGATTACCGAACAAAAAAAGGGAAGACTATATTGAAATATTAAATTATTATGATTTGGAAAATAATGCCGGAGATTTTGAAATTTTAAAGCAAACAAAGGGAAGATTAATCACCGATAATTTTGAGTTTGTACCCGATTTTGATAAAAATAAAATAGAATTTGAAGTAGCTGGAACTAGATATAGTAAAGATTTAATGGAGAATAAAGATAAAATTAAAAATGACTCAGTTTTAAGGTTAGAAGTTGTAAATTATAAAGACGAACCTGCGGTTAAAATATTAACAAATGTAGATAATAATCTTATTGAATTAGGTTATGTACCAAGATATTATGCTAAAGAAGTTGCAAATTTATTAAAAGATAATGTTAATTATTCGGCAATGATAAAAAAGATTAGATTTGATAGTCAAAATCCAGATGAAAACATTACTGCTTCAGTTAAATTGTTATTTGATTAACACTTGTTATAAGTGTTAATTTTTTTGTACAATAAGTGTAAACAATATATATATTTTAAGAATGCGGTGTTATAATAGATTTTAGAATTAGCGGAGGTACTATGCAAGAAATATATATAAATTTAGATGATTCAGGAAAATTAACTAAAAAAGAGTTAATAAGTGTTTATGGTGGTATAGTATTTTTATCTAAGAAAGAAAAAGATAAATTTATAACTCAATACCGAAGTATAATAAATGATATAAAATGTAAATATTGTAAAAATAAAAGTACTTGTAATAAAAAATGTCCGGAAATAAAAAACACTAATATAAAAAATAGTGATAAAAGAAGAATTATGAACTACATAAAAAAGTATTTTGTTGTGGGACTAATTATAAACAATCAAAATGTTTATGATCATATTATTGAAAATAAAGCTGCCAAAGGAAGATTTATAGATTATTCATTAAGAAGGATGATTAAAGAAATTATAAATAATCAAATTAGTAAACATAATATTTCTGAAAATAAACCCTTAAAAGTGGTGGTAAATATTGATGAACAAACCACTAAAAGTAATGGTTATTATAATTTACATGATGGATTAGTTGAAGAACTTAAATATGGTATAAGTAATTTTAATTATGCATGTAAATATAATCCAATTATATTTAATGACCTAGATATTAAAATTTCATATCAAGATTCTGGTAAAAGTTACTTAGTTCAAGCAGCAGACCTAATATCAGGAACTATTCGAAGAGGGGCATTAAACGCCTTAATTAATAATGAAAATATTAACTATGCTTTAGATAATTTTATCAATTATAAAATTATGCTTCCTTAACAAAGCTTATTTATAAATTTTAACAAAATAGTGTTTATAGAACGAAAATTTTCATTTTTTCGTTCTTCAGATTTTTATAGAACGAAAATTTCCGTTTTTTCGTTCTTCAGATTTATGTAAAATGAAAAAAAGCTACTTAAAGTAGCTTAATCCCAGTTAGCATGGCGTACATAAAAGCACGCTTAATTATAAATAATCAAAATCTAACTATCGACCTGACAAGATTTCTCTCCGGTAATTTAATACTACACTATATGAAAACATTTGTCAATAATTATGGCTAATATTATTAAATGAACTTTATGAATTTACAATAATTATTTATCTTTTGCTATTATCACACATATATTGCTTTTATTTTTACCAAAATTAGGTTATAATAATTGTACGAGGAGTAAAGTTATATGAATTTAGTAGTAAATAATCATAATGTTTTTTTAATAGTTTTTGTAACTTTTTTAGTAAGTGTATTATTAGTTCCTATAGTAAAAAAAGTTGCTAAACATATCGGAGCAATGGATGTTCCAAATGCCAGAAAAGTCCATAAGGTTCCAATGCCAAGGCTTGGAGGATTAGCAATCTATATTGCCTTTTTATTCGGTTATATTTTATATGGTCAAATAAGCACGCAAATGATATCAATTTTAATAGGAAGTTTTCTTCTTATAATCGTCGGTATTTTTGATGATATTAATTCAGTGCCAGCTAAATATAAATTTTTAGTTCAAATTGTTGCAGCAGCAATTGTTGTAATATATGGCAAATTAGGATTCTCTGAATTAACAGTATTTGGATTATCATTTCATTTTCCGATGATTATAAATGATATTTTATCGATATTTTTTATAGTGGCAATTACAAATGCTATAAACTTAATTGATGGTTTAGATGGTTTATCAAGTGGAATAAGTGCTATTTATTTTTTAACAATAGCCATAATAGCATTAATAACTAATAAAATAGGTGGAATAGATATTATATTGTCATTAATCATGCTTGGTGCAACATTAGGATTTTTATTTCATAATTTTCCACCAGCAAAAATATTTATGGGAGATACAGGAAGTTTATTTTTAGGTTTTATGATTTCTGTTATAGCCTTGTTAGGTTACAAAGTTACAACATTTACATCATTAGTAGTTCCAATAGTAGTACTCGCTATACCAATATTTGATACATTATTTGCTATTTTAAGAAGATTATTAAAAGGCCAAAGTATTGCTGAAGCTGACAAAGAACATTTTCATCACCAATTATTAAAAATGAAATATAGTACAGTTGCCAGTATATTGATTATTTATGCGATTGATATTACATTTGCAGCCGTTTCAATACTTTATGTACTCGGAGATAATCAATTAGCAATAGCAATATATGTTGTATTAATGATTCTTTTACTATTTATAATACTTAGAACAGATATATTATTTGAACATAAGAAGAAAAAGGAAAATGAAAAATGAAAATAGATTTTGTAATAATGTGGGTTGATGGAAATGATTTAAAATGGCGAAAAGAAAAAAATAAGTTTTTAGCAAAAGATGATGCAGTAAATAATGAGGTGAGATTTAGAGATTGGGAATTGTTAAAGTACTGGTTTCGTGGTATTGAAAAATACACACCGTGGGTAAATAAAGTATATTTTGTTACATGGGGACATATTCCAGATTGGTTGAATATAGAAAATGATAAACTAGTTATAGTTAATCATAAAGACTTTATACCTAAGAAATATTTACCAACATTTAATTCACATACAATCGAGTTAAATCTTCACAGAATAAAAGAATTAAGTGAACATTTTGTTTTATTTAATGATGATACTTTTATAACAAATTACATGTCTGAAGAAGATTTCTTTAAGCATGAATTGCCATGTGAATCTGCAATCGTTAATCCGATTATAAGTATTGGAAATGACCATTTTCCAAATGTTTCTACAAATAATTTGCAAATAATAAATAATCATTTTAGTAAGAAAGAAACAATAAAAAAAGCTTTTTTTAAATGGTACACACCAAAATATGGTAAAGAATTAATAAGAACGGTTTCTCTAACGCCATGGGATAGATTTCCTGGATTTTATAATTCTCATTTACCTAATTCTTTTTTGAAAAATACATTTAATGAAGTTTGGAATAAGGAATTTGAGATTTTGAATGCGACTTGCAATTGTAAATTAAGAGATAATTATACAAATGTTAATCAATGGGTAATAAAATATTGGCAACTTGCAAAAAATCAATTTATGCCAAGAAGTCCAAAAATAGGTAAATATTATGAAATTAGTGACAACAATGAAGAAATAAAAAAGTCAATATTAAATAAAACATATAAAATGGTTTGTTTAAATGATAGTGTTAAAATAAATAATTTTCCTAAAGTGAAAAGTGAATTGATAGATACTTTTGAAAAAACATTAAATATAAAAAGTCAATTTGAAAAGTAATAGGGGTAACTATGAAAGAAAAAATAAAAAATATAATTAACAGAATTAAAAAAAATGAATTTTGGAGCAGTTTGTTTAAAAATTCATTTATAGCTGTAATCGGTGAAGGAGGAGCCTCTTTTATCAATTTGTTCGTTGTAATATTTTTAATAAAGTTAATTGGAAGTGAAGGTTATGGTATTTTAATACTTGCTCAAACTTATATGACAATAGTTGATACTATAATTAATCTACAATGTTGGCGTGGGGTAATAAAATATGGTGAAGAAGCTAAAATAAAGAAAAATATTGAAGAATTATATGGATATATTAAATTAGGTTCTTTAATAGATTTATTAACTGCTGTCATTGGCACTGTCGTTTGTTTCTTATTAGTAAATTTAACTGGAAGGCTTTTAGATTGGAACAATTTGACTATTATCTCAGCTAAAATATTTTCTATAGTGATTGTTTCTCATTTTTCTGGTACACCTACAGCAATCTTAAGAATGGAAAATAAATTCAATTTAGTTTCTATTCAAAAAATAGTTTCATCTGCAGTAAAATTAGTGATATTATTAATTATTTATTTTTTACAAGGAACATTGTCTATTTTAAGTGGTGTTATTATTTATGCTATTACAGATATTATATCTAATTTGATGTTAATTTTTATGGCTGTGTGGGTAGTACATAAAAATTATGGATTGCGTAAAGTTATTAGAGCAAAATTTCCAAGTAAAACTAAAGAATTTACAAAGTTTACAATATGGACAAGTTTATCAGATGTAACAGATATTCCTGTAAATTATTTTGATGTATTTATTATTTCAAAATTAGGATTGGAGCTTGTATCAGTCTTTAAAGTCTTTAAACAAATAATAGCTTTGATATCTAAACTAGCAATTCCAATATATCAAGCTATATTTCCACAATTTTCAAAACTTACTGCAAGTGACAAGTTGGAGGAAGCATACAATGCTGTAAAAAGAATTCAAAAATTTGTTGTTAAATACATTATGCCTCTTTTTATAATTGTTGGTTTAACATCATATTATTGGCTAGATATTGTTTTTGGAAGTCTATACAGAGATTATTGGTATGTGCTACTTGCTTATATAGTTATTCACACTATATCAATATCTTTTACAACAATTCACCCGTTATTTATTTCAATGGGAAAAGTAAAAGAAGACTTTATATATGTACTTATAACAAATCTTGCTTATTTTGTAGTAGCTTTAGTTTTGGTAAAATATTTGGGAATGTTTGGAATAGTAATATCTTATGCGGTTCAATCATTTAGTATTATCTTATTAAAAAAAATAAAAATAGAGAAAATATTGAAGGAGTCTATATGATATGAATTATGATTTATTTAAAAATAAAAAGGTGTTATTATTTGTACCTCATCAAGATGATGAAATAAATATTGCTTATGGATTACTTTATAAAATTAGAAATATTGCTGAAAGTATTAAGGTTGTATATTCTACTAATGGTAATTATGTAGTAAAAGAAAAGTATCGTTTAAAAGAAGGTATTGATAGTTTAAAAATTGTTGGAATAAAAAAGAATAACATTATTTTTATGGGGTATTCTGATCAAATTCCCGAAGCTAAAACTCATTTATATCATGAAAATGATAAATGGATTGATAATAAAAACAATTCTTTTACAAAGTCCATTTATAATAATGATTATCATTTTTTAAAGTACCATGAGCATGCAATTTTCAATAAAGAAAATTTTGTTAATGATATTAATAGCATTATACTTGATGAAATGCCAGATATTATTATTGGTATAGATTTTGACTCGCATCCAGATCATCGGGCTTTATCTCTTTCGTTAGAAAAGGCTTTAGGCAGGATTTTAAAAGAAAATAATAATTATCATCCAAAAGTTTTAAAAGCCTTTGCATATCCAACATCGTATAAGGGATATGATGATTATAATTTTAATAATCCTAGTACTAAATTTTTAAAAGAAGAAAATGGTTTAGAAACTTTACAAAATCCATATTTTAATTGGGAAAATCGTATCATTTTTAAAAATTCTAAACAGGCAACAAACTATTTATATTTAAAAAACATTTACTTTTATGGATTGTTAAAACATAAAAGTCAATACATATTAAATAGAATTAAACAAGTAGTAAATAGTGATTTAGTGTTTTTTGAAAGAAATACAAATAATTTGCTTAATAAAGCTAAAATAAATGTTTCAAGTGGAAATCCACATTATTTAAACGATTTTATGTTGTTTGATACTGATAATATAACCGGTGGTATAAATAGAGTGGTAACTTTAAACAAAGGTTACACTATTATAAATAAAACTGATAAAGAAAAAAAAGTAACAATAGAGTTTCTAGATGAATTTAACATAAATGTAATAAAAATTTATGTTAAAAATTTAATAAAAAAGATCGTTTTAAAAACAAATGATGAAACTTTAAATACAACATTTAAATATGAAAATAACGTATATGAAGCAAGTAATCTAAATTTAGAAAAAATTAAAAAATTAGAAATAATATTTGACGATAAAAATGATATAGAAATTGGCGAAATAGAAGTTTTAGAAAATAATAATTGTATTAAATATGCATATTTGGAAATTGATGGTAACATTTATAATGATTATTATACAAATGATGTTCCACAAGTTAAAGTAATAACTAATTTCTTAGATAATTATGTTATTAATAAAAAAAATAAAAGTATAGAACTTATATATAACGGAAAAATTATAGATATAATGCAATTGCATAAACAAAATAGATTAGTATTAAATGTATTAAAAAATATAAACGAAATAACTTTATTATTTGGAAGAATATATCAAAAAATAGTAAAAGAGTTAAGAAAATTTGGAGGTAAAAAATTATGAATGAAAGAAAATACATTGTTCTCGGCGGAGAACACTATAACCCACTGGGGCTAGTAAGAAGTTTGGGAATTGCAAAAATAAAACCAATAGCTATTATAAAAAAAGCAAGTTATGGTTTAACTTCTAAAAGTAAATATATTTCTAAATTGCATCTAGTAAACAGTAATAAAGAAGGATTAAATTTATTAATAAAAGAATATGGAAATGAAGAAGAAAAGCCTTTTGTATTAACTAGTGATGATCAAATGACTAGTTTATTAGATAAAAATTATAATTTATTAAAAGACAAATTTATTTTCTATAACGCTGGAGAAGAAGGCCGAATAACAAAATATATGAAGAAAGATGAAATTATGTCTCTAGCAGTAGAATGTGGACTAAATGTTGCAAAAAGTTGGAAACTAAAAGATAAAACGATTCCTAAAGATATGGTTTACCCAGCTTTAACAAAAGCTTTAATATCAACCAAAGATAATTGGAAAGATGATTCATATGTATGTCATAATAAAGAAGAATTACAAGAGGCTTTAAATAAAATTGATGCTGAAGAAATACTAGTTCAAGAATATATTATTAAGAAAAATGAATTATGTTATGATGGTTATTCATGTAATAAAGGAAAAAATGTGCTTTATGCCATATCAAGCAATTATTTATATGTTAAAGAGGCAGCGTATAGTAATTATATGATAATAAGTAATAACCATCATAAAGAGCTAGAAGAAAAACTAGACAAAATGTTTAAAAAAATTGGCTTTGAAGGAATATTTTCTGTAGAATTTCTAGTAGATCAAAACGATAATTATTATTTTTTAGAAATTAATTTCAGAAATTCAACCTGGAGTTGGGCTTCAACCATTGCTGGTATGAATTTACCTATACTTTGGACAAGTAGCATGCTTGATAAAGAAGTATTTAAAACTGCTTATAAAAAATTTAAACCTTTTAAAGCAATGGTAGAAATGTTAGATTTTAATGATAGAGTTAAAACTAAACAAGTAGGTTTATTTAAATGAATTTGTGAGTTATTTGGTGCAAAAGTAAAGTATTTTTGGTACTATAAAGACCTGAAACCAATATTTTCTAAAGTAATTCACAAGATAAATAAAAATCATTATTAATCGAGGTTATTATGAAAAAATTAGATAAAAAAAGGTTTATACCTGCCATATTAACAATAATAATAGTATTGTTATTGGTGGCTTTTAATTTAGATTTTGTAAAAGAAAATGTAGATAAAGTTTATGATTATATATCTCATAATTTTAGTTGGTTATTCATAAGTGCTAACATAGCAGCTTTTATATTTTCTCTTTGGATAGTTTTTGGACCATATAAAGATGTTAGATTAGGAGACGAAAAACCAAAATATAGCACATTTTCGTGGATAGCTATGATGTTTACAACCAGTTGTAGTGCTGGACTTATAGTTTTTGGATTTATTGAAAGTATCATATATTCATCAAATCCACCATTTGGTTTGGAACCATTAAGCACTTCGGCTTATGAAATGGCTCAAAGTTATTCTCACTACCATTGGGGATTAAATGCCTGGACATTATACGTCCCAATTTCTATTGCATTAGGCATAATTTTATATAATAAAAAGGAAAAAAATATTAATATTAGTAGTGCATGTAAACCAGTATTAAAAAAACAGTCAAATGGTTTTTTAGGTATTCTAATGGATGTTTTTGGTATTTTTGGAGCAGTAGTTGCACCAGTAACATCAATGGGACTTGGAATGCCACTTCTAACTTTGTTATTTCAAAATATATTTGGTATTCCGGATGATAAGGTAATGTTACTTCAAATAGGTATATTAGTAGTGTGGATTTTGTTATTTGGTGCTAGTGTATATAGAGGATTAGATAAGGGAATCAAAAAATTAAGTGATATTAATGTAATAACAGCATTTGCTTTTATGATTGTTGTAGCTTGTTTTGCTGGTCTAACATATGTCTTTAGGGCAGAAATACACGCTTTAGGACAATACATTGTCAATTTTCCACGTATGCTCACAAATACAGATCCGTATGGAAGCGGAGATTTTGTTGCCAAATGGACAGTTTGGTATTGGGCGTGGTTAATTGTCTATATGCCATTAATGGGTGTTTTCAATGCTAAAATATCAAAAGGCAGATCATTAAAAGAAGTTGCCTTAGGCCAGATGATATTTTGTAGTTTAGGATGTTGGGTAGCAATGTCAACACTTGGAAATTATGCTATTAAAATCCAACAAACCGGAGTTTTAGATATTGCTAAAGTTTTAAATACAAGCGGTCAGCCTACAGCAATTGTTGAAATAATTAAAACAATGCCACTTCCAACAGTTATGATGATTATTGTAGCATTATTATGCTTTATATTTATGGCAACAACTGTTGACTCTAGCTCATTTGTTGCAGCAGAAACAACATATAATCATACTAATGAAAAAGATGATTTGGCTCCAAGATGGCTTAGAATGATTTGGGCAATTGTTACCTGTATAATAACATTTGTCCTGTTACAAGTAGGTGGCTTTGATGCGGTTCAAGTACTTGCAATATTAATTGGCTTTCCACTTGCGATAATCATGTTTGTGGTTATTATTTCCGCATTTAAAATGCTAAAGCAAAAAAAATAAAAGATAATTGTTTCAAAAAAGTTTTACAATTCTTTTTTTGAAATTGACAAAAATTTACAAAATTCTTGAATAAAAATACGTCTCATGATAGAATATAATTACGTTTAGTTAGGTGGTTAGTATGTTATGAAAGAGGTAGCAAACAAAACTGGAAAATATTTATTATTGCTTTTAGCAATTTTTATTCCCTTTAGAGAATTAATTGCTTTATATGCTGGTAGTTTTATTAAATTTTTGCCAGATGTTTTGGTATGGGGAGAATTATTATTAGTACTAATAAATAATAAATTTAAATTGAATTTAAAATTGTATGATTACTTTTTTATAGGTTTTATTATTATAGGTTTTTTCTCCTGCCTTTTAAATTCTGTTTCTTTTTTATCATTTGCCTTACAAGCTAGAAGTATAGGTACAATGTATGCATTATTTTATGTTATAAGAAATATAAATATAGAAAAAAATGATTATAAAACTATAGTAAATGTATTAATGTCAGTTAATATTGTAATTATAATTTTTGCTATTTTAGAATTTTTTACAGATAAGACGTTATTTTTTCCAAAAATTTGGGCTGAAAATATAAATTTTGTTTCTAATTTTGAACGTACATATAGTTTAATGGATAATCCAAATACGTTTGGTATATTTACATTTATGGTAATGTTTTTGGTCTATTTTGCCAATAAAGATTCATTTTCTAAAAAATATTTTGGATATTACATATTATCTTTCTTAGGTATTATTTTATCAGCATCACGTAGTACTCTTTTGGTGGTTTGTTTGTTTATTTTATTTTTAATTTATGAATCAATAAAAAAAAGAAGTTGTTATAATTTATTGTGGTTTGTTATTTTGATTGTGCTAAGTTTTGGTATAGTATATTCATTTGAAAAAATAAAATTGAAAATGGAAATAATGAATAGTACTGAAATTCCAAATAAGAAACCAAATGGAAATTCAAGCGATTGTGTATCTGATGGGGAAATCAATGATAATATTGTTAAGCCTATTACACCTGGTTTTACTTTATTAGATAGAATTAAAGAAACAACAAGTGGTACTACTGCAGCTAACAGTAAAGTAAATGGTAGACTATATATTATAAAAAAGGGATTAGTAATATTTAAAGATTATCCAATGATTGGGACTGGCTTTGGAACTTTTGGAAGTGCTGCAAGCAAAATGATTACACCAGACATATATAGTAAGTACAATCTAAGTTCAAATTTTTACTCAGACAACGAATACATAAAAGTTGTAGTGGAAACAGGAATTATTGGTACAATTATTTTTGGACTTTTTATCTTAAGTTTGTTCTATGAATTTTTTAAAACAAAATCTTATTATAAGTTATTTATTTTTATTGTATTTCTATTTATAGGTATGTTTTATAATGTGTTTGAAATGCAAGTAATGTGTTATGTATTATATTTATCATTTATGTTTTTAGAAAATGATTATTTTAAGAAAGAAATAAATAATAAAAAAATCTCTATTTTATCTTTACATTTAGGCTTTGGTGGGGTGGAACAAGTTGTTACTAATACTGCTAATATGTTATCGAATGATTATGATGTTGAAATTGTTTCACTTTATAAGAGTAAAGAAAACATACCATTTAAAGTAAATGAAAAAGTAAAAATAACTTATTTATCAAATTTAATTTCAAATAGAGCAGAGTTTAAAGCTGCAGTAAAAAACAAAAAGATTTTTAAAATTATAAAGGAAGGAATTAAAGCAATTTATATTTTGATTAATAAAAATCAATTAATGAGGAGTTATATTTTAACAAGTGATGCTAAAGTAATAATTTCATCCAGATATAGTTTTAGTAAAATTTTAAATTATTGTGGAAGAGATAATTCTTATAAAATTCATCATGAACATACTTTTTCGGTTAATGATAAATATATCAATAATTTAAATAAATTAAAAAAAATAAATGAAGTAATAGTAGTAAGTCAAACATTGTATGATGAATATAAAAATAAATTAAACATTAAGTTAAAATATATTCCAAATGCTTTGAATTATTATCCAAAAGAAAGTGAATTGTCAAAATTAAATAATAAAAATTTAATTGCTGTTGGAAGAATGTCCCCTGAAAAAGGATTTACTGATTTAATAGATGTAATTAAAAAAATTGATGATAAAGAAGTTATTCTTAATTTATTTGGTGATGGACAAGAATTAGAATTTTTAAAAAATAAAGTTAAAGAATTGAATCTTGAAAAACAAATATATTTTTATGAGTTTAAAACACAAGATTTTATAAAAAAATATATGCAAAAATCTTCTTTGTATGTTATGACTTCTTTTGAAGAATCATTTGGTTTAGTATTAATTGAAGCTATGAGTTATGGTGTTCCATGTATAGCATTCGATTCTGCACAGGGAGCAAAATATATAATAAATCACAAAAATGGTTATTTTATAAAAAATAGAAATATAGAAGAAATGGCAAATACTATAAAGAAATATTTAAAATTAAATTGTAAAGACAAGTTAATGTATGGAACAAATGCAAGAAATACAAGTAATGAATATGTATTTAATAATATTCAAAGTAAATGGTTAAAACACATTAAGGTTATTATGGAGAAAAAATGAAAAATATAGCGATTTTTACTGATAATTTAAAAGTTGGCGGTATTCAAAAGTCAATTGTAAATATGTTGAAAAAAATAGATTATAAAGAATATAATATCGATTTATATTTGTTTAATCAAGATCATTTCTATAATATTCCAAACAATGTTAATGTAATATATTTAAATAAAACAAACAAACTTTTAAGTTTTATTCCTTTTGATATTGCATACAAAATTTATAAACCTAAAGTATTAAAAAAAACATATGATGTATCAATTGATTTTGATAGCTATCAGATGTCAACTGCTATAGGAGCTTTAAAAGTTAATAGTAAAAAAAAGGCCATATGGATTCACAATGATATTCCAATTAAATTAAATGAAGAACCTAAATATAGAATATTACATTTCTTTTTTAAAAACAAATATAAATATTTTGATAGTTTCAACGCTGTTTCTCAAGGTGCTTTATGTGCTTTTAAGACTTTAGAAAATGATTCAAACAAAGAATATAATGTAATTCCAAACTATATTGATACAAGTGAAATTAAGAGAAAAATGCAGGAAAAATGTGATATAAAAATAGACCATAAAAAAATTAATATTGTTTCAGTCGGTAGACTTTGTCATCAAAAGGGAATAGATATAATGCTTAAAAACATAAAAAAATTAACTGAATTTAGAGATGATTTTCATTTATATTTAATTGGTGATGGACCTCAACGTGAAATGTTAATAAAGTTAACTAAATATTTCGGCTTAGAAAAGTATGTAACCTTTTTAGGAAATCAAAGAAATCCCTTTAAGTATTTAAAAAAAATGGATTTATTTTATCTTTCTAGTAGATATGAAGGACAAGGTATGGTTATTTTAGAAGCAATGTCTGTTGGTTTAGATATACTTATTCCTAAACATTTAGAAAAGTATTGCCCACCTGTAATTGGAGTAGATGATGAAATGTTATTTTTGAAAAGTTATAAAAAAAATAATAAAAAAATTTTTAATGATTTAAAAGAATACAACGATAATATTACAAAAAAATTAAATATATTATTTTCTAATAAGGAGCTATAAATGAAAGAATATTTGAAAAAAGTGTATAGTAAAAGTCAAAATGAATATTTTGAATTATTAAGTAAATTTTTGAAGAATAACGAAAAGAAATTTATTATAACTGCTAATCCTGAAACTTTGACTATGGCAGAAACAGATAAGGAAATAAGTAAAATGTTACTTGATGAAAATAACAGTGTTGTTCCTGATGGTATTGCAATTGTTAAAGCTTGTAAAATGCTTAATATTCCTGTTACGGAAAGAATAGCTGGAGTTGATATTGCTGAATACTTATTAAAAGAAGCATCTATTTTAGAAAAGAAAGTTTACTTATTTGGTAGTAAACAAGAAGTTATAGATGGAATGAAGAAGGTTATTGAAGAAAAATATTCAGGAATAAAACTAGTTGGAGCTACTAATGGGTACATTGAAGATAAAGATAAAGAATTTGAAAATATAAAAAAAGCAAAACCTGATGTTGTTATGGTTGCTTTAGGAATTCCTCATCAAGAAAAATTAATTTATAAGCATTTAAATGAATTTGATAAAGGAATATTTATTGGAGTAGGTGGATCTTTTGATGTATTAAGTGGTACTAAAAAAAGAGCTCCGAAGTTGTTTATTAAAACCAATACAGAGTGGCTTTATAGAATTATGTGTGAACCTAAAAGATTAAAAAGATTTTGGAATAATAATGTAAAGTTTATTATAAAAGTAGGAAAAGAAAAATAGGTGAGTTTTATGTTATATACTTCGTTTAAATTTTTATTGTTTTTTCCAATTGTTTGTCTTTTTTACTTCTTATTTAAGAAAGAAAAAACTAGAAAAATATGGCTACTTATTAGCAGTTACTTTTTTTACATGTGTTGGAACCCATATTATACATTATTGCTTTTATTTTCTACTATAGTTACTTATTTGAGTGGAACATTTATTAGTAGATATCCTAAAAATAAAAAAGTATTCTTGATATTGTCTTTAGTAATAAATATTGGTATTTTATTTTTCTTTAAGTATAGCAACTTTTTTATAGATAATCTTAATATTATTTTTAGTATTTTTAATGTTAATTTAGCTAATCATTTAGATATTCTTTTGCCGATTGGTATATCATTTTATACTTTTCAAGCTTTAAGTTATACCATGGATATTTATCGTGGTGATGTTAAGGAAGAAAAAAGCTTTTTAGATTATGCTTTATTTGTTTCATTTTTTCCACAACTAGTTTCTGGACCTATTGAAAAATCTAAAGATTTTTTACCACAATTAAAAATTAAACATAACTTTGATTATGATAGAGTGAAAAAGGGTTTACTTATTATGCTTGTAGGCTTCATATACAAAATGGTTGTTGCAGATCGAATTGCCATAGCTGTTAATACTGTTTATGGAAACTTATCAAATTATAGTGGCATCATTTTATTTATTACAGCAATTTTATATTCTTTTCAAATATATACTGACTTTTATGGTTATTCTTTGATTGCAAAAGGAACTGCTAAAGTATTAGGTTACGAATTATATGATAATTTTGATTCACCATATTTATCTAAAAGTATAAAAGAATTTTGGAGAAGATGGCATATTTCTTTGAGTACTTGGTTTAGAGATTATCTATATTTTCCATTAGGTGGAAGCCGTACATCTTATATTAAAAAAATAAGAAATATAATGATAGTATTTTTAGTAAGTGGCCTATGGCATGGTGCAAGTTGGACTTTTGTTATCTGGGGACTTCTTCATGGATTATATCAAGTAATAGGTATTTTAACATCTAAACTTAGAGAAAAAATAACATTTAACAATAAAATATTATCAAGTTTAAAAATAGTTTTTACATTTTTACTTGTAACTTTTGCTTGGATATTCTTTAGAGCTAGCACTTTTACTGATGCAATTTATGTTATCACAAATAGTTTTAAAAATTTTAATTTAAATTTAATGAGCTTAGGCTTAGATAAATATAATTTAATATTTATGTTTGCGAGTGTAGTATTGATCGTTATATTTGATATTTTAAGATTAAAAGTTGATTTATATAGATGGTTGCAAGAAAGAAATATTGTGATTAGATGGATTATTTATTTTGCACTTATATGGATAACATTAATATTTGGAATATATGGACCTGGATATAGTGAAAATACCTTCATCTATATCCAATTCTAAGGAGGAAAAATGAAAAAAATAGTTATAAAAGTCATGGTATTCGGTTTACTTTTTCTTCTTTCTTTCGTAGTTGTATCAAAAGTATTGGTTAGAAAAGGTAATGGTTATGGTTCAGATGTAATTTCATTTTATCATGAACCTAAAAATTCACTTGATTTGATTTTCTTTGGCTCATCTCATAGTTATGCTACATTTATGCCAACTATTATTAAGGAAGAAACAGGTTTTAATTCATACAATTTTGCCACTCAACAACAGCCATTGTGGATATCTTATTATTATATGAAAGAATCTTTGAAATATCAAAAACCAAAGTATTTTGTATTAGAAATATTGATGACATCTGTAGATGATGAGTACATGGAAGAAGGCGTAAATAGAGATGCAATAGATAAAATGCGCTTTGATTTAAACAAAATAAATGCCATAAATAGTAGTGTTGCTACTATTGACGATAGAATAAGTTATTATTTTAATTTAATAAAGTACCATAGTAGATGGAATGAACTTGGTAAAACTGATATTTTATCTTTGCTTCCTAATCACATATTGCCATCGAAAGGTTTTACTTATTTACCTAAGGGAGATGTAGTAATAGAAGATATTGATTTAACAAATTTTAAAGAAGTAAAAGAATTATCTTCTAAAAATAAAAATTATTTAAATAAAATAATAAGATTAGCAAAAGATAATGATATTGAATTAATTTTAGTAAAATCTCCGGCTCAAAATTCAAAGGAAAAGCAAGCTTATTATAATAATGTTGAACAAATAGCTCGTGAAAATAATGTAAAATATCTAAATTATAATTTTTTATATAAGGAAATAGATCTAGATTTAAATAATGACTTTTTTGATTATGGGCATCTAGATTCTGATGGAGCCAGAAAAGTTAGTTTACATTTTTCAAAATATTTAAAAGAAATAGAGGAGAATAAAAATGATTAAAGTAATGAGTATATTTGGAACTAGACCTGAAGCCATAAAAATGGCACCTCTAGTAAAAGAATTAGAAAAAAGAAAAAAAATAGAAAGTATTGTATGTGTAACTGCTCAACATAGAGAAATGTTGGATCAAGTGCTAAATACTTTTGATATTAAGCCTAATTATGACTTAAATATAATGAAGCAAGGACAAAGTCTTGCAGATGTTACAACCAGGGCATTAGTTGGACTTGAAGAAGTAATAAAAGAAGTTAAACCTGATATAGTTTTAGTTCATGGTGATACTACCACAACATTTGCAGGTGCTCTAGCAGCTTTTTATAACCAAGTAGCAATTGGGCATGTTGAAGCAGGACTTAGAACATACGATAAATACTCACCATTTCCAGAAGAAATGAACCGTCAATGTGTTGATAGAATGACGGATATGTATTTTGCTCCAACTGAAATTAGTAAAAATAATTTGCTAAAAGAAAATATTGATGAAAGCAAAATTTATATAACTGGAAATACTGCAATTGATGCAATGAGTACAACTGTTGATGAAAATTATACCCATCCAGAACTTGAATGGATTAAACCAGGAGAAAAAATGATTTTATTAACAGCTCATCGTAGAGAAAATCTTGGAGAACCAATGCGTCATATTTTCAGAGGAATTAAAAGAATAGTTGATGAATTTGATGATGTAAAAGTTATATATCCGATTCATATGAATCCACGCGTAAGAGAAGTTGCAAATGAAGTATTTGGTGATGCTGATAGAGTCAAATTAATTGAACCGCTTGAAGTATTTGATTTTCACAATTTTCAAAATAAGTCATATATCATTTTAACTGATAGTGGCGGAATACAAGAAGAAGCACCAAGTTTAGGTAAACCAGTACTTGTTTTAAGAGATACAACAGAAAGACCAGAAGGAATAGCAGCAGGAACTCTAAAACTTGTGGGAACAGATGAAAAAGTAATATATGAGGAAACAAAAAAATTACTTACAAATAAAGAAGCTTATGAAAAAATGAGTAAAGCATCCAATCCATATGGAGATGGACATGCAAGTGAAAGAATTGTAGATGCAATAGAAAAATATTTTAATAAATAATTTTAAAAACGATACACAATTAAAAAGTATCGTTTTAATATGTACTACAAAAATATAATTTTCTCAAATAAATATTTCCTCTTGATTATTTATCCATTTACCTTTATAATAAAATTGTAGAGATATAAATGTATTAAAATATATTCTATAGAAAAATTGGAGGATTTAAATGGAAAACATTCTTTTTGCCATTTTATCCCTTATTGTTGGAATTGTTATTGGATGTGGATTATTTTATGCAATACTTGCCAATAAAACATCTAAATCCATGAAAAATGCTAATAAACTAATTGAAGATGCAAAGAAAGAAGCAGAAAAAAACAAAAGAGATGCATTACTTGAACTAAAACAAGAATCTTATAGATTGCGTCAAGAAACTGATGCAGAAATAAAATCAAGAAAAGCAGAAATATTACAATCTGAAGATAGATTATTAACTAGAGAAAATAACCTTGATAAAAGAGAAGAAATGTTACAAACTCGTGATAATGCATTACAAGAAAAAGAAAACGATTTATTAGCAAAACAAAAGAATTTACAAGAAAAAGAGGACAAAATGGATGCGCTATTAAAAGACGAATTAGCGCAACTTGAAAAAATTGCTGGATATAGCAAAGAAAAAGCACGTAAATTAATAATGGAACGTGTAGAAAGTGATATGGAATTAGAAATAACTAACTATATCAAAGAAGAAGAAGCAAAAGCTAGACTTGAAGCTCATGAAGTGGCTAAACAACTAATTGTAAGCAGTATGGAAAGATATGCTGATGATGTTGTTGGAAATCAAACAGTAAGTACAATTGATTTACCAAACGATGATATGAAAGGTAGATTAATCGGTCGTGAAGGAAGAAATATTAGAACTATTGAATCAGTAACTGGAGTTGATTTAATAATTGATGATACACCTGAAGCAATTAGTTTATCATCATTCGATCCATTACGAAGAGAAATTGCTAAAATTACAATTGAAACATTAATTAAAGATGGAAGAATACATCCAGGTAGAATTGAAGAAGTATATGATAAGACATTAAAAGATGTTAATGCTAGAATTATTCAAATTGGAAATCAAACAATTAATGATTTAGGAATAACTAAAATGGATCCTGAATTAGTAACATTAATTGGTAAGTTAAATTTCCGTACAAGCTATGGTCAAAATGCTTTGAAACATTCCATTGAAGTTGCAAATCTTTGTGGATTGATGGCTGCAGAACTTGGTGAAAATGTAACACTTGCTAAAAGAGCTGGTCTATTACATGACATTGGAAAATCTATTGACTTTGAAGTTGAAGGAAGCCACGTTGAAATAGGTTTAGAGTTCGCTAAAAGACATCATGAACCAGATGTAGTACTAGATGCTATTGCATCACATCATGGGGATATTGAAGCAAAATCAACAATTGCCGTTTTAGTTGCTATTGCCGATACTTTATCAGCAGCAAGACCTGGTGCAAGAAATGATTCCCTAGAAAATTACATCAAAAGACTTGAACAACTTGAGGAAATTGGAAACTCATATGAAGGAGTTGAAAAGACATTCGCAATGCAAGCTGGTCGTGAACTTCGGGTAATTGTTAAACCTCAAGAAGTTGATGATGCTAAAAGTTACAAAATTGCTAGAGATATTAAAGAACAAATTGAAAATGAAATGCAATATCCTGGTACAATAAAAGTAACCGTAATAAGAGAAACAAGAGTACAAGAAGAAGCTAAATAAGTTTCTTCTTTTTTGGTTGAAAATTACTTTATTATATTGTCGAATTATGGTATTATAAATACATAAGAAAAAAATAAAGGAGTAAAAAATAAATGAAAAAAGCATTAAGCATAATAGGAAAATTATTTTCGTTTTTAGGTATTACTTTAGGAATGGTTTTCATTGCCTTAGTTTTAACAATAACATTAATTTGTCATGGTCCAAGTGAAAGTGCAAAAGAATTATTTGCAACCACAATATTAGAAACTGGCCAATTAAAGTTTTTAGCAAATGTATTCTTAAGTAAAGATGAATTACAAAAAATAGTGGATAAAAACTCTTTACAAGACATGGATGTTGAAGTTGATGAAAATTTAATAAATACTGAAGGAAACAAAGAAAAAGAATTAATTGAAATTCACAATGTTAGTGGAGATGGTTTTGAAGGAACAATGATGGTTGTAAATGATCCATCAAAGATTAGTTTAGCAACAACATATCCATGGGGAGAATACGGAAAAGAACTTGGTGTAATCGTAGATGAAGCCGGAGCAATCGCTGGGGTTAATGGAGGAATTTACTATTCAAGTGGTAATAAAGGTGGAAGACCATATGGAGTTACTGTAAGTAATGGTGAAATTCAAGATATAACACTAGGTTGGTCTGGACTATATTTAATTGGTTTTGATGAAAATAATCTACTTCGAATCATAAGTCTAGAAGGAATGAATAAAAGTGCTGTTGAAAAAATGGTAAAAGAAGAAAAGATTAGGGATGCAATATCATTTCAAGAAGAATCATCTGATGCTAATAACCATTTTGTTAAATTAATCATAAATGGTGAAAAAAGAGAACTTAGTGGTAAAGGTAGTGGACAAAACCCAAGAACAGCAATTGGACAAAGAAAAGATGGAAGTGTACTTATTCTTGTAACAGATGGTCGGGGAAAAAATGGTCATCTTGGTGCAACAGCATCTGATTTAATTGAAATTATGGCAGAATATGGTGCAGTAAATGCTGCCAATGTAGATGGAGGAAGTTCATCATCATTATATTATAATAAAAAATATTTAAGAACTAGTGTAACATTTTATTACACAAACTCATCATGGAGATTACCAACAGCATTTGTAGTAAAGGATAATTAATATGGCAAAATCTAGAAGAAATAAATCATTATTTAAAAAAAGTTTAATAATATATTCTCTAATCGCAGCAGTATTAGTTGTAGTTTTCTTAATTTATATATTTTTAACATTAAAGTCTTACGAAAAAGGTCAAACAACTAATGTTATAAAAGATACAATTTTATCTTTAGATGATAGCACTCTAAAAGAATATTTGAAAGATAATAAACAAAGTGAAGACTTATTAAATGAATATAAAAAACAAATAAATGATAAAGATGTAAAAATAGTAAAAAAAGATAAAGATAATTATGAAGTAATATTAAATAATAGAGTATTATTTGAAATTACTACCAAATTTATTAGTACTGAAACTAAATTAGGAATATTTAGTTATGAAAAAAGAGAAATTACAAGCATTAAACCAAATTTGGAAAGAGGACTAATATTTTATGATGTTACAATACCAAGCACATATAAATTATATGTTAATAATAATTTAGTGGAAGAACCAACAACAAAAGAAAAATATAAAAATTTAGATAATATGTATCAAAATGATTCGATGCCATACATGGCAACATATGAAGTAAACGGACTAACAAAAGAAGAAAGTATTAAAGTTATAAATGAATATGATGAAGAAGTAAAATTAAAACAAAATAAATATTCATATACTTTAGAAAAAAACTATATAAATGTAGATTCATATGATGAAGCTAAAAAATATTTAAGTAGTGAAGTAGATATCTGGGATTTTGCCCACAAATGGAGTTTATTCTTAACAAATGATTTAAGTGGGTTAGCTCATGGATATAATACCATAAAAACATACTTTATTGAAGGAACATCAATGGGTAAGCAAGCATATAACTGGGCGCATGGAATAGATATTAACTTTACAAGTAGACACAAACTAAAAGATCCTACATTTACAAATGAAAAACTAAATAATTTCACTATATATAGTAAAGATGCCTTTTCTTGTGAAATATACTTAGAAAAAAATATGATAGTAAATGGAAAAGATCAATTAGATGTTATGCATGATTATATATACTTTATAAAAGATAATGGAGTATGGAAAGTCGTAAATATTAAAGCGGGGGAATAAGATGAATAAAGATGTTGTAGTATTAATACCGGTATACGATCCAAATGAAAAAATAATGCAAGAATTTTTAGATAAATTAGCAAAGAGTTTTGCAAATATAGTTTTTATAAATGATGGATGTAATAAAAAACATGATAAATACATGAATAATTTAGCTAAGAAATATGAAGTAATAAAACATAATGTTAACTTAGGTAAAGGCCGAGGATTAAAAAATGGAATTAATTATATTCTAAATAATTATCCCAAAGCAAAAGTTATTGTAACTGCAGATTGTGATGGCCAACATAGTGTGGAAGACATAAAAAAATGTGCGGATGTTGCCAAGAAAAATTTAGATTCTTTAATTCTAGGTGTTAGAGATTTCTCAAACGATTTAGTACCTACAAGATCTAAATTTGGCAATGTAATTACGAGAAATGTTTTATATTCTTTCGTCGGAGCAAAAGTAAGTGATACCCAAACTGGTTTAAGAGCAATGAGTATGGATATTGCCAAAAAACTAATTGCGGTAGATGGTGAAAGATATGAATATGAGACAAATTGTTTAATAGAAACAAAAACAAAAAATATACCAATTAAAGAAGTAATTATAGAAACAATATACATAAATGATAATGAAACAAGTCATTTCAATCCAGTTAAAGATTCAATCAGAGTTTATAAGCTTTTTGCTCCATACTTATTATTTGCATTATTTTCTTATATAATAGAAACGATAATATTTGCCAAAACTTATAATATATGTAAAGGCATATATGTTATACCATTATTTTTACTTTTAAGTAAAATAGTATCCAGTATAATAAAAATAATATTTAATAATCATATAAATATAAAATATATAATAATAAATTATTTAGTTACTTCAATAATATTAATTCTTATACCTAGTAATCAAGTATTAATAAAAGTAATCTTAGATATTATAATGTTTTTATTAAACATTTTCTTAATAAAATTTAAAACTATAAAAGAAGCATAAAAAGAACCACACAGTTGTGTGGTTTTACTATGCTTGATTTACTTCCATTATTACAGGCAATATAATTGGTTTTCTACCTGTTAAATTATTTATAAAAGGTAGTAATTCTAAAATAATTTGATTTTTTAAATCAGTATAGCTGTATGGAGCTTTTGCTAAAGAAGCATTAACAACTTCACTAATCTTTCTTTCTATTTTTTGCATTAGTTCTTGATTTTCATTTACTAAAACAAACCCTCTGGCAGTTACATTTGGTTTTAATAATAGTTTTCTAGTTAGAGTATTAATATTTAAAATAGTAATTAAAATACCATCTTGACTCATTAATTTACGATCTTTAATAACTACTGAACCAATATCACCGACACGAGAACCATCAACATAAACATCTCCGGCTTGAACAGTGCCACCTCGTCTTACTTCGCCATTTAATAGTTCTATAACATCACCATTTGTACAAATAAATGTATTTTCCGGAGCAACTCCACATAATACACCAATTTCCGTATGTTTTTTTAGCATTCTATATTCACCATGCATTGGCATAAAGTATTTTGGTTTAATAATTCTAAGCATCCATTTTAATTCTTCTTCTTTAGCATGTCCAGAAGTATGAACATCACTAAATTCTGAATTGGTAAATACACGAACACCTTTTAAATATAGTTTATTAATAATCTTATTAATACTTTCGGCATTACCAGGAATAGGACTTGATGAGAAAATTACTAAGTCATCACCAAGTAGTGATATTTGTTTATGTTGTCCATTAGCAATACGAGATAATGCTGCAAGAGGTTCACCTTGAGATCCAGTACATAAAATACATATTTCATTTCTCTTCAAACTTTTAGCATCGTTTGCATCAATAAACATTGATCTATCATTAATAAGACCGTTATTTAAAGCAAGTTCAATACTATTATCCATACTTCTACCAAAAACAATTATTTTTCTTCCATATTTTTTACAACTCTCAACAATATGTTTAATACGATAGATATTTGATGCAAATGTTGCAATAATAACTCTACCGTGATGTTTGCTAATCATATCATTTAAAGTTCCATCAACAGCGCTTTCACTTTTAGAGTATCCACTAGTTAGGGCATTTGTTGAATCACTAAGAAGTAGTGTAACACCTTCAGCACCAAACTTTGCCATTTTATGAATATCAGCCATCGGTCCAACCGGAGTTAAGTCAAATTTAAAGTCTCCGGTTTCAAATATAGTACCATTTGGTGTTTTAATAACTATCGCAAAACTATCAGGAATAGAGTGTGTAGTATTAATAAATGAAATATCAAAGTATTTAGTTTTAACATTAAAATCAGGTGTAATAATTTGATAATTATCATATTTTATATTTCTTTCAACAAGCTTCTTTTCAATTAAGTCTTTAGCAATTTTTGGTGTATAAATAACGGGTATATTAATAGCTTGAAGTAAAAATGGTATGCCACCAATATGATCTTCATGCCCATGGGTTATAAATAAACCTTTAATTTTATCAACGTTTTTCTTTAAATATGTAATATCTTGAATAACATAGTCAACACCAAGTAAATTATCTTCTGGAAACATTACTCCAGCATCTATAATTAATATTTCGTCATTATGTTCAACAACATACATATTTTTTCCAACTTCACCTAAGCCACCTAAAGCAATAACTTTTGTGGCAATATTATTTTTATTTTCCACTTAAAAATTCCTTCTTTCTTTAAAATAAAATTAATTCATAAAGTTACTGAACTAAAGATATTATAGCAAATATTTAATATTTTGTCCATTATTTTTGAAATATTTATGTTTTTGAAAAAGATTACCATTACAAGTAATATCTTATTTATGAACAAATTGCAATACAAAGTTATTTTTGATATAATGTTTTTACGGAGGTTAATCATGGGATTATTTAATAAATTAAAAAACATAATAACAAAAAAAGAAGTTGAAGAAAAAAAAGATGATACTATAAAAAAATATGATGAGGGATTAGAAAAATCACGAAATGAGTTTGTATCAAAATTAAGTATGTTAGGTATAAAATATACTAAAATAGATGATGAATATTTTGATGAATTAGAAAATATTTTAATAATGGCAGATATTGGCGTAAATACCGTAATGGATTTTATGGATAGATTAAGAAAAAGAGTAAAGTCAGAAAATATTACCGATACAAAATATTTAAATGAAGTTATCGTAGATGAATTATTTATAATATATGTTAATAATGAATCAATTACTGATAAAATTAATATGGCAAGCGATGGACCAACAGTAATATTAATGGTTGGTGTTAATGGGGTAGGTAAAACAACTACAATTGCTAAACTAGCTTATAAATATAAAAATGAAGGAAAAAAAGTCATGTTAATCGCGGGGGACACTTTTAGAGCTGGAGCCGTAGAACAATTAAAAATTTGGGCTGATAGAACAGATTCTATCTTTTATGGTAAAGAAAATATTGATCCAGCTGGAGTAATTTACGATGGCCTTGTAAAAGCTAAGGAAGAAAACGCTGATATAGTTTTAATTGATACTGCAGGAAGGCTACATAACAAAGTAAATTTGATGAAAGAACTCGAAAAGATAAACAAAGTGATTGGCAAGATAATTCTAGATGCACCTCACGAAACTTTATTAGTGATTGATGCGACAACTGGTCAAAATGGTATTATGCAAGCAAGTGCATTTAAAGAAATAACCAATATTACAGGTATTGTACTTACAAAATTGGATGGAACAGCTAAAGGAGGAATAGTCCTAGCAATAAAAGAAGAAGTAAATATTCCTGTAAAGTTCGTAGGGCTTGGGGAAAAAATGACGGATTTAATACCATTTGATATAGAAAACTATATTTATGGTTTATTTAAGGATTTGATGTAAATGGAAGAATTTTTATATTATGGAGAGCTATTTGATATATATGGTAATCTTTTAAATGAATCAAACAAAAAGTATTATCAACTATATTATGAAGAAAATTTAACGCTTCAAGAAATAGCAGATTTAGAACAAGTATCTAAAAGTTATATAGGAAATATTATAAAAAAGACAAGTGAAAAGTTAAAAGAATATGAAGATTTGTTACATATTTATAAGGATAAAAAATTATTATCTGAAGCACTTTTAACAGATGATATTAACAAGATAAAAGAAACAATCAAAAAAGTATTGGACTAAAGATTCAAACGTGCTAAAATATATCTAGAGGTAGGAATAATGAAGAAGTATATTTTAGTAGGTTTGTTTTTTGTTGCAATATTTTTCAATGTAGAAACAGCAAAAGCCCAAAGGGGATGTTGCTCACATCATGGCGGAGTAGCTGGTTGTAACGAATATGGTAGGACGATTTGTAATGACGGAACTCTTAGTCCATCATGCACATGTACATCAATAATAAATAAAGAAAAACCATCAATTATTTATGGTTGCACTGATAAAAGTGCCAAAAACTTCAACAAAAATGCCAATGAAAACGATGGAAGTTGCATTTATTATAAAAAAGGTTGTACAGATACAAATTCTATAAATTTTGACGAAAATGCCGAAATCGATGATGGCAGCTGTATTAAAAAAGTAGTAGGGTGCATGAATGAGAATGCCCAAAACTATAATCCGGATGCGAATGTAAATAGTGTTTGCTTTTTTTCAGAAAAAGAAGAAACAAGCAATTACTATGAAGAGGAACAAAAAGAAAGCAGTGGGCTTGCAACAGTTTTATTAACCTTAACAACTGTGGGCACATGTGGGTTTTTGATTAAAAAAAGACATTAGAAAAGTTCTAATAAAATATAAATATCATAATAATTAATAAGGTGTATATATGAAAAAGATATTATTAATTATTATGAGTTTTTTTGTTTTAAACTTAAATGTTTTAGCAGAAGAAGATTTTGCTCCGAATGGCAAAAGTGCAATTTTAGTAGATAATTTATCTGGTAAAGTGTTATATGAAAAAAACGCTGATGAAAAACTTGCTCCAGCATCGATGACAAAACTAGCTAGTATGCTAATGGTAATGGAAGCAATTGATAATGGAAATTTAAAATTTGAAGACAAAGTAACAATTAGTGAAGAAGCCGCCAATATGGGAGGAAGTCAAGTATTTTTACAAGCAGGAGAAGTTTATACAGTATATGATTTATTAAAAAGTGTAGCGATAGCAAGTGGTAATGATGCTGTAGTAGCTCTAGCAGAAAAAATCGGGGGTTCACAAAGTGGATTTATTGATATGTTAAATAAAAGACTTAAAGAAATTGGAGCCACAAATACAAATTTTGTAAATGCTCATGGACTTGATGCTGAAGGACATTATTCAACTGCCAGAGATATGTCAATTATTGCCCGTGAACTTCTTAAGCATCCAAAAATACTAGAATTTACAAGTATATATGAAGAATACTTAGAAAAAAATGATGGCTCAAGGATATGGTTAGTAAATACAAATAAATTAGTTAGATTTTATGATGGCGTGGATGGATTAAAAACGGGCTTTACAAAAACAGCAGGATATTGTTTAACTGCAACAGCTAGCAAAAATAACTTCAGGCTAATATCAGTAGTAATGGGGGAAGATACCTCTGAAAATAGAAGTAGTGATACAGTAAAAATGTTAAATTATGGGTTTAACACATTTAAAATAAATATAATAAAAACAAAAGGAGAATCATTAGGAAAAGTTAGGGTAGAAAGAGGAAAACAAGATAATGCCAATATAGTTTTATTAAATGATGCCACAGAAATATTAAAAAATACTGATCAAGTTACAGAATATAATTTTAATTTAAAAGTAAACAAAATAAAAGCCCCGGTAAAAGTAGGAGATATCGTTGGAACCGCAGAGATTATTGATTCAGAAGGAAATATCGTAGATGAGGTAGATGTAACTGTTGAAAAAGACATAAAAAAAGCCAATATATTAGATTATATGTTAAGAAATTTAAAAACAATTGGTTTTGGAAAAAGTATTCTTAAACAAAATTAAAAGCACTAGTCAAGTGCTTTTTAAGTGGGATAATCTTCGATTTCAGTTTTTGATTTATGAGGTTCATCGAATAATAAACCATCATAGTTTCTTTGTCTTAAAGCCTCATATAACATAATGGCAACAGTATTAGATAAATTTAAAGATCTAACATTTGCAGTCATAGGCATTCGCATACAATTATCAATGTGAGGTTTTAATATTTCTTTTGGAATACCTGTAGATTCTTTTCCAAAAACAAAATAAATATTTTCATTTATATTAGAATAATCAAAACTTGAATGAGGCTTATGACCATATCTAGTTAGAAAATAAAATGTTCCATCTTGATTTTTCTTAAAAAAATCATCCCAATTTTCATAGACAGTCCAATTTAATTTGTCTATATAATTAACACCACATCTTTTTAAAGTAGCATCATCCACTTTGAATCCTAAAGGTTTAATCAAATGTAAAGTTGCTCCAACTGCAACACAAGTCCTCATTATATTTCCAGTATTTTGAGGTATTTCTGGTTCAAATAAAACTACATTTAGCATAATTATCACTCCTTTAAAAAAAGGTCTTATTGACCTTCATAACCATATATATCTAGTAACTTTTGAAAATCGCCAGCATTAATTATATTATTATCATTTCTTGTAACAACATCTACAATTTTACCATTTCTATAATACAATATAGTTGGAACTTTTTTAATTTTATCGGTATTAAATGCATTATTTAGTCTGTTTAAATAATTATCTTCATCCATTATACTTTTAACATTTAAATAATAGAATGAATCATTTAATTTATATTTATCTAGAATTCTTTTTAATCCATTTTCTAGTTTATAAGTATCTTTATTTCCAGTATAACTTATTAGTACAAAGTATTCAGTCGGAGACTCTGCTAATATTTGATTTACTTCGTCTAAATTCTTAATTTCTAAACTAACAGTACCAGAATCTAATAAATAACTTTTACTTAAAGTATCTGTTTCTTTTAATTTATTAACTCTATAACCATAAAATATTACTAATATTAAAGCTAAAACAATACATACAATTATTAAAATGTTTTTTTGTGAAAATATATGTTTTGCTCCTTCAACTTCTTTTACTTCTTCTTTACTAACATTCAAATTAGTATTTTTACTTTTGGTACTTTTAGTACTATTTGAATTTGTTTTTTTTGTATTTGCCATACACACCATACCTTTCATATTTATATTAACATAAAATTAATTTTTTTCAAATATATTTCTTATTCTTCGACATCATTTTTCTCTAACTTTACTAAAACTTCACGAGGCTTAGATCCATTTTGGGGACCAACAATACCACGAGATTCTAGTAGGTCCATCATTCTGGCTGCACGATTATATCCAAATCTAAATCTTCTTTGAATTAATGAAGCACTTATTTTACCAGTTTGAATAGCAAATTCAACGACATCATTATAAGCATCGTCATCATCACCACCAATAGCAGAGTTGCCAACACCACTTGAAGTATTTTGGCTTACATTTTCAAATGCTGAATCATATTTTGCCGTAGCTTGATTTTTACAATAATCTATTAATCTTTTTATTTCATCATCGTTTATAAAGCAACCTTGAACTCTGATCGGAACACTTTCACCCATAGGGAAGTATAACATATCTCCTTTACCAAGTAATCTTTCGGCACCACGTTGATCAAGAATAGTTCTTGAATCGATTTGACTAGCAACCGCAAATGCGATACGAGATGGAATATTATTTTTAATTAAACCTGTAATAACATCAGTAGATGGTCTTTGTGTTGCAACAATAAGGTGAATACCAGCAGCACGAGCAAGTTGGGTAATACGTGTAATAGAATCTTCAACTTCTTTTGAAGCAACAAGCATTAAATCTGCAAGTTCATCAATTATAACAACAATATAAGGCATTTTATTTTGTGGGCTTTCTGGATGTTTTTTATTATATTTTTCTATCATATCATTATATCCAGTAATATTTTTAACTTCTTTATCACTAATTGTTTGAAATCTATTATCCATTTCTGTAACAACTTTTTGTAATGTTAAACTAGCTTTCTTAGGATCACTAACAACGGGACAAAGTAGGTGAGGTATACCATTATAATTTGTAAGTTCAACCTTTTTAGGGTCAACTAATACAAGTTTAACTTCATTAGGTTTATAACGCATTAGAATAGATGCAATAATACCATTAATACATACAGATTTCCCAGAACCAGTAGAACCAGCAACTAAAAGGTGAGGCATTTTTGTTAAGTCAAATACTTTTGGTGTTCCCATGATATCTTTACCTAATGCTGAACAAATTTTAGCATCACTCTTTAGATTTTGAGGACTTTCAAGAACTTCCCTTAAAGTTACACTTGAAATGGTTGGATTAGGTATTTCAATACCAATAGTACTTTTTCCAGGAATGGGAGCTTGAATTATAACATCTTTAGCTGCTAAAGCCAAAGCAATTTCTTTATCGATATTTAAAATTCTACTTACCTTTGTGGCAGGTGGAACTGTAAGTTCATATTCAGTAACCGCGGGTCCAATATGTATTTCCACAACCTTTGCAGCAATACCAAAATCTTTTAAAACTCTTTCAAGTATTTCCTTATTACTTTGTGTAAATGAAGTATTATTATTTTTCTTAGGTTTCAAAGGATCAAATATTTCACTAAATCTTGGAAGTCTATAATAATCTTCATTATCAACTACATCTGTTTTAGTTTCTTTTTCTAATGACTCTTCCACAATAGGTTTAGTTTTTAATTCTTCCATTGATGTAATAATTATTTTTTCTTTTTCCACAGGTTTGACTTCAATATTTTCTTTTAGCTCATCACTATTACTAATAGGAATAATTTCTTCTGTTTCATTTTTTTCTTTCTTCTTAAATTTTATTAATCTAAATAACTTTTTAAATATATTAGATAAATTGACATTAAATGTTAAGACTGATGCAAATATTCCAAGTAATACTAAAATTACAATTGTACCAGTTTTACCAAAAAGGCCATATAGTGCAGCAGTAAATAAAGCACCGATAAATCCACCGCCAATAACAATTGTAGTAACACCAGAAGTGTTTAAAGCATTACTAGCAGTAATCGTAGAAATTCGTTCCATATAATTATTATAAGTTTCCATAAGAATTTCTTTAGGATTACCAGTTATTTTTAAAAATTCAAAATGACTTGCAACAAGAATAATTATAAAAAAGATATATAGACCAATTAATTTTTGATCACTAAACTTAGGCATTTTTCTTTTATATAACATATAAACACCCAATATTATTAAAGCAATTAGAATAACCATCCACCAAGTCCCTGCTAAAAACATGGCAAATTTTTTTAATATTGACCCAATAAAACCAAATCCAAATCCAATAACTCCAATTAAAATAAGGATAAGACCAGTAAGTTCAACACTATATGAACTATTATTACTGCTATCTTTAGTTTTTTTCTTCTTTGCCATATTCATCACCTTAATTAATTATACATTATAATGAAAAATTATTCAACTTTATCGAAATAAATTTTAAATATATAAGCAATTTACCCAATACAATTTTTAGGCGAAACATACTATAAGATAGGGAGGAAAAAAATGTTATTTGATGATAATTTAGGATTTTTTGGCTTTGCTGTACCAAAGAATATGAAAATAAGTAGTGATTCAGATTTGACAAGTATTGCTGATGGTTTTTCTAAGGGAAATATGTTTAATAATTTATATGATCCATATAAAAATTATAAATACGAAAGAGTTGTTGCTAATAATCAACAAGAAGAATTGTTATTAGAAATAATGGCATTATCTTTTGCCATCAATGATTTGAATCTTTATTTAGATTTACATCCAACTGATGAACAGATGCTAAAAAAATTTAAAGAATTAGCTGAAAAATCATGTACAAAAGAAATGGAATATGTTAAAACTTATGGACCACTTGAAGTAATTGACAATAATTCATTATCAAAATTTAATTGGATAAATAATCCATGGCCATGGGAAAATACTGGAGGTACAAAATATGTTTAAATATGTAAAACATTTATCTTATCCAGTTAGTGTTACAAAAAAAGATTTAAAAATGGCAAAACTTATTATTACTCAGGTCGGGGGTTATGCTGGAGAACTTGGAGCATCGTTGCGATATTTTCATCAAAAGTTTACAATGCCAGATGAATTAGGAAGAGCATTACTTAATGACATTGCAACCGAAGAAATAGGTCATTTAGAAATGGTTGCCACTATAGTTTCACAATTAATATCTAATGCTACAATTGATGAGATTAAAGAAGCAGGACTAGAAAGTTTTTATACAGAACACGGAAAAGGAGTTTTCCCTATGAACGCAGATGGTGTAGCATTTGATGCTTCAACATTTGCTGTAACTGGTAATCCTTTAGCAGATTTAGTAGAAGATATGGCGGCAGAACAAAAAGCTAGAGTTGCATATGAACATTTAATTGATTTAGCAACAGATCCAAAAGTAATAGAGCCACTTTTATTCTTGCGCCAAAGAGAAATTGTGCACTTTAATCGTTTTCAAGAACTTTACAATTATTATAAGGATAAAGGATATAAATAATTTAAAAGCCAAAATGGCTTTTTTTGATGTAAAATATTAAATCATACTAAAATTTTAATTAATTAATAATTGACTTTATATTTATTTTATCTTAAAATTAATTATAGGATAGGTAAGAAGCATATGAATAAATTGTTGAATAGAATAAAAAAAATCCTCAATAAAGATGTAACTGCTTTCTTAAATAAAAATAAAATTCCACTAATAAGTATAGTAATAGTGGTCCTTTTAGCATGTGTTGGTCTAATAGTTACTTATGCATTCTATCAAGTAGTTGATGTAAAACCAATCATTGGTGGAGCAACATCAGAAATTTCTGATTTAGATATAAGGATAATGGCTGAGGAAAGAGATGCAAATGGTAATGGGTTAAATACATATGGATTGTATCCTTATATACCTAAAGCAGGTTATGTTTATAATGAAACAAAAAGTAAATGTACAAATGGTTCAACAATAAAATATGATTCAACAAATTATAGTGCTGATGTAACAGCTTTAGGTCATGATGTATGTTATTTATATTTTGATTCAATAGCACAACTAGATATTACATTAAATGTTTATGCTGAAAATGTTGACTCAGATGGTAATGGTAATGGAGAATATACAAAGTTAGAAACAACTGCCTTACCAACAATTGGATATGAAATAAATACTTCAAAAAGTATATGTCAAAATGGTTCAACAATAACTTATAGTGCTGCAGACAATTTGTTTTCAGTAGAATCCAATCAAAAAGATGTGTGTGATGTATATATGGATGCCATGGATGTAGACATTGCTCTAAAAATATATGTTCAAGCTAAAAAGAACTCGGCAACATACTATGAGGCAAAAACGATTCCATCAAATTTATTTTATGCATTATCTACAAAATCTGCATGTACAGGTACTTCAACAATGTCAATAAAAAATCAAAAAATAGTTATTGCAGCAACAGGAAGAACTAGTTGTGTTGCATATTTAGATGTAAGTAGTGGACCAATACTTGAAAGTATGAAAGTTACAAATGGAACAACAGGTACAACAATAACACTTGGAAATAGTCCTTTAGGACTTACACCTAACACATATTATTATTCAAGTGATGGTGGAAAAACATATGTATCAAGTACAAATAATAGTTACACATTTGCGGGTTTAACTAATCCAAGTTATGCTTTTAGAGCTTATAGTGCAGATGCATCAGGAAATACATCAAGAGTATTTGAAACATCAACGTATGGATATTATGGGTTAGTAGATTATTCAAATCAAATCCAAACTAAAACTATTATGGAGCCAGGATACTATAAATTAGAGGTATGGGGAGCGCAAGGTGGTAGCTATGGCTCTTATACAGGTGGTTACGGCGGATATTCTACGGGAATTGTTTATTTAGATGCAAATCAACAATTATATATAGCATCAGGAGGAGCAGGAGCTGCAGGATGTAATACACAATATTGTAGTGGTGGTTATAATGGTGGCGGCCGTGGTGCTGGAAGTTCAAACCCAGTTTATTCTGGTGGTGGTGGAGGAGCTACTCATATTGCAACCAAAACCGGAATTTTATCATCCTTATATGATAGTATAGATAATATATTAATCGTTGCTGGTGGAGGCGGAGGTGTATCTTTCCAAGCACCATCTTATACCGGTAATGGTGGAGCAGGTGGCGGAGCTTCTGGTGTTAATGGAACTAATTTGTCAAGTGGATTTTTATATGGATCTGGTGGCAACCAAAATTCAGGTGGTGCATCCGGTGGAGGCACAGAAAATTCAGTTGCCCGAGGTGAAAGCGGTTCGTTTGGACAAGGCGGAGATGGTAATTACTATTCTGCCGGTGGAGGCGGAGGCCTTTACGGTGGAGGAGCAAGTAATCAAGCTGGAGCCGGTGGAGGTTCAGGATATATTGGAAACTCATTACTAATTAATAAATCAATGTATTGCTATAATTGTACTGCAAATAGTGCGGAAAATACTAGAACATACCCCACAACATGTCATAATGCTAATGCTACAGAAAATTGTTCTAAAGAAGGAAATGGTTATGCAATCATTACTTATATAGGTTCAACAATATAAGTTTGTTGAATCTTTTATTTTAAAAAGAATTAATTGACTTTACATAATATTTATCATAAAATTAACATAATAAAACATTTAAAAAGATTGGAGTAAAAAATGAAGTGTAAAAATTGTGGAAATCCTTTACCAAACGAAGGTATAACTTGTAAGTTTTGTGGAGCATTAATGGATCAAAGTCAAATAAACTATCAAAATAAAATGAACGATAAAAATAATAAAAAGATTATACTATTAAGTGAAAAATATGGACATGAAAATAAAATAGAATATCGTGAAATAAAAGAAAATAAGGTATTAGGTTTAATAGTAATATCAATAGTACTTTTATTTTTAATAGTTTTAGCCATACTAATAAATATATAAAGGTGATATTATGTTATTATTATGTATAAAAATATTTTTTGCAAGAATAGTTGATGTTACATTTGGAACAATTAGAACTGTTTTAGTAGTAAGAGGCCGTAGGTTTACTCCAGCAATAATTGCATTTTTTGAAGTTCTTATTTGGTTTTTGGTAGCTCGTGAAGCTTTAACTACCGATATTAAGTCAATTATTATCCCAATATGTTATGCCGGAGGTTACGCAACAGGAACATTTATTGGCGGATATATATCGAATAATTTAGTAGAAGGATTAATTGGCGTACAGGTTACAACTAAAACTAGTGATGTAAAAAAGATGATCAAAGAAATAAGAGATGCTGGTTTTGGTGTATCAGTAGTAGATTTAAAAAATCCTCAAGATAATGAAAAGAAAA